>Ga0209067_10000068_pt1 | contig 70320 bp, 60 predicted proteins | sample ColStrG_CSR_2013_FD_187199 | JGI IMG/M metagenome (GOLD analysis project Ga0209067, IMG submission 187199) | Freshwater sediment microbial communities in response to fracking from Pennsylvania, USA - Cold Stream Run_MetaG_CSR_2013 (SPAdes)... | ecosystem: Environmental > Aquatic > Freshwater >...
GATCTTCACAATTTGTTCTTCGGTAAACCGGTTCTTTTTCATTTATCAGTTTGAATTTAAAGACTATTTTTTAGTCTTTAAAACTGTCCAGTTTTTTGGGGGTCTTACATTTTTTGGCTGGTTATTTTGGCTGGTTATTTTGGGTAGGTTTTTGGGGGTGGTTTGAATTTTATTTTTTAGTGGGAATGTTTGTTTAGGAATTGGTCCACATTAAGTAAGTCGTCGAAGTTTTCTTCCAGGGTTTTTCGGTCCCAGTTCCACCATTGGGATTGCATGATTTTTTCAATGGTTTTGTCATCAAACCGTTTCTTTATCACTTTTGCGGCTACCCCAACTGCTATTTCATAGGGTCCAACGTCTTTGGTTACTACCGCACCGGTACCAATAATGGCACCTGTTCCTACATGCACTCCTGGCATGATTACCGCCCCATGGCCTATCCATACATCGTGTCCTATGGTGCATTTATGATCTCTTCTCCATTGGAAGAATTCCTCATCATCTTTTTCTCCCAGTCCATAACTTTTTCTTCTATAGGTCATATGGTGTTGGGTGACTCGCCATTGGGGGTGGTTTCCCGGATTGATTCGTACGCTATTGGCTATGGAGCAATATTTTCCTACTTCTGAATAAATAATCTGTACCTGGCCAGCAGCATAGCTATAATCTCCGAAACTGGATTCTACTAAAGAGCAATGGGGCATTAAATGGGTATAGACCCCAATAGTACTATCCTTTATCATGCAGGTGGGATGAATATTGGGTTCCTCCGTTAATACATGTGGTTTTTTTTCTTCGGTTTGTTCAGGAAAGTTTTTTATAAAGGGCATAGAATTAGGGAAAAGAATGCGGATTTAGACCTTAGATTTGTTATGAAATTACAAATACTTCCCTTTCTCCCTAATTAAAATCATGAAAATAATCAGTTTAAATACTTGGAAATGTGATGGGGAGTATAAAGCTCGCTTAGCATTAATGGGGGCAGGTTTGAAAAATCTAAACCCTGACCTGGTGGCTTTGCAGGAATGCTTTCGGTCGGAAGAAGGGAATGCCGATACCCTTCAATACCTAAGCTCCTTTTTGGGTATGGAGTATGCTTTTTTACCGGGAAGATCTAAAAAAAGGTTTTTTAATAATGCCTGGGTAGATAGTGAATCGGGTTTGGGAATTCTCTCCCGGTTTCCTATTCAAAACCTCCATTCCTTCGATTTACCCTGTATTCTGGAGGATCCTGATAGAAAGGTCCAGATGGCCCGGATTCTGGCATCCGATGGTTTGGAAATGCTATTTGTCAATACCCATCTAACCCATTTATCCAAGGCTCCTGGTTTACGTAAATCGCAGACGGAAATGCTATCGCATGTGGTCAGGGTAGAAAATAGACCCCATTCTTTTGCCCTGGTTTGCGGTGATTTTAATGCAAGGATAGAATCGGAAGAGATGCAGTATTTTCTTCAGCACACTAAGGCATTGGATATGTATCAATCAGGGAATGGTGCTGAACCCAGGAATAGTTTGGTCGAGGCTTATTTGGCGGGTAAGCATTATGGCATTGATCATATTTTTTATGTGCCGGGAGCAGAATTTCCGATTCCGGTTTCTTTTAAAAATGCTAAAATGGTCTTAAACCAGGCGGATCCGGATTCCGGAATTTATCCCTCCGATCATTTTGGTGTTTATTCAGAACTTTATTTGGGAATTCAAGCATAATACTTCCCCGGTTAATGGCTTAATTTATCTATTAAAATAGGGTATTTGTCGATTATAGAATTCTTAAATATCCTGGTCAGGCCGCTGAAGTCAAAATTTAGTAATTTAGATTAAAACCAATCTTTATGCGCCAACTAACCCATTGTCTGGTCTTTGTCTTCCTAACGACAAGGCTACTCGCTCAAAACACCCATCCAAGTCCCCAATTAGGTAAAAATTCAATCAGGGAGGTCATCGATAGTATGAGCCTGGAAGAAAAGGTAAAACTCTTAGTGGGTAATGGTTTTCAGAGGGGAGGACCAAGTTCTGGCCCTGCTATAGGCGTTACCCAGGATAAGGTACCGGGAGCGGCCGGAACTACTTTTGCCATTCCCCGTCTAGGTATTCCCTCCATGGTCCTTTCCGATGGTCCTGCCGGAGTAAGAATAAATCCTTATAGAAACAAGGACAGCTCGAAATCCTATTTTGCAACGGCGTTCCCTATTGCTACCCTACTCGCTTCCAGTTGGGATACTGGTTTGGTTAAACAGGTGGGTACCAGCTTTGGACAAGAAATAAAAGAATATGGCATTGATATTATTCTAGCCCCAGCCCTGAATATTCATAGAAACCCCCTGGGAGGTAGAAATTTTGAATATTATTCAGAAGATCCCCTCATTGCCGGATCTATGACGGCGGCCATTGTGAATGGAATTCAATCCAATGGGGTCGGAACCTCCATCAAGCATTATGCTGCCAATAATTCAGAAACCAATCGAAATACCATCAATACGATTGTGAGCGAACGAGCCTTGAGGGAGATTTATTTGAAAGGCTTTGAAATTGCCGTAAAAAAATCTAATCCCTGGACTGTAATGACTTCCTATAATCTATTAAATGGTACTTATACCTCTGAACGGTATGATCTGGTTACTACTCTATTGCGGAAAGAATGGGGGTTTAAAGGATTTGTCATGACCGATTGGTTTGGGGGCCGAAATGCGATAGATCAAATGAAAGCGGGAAATGATGTTTTAATGCCTGGTACTCCTAATCAAACCAAAGCCCTCTTATCGGCACTCGCCCATGATTCTTTATCCATACAAGTAATAGATGAAAATGTGGCCAGGGTATTAAATATCATAACCCTATCCCCTGCCTTTAAAAAATATGCCTTTTCCAATACCCCAGATTTGAAAGCGAATGCCGAAGTTTCCCGTAAGGCCGCTGCAGAAGGAATGATCCTTCTTAAAAATCAGGCAGAAACGCTTCCCTTTAAACCGGGTAAAAACCTGGCTGTTTTTGGCAATACCGCCTTCGAATTTATTGCCGGTGGAACAGGAAGTGGGGATGTGAATAAAGCCTATACCGTAAACCTGGTGGATGGCCTAAAAAATGCCGGAATGAACCTGGATCCTGGGCTCATTCAGGATTATACTCAATTTATTAAAGAAGCCAAGTCGAAACGACCAAAAACGCCCCGGTTTTTCTTTGGAGTAGTTCCTCCCCTGCCTGAAATGACCTTAACAGATCAAAAAATGGATGTTTTAGCCAAAGCGAACGATATGGCCATTTTTACCCTGGGCAGGAATGCCGGAGAAGGGGCTGATAGAAAGGTAGAAGGGGATTTCAACCTGAATCCCACAGAATTAGATTTACTTCAGAAAATTTCCAAAGCCTTTCATGCCCGCGGCAAAAAGGTGATCATGGTATTAAATATTGGCGGTGTGGTAGAGACTCAGTCCTGGACACCTTTGGTGGATGCTGTTTTACTAGCCTGGCAGCCGGGTCTGGAAGGAGGAAATGCTGTGGCCGATGTCTTAACCGGAAAAGTAAATCCTTCGGGTAAGCTGGCTACTACCTTCCCGGTATCCTATGGGGATGCCCCCTCCTCAAAAAATTTCCCTGGCAAGGAATTTCCTGAAAAAGCCGTAAAAGGGATGTTTGGAAGAATGGTTACCCCGGCCGAAATCACCTATGCCGAAGGAATTTACATAGGATATCGGTATTTTAATAGCTTCCATGTGAAACCATCCTATGAATTTGGCTATGGATTGTCCTATACCCAATTTACCTATTCCAAACCCAGTTTAAGTACCCGTGATTTTAAGGATAATCTGGTAATAAGCCTAAAGGTTACCAATACCGGAAAAGTAGCGGGTAAGGAGGTGGTTCAGGTTTATCTCTCTGCTCCCCATAAAAACCTGGAAAAACCGGCCATGGAATTAAAAGGATTTGGAAAAACCCGTTTATTGGCACCGGGTGAATCTCAAACCCTTAGTTTCCCCATCTCGGCCGAAGATCTGGCATCGTTCGATACCAAATCCGAATCCTGGATTGCCGAATCGGGTATTTATACGGTTAAAATTGGTTCTTCCTCTGAAAATATTAAGTTCCAGGAGAAATTTTCCCTGGCAAAGGATATCGTAACAGAAAAAGTAAACAAGATTTTGGCTCCGGAGGTGGAAATCCAAGAGTTAAGTAAAAAGTAAAATGAATTAATTTTAAACAAAAGGCTGTCCCATAATTATGGGACAGTCCTTTTTTTATCGTTGACGCGTTTTATCTCGTACCTTTTCCACCCTACGGTCACCATGGATCACCCATTCTCTACCGTCAACATCGGTAATAGACTGGTCCATACCTAATAATCTTCCGGGCATAAGAATCCTTTGGATAGTACCATCGGTTTCCTGTATCACTAATATATTTCTTGGGGTTAGGGAAATGTTTTGGATACTCATTTCCGAGAAGGCATCAAAGAGTTCATTCCTAGGCGTTTTCACCTCCCTCCTTGCCCTTAATTGTCCAACACGTGCATCTAATTTCCCAACAATACCAATTCGCTGGGCAATTTCCATCTCCAATTTTGGGTTTGCCTTATGGAAAGCTGCCATATAGGCTTCATGAACCCGTTTTAAAGCCTTTTGAACCTCTAAATTCCGAACAATCTTGTATAATTTTTGACGGTTAGCAAATATGGTGGTATCCGTACTAACTGCCCTGTCCGAATCGTCGAAAGCAAAGGAACTTCCAATCCCCTTAATTAAAAACTCCGTTCGCCTATTGGCTGCATGGTCAGAATCCGCGCAGTTCTTCTTTTCACAATCTACCACGGGTTTCGAAGAACCTACCCCAGTAGAACTTAGCCGGTTTGGTGGAATACCCAGGGTAATGAATCGGTCATAGGCCGCCTTTGCTCTCTTTTCCGATAATTGTTGATTAAAGCCCTCGCTACCCCTGGAATCGGTATGACCAATAATGTCCAGATTTAGATTCGGATGATCCCTTAACAATTTAGCCAAGGAATCTATTTTGTTCAGGGTAAGGGAATCCAATTCAAAATGATTCAGATCATTCTCCGCTTTCGGTAAATGATACACATATTTAGATTTTAAAAACCTGGCTAAAAGGGTATCCTTTATTCTGGCTGAATCAATCACAAAGGGAACAGGAATATTTTTAAGCTGGTAGGTGGCAATATATTCAATACTATCACTTGGGAAAGTCTTTTTCTCAAATTCCACTTCCTTAACACTATCCGTTATGGAGGTATCACCTTTTGCTCTCAATAAAGGAGGAAGGGGCTTAATTTGTAAGAATCGATAAATATCATCCACCCCTTTCCCCTCGTCCCGGTTGCTGGCAAAGAATCCTGCTATACTATCCCTCCTTTCGGTAATAAATCCAAAATCATCGGAAGAATGGTTTAAGGGATAGCCTAAATTATCGGGCAACATCCAATGGGTCATTTCTCCTCTCGTTCTAAAAAGGTCTAAGCCTCCTAATCCAATTAATCCATCGGAACAAAAATACAATACCCCATTGGGCTGAAATACCGGAAATTCTTCATTTCCTTCTGTATTAATGGTATTACCCAAGTTTACAGGCTTTCCAAAAGCATCATTAGGAAGGATTTGAGAATAATACAAATCAATGCCCCCAATTCCACCAGGCATATCCGAAGCGAAGTATAAGTATTTTTGATCTGGGCTTATGGCCGGATGCCCTACGGAATACGCATTGGAATTAAAGGGAAAGGGAACTGCTTTTTGCCAGACACCATTTACTTTATGAGATAAATAAACCTCCAATCGATTTACCAGTTCATCATTTTTAGTAAATCTGTTTTTCAATTTACTGATATTAAGTTGATGGGTAATAGTAAAAAAAACGAGATCCTGTGCCTTATTAAAAACAATTGGACCTATATGAAAGTCCGTTTTTACAATATCCTCAAAAACATTTAAGGGTACATTTATTTTTGTGCTGTCTCCTTTTCCTAAAAATAAATGCAAATATCCCCTATCCGTCCATCCATATTTTTCATTTTTAGGAATTCCTGTTTTTAATTCTTCCGGGTTGGAAGGTCTGTCTGACACAATAATATTTCCGTTCCCATAGGGCACCACCCCAAATTCCGAGTAACTTGTGTTTATAGCGGATTCATTTTGCACATAAAAGCGAAGAGGAGCCCTCAAAATACTATCCGCATATTGGCACGAGAAAATTCGGTTCTCGTTTAAACGTTGCATTACGGCCCCTTTGGGTTTTGTTAATAGATATTGTTTAATAGCCTTTAAGTATTTCTCATTACTCTGAAGGGCCTCGGCATAATAAAAACGGGTTTCAGAACTGACTTTAGGTAAGGCTACCGCTTTTTCATACCAAATTTCTGCTTCCTTATAATTTTGGATATGACGGTAACTATCGGCAATTTTTAGGATTAAATCGTTGCTGGGATGTTTTTGATATTGAGCCAATAAATAACCTAAGGCTACAGAATAATTTCGGTTGTTATAAAGGTCTTTAGGATTTCCGGACTCCGTAGGTAATTGTTGACTTTTTCCAAGAAAAGGAACCAAGAAAAGGAGTATTAATAATATCCTATTTTTCATGAAAAGAGAAGTACCGCTAAATGAGACCGTTATTTAGGTTCCTATTACGCCTATGGCCAATAGATGTTTCATTTAGTCAAAAAACCTTATCCCATTAGGTCCCTGGCTATTGGTAAATCAAAATAGGTTAAACCTACTCTAGGCCTGAACAGGTTCTTCCAGGATGGGCTTCACTTCTTCCTTGATGGAATTTAATGGTAAGGTAAAGGAGAAAACGGTTCCCTTGCCTACTTCGCTGGTTACCCAGATTTTACCATTATTTTTCTCCACGAAGTCCTTACATAGCATTAGGCCCAGACCAGTACCTTTTTCGTTCTGGGTACCTCTTGTGGTGATAGGCTGGTTGCTAAATATTTTCTTTAAGTTGGTCTCATTGATTCCAATTCCGGAGTCAATAACCGATACCAGGGCTTCGTTATCCTTCTGATCTATCTGGATGATAATTCTACCCTCATTTGGGGTAAATTTAATAGCATTGGCCACCAGGTTCCGTAAAACAAGCCTCACCATTTCCTTATCACCGAAGGTTATACAAGGATGAATCTGGTCAATTTTCAGGGAAATAGATTTTTTCTCGGATTGAGGCCGTAAGAATGTAAAGGTATCTTTTGCAATTTTATATAATTCTACCTGCTCGAATTTAGGTGGTACCCCTTTCATTTGGCTATTTGACCAATGCAATAGGTTTTCCAACATAATGGAGGTTTCCTGAACATCATTGGTAAGTTTATTGGCCAGATGGAGCACTTCTTCCAAACCTAAATCACCGGAGTCCATTAATTTTAAAATGGCTTCCAGATTGGCCAATGGGCTTCTCAAATCATGACCAATAATTGAAAACAAGCGATCCTTAACCACATTTAAATTCTCCAATTCCTCTTTCTTTTTGGAAAGCTGCTCATTAATTTTCTTTTTCTGTTTATCGGCAATCCAAACCCGGATTAAACTAATTAAAATAATAGGCAAAGAAATAGCCAAAACCAGGAAAAGAATATTTCTTAATTTATTAAACGCCTCAATCCTATCCCGCTGACTAATTAATTCTTCAATATTTCTTTGTTTTGCCTCTAAAATCTGGTGGGAATTTAATTGGGTAATCGTCATAATCTTGCTTAACGATTCCGTGCTATCTTTAAATTTTACGAATTTTTTATAGTTTTCCGTAGCCCTTAAAAACTGCCCGGTCAAATTATACACGTCGGCCAATTCCTTATAGCATTGCATTTCCAAATTGGAATATTTTAAATCCCTGCTCTTGGTTAAAACGTCCTTAAAGCATAATTCCGCTTTATCCCCATTATCCATTTCCAGATAGGTTTTACCAATATCCATTAAGGTATTTAATTCCCCTTTATTATCTTTTACGACTTCATAATTGGCATACGCCTTGTTATAATTCAGGAGAGCTTCATCATATTTCTTCCTGGTTTTTGCAATATTTCCAAGGGTAAGATAATCGAAGGCTGCATTGGCGACATTGTTTTTATTCGGAGAACTTAAAAGCAGTTTTTCTGCTTCATTATTGTCTCCAAAATGTTGGTAGGCGGAAGCCAAATTACTGATGACCAGGGAGTGCAAATTCTTAAGATTCTTTTCCTCGCTGAGCGTAACCGCTTGTTTAAAATAACTTATGGATTTGGGATATTGGTCTAATGCCATATAAAACTGTCCCAAAGAATTCAGGACATTGGCCTTATTCACCTGATCATTATTTTTTTCAGCAAGATCAATGGCCATGATTAGATATTTGAATCCTTCGGAGAAATTGGCCTGGTTTACATAATTATCTCCCATGATCCTTTCCGCTTTAATCATGGAGGGACCGTCCATTTTTTTTGTGGCCATTTCCAGGACATCCACCGCTAGTTTTAATGACTTTTCTGTGTCTTTATTTAATAAATCTTCAGATAGTTTAAGCTTATCCTGTATTTCGGATGGACTACCATTCGTATCCTCGTCATTGGTACCAACTGGAGTCGCATATACGGCCGGGAAAAAGGCGACAAGAATTAATAAGATTAGAATTACCTTTTTTGTAAACGTTTTCAATTTCGTTAAGTGTTTCTTCCTCACTTAAACGCAATAATTGAAAATGGGTTACCTATTTAATAATTTTTGTTTAATTATTTAAACCAATGGTTATTTTTTTATATTTCAAATCCCATTGGCTTTAAATACCCGTAGAATATTCCCTCCCAGTATCTTATCAATATCTTTTTCAGAATACCCCCTTTGTAATAGAGCCTGGGTAATATGAGGGAAATCACTTACATCGTCCAGGCCTTTGGGACTCGAATTTATACCATCAAAATCAGAACCCAGTCCTACATGATCCACCCCAATAAGATGGATAATATAATCGATATGGTCTATTAATAAGGATAAAGGAGGCCGAAAAGATTCTGTTTCTTCATGATATTTCTTGGAGAAATAGTCCATGGTTAGGTATTCCGGTAATTTTAGCTTATTCAAGGAATCCAACTCCTTTTGATGCAAATTCATAAACCGGTTAAATTTTGGGAAATAGCTGCTATCCACGAATCCTGAAAAGAAATTCACCATGATCACCCCCTTATTTTTTCCAATGGCTAAAATTTGGTCGTCTTTTAAATTCCTAAAAACCGGGCATATTCTATGAACTCCACTATGGGAAACCAAAATTGGTTTTGTACTGGTTCGAATGGCATCCCAGAAAGTCTGCTCCCCAACATGGGATAAATCGACCAGAATTCCTAAATCATTCATTTTTTTTACTACCTGTATTCCAAATGGATTTAATCCTTTATGTCTTAGTCCGGATTTCGGATCCGATTCATCTCGGGCCGAACTGGCCCAGGAAGTAGAATTATTCCAGGTAAGGGTCATGTACCGTATGCCTCTTTGATACAATCGTTCCAGGTAAACCAAACTATCCTCCATCATATGTCCGCCTTCCATGCCCATCATGGCTGCCAGTTTATGCTCTTTAATTGCTTTATTCAGTTCTTTTGAATTTTTAACTATCGACATCCTATCCGGATTTCTTTTAGCCACACTATATAAGGAATCAATTTCTCTATTGGCATAGGCATAGGCAGTCCCCTTTCCGTAACGATCATCACAAAAAATGCTGAAAATCTGCACATCAACTCCTCCCTCTTTAAACCGATCCAAATCCGAATAGGACCTGCCTTTTAAATTGGATCCAAGATCAAAACCATTAGAAACCATTAAGGAAGGAAAATCATTATGGGAATCCACGACAATGGCATCCTTATGGATTTTTTGATAATCCTGACCAAATCCATTCTGGGAATAGAAAAAAAATAGTAGTAAAACAGGAATGAACTTCATGGGATCAATTCTTAAAAAAATAGGGCATCAATAAATAAAATATGCCTATAAAGGTAAAAACCAGGCTTATATACCAGAGTACCCTTCTTTTGGTTAAAATTGTAATGGCTGAAATGGCAATGGCTATTTGAAAAAGGGTTACCGCACTGGCATAAATGCCATGAATCTTTCCATGTTCCTCCGATTCTTTCTCCAGTTTTTCGGCATTCTTTCGAATTTCCTCTTGTTTCTTTTTATTCTCATCCACTTTTGCCGAATCTTCTGCCAATCCTTTTATTCCCATTTTACTAAGAACTTTATTATTTCCTTCCAGGATTAAGGACTTTATTCCCTTAGATTCATAATAATTCCATTGATCAGAAGACCGGATTTGGCTTAATAAGGCTTCATCCGAATGATAATTAGCCAATAAACTGGCAATGGCTGCCAACACCGCTAAAATTGCGGTCGATAGAGCCACCCAAATCATCCAGGGGCTTCGGTCATGTTCTACCCCTTCATGAATATGTTCATGAAGATGTTCGGTAGGGGTTTCCATTTCTTCCATAAAAATTCTGATTAATAGGTTTGGGTAGTATCGAGTTAATAGATGTCTAAATTACAGGGAAATGAATACTTTACAATTTCTTAACATCCAGAAAAGATAAAAAATTGGTAAGTCTATTACCTTTATCCTTAGCTTTATAATTCAATTTTTATTTATTTTAAACCAAACTAAACTAATTTTATGAAAATCAGTAAAATCCTTTTTGTAGCCTCCCTCGCTATTTCCTTAAACTTCATGGGTTGTAAACCCAAGGATTCCGATATTAAAGCAGCTGTTGAACAAAGCTTTAGCTCTGTTTTAAATGTAAATTCTCCTTCTGTGGAAGTGAAAGAAGGGGTAGCTACTATTTCCGGAATGTGTAAAGATCAATCTGCAAAAGATGCTTTTGAAAAAGCCGTTGCCGGGGTTAAAGGCGTTACCTCTGTGGTTAACAATTGTACCCTAATGCCTCCTCCAGCTCCAGTAGTAAATCCTGCTACGGTAATCGCATCGGCTGCGGATTCTACTTTGATTAAAGGAGTAAAAGATGCTACCAAAGATTTTCCAAGTGTCCATGCTAATGTTCAGGACGGGGTGATAACCTTAACCGGAGATATTAAAAAATCCTCTTTACCAAGATTAATGATGGCTTTAAATTCACTTAAGCCTAAAAAAGTGGAAAATAAATTAGAAGTAAAATAAATTTAACTTTTTCCGAATGCTACAAGATAAATATAAACCATTAATAGACCTTGCCAATTCTTCCGGGGTAACCAATTTGCAGGTGGCAGAACAGGATTCTGTTTTACACATTCAGGGTATTGCTCCTACTGGGGATGTAAAGGATAAATTATGGGATGAATACGGTAAAATTGATCCCAATTTTGCCAGTGGAGATTTGGTTATGGATGTTAATGTGGCTCCCGATGCTGCCGTAACGAAGGTAAAGGTAGTAACCGATAGTTCCAATTTGAACATCCGTAAGGGACCAGGTACCGACCAGCCCATTGTAGGAAAGGCCGCTCATGGGGAAGTTATTACCCTGGTAAGCCGTAGTAATGAGCAATGGTGGATGGTTAGAACCGAAGAAGGGGCTGAAGGATATGCATATGCTTCCTATTTAAGCCCTGAGGCCTAATACAGGTAACAATTTTATATTTTTTATTAAAAAAAAAGGATGGAAACGCGGGTTTCCATCCTTTTTTTTTAATATTTGATTTCCTTAACGAAGAAACTCTTTTAAAAAAAATTAAACCATTTGGCCTTACTTACGTCAAAAGACTAAAAGTATCGACCAGTGTTATTTAGGCTGAATAAAATTATCTTTCCGGCATTTGGTATAGGTTTATTATCCTATTTGGTATTAAACTGTTTCTTTTTTGGCTGTCAAATGCAACGCATATCCAAACTCAGTTCGGATCAGGATACGTTGTATCCCTTTTGGCATGGGGGCATAATTAAACATTTCGGTCTATATACCTTCCAAAAAAAAGGACTTGAATTAGAGGTCCAGAAAAATAATGACCTTATCGAATTCAAACTAAAAAATAAAAAAGGCAAAATTCTGGTTCGTTCCCCAAAAAACTTAACCATTTATGAAAAATGGTCCATTTACCTGGACAAAAAAAGCAATATCTGGCTTCATAGTTCGGATATTGGCAACCTGGAATGGATTTGCAATAAAGATTCTTACCAAAAAAGAATTTTAAAGGATGGGGATGAAGAATTAGCGGGAATCCCCGAAGAATTCAAAATGGAAATTGAGCCCTAATCCTCTTTTATCTTTTTTAACATTTTCCAAGACCCGGGAATAAAAAGGCAAGTGTTCAAGCCAAGTACCATCCTACATCTCCGGAATTCCGCTTATTTTCATCCAAATTTATTTATTCCTTTCCGCTAGCTTTATCGGTTTCCCTGTCCCTAAAAATAAATTCAAAAAGTAAATTCAGGCATTATTTGGCTACATTCAAACTAGTATGCGTCAAAAATCATTAAGAAGTCAGGATTGGTTTGGAAGGGAAGGAAAGGACGGATTTATTTATCGTGCCTGGATGAAGAACCAGGGAATTCCACAGGATTTATTTGAGGGTCGACCCGTTATCGGAATTTGTAATACCTGGAGTGAATTAACCCCCTGTAATGCTCATTTTCGTGACCTCGCTGAAGCGGTTAAAAAAGGCGTTTTGGAAGCGGGTGGTTTTCCTCTTGAATTTCCGGTCATGTCCCTTGGAGAAACCCTGATAAAACCCACTGCTATGCTTTACCGCAACCTGGTCAGCATGGATGTAGAAGAATCCATCCGGGCCAATCCCCTTGATGGAATTGTTTTGTTATGCGGTTGTGACAAAACCACTCCGGCATTGGTGATGGGGGCCTGTAGTGTTAATCTCCCAACCCTAGTCGTTTCCGGTGGACCCATGTTAAAAGGTCATTGGAGAGGAAAGGATATAGGCACTTCGGATGTTTGGCGGTTCGATTCGGCACTTACAATGGGGGAAATTAATCAAAAGGAATTTTTAGAAGCCGAGGCTGGTATGGCCCGTACCCAGGGGCATTGTGCCGTAATGGGAACCGCTTCCACCATGGCTATTATGGTAGAGGCCCTGGGACTGTCCTTACCCGATAATGCCACTATACCGGCATCGGATGTCCGCCGGAAAGTTATATCCCGATTATCTGGAAGAAGGATAGTGGAAATGGTTAAGGAAGATTTAACCCTTTCGAGAATATTAAGCCGACAAGCATTTGAAAATGCGATCCGAATCAATGCTGCGGTAGGAGGATCCACCAATTTTGTCATTCATTTATTAGCCATAGCTGGAAGAATAGGCATAGAGCTTAGTCTAAACGATTTTGATACCTATTCCCAAAATATTCCCCTTCTAGCCAATATTCAACCTTCGGGAGAATTCTATTTGGAAGATTTATATTATTCCGGAGGTATTCCGGGATTGATAAAGGAAATGGGGAATCTTATCCATAAAGAGACCCTTACCGTGAATGGTAAAAGCCTTTGGGAAAATATCCAAAATGCCGAGGTATATAATAGGGCTATCATTTCAACATTGGAAAAGCCCTTTAAGCCAGAATCCGGTATTAGGGTCCTTTATGGAAACCTGGCCCCTTTCGGTGCCGTTATAAAACCTTCTGCGGCAAGCCCTGAACTATGGGTCCATACAGGAAAGGCCCTCGTTTTTGAAAATATTGAAGACTATCATAAGCGCATCCATGATCCAGATCTGGATATTGAGCCCGAAAATATTTTAGTACTTAAAAATGTTGGCCCGAAGGGTTATCCCGGAATGGCCGAAGTCGGTAATATGGCCCTACCCAAAAAAATATTGGCCCAGGGAATTACCGATATGATCAGAATTTCAGACGGAAGAATGAGCGGGACTGGTTTTGGAACGGTGGTTTTACATGTATCGCCAGAGGCCTCGGTTGGGGGCCCTTTGGCCTTGGTAAAAACCGGTGATCGAATTTTTCTGGATGTAAAGAACAGGAAATTAGACTTGTTAGTGGACGAGGAAGAACTACAATTGAGAAGGAAGAATTGGAAACCCACCGAAAGAATTCAGGAAAGAGGCTATGTTCATCTTTACCAACATCATGTGGAGCAAGCGCACTTAGGAGCCGATTTCGATTTTTTGAAGGGAAATTCAGGAAGTCAGGTAAGGAGGGATTCTCATTAATGGCGGTTTTGATTTCTATAAGGAATTAATTTAATAAGAAAACAATTATAAATGGAATACATCCTATATGGATTTTAAAACCAAAACTGCGATAGTGACGGGGGCGGGTCAGGGAATAGGCTTTGAAATATGCTTACAGTTGGCTCGTAATGGTGCCAACCTGGTCATTAATGACCTGGATCCAGGGCTAACCGAATTGGCCGTAAACAAAATCTTGGAAGAGAATGGACCTTTCTGCCTGGGCATACCCGGCGATTGCAGCCAAACCGGTATTATTGAAAAAATGGTGGAGGCGGCCATGGAAAAATTTGGACAACTAGATATTGTTATTGCCAATGCAGGAATTACCTTGTTTGGAGATTTTTTCACCTATTCCCAGGCTTCCTTTAATAGGGTAATGGAAGTAAACCTTAGTGGCACATTTTTTCTGGCACAGGCAGCAGCCAAAATTATGCGTAAACAGGAATCGGGTGGATCCCTTTTATTTATGTCATCGGTCACGGGACATCAGGCACATAAAAATCTTACCGCATATGGAATGAGCAAGGCCGCTATAGAAATGTTGGCAAAAACCTTGGTAATTGAATTATCACCATTTCAAATCAATATTAATACCCTTGCTCCAGGTGCCACCTTAACCGAAAGAACCCTTCAGGATCCTGAATATTTAGCGGTTTGGTCAAAAATTACTCCTTTGGGAAGACCTGCCAGGGTATCCGATATAGCGGGTGCAGCCTTATTTCTAGTGTCTGATCAGGCACGCCATATAACGGGACAAACCATAATTATCGATGGGGGATGGACCAGCATTAGCCCCTCCCCCTATGAATAATAAACCATGAATACGCCAGCAAATTCCAAAATTGAAACGGTTCTAAACTATTCCTGCTTACTTGGAGAAGGGCCGGTATGGGATGCTAAGCAAAAAACCATTTCCTGGGTAGATATAGTAAATGGTCAGATTCATGAATTCTCCCCAACGAAACAAACCCATAAAATACTGGAATTAGGGGAAATGATAGGTTCTATAGCCTTATGTACCGATGGAAATTATATTGGTGCATTGGAAAATGGATTCGCCTTTATAAACCGGCAAAGTGGTGAAATTAAACGAATTGCCGATCCGGAATCCCATTTACCCAAAAACAGGTTCAATGAAGGGAAATGCGATCCGGCTGGAAGATTCTGGGCAGGAACTATGGCCTTGTCGGAGGAATCCGGAGCAGGAAACCTTTATGTATTGAATGATCAATTAATTTATTCAAAAAAAATAGACGGGGTATCCATTTCCAATGGCCTTGCCTGGAGTCTGGATCAGAATTCCCTATATTATATCGATACCCCAACCATGGAAGTGGTACGCTTTGATTTTGATAAGGAATCGGGAAGCATCTCTGGAAAAAAGACGATTATTCGCATGGAGGAAAAACAGGGTTATCCGGATGGAATGACCCTGGACAAAGAAGGGAATTTATGGATAGCCCATTGGGATGGTTGGCAAATAAGCCAATGGGATCCAATATCGGGAAAACAAATTGGCCAAATAAGAATGCCTGTGGCCCGTATTACCTCCTGTACCTTTGGAGGGGAACATTACCAGGACCTTTATATTACTTCGGCTAAAAAAGGACTTTCGGAATCTGAACTCCGCAAACAACCCCTGGCAGGTTCCCTTTTCGTCATAAAAAATTGTGGATGCGAAGGCATACCCCCTTTTGAATTTATCCGTCATTCCCTATAAAATTCGCGAGCCAGGATTTAATAAGGCTGCCTGGAAATAATTATAGGAAATTATGGGTAGCTCGTTCTTTTAGGGGAATCACCAGTTTCAGGGCTGACCAGGTTTCATCCACTGAACAAACTTTGATATCCACCAGGCCATTTACTAAAATGAAATCCCGAATGGTATTTTCAGAAACCTCCGTTTGAATTTTGGACGATTTTTTGGGCCAGGAAACCCAAATTATTCCATTTTCCTGAATTTCTGATTTTAAATTCGGGAGGTCCAGGAAAAATGTCTCTTTGGAGGTGATAAAATAATGAATAAGGTCCTTTTTCGGTTCTTTTTCGGTTACGATTTCTACCTTTTCCGGAAAATCAATAAATAGATCTAAATAATAATCCGGTTGGTTTATAAACCTGACCTTACATCCGGACTTAATACCCAGTTTCCTGGCCAATGGGGTCCCGGAATATCCGGAATTATTCGATATCCGCTTTTCGAAAGAATTTTCCATATAATCTGAACGAATAGAGTAATGGGATAGGCACCATGCAAAAAAAGGCCGCTTTCCAATGAAAAGCGACCTTTTTTAAGAAATTTCGATATGTATTACATGCGAACACTTACCGAAACATGACGATCTTTTACGCGATCTGCTTCGGGAGCGGTAGCAGGGAATTTTGCGAATTCCGAACCATATCCCTGAGCTTCGGTGATTTGTTTTCCTACACCTGATTTTTCTAAATCCGCTTTTACTCTATCGGCTCTGGATTGAGATAGTTTAACATTAGCCGCTTCTACACCTACCTTATCGGTATAACCCCCTACTTTTAATTTAACATCTGGGAAAGCTTTTAAAATAGCCGTGATATTATCCACTTGCTTTTGGCTTTCTGGGGTTAATTCGGCACTTCCGGTTTTGAAGTTCAGATTATCGAAATCAAACCAAATTTTCTTTAAAGAATCGGCACCTAATTTCTTATAATCCGTTCCTAAGAAAGCCACTAAGCGATCTTCAATACCACCTTTGTACGCATCTAATTCCGTTCCATTAGGAAGTTTTACTTTCATGGAAACCGGAGCACTTACTTTTGCGGTATCCACCGATTTAACGACTGCCTTGGCAGTATCTACCATAGCCTTTGTAGAATCTACCACAGCATTACCCCCTGATTTATTACATCCCTTTAAAAGGAAGTATAATAAGCCTAAAAGTACTAATCCAATCAAAATTGGCGCCAGGAATTTCATTCCACCTGCTTTTTGCTCCGCTTCCTGAACCACATGACCTGCATTTGCAGCGGCAGCCTTAATATTGGAACTTGCAGAGGAAACCATTCCCTGTAATTTTCCGGAAATATCGGATAAACTATTATGTCCCAAAGCACTGGCAACATTTAAACCAGCTGGTACCGAGTTCACTATAGAATCTTTTTGAGAATGCAATAAATCGGTAACCCCCTGGGCTCCTAAATTATTGGCCACAGCATGTCCACCAAGGGCTGCTAAGGCAGCTGGAGCAATCATCCCTAATACAGAAGAAGCAGAGCTTTCGTTGATTCCTGAAAATCCAGAGATCATTCTGGAGATACCAGCAAATTTATCTCCGAAAAGATTGCTTGCCATACCGGCGATACCGGAACCGGCGGAATTCCCTCCCAGCATTCCTTCTAAATTACCTAGAAGACCACTTTGAGAAGCCTGAGTGGCCATATTTAGAATATTTGCACCACCTCCTTGCGTACCAGCGTGATTTAATAATCCTGTTAAAACAGTTGGAATAGATCCGCTAATAGCTTTTTCTACCCCTCCTTGGCTTTCTCCTAAGGAGGAAGCAATTTTGCTAACCAGGTCTCCGGAGATTAAGCCTTTTACTGAATCTAATAAATTAAAATCCATAAAGAATATTTTAGGTGAACGTTAAAAATGAAAAAATTTTTAATTTATTTCGAAAGTAACAAAATTATTATAAACAAAAATACATATTGATTTTTTAACAAAAACTTAACACAAATTGGCTAGGTTCATATAATCTACCCTATTTCATGCACTTTATTACCTTAGACCGCGTACGAAAGGAGACCCCTGGATGTACCAATAAATTATTTTTTGATAGTGCAGGCTCTTCCCTTATGCCCAAAGTGGTGGTCGAAAAAATGACCGAATACCTGCGTAGGGAAGAAGAAATTGGAGGCTATGAACTGGCCGATTTAGAATCCCAAAGGGTTCAGGATTTTTATATTGAAACGGCAAAACTACTCGGCACTCAGGCTTTTAATATAGCTTTCACTTATAATGCCACCGATTCGTATGCCAGAGCCCTTTCCTCTATACCTTTCCATAGGGGAGATTATATTCTCACCACCAATGATGATTATTCATCCAATCAGATAGCCTTTTTGAGCATCCAAAAACGATTCGGCATCCAAATAGAACGAATTCATAATCTGGAAAACGGGGACCTGGATTTGAACCACCTGGAATCCTTATTAGTTAGGCTAAAACCAATCCTGGTTGCCATTACCCATATTCCTACCAATTCAGGATTAATTCAGGCGGCCGAAGAAATTGGTTTACTTTGTAAGCAATACGATACCTGGTATTTGCTCGACGCATGCCAGTCGATAGGACAAATTTGCCTGGATGTGAGGAAGATTGGCTGTGATTTTTTATCGGCCACAGGAAGGAAATTCTTACGGGGGCCAAGAGGAACCGGATTTCTTTACCTTTCCGACCAGGTAATTAAAGAAGGACTGGAACCGCTTTTCCTGGATATGCATGGGGCTGATTGGATAGGATTCAATGAGTATAAAGCGAAAATGAATGCAAAAAGATTTGAACTTTGGGAATTTTCCTATAGTTCCTTAATTGGATTAACTGCTGCCATTGCCTATGCCAACGAAATTGGGATGGAGACTATTGAGAACTATAATACCCGTTTACGGAAAAGCCTTTATGCTGGATTGGCCGGGAACGATAAAATCCAGGTCCTGGATAAGGGATCCAGAACCAGCAGCATATTAACCTTCCATATCCAGGATAAACCCCTGGAAACCGTAGCATCTATCCTTAAAAAACATAAAATCTATTATTCGGTGAGTGATAAATCAGGGGCATTAATTGATTTTAGCAGAAAAAAAGTGGAATGGGCTATCCGTTTATCCCCCCATTATTTTAATACAATAGAAGAAATAAATTCCCTTTCTTCTATCCTTCAGGAAGAATTTCGTTAGGATCTCCCCTATCCTCCTTATTGTTTTTTGACCGAAACTCCCTTGGGCTCATTCCCGATTGTTTTTTAAACCATCTAGCAAAATAACCTGGGTATTCAAACTTTAATTTATAAGCAATCTCCTTTATGGTAAAATCTGTATAAAGAAGGTAATTTTCTGCCTGTAGGCTTAAAAAATCCTGAATTATCTGGGAAGCAGATTTTTGGGTAAGCGCCTGACAAATCCTGTTTAAATGCACGGGAGATATGGATAATTCCCTCGAAAATTCAGGAATGGATTTGGGGTAGGAGCTTTGTCGGATACTTCGTTTAAACCTGGAATAATACAATAAAGAGGAATGGGTTTCCTTTTCCTGTCCAAAGGATTCAAAACCGAGTATTCGATAAAGCTTAATCGCAAATTCCTTAATATAAAGGTTTAATAGTTCCTCTCCTAAAGCAGACTTTTTATAGATTTCATTTTGTATCTCTTGAAAAAGTCTATCCACACCGATCTGGTTCTCCTCCCTCCCATCTAAACTTACCCATTGAAGGGATTGAAAACGAATACTGAGGACAGGAAATTGTTGAATTAAGGGCTCCAGGAAAACCTCCGAAAGGGTTAGAATTTTGCCGGTACTTCCTGGTTCATAATGTAAACCATGAACCGATAAAGGGGGAACCATGAAAATTCCCGGGGAATGAATGGTTTTATGGGAGCATTCCGATAAAATTTGGGCGGAGCCGGTTTTTAAATAGAAAAACTGGTATAAATCCGGATGAAAATGGGGTTTAATTACCCAGTTAAATTCCTTGCTTCGGGTTTCCAAGTTTTCACAAACCAGGTAATACCATCTCTTTTCAGGAAATCTATCTTCATAAATTCCTGCAAATTCCTTTATTGCTGGTGAATAATCCCTCATAAGGGTTTTAATTGTACCCATTTAGGTTCGAAATGTACCTTGTCAAAGAAAGGAAAATTCTGAGATTTATAATTCAACATAATTTTCCATCAAAACAGCCTTGAATCAAGAAATATCGGGAATAAAGGAAAAGAGCTTGGGGGAGATAAACCTGCCCAAGATTTCCTGGATTCAACTAGCCACCTTGTTTATTTGTTTTCTAATGAATTTACTCGATGGAATGGACATCATGGTGATATCCTATGCGGCACCCTCCCTTGCCAGGGAATTAAATCTGGATCCGAAAAACTTGGGTTATGTTTTTAGTTCGGGACTTTTAGGGATGACCCTGGGTGCATTATTTCTTACTACCCTGGCCGATAAACTGGGTAGAAAATTCTTAATTATGGTAAGTGCCATTCTTATGGGGATTTTTGTTTTTGCCACCGTTTGGGTTCATTCCTTTCCGGAACTTATTCTAATGCGCTTTTTCAGTGGAATTGGGATCGGGAGTATGCTGGCTACTACGGCTACCATGAGTTCTGAATACGCCCCAAAGGAATCGAAGACGTTTTGGGTAAGTTTTGTCATGTCGGGTTACCCGGTCGGTGCCATTCTAACCGGACTCATTGCAGCCCCCTTAATCCATTTACATGGTTGGCAATATATTTTTTTATTTGCTGGATGTACTACCCTGGTAGCCCTACCCTTAATTTATTTTTTTCTGGCCGAATCGCTGGAATTCTTATTAAAATCGAGGCCAAAAAATGCCCTTATAAAGGCCAATATCCTATTGCAAAGAATGGGTAAAGAGCGATTATATCAATTGCCAGAACCTGAAGCCAAAGAACCACCCATAAATTTAATAGGGGTTCTGAATACCAAGGGTACGGTCCCTACCCTATTGCTATGGCTTTCTTTTTTCCTTTCGTTTGCTTGTTTGTATTTTCTGACCAGCTGGATTCCCCGATTGGCTTCTATTTCGGGAATGAATTCGGAATGGTCCATTTATTCGGGAACCCTCTTCAATCTGGGTGCTTTTTTTGGAATCCTATCCTTAGGATATTTATCAAAATACCTGGGACTTAAAAAATCCATATTCTTTTTCCTGGTAGGGAATGCCGCCTTAATGCTTGTTTTTGGATTATCGCGGAATCCAGCCTGGATAATGACTTTATTTGGACTTATCGGATTTTCCATCCAGGGCGGCTTTGTAGGGCTTTATTCGGTAGCTTCCCGAATGTATCCTACCCAAATACGGGCTACGGGAATGGGATGGGCAGTGGGCGCGGGAAGAATTGGGGCCATTCTTGGTCCGATATTCGGGGGTCTTTTGATCGATTCGGGATTAAGTATGCAATACAATTTTATAATTTTCGCCATTCCGACCCTATTGGCTGGGATATCCACTTTATTTATTCAGTCTATTCATTTAAATAGTTGAAATATAATTTAGAATTAAGATTTACCGGGAGATTCATCATTAAATCAGTATTTTCTTCCAAAACACTAGAAATATAACATGGAAAGAATCTGGGATTTGGCACATTTAGCCCATGCGGAAATTTATACCCCTAAATTAGACCAGAGTGCCCGTTTTTTTACTGAGATCATGGGAATGTCCATCACTGGACATTCCGGAAATTCCATTTATTTGAGAGCCTATGACGATTATGAGCATCATACCCTTAAATTAACCGGGAACAAGCATACGGGCATTCAACATTTTGCCTGGAGAGCCCGAAGCCAGGAGGCTTTAGAAAGAAGGGTAAAAAGTTTACGGTCCACTCCCTATGGCTTAGGATGGACGGATGGAGATTTGGGACATGGCCCTGCTTATCAATATCGCAGTCCGGGAGGTCATTTAACCGAAATCTATTTTCAAACCACCAAGTTTCAGGCTACCGAACAGGAACGTTCTGCTTTAAAGAATACCATTTCTAAATTTCCGGGAAGAGGGATTAATGTACGTCGCTTGGATCATTTAAACCTTCTTTCCATGGATATAAAAGGTTTCCGGGATTTTCATTTAAATCATTTAGGAGGAATCTTATCGGAAACCCTGGTCTTTGGAAAGGATGATGTAAAAGGAGTATGGTTTTCGGTAAATTCCAAATCGTATGATTTAGCCGTAACCCAGGATCAACATCTTATTCCAGGTCGGTTACACCATTTAACCTATGCGGTTAATAGCCGGGAAGAAGTTTTGTTAGCGGCTGATATTTGTTTGGAAAATGGCATTCAGATTGAAACCGGCCCCCATAAACATGCCATTCAGCAAACCTTCTTTTTATATGTCTTTGAACCAGGAGGAAATAGAATTGAGATTGCCAATCCCACAGCAAGATTACTGCTCGATCCGGATTATGAGACTATAGTTTGGAATGAAGAGGATAGAAAAAAAGGCCAGGCCTGGGGTCTTGAAACCGTAAAAAGTTTTCATGCAAAAGGCTCACCTATGCCGGAAGAATTACTTTAAATTTTAGATTATGGATAAAAAAATATTGGTGGTTGGGGCCCATTCGGCCGACTTTGTATGGAGATCGGCAGGTACTATTGCCAATGCCGCTCAAAACGGAGCCCTGGTTAAAGTATTGTCGCTTTCTTATGGAGAGCGCGGGGAATCGGGAGAACTTTGGAAAGAAAACCCAAACCGAACCGAAGAGGATGTAAAGAAAATAAGACAGGAACAGGCTGAAAAGGCAGCAGCCATTCTAGGAGTTCAATTTCATTGCCTGGATTGGGGGGATTATCCCTTAATCATTAACGACAATAGAATTTCGGAATTAACGACCCTGTTGCGAGATTTTGAACCGGGAATTATATTAACCCATACAGAAAAAGACCCATTTAACCCCGATCATCCCATGGCTTTTGCAGCGGTGCAAAGAGCCCGGTTATTAGCCGCCGGGGCCGGGGTAGACAGTGCTTTTAAAAGCATTAATCCACCAGAATGGTATTGCTTTGAACCCCACCAACCCGAATTGTCCGGGTTCATACCCGATACCTTTGTGGATATCAGTTCGGTAATGGACAAAAAAATTGAGGCAATGGCTTGTATGGGAGCCCAAAATTATTTAAAGGATTATTATACCGAATTAGGATCCAGAAGAGGGAACCATGCCCGAAGAATTTCGGGTAAGAAAGAAATAAAATTTGCCGAAGCCCATCAATCTATGGTTCCAAAAGTATTAAAGGACTTATTTATTTAAAAGTATTATGGACTTTATTAAGGAATTATCCAAATTTTCCTCTGCCACCGTACATGAGGCCCTGGGCAAAACCGGGAACCTGCCCTCCCAAATCAAACCTATTCATCCTTCCATGAAAGTTTGCGGTCCGGCTTATACCGTAAAAACCATGCCTGCAGACAATACTTTATTGCATAGGGCTTATGCCTATGCCAAAAAAGGGGATATCCTGGTGGTAGATTGTTCAGGTTATTATGAGGCGGGATATTGGGGAGACCTTATGAGCTTAGGCGCCAAAACGAAGGGCATTGGGGGTTTAATCATTGATGGATGCGTCCGGGATGCCGATGAAATTGAGGCGATGGGTTTTCCTGTTTTTGCAAGGGGATTATGTATTGCAGGCACCTCCAAATTTGGAGAGGGGATCCTGAATCAAACCCTTATTTTAGCAGGACAGAAAATTGAACCGGGCGATTTTATGCTGGGAGATCGGGACGGTATTGTCGTGATTCCTAAAGATAAAATAGAATACGCCCTTACCAAGGCCAGAGAAAGAGAGGAAAAGGAGGAGGAGGTAAGAAAGCAGTTAAGGATGGGTAAAACTTCCCTTGAAATTTATGGTTGGGACAATAAATTTGGATATTGATGATAAAAATAGCCGTTTTAGGATTAGGAGAAGCCGGTTCTAAATTCGCCAACGACTTAACCCTGATGGGCATGGAGGTATATGGATGGGATCCCAAACCGCGTTATTCCATGATACCGGGTTTTAAATTATCCAAAAACAATCGAGAGGCAGTTCGGGAAGCCGAAGTTATTTTTAGTGTAAACTGGTCGTCGGTTTCAGAAAGTATCGCCCTTGAAATTTCTCCTGAATTAAACCGGGATAAATTGTTTCTGGAAATGAATACTTCTTCCCCGGAATTAAAAAAAAGTATTTATTCATTAATTCAGCATACAGAGGTTCAATTTGTTGATCTGGCTATAATGGCCCCTGTCCCCCCTAAAGGAATCCATACACCCATGTCGGCTTCCGGTCCGGGTGCCCATACCTGGGGATTATTGTCCCATAATATTGGATTAGATACTGAAATTCTTGGAAAGGAAGTGGGTGAAGCGTCTTCCAGAAAACTCCTGCGATCCATTATGTATAAAGGTATGGCGGCCTTAATAGGTGAAGCCCTGGATTCAGCGAAGAAAATGGGTATGGAAATGTATATGAGAAATCAAATAAATTCCCTTATTGGGGGAAATGATGAAATTATCAATAGATTCATTACCGGAACCTGGGATCATGCCGAACGAAGAATGCATGAAATGGAAGCGGTCGTAGATATGTTGGTGGAAAATGGGATAGATCCCATCATGACCAGGGCTACTACCCTGCGTTTAAAAGAAGTCATTAAATTAAAAAGCCAGCTCTGATGCAAACCGCCATACCCTATTTACAATTCAGAGGGGGGACCTCAAAAGGCCTCTATTTCCTGGATTCTGATCTTCCAAAAGACCAGGAATTACGGGATAATGTTTTACTTTCCTGTATGGAAGGGGTTGGAAACGGAGACCCAAGGCAAATAGATGGCATGGGGGGAGGTCATAGCCTTACCAGTAAGGTGGCTATTATAAAGCTTTCAGAAAGTCCAGGTATTGATCTGGAATACCTTTTTTTACAGGTGGTGGTAGGTGAAGGGAAGGTTCGCTCGGACCAAACCTGTGGGAATATTCTGGCAGGGGTTCTTCCCTTCGCTCTGGAGACTGGGTTATTACGAGCCTCCATACCCCGTACGAAAGCAAAAATTAAAATAATGAATACCGGAGGCCTTTGTGAAATGGAGGTGGAAACCCCAAATGGGGAAGTAAATTATGTAGGCGAGGTAAAGGTAGATGGTGTACCCGGTACCGCCTCCCCTATCCTTTGTTATTATTTAGATATAGCTGGTTCTACCTGTGGAGCGCTTTTCCCAACAGGCAATCGTTTGGACCAATGTCAAGGAATAGAAATTACCTGTATCGATAACGGAATGCCTGAAATCCTGCTCCGAGCCGGGGACCTGGGCATAACCGGCTATGAGAGCCCAGAGGAATTAAACAAAAATGAGGGCCTAAAATCCAAATTGGAATCTATTAGGAAGGAAATGGGGCCTAAAATGAATTTGGGAGAGGTTACGGATTTAACGATTCCAAAACTTTGTCTTATTTCAAAACCCCGCAAGGGAGGAATCTTGAATACCAGAACCTTCATACCAAAGGTTTGTCATGAGGCCATTGGGGTTTTAGGAGCGGTGTCTACCGCCACCGCCTGTATTTTCCCTGGCACCCTGGCGCATAATTTTATAATGATTGAACAAATTAACCCCAATTTATCGATCGAGCACCCTACGGGGGAGTTCACGGTTAACCTGGAATGGGAAGAATCCGATGGAGACATTCATATTATAAAATCAGGACTGGTACGAACCGCCCGATTAATCAGTAAAGGAAATGTCTATATACCCAGGAATATTTGGCTGGGTCCGGTAATGGACTAGAATTTCTGGACCACAATCCAGAAAAATTCTTTTAAAAAAATAATTGTAATATCTTTAGTACACTAATTATTGATTTCCTCATTAAATCAAAAAATATGAACCTAAGAGTCGCTCTCATTCTCTTAATTTTTGTGATCTGGTGTATTTTAGGCCTTTGGTGGTATCATGACCAGGTTATTTGTAATTGTAATAATCAACCGGCTGTGGCAGCCCTACCTGCAGTGGATAGCCTGAAAAAGGATACCGTCCAAAAAATAAAGCCAATCGATACAGTACATCAGTTGGCAAAAACCGATAGTACCACTTCCATAAAAACCGACGATAAGTTAATCGTTTATTTCCCGGTAAATTCAACCAAAAACAATCCCGATAAAGAAACGCTCGGACATATTAAAGAAATGATACAGGAAGCGAATAAATCCGGTAAAAACCTTTCCATAACGGGCCATTCTGATGCTCAGGGCAAACCTTCCACGAATTTGGAACTGTCCATGAAAAGAGCCAATAGGTTAAAAGATTTGTTTGTTGAAAATGGGGCTAAAGCCGATCAAATAAAAACCTTCGCAAAAGGACAAACAGAACCCATTGCCGATAATGCGAGTCCAGAGGGAAGGTCAAAAAATAGAAGGGCTGAAGTCGTTCTCCAATAAATCTCAATTTTTCAATTAACTAACGTATTAAAAACCTAATTATTAATTTTTTTCCAATATGATACTTTTAAACATATTTGAATCTTGCAATGGTCGTACTCCCTGGGAATTGCTATTATGGTTATTGGGAGCTTTTATTTTAGGCTATTTGCTAAGAATGTTTCTGGACAGGAATAAAAATACCCTCAGTCAAGGACAAACTACCAATAATGCCTATACCTCCACCTCTAATGGGGCTATAAAATCGGAAGCAAAAACTACCGAAAACCTAGCCGTATCGTCCTCATTCGGGAATATGAATCCAGGTCAATCTAACAAACCTGCACCTAGCCCGGTGGTAGTCCCTCCGGTTACCTCCATGCCGCCGACGCCCACCCCGGTTACTCCTTCAGTACCTCCAGTGAGCCCCGCTGGACAGCCCAGCAAACCCTTAAAAGATGATCTGACCAAAATAGAAGGAATAGGTCCAAAAATTAATCAATTATTGAATGATGCCGGTATTTATACCTTCCTGGATTTGGAAGCAGCACATTTCGATACTTTAAAACAAATTTTGCATAATGCCGGAGAAAGATTCCGGATGCATGATCCTACCACCTGGCCAAGACAATCAGGACTTGCTGCCAAAGGTTTGTGGGAGGAATTAAAAACCCTTCAGGATCATTTAAAGGGAGGAAGAGAAGAATAAGGCTTTATTGGTCCAATCGTCTAAAGAATCAGACAGAACAGGTTTTACATTTATGAGGAATCTGTTCTGTTTTTTAAAACCATTTAGGATACTTTTGCATTATAAAAGTCCAAGATGATAGACCAATACCTGGCCGTTAGAACCTATACAGATAAAATCTGTGCTAAATTAATCACCGAAGACTACGGCGTTCAACCCGCCGAGGAGGTAAGTCCCCCGAAATGGCATTTAGCCCATACCACCTGGTTCTTCGAGACTTTTATCTTAAAGCCTTATTTCGAGGGATATAAAGAATTTCACGAAGATTTCTCCTACCTATTTAATTCCTATTACCAAACCGTAGGCGAAAGAAATCCCCGCTCGAACCGGGCATCTTTGAGCAGACCCTCCGTTACCGATGTTTATCAATACCGGGCTTATGTCAATATGCATATGGTGGTCCTTATGGAAAAGGAAGTTGATAATGAAATACTAAGGGAAACCCTTATTTTGGGTTTAAACCATGAGCAGCAACACCAGGAGCTTCTTCTAACCGATATTAAGTATATCATTTCCATAAATCCAAAGCCTCCCGGCGTATTCGATTTAAAAGAAAATCTCCCTCAACATCTGGAGCAAGATTGGATTACTATTCCCCAGGGGAATTATTCTATTGGATTTAAAGGAAAAGGGTTTCATTGGGATAATGAACGAGCCGACCATATTCATTATGTGGCCCCCTTTGAAATCTCGAATCGATTGGTGACGAACAGGGAGTACCTGAAATTTATTCAGGGAGGAGGGTATAGGAATTTTGAATACTGGCATGATGAGGGATGGTCTTGGGTACAAACCAATAAGGTGGAACACCCCCTTTATTGGTTCCAGGAAAATAATATCTGGAAGGTGCATACCCTGAACGGAGAAATGGAGATTAATTGGGAAGCTCCGGTTACCCATATTAGTTTTTACGAGGCCTTTGCCTATTCCCAATGGAAGGATCTTCGCCTACCCACCGAATTTGAATGGGAGATTGCTTCCGATAAATTTAAATGGGGGGATCGATGGGAATGGACGCATTCTGCCTATTTACCTTATCCGGGATTTAAAAAACCAGCAGGTGCCATTGGTGAATATAATGGGAAATTTATGGTGAACCAAATGGTGCTTCGGGGGGCTTCCATAGCCACTCCCGAAGGCCATAGTAGAAATACCTATAGGAATTTTTTCCATCCCCAATTGCGTTGGCAGTTTACCGGGATCCGGTTAGCAAAATAAGAATGAATCTAATCTTAACTGAAATGGTCCAATCGAAATTCGCGGAGGATGTTCGATCCGGATTTTCAAAATCACCTAAAAGCCTTTCATCTTCCTATTTTTATGATGAGAAGGGGAATCAATTATTCCGGTCTATTATGGATCTGGATGAATACTATCCTACCTCTTGTGAATATGAAATTCTCGAAACCCGGGCAGAAGAAATTTTGAATCCTTTTCTTCTTACCGGTGAATTTAATTTAGTTGATTTTGGCGCCGGCGATGGGAAAAAGACCAAGCTATTAATCCGCTTTTTATTTAATAAGGGTATTCCTTTTACCTATATCCCTATCGATATCTCTCTGGATATCCTACAAATATTGAAGAAAGATATGGAACAGGAATTTCCAGGCATATCGGTTAGAATTTTGGAAAATGATTATTTCGAGGCATTGGAATCGATTAATACCCTGGATACCAAACCCAAACTTATCCTTTTTTTAGGATCCAATATTGGCAATCTATCCTATGAGAATTCCCTTCAATTTTTATCGCGGTTGTATTCTGGCCTGCATATAGGGGACCGGTTATTATTGGGGGCGGATTTAAAAAAAGATCCCGCTACCATTCTGAAAGCCTATAACGATGCTAAGGGGGTAACCAGGGAATTTAATTTAAACTTATTGGATAGAATGAATCGGGAGCTATTGGCAAACTTTGACAGGAACCAATTTTATCATTATCCCCTGTACGACCCGGAAACTGGAATAGCAAAAAGTTTTTTAGTTTCTAAAATAGATCAGGAAATTTATTTCGAGGTTTTACAAACTACTTTCTCCTTTAAACAGGGAGAACCCATATTCCTGGAAATATCTCAGAAATATAGTCTTGAAATCCTTTTTGAATGGGCCGAAAAAACCTCCTTTAAGGTTATAGGCAATTTTACAGATCATAAGGGTTATTTCGTAGATTCCTTATGGGAAAAAATTTAATGTAATAAATAAGCCGATAAATCAGAAATAGATTTAATTTTCTCCTTTTCAGCCTGTTTCCTTCGCATGATAAGGCTATAGGCATTATTGAAACCTAGGGGTTTTAGCCATTTCAACCCGTATTTTTTTTGGAATTCCCCCTCTATATAGGCATATAATTTCTCCGGACTTTTCGATACACTATCACTAATTTTTTCGGTGGGCTTTAATATCACCAAAAGTCCGGTTCCTGAATATTCCGGATAAAAATCAATCTGACCGTTTTCCAATGCCCCAAAACATACTTGCGTTCCTCCTAATCCTGTCTTAGTAATAAGTTCCAACGAAGTATAACCATTAATCAAATACCTATACAGGGCGGAAAGGATATACTGCTCGGAGAATATTTTGGAACCCATTACCAATTTGCCTTTTTTAATACCCTTATATTCCCGATATAGTCCATTTTTTAGTAGAAAATCCTTTGCCACCTGATCAGGATTCCTCTTTTTAAAATCGACCTGGTAATTCATTTGGGTCATTAAGGAATCATTTATTTTTCCTGCTAATAAATTAAGAACCCCCTCCAATTCCGGATATTTTTGTAAAACGCCCTTTCGAACCAATAGAGCCGCCTGGTAGGGTGGGAATACCTGTTTATCGTCCCATAAATTAACGAGATCGTAGGCTTGAATTCTTCCATCGGTAGAATAGCCGCTAACGATGTCCAAATCCCCATCCCTCATAGCGGCATACATAATGGCATCGGAAATGATCACATGGCTCATCTTAAGATGGTAAACAGATTGAAGTCCCTGATATCCATCCTTCCTACCAAAAAACTCTGGCGTTAATCCGGCGAATAACTTTGTTTCGCCAATTTTTGGAATAAAATAAAAGCTGCTTAAAAGAAATAGGATACCCACCAGGAATACCCGGGAAGCAGTACCCCGAAAATGGAAATTTTGAACCCGGGAAAGTAGGAAGTCCAGCAAAATGGCTAATCCTGCTGTAGGGGCGGCCCCTCCAACCATCATAACCGGGTTATTAAGGGAAATCCCCCCAAAAATAAATTCCCCCAAACCGCCCGCTCCAATATAAGCGGCTAAAGTGGCAACGCCTACATTAATTACGGTAGCTGTTCGAATTCCAGCCATAATAACCGGCATGGCCAGAGGAATTTCTACCCGCCATAGAATTTGCAATGGTTTCATTCCCATAGCCAGGGCCGCTTCTTTCACCGAAGCGTCTACCCCGGTTATTCCTGTATAGGTATTTCGAAGAATTGGTAAAAGGGCATAAATGAACAGGGAAAATATGGCCGGTTTTATTCCTATACCCAGCACAGGTATCATTAAACCTAATAGGGCTATGGAAGGGATGGTTTGTAAAACACCCGTAAATCCAATAATCAAATTAGCCCATTTAGGATGCCTCGCCAGGTAAATACCCAGGGGTATGGCCACCAAAATGGAAAGAAAAAGCGAGAAAAAAGTCAAACCAGTATGCACCAGGCTTTGCTCGGCAATCTTTTTACCGTTTTGAATAAAAAAGTCCCATAAATCCCGGAAGAAACTAAGGTTCATTGAAGATCACTTGCTAAAAGGCTTAACAATTGCCTGGAATGGGTAAATCGGACCAATCCTAAATGGTTCCTAATTTCCAGGACTTCCAAATCCTGATCGGGTGAAAAATTTTCAAAGGCTTCCTGGATGGTCGCCAGGGAAGAAATTTTTCCTATGATAATCCCGTCCGGCGCTTCCAAAAAAAACCGGTCAAAAAAGTTTTCCAGGCTCCGAATTTGGAATTGTAAAAAAAGGTATTGATGACTTAGAAACTGTTTAACAAAATTATTAGAAGGCTTTTTTACCAATTGTATAGGACTTCCTATTTGCTGAATTTTTCCATTGTCCATTAAAATAATCCTATCGCCTAATTGAAATGCTTCCTGAATATCATGGGTTACCATAATGATACATTTATCCTGCAATTCAGGCAAATTCTTGAAATCTTTACGGATGGATAACCGGGTAACCGGGTCCAGGGCTCCAAAGGGTTCATCCATTAACAAAATAGGCGGGGAGGCAATTAAGGCCCGAACAAAGCCAATTCTTTGCTTTTGTCCTCCGGATAAATTTCCAGGAAATTCCCTGTACATTCTTTCTCCTTCCAAACCAAAATGCTCCAAAAGGGAAAAAGTTCTTAATCGAATTCGTTCCTTATCCCAGCCTAATAATCGGGGAACGATGGCTATATTTTCTGCAACCGATAAATGAGGAAATAGCCCGGTATCCTGCAAAACATACCCTATTCCCCTTCTCAGATCGGGTCCGGGAACAGAGGTATTTAAACGCCCCTGTATGTAAATTTCCCCAAGATCAGGCTCTACCAAACGATTTATCATTTTTAAGGTAGTGGTCTTCCCGCATCCGCTGGTACCCAATAAAATTAAGGTCTCCCCTTGTTTCGCTTCAAAGGAAACCTGGTCTACAACCTTGTGGCTTGCGTACGATTTGGATACTGATCGAACCTCAATCAATCTATTCGCTGGTAGTATTGGTTTGTGCAAAAAGATTATTCATCGATTCCAACATAGTGGGATGGGCAAAGACAAAATTATGCAAGTCCGAAACCGCAAGTCCCCCTTCCATAGCAACTTGAATGGTGCTGGCTATTTCACCTCCCTGAATGGCTAATATGGTAGCCCCTAAAATTTTTTGGGTAGACTTGTCTATAATCACCTTCATCATACCATTGGTTTCCCCCATTTCGATGGCTCTGGCTACATAGGTCATGGGTAAATGTGCGACCAGATAATCTTTGTTCTCCTTCTTTGCTTCCATCTCGTTTAATCCGATTCTACCCAATTCCGGGTCGGTAAACATGCAATAATTTAAAAGCCTACCGGTAATCGATTTGGTATAGGGTGCTTCAAAATTTTCTCGTATTACCCGGTAATCATCATAGGAAATATGGGTAAATGCCGGACCTCCCTTCACATCACCCAAAGCATATATATCTGTTGCGGAAGTTTCCAAATATTCATTGGTTTTTATAAAACCTTTAGAATCCCTTTCTATACCCGCAAGCTCCAGATTTAAATTCGAATTGGGATCCCTTCCTGTGGCTATAAATAGGACTGATCCCTGAACATTTTCGATATTTCCCTTATGCAGAATTTCCAATTGAATCTTATCTCCAAGTTTGGATACTTTTTTGGTTTCACATTCGAAAAGAAATTCAATTCCTTCCTCTTCCAGAATTTTTAGGAGGATATTGGAAATATCCTCATCCTCCCTGGGTAAGAAATCGGAACCATGGCTAATTACTGTAACCTTACTCCCAAATCGACGGTAGATTTGGGCAAATTCCAGGGAGATATAGCTGGCCCCTAAAATAATTAGATGGTCAGGAACATGGTCCAGATTAAAAATAGTATCGGATATATAATACGGAATGGATTCTAATCCTTCTATTTTTGGGATTGAGGGTCGGCCACCGGTATTGATATAAATTTTAGGGGCTGTGATTTCCTCTACAACCCCATCCTTACGATTTATGGTTATGGTTTTTGGTCCGGAAAATTTCCCCTCCCCGCGAATAAGACGAATATTCGGATTGGCCTCAAAGGACCTTTCATTTGAATTTCTGGACCCCAAAACAATATCCTGGGTGCGTGCCCTTATTTTTTCCATATCCATGGAAACCGGACCAATCATTACCCCAAAATCGGAGGCTCTGCGGGTAAGATAGGCTACCTTCGCTGAAGCCACCATGGTTTTTGTTGGGGTACAACCTACATTCACACAAGTTCCTCCAACCTGGGATTTTTCTATAATAGCTACCTGCATTCCTTTGGATGCAAAAAATCGGGCAAGTGGATTACCTGCCTGTCCTGATCCTATTATAATGGCATCGTAGCTTTGCATAAAAATATTTTATTGAATTTGAACCCCTTTCCAAAAAGCAATATAATCCTTTATTTCCTTAGCAGCCTCCTTGGGTTCAGGATAATACCAGGCAGCGTCCTGGTTTTCCTTTCCGTCGACCAGAAGGGAAAAATAATTTGCCTTTCCTTTCCAGGAACAGGTGGTATGTGTATTACTATCAAGAAGATATTCCGGGTTCACAGAATTTTTGGGGAAATAGTGATTTCCTTCCACGACTATGGTATCATTGCTTTCTGCAATAATTTTATTATTCCAAAGGGCTTTCATGGGCTAATTCGGTTTTTTTATTTTGGTTAAGTCCTTTATTAACAAAGTAAATACCTATAAGTGTTATAATTACCGACATAAATATAATAGGATTTAATTTCTCATTTAAAACCAAACTTCCCAAAATAATAGAAACCAATACATTAATATAATTATGTAGGGAAACCAGGCTTAGGGGTAAATGGGAAAGGGCGTACAAATAGGCCCAAAATGCTAAAACAGACCCGAAGATAATAAGGTAAATCATCGAATAAACTACCGGCGCCGTCCAAACAATTTTTACCTGTTGCTCAAAAAAGAAACTCAGAATAAAAAGAAATATACCACCGGAAAGCATTTGAATACTTGCATTCAGAACCGAATCCTGAGAAGGGTTTTCCTTCTTCATTCCCAGGGAAGCTAATACCCAACCTATATTGGCAAGAACCACCACGCCAACCGCCAGGCGGTACCGGGCATTTAAAAGTTCCGAGAAATGTTCACGGAAAACAAGAATAGTTCCACCAAAGCCCAATAGAATTCCAAATAAAATCCAGGGATTTAATTTTTCCATCCTAAAAATAAATACATTAAATATTACCAGCCAAATAGGTGGAAATGAACAAAGCAGTGCGGCCAATCCGGAGGGGATATATTGTTCCGACCAACCCACCATGCCCACCCCAAGGGTAAAGAAAAAAATTCCAGCCAGGGCATTTTTTCCCAGTATTTTCCAGGTGAGTCGAAATGTTCTTTTCTGGAATAACCATATCATCCCCATAATAATTCCCCCAAATGCCATTCGGATTCCCGTAAATAAAAATGGAGGAAAATGCATTACCCCAATTCGAATAGCCAGATAGGTCGTTCCCCAAAAAAAACTTACAATTCCCAATGCAATCCAGGCCATTCTTTCCCCCTTCATAGTATTATCCATTTAAAGGGCAAAATACTCTTAACTTTAATAGGATAATTTGGAAATCGTAAATTTTATTTTCCATGAATAGAAAAACCAACCTTCAATACCTGTCTAATGGGCAAAAATGGGATATAATGGTCATTGGAGGAGGGGCCACCGGATTGGGTATTGCCCTGGATGCGGCTTCAAGGGGATATAAAACCTTCTTATGCGAAAAAGGGGACTTTGCCCAGGGCACTTCCAGCAAAAGCACTAAATTAATACATGGAGGTGTTCGGTATTTAAAACAAGGCAATATTAAGCTGGTTTTAGAAGCGTTAAAAGAGAGAGGGATATTATTCAAAAATGCCCCACATTTGATTCATAATCAAGAATTTATTATTCCTTTCTATACCTGGTGGGATTTTCTTCTTTATTCCATTGGACTTCGATTTTATGATACCCTATCTGGTAAATGGAGTATGGGAAAATCAAAAAATCTTTCCAGGATTTCGGTAATGAATAAACTCCCGAATGTAAAAACAGAAAAACTTAAAGGAGGAATACGCTATTTCGATGGGCAGTTTGACGATGCCCGATTGGCCATTTCCCTGGCACAAACGGCTGTGGATTATGGTGCATGCCTTATAAATTATATGGAAACCACGGCCATTACCAAAACTGGGGAAGGCAAAATACGTGGGATAGAATTAATAGATCATATTACCGGTCAAACCTATTCCATTCAGGGTAAGATCCTGATCAATGCTACCGGGGTCTATTCGAATGCTATTGCAAAATTAGATGATGCTATGGCTAAACCACATTTAAGTCCAAGTCAGGGAATTCATCTGGTTCTGGATAAATCATTTTTACCAAGTTCATCGGCCCTAATGATCCCCGAAACCCCCGATGGAAGGGTTCTTTTCGCAATTCCTTGGCAGAATAAGCTCATCTTGGGTACCACAGATACCCCGGTGAACGATATTGAACTAAATCCAGCCCCCCTGAAAACAGAAATTGATTTCATACTGAATACGGCTTCCTCGTATTTAATCCATAAACCGGCATATAAGGATATTGAATCCATTTATGTAGGACTAAGACCTCTGGCTGCAAGAACCAAGGAAAATTCCTCCACCAAGGAAATATCCAGGAGTCATAAAATTTGGGTAAGCGATTCCGGAATGGTGAATATTATAGGCGGTAAGTGGACCACCTATAGAATAATGGCCGAGGAAACGCTAAATTTTGCCTTAAAGAAATCAGACCTACCCTTTCTTGCCTGTCTTACCACGCAAATTAAACTGCATGGGTATACCGAAGATAAACCCTATGATTATACGGCCATATATGGATCGGATAGGGTGTCCGTATTAAAGCTAGCCCATTCAGATGAAAAGCTTCTCGAAAAAATCCATCCCGAATATCCCTTTATCCAGGCAGAAATTCTTTGGGCTATCCGTAATGAAATGGCTATGAACCTAACGGATCTACTCGGAAGAAGGTTTCGATGGCTATTCCTGAATGTGGCCATAGCCAGGGAAGTTGCCCCAGGCGTTGCCAAAATTATGGCTGAGGAAATGGGCATGGGGGAAAATTGGCAAAATGACCAAATCAAGGAATTTTATGAAACCTCTAATCATTATCTAGCCGCCGCTGCACATTAATTTTGATAGAATTTAATTATTCCTTACTTTAAATTAGTGAATCCAAATCGCCTAGAAAACCAATCGTTTATTCTTTCCCTGGACCAGGGTACGACCAGTTCCAGAGCTGTTCTTTTTAATAAAGAAGGAATTCCCGTTCATACCCAACAAAAAGAATTTGAGCAAATTTTCCCTCAACCTGGTTGGGTGGAGCATAATCCTCTGGAAATCTGGAATTCCCAGCTTGGGGTCATTATTCAATTATTCAACGATACCGGTATTTCTGGGAATCAAATCCAGGGAATCGGGATTACCAACCAAAGGGAAACCACCTTAATTTGGGATAAAGCCTCTGGAGAACCCTTATATAATGCTATAGTCTGGCAAGATAGAAGAACAGCCCCTTATTGTGAACAACTCCGAAAGGAAGGGCATGAAAATATAGTGAGGGCAAAAACGGGCCTGGTATTGGACCCCTATTTTTCCGGAACCAAAATTAGATGGATCCTGGATACTGTTCCAGGAGCCCAAAAAAAAGCAGAGAACGGGGAACTCTGTTTTGGCACGGTCGATACCTGGCTATTATGGAAACTAAGTAAGGGGAAACAACATAAGACCGATGTTTCAAATGCCAGCCGTACCCTCCTTTTTAATATTCATGAATTGCGATGGGATCCTGAATTATTAAAAATCTTCGATATTCCCGAAAGCTTGTTACCGGAAGTAAAATCTTCCTCGGAAGTTTATGGCCATTCAGAAATAGAAGAGATTCCAAAAGGAATTCCTATTTCCGGAATGGCTGGCGATCAGCAAGCGGCCTTATTTGGACAATTATGTTTTGCTAAAGGCTCGGTAAAAAACACCTATGGAACGGGATGTTTTATGGTAATGAATACGGGAAACCAACCGGTTGTTTCGAAAAGGAACCTAATTACCACCATTGCCTGGAAAGTAGGCAACCAGGTGGTCTATGCCCTGGAAGGAAGCATATTTGTTGCAGGGGCCGCCATAGGGTGGATTCGGGATGGATTAGAAATAATAAAGGAAAGTAAGGATAGTGAAGCATTGGCGATCAGCGTAGAGGATAATGGTGGGGTCTATTTTGTTCCTGCCTTAACGGGATTGGGTGCCCCGCATTGGGATCCAAATGCAAGGGGTATGATCATTGGTCTTACCCGTGGAACTACCCGTGCCCATATTGCCCGTGCCGCCCTGGAATCTATTGCCTTTCAGGTGAATGATATAATAAAAGCCATGGGTTTGGATATGGGGAAAAAGGTTGCTTATTTAAAAGTAGATGGGGGCGCGGTAGAAAATAATTTCCTGATGCAATTTCAATCCGATTTATTGGGAATTAAAGTGATACGTCCTAGTATACAGGAGTCCACCGCCTTAGGAGCTGCTTATTTGGCAGGACTGGCAGTAGGCTTCTGGAAAGATCTTAATGAATTAAAAGCCCTGGAGAAAGCAGATAAAATATTTGAGCCCGGAATTCATTCCAAAGAAGTTCAAACCTTATTGCCCAAATGGAAAAGGGCCATCCTTCGGTCGAAAAACTGGTTAATTCAGGAAAAAGAAAATTAAATACATACAATGACTGAATTTTTTGCTGAATTTTTAGGAACAGCCGTTCTATTACTATTGGGAGGAGGAGTGGTGGCCAATGTACTTTTGGAAGGAACAAAGGGAAATAATGCCGGATTAATGGTCATAGCCACCGCCTGGGGATTGGCCGTATTCATTGGGGTCATTATTGCAGGACCCACTAGTGGAGCTCATTTAAATCCGGCTGTAACGCTTACCCTGGCCATGGCAGGTAAATTCCCCTGGGTAAAGGTTCCCCTATTTTTGCTTGCCCAATTTTTGGGTGCCTTTGCTGGGGCTTTTTTGGTTTGGCTAATCCATATGGATCATTTTAAAATTACCAGGGATCCGGATGCTAAAATGGCGGTTTTCTGTACCAGCCCGGCCATTCGAAATTATCCGCTTAATTTATTAAGCGAGGTTATAGGAACCTTTATCTTGGTATTTGTGGTTCTTTTTATCAAAGACGGAGAGTTTAAAGGGGATCATCCCGTACCCATTGGCTTGGGATCGGTAGGCGCATTACCAGTGGCTTTTCTGGTTTGGGGAATAGGGCTTTCCTTAGGGGGAACCACAGGATATGCCATTAATCCGGTTAGGGATCTATGCCCAAGAATCCTGCACTTTATTTTACCTATTCCCGGAAAAAGAGATTCGGATTGGTCTTATTCCTGGATCCCGGTCCTTGGACCTTGTATAGGTGCTGTATTGGCAGCTGGTCTGTTTAGAATTCTGAATTGAGGTATTTTTTCCATCTGGCCTATAAAGGGACGCGTTTTAGTGGATGGCAGAAACACCCTAATATTCCTACCATTCAGGAAACACTGGAATCCACCCTTTTTAAAGTTCTAAAGGAACCCATCGAGATTGTGGGCTGCGGTCGAACCGATGCCGGGGTCCATGCAAGTCAGTTTTTCTTTCATTGTGATATAGAGCAAAGCTGGGATTTTGATGCCCTTTTCAGAATAAATAAAAGCCTTCCCAATGATATTTCTCTTTTTGGTTATTATCCTATGTCCGGACAGGCCCATGCCCGCTTTGACGCCCGGCTCAGAACCTACCAATATTATATTCATACCATTAAAGACCCCTATTTATCGAGTCTTAGTTCTTTTTATGAAATAAAAAACATGGATTATGATTCCATGTATAAAGCCACCCAATTATTATTGCATTACCAGGATTATGCAGCCTTTTGCAAAAGCCCCAATAAATACGAGCATACCCGCTGCTATATAAAAGAATCGAAAATGGACATATCGAGCGATGAGAGAAGAATCCGGTTTCAAATATCCTCTAATAGATTCCTAAGTGGGATGATTCGAATCCTGGTAGGAAAATTTCTAGATATTGGCAATGGGCTTCTTAGCCTGGATCAATTTGAATCCCATTTGGAAAGTTTAATAACCCCCGAAACGATCCGTCCCGCCCATCCCGAAGGCCTTTATTTATGCAAGGTTACCTATCCCTACCTCGATCTCCCCAATACCTCCCCCTTTGCCAAAATCCTGGATTGGGAACCCTAATACTACCTACCAATTCTATCTACTTTAATATCCATTTTATGGCATTCCGATAGGAATAAACCAAATTCAGATCCGATTTCCTTTTCAACGACTGGATAGGCATCTCTAACTCCCAGAATTTATTCGCCTGATTTTTTGGGCTTCCTGGATAATTTCCTGGGGAAAATTAGCTATTTCAAGAATTTTTAAGGCATTGGTGGTTTTTAATGGCCCTTTTTTTAACCTATGGTCGAATAATAAAGCATTGCTGTGAATATCTTCTGTAAAATGGTAAAGATCATAGGCTGATTTTAACATATCGGATAGTTCCAAATCGTGGGTAGCCACAAAAACCATATGATTATTTTTATTCAGGTAGGATAAAATGGCTTTCCCGGCGGCAATCCTTTCCAAGGTATTGGTTCCCTTAAAAACCTCATCCAGGATATATAAATTTTGAAAAGGGCTTATCACCTTGGACACCAATTCCCCAATGACATCCACCTCGGCCATATAATAACTCTTCCCCTCAAATAAATTATCATCAATCCGAATGGAGGACAATAATTGAAAGAAAGGGGCCTCGTATTCATCCGAAAAGCAGGTAAATAAGGTCTGTGACAATAAAGTATTTACTAATAGGGTCCTTAGAAAACTGGATTTTCCTGACATATTCGATCCCGTAATAAGGACACTTTTTCCATGGACCTCCAAATCGTTTCCAACACAAGAGGAAATCAAAGGATGCTTTAAATTTCTAACCTTCAGGGTTTTCCCTCCTTCCAATAAAGTAGGGGTACAATAAGCTAATTCTCCGGATTGTAAGGAGGCTATGGATATAGATACATCTACCTCGCCAATAAATTCATAGAGTGAAAGGATGATACCCTTATTATTTTGAATATCCTTTACCAGCCCTTCCAGGACAAAGGTATCGATCAAGAATATCGCTTTGATTAATTCAGAAAAGTAAACTAGTATATTTCCAAGATCCGTTTGGTCGTTTCCATCAAAGCCGAAATTGATAAGTCGAATCTTCTTTTGTAAATTTTTTAAACTAATTGCATTTTGAAGAACGACCGCTTTTTCAAACGGTATATTCATTTTTGCTATTTTCTTACATACCTCGGTAAGTATATATAATTGAAGCAAGGAATTGGATAATTGAAACGTGTATTCCTTATTATATAGAAGGAAATAAAATCCATTAAAGGCTAGTAAAGCCAGGGCTACCAAAAGGAATAAATGCCATTTAATAGCTAATAAGGGAAGTAAAAATAGAAGGATAAGGTCCAAATAAAAAAGAGGAAACCATGCCTCTCTTTCCCGTAACCTACCAATTAATAGGGTGGGAATATAATAGCTATCAAAGGAATTGAGTTCCAATAAGGCCATTTGTACGGATTCTCTTATTTCCCAATTTTCTTTAAAAAAAGCCGCTTTTTTATTTCTATCCTCCAGTATTTCAATTTTATTGGTGGGCCTTCGTAAAATATTAAATAAAAATTGCTGACCTGGTCGGCTGGAGGTTCGGTCGACAAAGGAAAAAAGCTCCTTAAAGTCCATATCCTGTGCCGTTTGATCATTCAATTCAAAAAAAGGTATTTCCTTTTTAAACCTCCAATAAATACCAATTTTATCGAAATATGGCTCTTCTTTTTTTACTTTCCCCCAGGACTCTTTAATAATATCAATAGGCCTGGGTCCCCATTTCTTTATGAAATATTGGTAAACAAAAAAACCTACCAACAAAACCATTCCCACCAGGAAATAGGTCATGGTTGAACTGATCAATAGTAGACATGTAGAAATTATCATTCGCGGCAGGTTTACATTCGAAAAAAAAATTTGCAAAAAAGCAATAATAACAATTCGTATAGCGAATGATAATATTTTAATTTTTGAGTTTAATTTTGAGCATGGCTAAAAACTGTGAAAAGGAAAAACCCGATCCTTTCCTGAAAAATCCTATAGAACAAGTTCTTTGATGTTTTCCGGTGTCGTTCCGCAACAGCCTCCAATTATTTTCGCACCGGCTTTTAGCCAAATCTCTGCGCCTTCCCGGAAGGATAAATGAGAGGAGCCTTCCTTCCACTCCTTTTTATCTGCATCATATTGATCTCCCTTATTCGGATAGGCCAAAATGGGTTTTTGGGTAGCATTGGCGGCAATGCGGACCAGGCTTTCCATGTATTCCGGTGCGGTACAATTAATTCCTATGCCCAGTATCTGACTGGATTTTTCTATGATTTTCACACAGGATTTTATGGATTCCCCATGAGAAACCTCCGTCTCATTTCGACAAGAAAAACTTATCCAGGCTTTGGTCTTTTTGAAAAATTCTAATGCCTCTACGATAGCTTTCGCTTCTTCCAAACTGGGAATGGTTTCAAAAGCAAGGATATCGGCCCCGGAATCGCAAACCAGGCTAATTCCCAAATGATGAAACTGAACTAATTCCTGATAAGAAACCCCATATTTACCATGGTATTCCGAACCATCAGCCAGATAAGCCCCATACGGGCCTAAAGAGATCGCCACCAGCGGAAAAGGCTCCGAAATGATCCCTTCTTCCACCATTTCCTTTCTGGCTTCCAATGCCAGATCTACAGACGTATGGATAAGCCCTATCCCTTCTTCCTGGGTAAAGCCATTTTTCATAAAAGCCATTAAGCTTGCCTGGTATCCTGAAGACGTTATAATACAAGCCCCAGCACGGAGATAATCTTTATGAACCGCTTTAATCAAATCCGGATGGGTTTTCAATAAGGAGGCAGACCATAGTCCATTTTTTAAATCGGCTCCCCTGGCCTCTAATTGAGTACCCATGGCTCCATCCAAAATAAGCCAATCTCTATTTTTTAACAGGGATCCCCATACGCCAGAATTTTCCCAATATGGATTTCCCATTATCCCATTCTTTTTATAAATTGTCTCATCCTAATCATAAATCGATAAACTTTGTATCCCTTCATGAAAAAATTTCTCAGTATCCTATTAGCCTTATTCTTATTTTCCTCTTCTTTTGGACAAAATAAAGAAGGAATTAATATAATTCCGGCCCCTGTTTCTTTAATTCAAAATCCTGGCCAATATACGCTGCCTTCGGTGATTAAAGTGGAGGCCGATAAAAGTTCAGAACTTTCCAGAGTGATTAAATACCTGGATTCGCGTTTAAGCGTACCCACTGGCTATAAAGTTTTGTTGGTTAAAAAAGATCCAACGGCCTCTATATTCCTCAGCCTTAATACCCGGGTAGATTCCAGTTTAGGAAATGAGGGATATATTTTAAAAGTGACCAAAAAAGGCATCAGCCTAAGGGCCAATAAGGAAGCCGGCTTGTATTTCGGGGTTCAAACTTTATTACAATTATTACCTAAAGAAATTGAATCGGCCGACCAGGTAAAAATGTCTTCCTGGAAAATTCCTTTGGTGGATATTAAAGATTATCCCCGTTTTAGCTGGAGAGGGTTAATGTTCGATGTAAGCCGTCATTTTTTCACCAAGGATGAGGTTAAGGCCTATATCCTGCAAATGACCCGCTATAAATACAATTTATTGCATTTGCATTTGACCGACGATGAAGGCTGGAGAATTGAAATTAAAAGCTACCCCCTTTTAACCCAGGTCGGTGCCTATCGAGTACCCAAGGTAGGATATTTCGGAACCTTTTCTGCCCCAACTGCAGACGAGGCAAGAACCTATGGAGGATTTTATACCCAGGATGATATTCGAGAACTGGTAGCCTTTGCCTCCGATCATTTCGTTAATATTTTACCGGAAATTGATGTACCGGGTCATAGTCTGGCTGCTGTAGCATCCTATCCGGAACTTTCCTGCACCCCGGGCGCCAATACCTATCATGTTCGGAGCGGAGAAAAAATTATGGATTGGGGATCCAATGGAATTACTGCCCTGGTAGATAATACCCTTTGCCCAGCCAATGAAAAAGTATATGATTTCCTGGATAAGGTATTAACCGAAGTAGCTGGCTTATTTCCCTTTGGTTATATTCATATGGGAGGCGATGAATGTGCTAAGAATTTCTGGGCCCAGAGTGATGCCGTTAAAGCCTTAATGACCAAGGAAGGATTGAAAGATCAGGCCGAGGTGCAAAGTTATTTTGAAAAGAGATTAGAAAAAATTGTGGAATCCAAAGGAAAGAAATTTCTGGGCTGGGATGAGATTCTGGAAGGTGGACTCGCCCCCGATGCCATTGTGATGTCCTGGAGAGGCATGCAGGGAGGGATCAATGCCGCCAAGATGCATCATGAGGTGGTCATGAGCCCTACTAATTTCGTTTATATTGATTATATGAATGGGGATAGGGTGATTGAACCGCATGTTTATTCTACCCTCCGTTTAAATAAAACTTATCAGTTTGACCCCCTCCCGGATAGTGTGGAAGCAAAATATATTATTGGTGGTCAGGCCAATTTATGGACCGAACAGGTATATAATATGCGCCATGCCGAGTATATGACCTGGCCCAGAGCTTTTGCGGTATCGGAAGATTTATGGACTCCAAAAGCCTTAAAAAATTGGAATAATTTCTTTTCCCGGGTAGAAAATCATTTTGAAAGATTTGACATAGCCCAGATCAAATATGCACCCAGTGTGTACGATCCTATTTTCAATGCGGCCTTTACATCCGATAAAAAACTCAAGGTCATAATGGCTACGGAGGTGGAAGGGCTGGACATCCATTATTCTTTTGATAATTCATTCCCGGATCAGTTTTATCCTAAATACTCGGCCCCCTTAATAGCACCAAAGGATGCGGTTATGCTAAAAGTCATTACCTATAGGGGAAATAAGCCGGTTGGTAGAATGATCAGTATGCCTATTGACGAACTGAACCAAAGAGCCAATAAAGTACCCGCCAATGATGAATAAGGAATTAAATAATTCCTGATAAAATGCAGAATGGCTGAATAGAGTGAAAGCTTATTCAGCCATTTCTCTTTTACGGAAAAACTCTTTATAATCCAGCAATCCCAAATAAATTTCCCAACGATTTAAATATGTCTAGATGAAATATAAAGCCTTTTTCCGATCCTTATTTTTCTTGCTATTACCCTGTATCTTCTCCAACCAGGCATGGTCTCAGAAGAATATCAACCTAATCGACGCAAGGAATACGGAAGAAGGCAGGGATTTTTCAAGTCTATTGAGAAAAATGCCTCCTGAAGTTCAATTCGGAATAACGGTAGATGAAAGCGGCGATGTCTATTTCAGGTGCAATAACAAAAAATGGCTAAGTAATTTACTATCCTCTGATTCCTATGGAATCACTTCGGATATCGTTTCAAAGAATAAATATGTATGTGGATCTCCCACTTCCGATTCTTCCAAAATGGTAGCAGGCTATATTTTAAATCCGATGTACCGATCCGATTTATTATTAAATCTAACAGGAGTTCGCACAGGCTTATATTCCATAAAATTAGGGAATACGGGCAAAACCTATTTTAAGGAAGAAGTTGAAGGGAACTTATTGTTCGTAAACGAAAACCGGGTTCTTTTTTATATTAAATTCATTAACCTGGATCGAACCCCTTTTAAAATACTTCCAATGGGTTTGTATTCTGATACCCTTATCCAATCGGGATTCAATAAAGAAAACTCGGGATTCTTTACCTACTCCAAAACTGTTCAAACAACCATACCCTTTCCAAAATCGAAAGCCAATTTCAAACCTTCCGATTTTAGTCCCCTGTACAAGGCATTAAACTTAAAGGATTTTCAAATTGAGAAAATTGAAATTCGTGCCTACTCTTCGGTAGAAGGAAAGGAATCCTTTAACGATACCTTAATGAAGAAACGGGCCGAAGCTATGATTTCAGAGATTAAAAAATCCCAACCGGAAATCTCCCGCTTTAGCACTTTGGTGGCAGAAAACTGGCTCGATTTTTTTGAACAAATTAAAGGAACCGAGTTTAGCAGCTGGTCTGGTTTAGCTAAGGCAGAAATTAAAACAAAACTCCAGGATAAACCCAATGCCGATAAATTGGAAGCCCTATTATCCCTGGAAAGAAAGGCAGTGGTAACAGTCTATTTAAGCAAGAAAACCCAGTATCATGATATTTCCAGTCAAGCAGTACTGGATCAATTCAAAACAGAAATAGGAAATAAAAACATTCCAAAGGCCCTCCATCTGGAACAAGAAATCCTATCCAGAATTCAGGATAATAAAATCCCCGATAGCTATTTAGATAAATTGGAGATACCAGAAAGTGCAGACTTTATTAATTTATTAAATGAAAAATCCCTATTCCCTTTATTATTTAATCATCAATCGGAAAGAGATGCCCTATCTCGATTCCTCAAACTAAAAAAATTAGCTCCAAACAGCATGCGGGTTAATTATAATATTGTCGCCCTACGATTAAGCCTATGGGAAAAAGAAAATGATAATACAGGAATGCAAAACCTATTGGGGGAAATTAAAAATCTAGAAAACCTGGGGGTTCCTCCTTCCCTGGAAAAAAGGATGTTCATTAATTATTATATCCTTCAAACCGCCAATCAAATGGCTGCTGGAGACTACGATGCCAAAAATGAATCTCTTAAATATATTGGAGAAAGCTATACCAGTCTGAAATTAAACGACCAGGAAATATATTCCCTGGCCAAGTATTTTTCCCTATATGGTCGATTTGACTGGGCTAAAAATATAGTGAGTGGCCGGATCGATAAACTGGATATTGATGAAAATTTATTGTTCTATTTTCTAAATCTTGAATTCAGTGATCCAAAACAATACAATACCGAAACATTCCAAAAAGCCGTATTAAATGCCATTAATTTAAATAAATCCCGATTCTGTAATTTCTTTACCCCCGCTTATTTAAATGGGGCCAGTATCCAATTATTGGAATACAATCAACTTAAGAAAATATATTGCTTATCCTGCCTAAATGCATTGGAATAATTTTAAAGAAATGAGGTTTAATAGCTATCAAAAAATATTATTATTTACCGGGGCAACAATTATCCTTTAAAACCGTTACTTGAAATTGAAGGATGCACTTGAAAAAAGGTTAGACTCAGGACTCCATTTAAAAGTCTTAAACCATTAAAATTAGGTAAAGGACCCTTGATTCTTTAAAAAAACATAGGTTCTATGGTTTCATTTTTTTATCCTCTTAAACTTCTCCCTTTTAGGTCTAAGCCTAAAACCTCCAAATGATCAAAACTTCTCCCAATCGAAATCTATTTTTTTTCTTTAGTTTTTTACTTCTTCCAATTAGCTTCTTACCAATTAAATCATTATCACAGTCTAAAGACTCCCTAAATAAAAAAGGTCTTATTAATACCCCTCCAGATTCATCTCAAAAAAGAAATCCTGTTCATCTTCCCATACCCTTTCAGCCTTTTGAAATTACCGGTCGGGTAAGTGATATAAACACAAAAATCCCACTTGCATTTGTTACAGTAGCTTTTATTGGAAGTACGGAGGGGGCAACCACCGACGAAAACGGAGTTTATAAGTTAAAAGGAGAAAAGGGGCTTACCCAAATTCGATTTGAATTAACAGGTTATAAAGATCTGGTGATAAAAGATGTTGCCAGTAAATCCAATATTATAAATGTAAAATTAGTACCCAATCAAAAAATATTAAAGGAACTGGTAGTTAAGTCTAAAAAAGGAAAAAAGTATACCAATAAAAACAACCCTGCCGTTTCGTTAATTCAAGAAATTATTAATCATAAAAATGAAAATCGTATTGCTAGTCAGGATTTTATGCAATATGATCAATATGAAAATATTACTTTTTCCCTAATCAATTTATCTAAAAAGTTTATACACGGTAAGTTTTTTAAGAACTATCGTTTTTTACTGGATTCCACTAAAGTTATCGATGATATAAAGCAGACCACCCTACCTATTTACATGAGTGAGAAAAGCTATGGCCGGTATTTTAGGCGGGATCCCAAAAAAGATATCAGCGTTCTGAAAGCTCATAGGGAAGTAAACTTCAATACCTTTATTGATACGGCAGGTCTGGATATTTATTTAAATCGACTTATTGGAAACGTAGATATCTATGAAAACAATATTTTCATTTTAACCAACGAATTATTAAGCCCTATTTCCGATCACGCTCCTAACTATTATAAATACTTTATTACCGATACGGTGCAAAATGGAAAGGAGAAGTTTTTAGAGGTAACTTTTACCCCCAGGGTTTCGGAAGATTTACTTTTTGAAGGAAAGTTATATATTACCATGGACGGAAAATTTGCCGTGAAAGGTATTGACTTATCCTTAGGAAGGCATATTAATATTAATTTTATACGATCCTTTAAAGTTCACCAGGATTTTGATAAAAATAAGGAGGGTAAATATTATATCACCAAGACGGTTACCCAATCTGATTTTGGCATATTTAAAAATCAATCCGTTGGCTTATATGGTGAACGTATTGTAACCTTTAGCAATTATCAAAACAAGGTACAATTAGCGGATTCCTTTTATAACGGACCCAATCTACGCTCCGAAAAACAAACCCAAATTGTAAAGAATTCTTACTGGGATCATTTAAGAGGGGATACCCTTACCTATTCCCAATCCCATATTTATTCCAATATGGATAGCCTTCAACAACTTCCCTCCTTTAAAAAAACGATCTGGTTTACAACTTTATTTATAGGTGGGTATGGGGTTTTAGGGCCCGTTCAGACTGGTCCTCTCAGTTCGCTTTATGCGTTTAATAACCAGGAAGGAACCCGGGTAAGTGTAGGGGGCAGAACGACTCCCCTATTCAATAAATCATTGTACCTGGAAGATTATATTGCCTATGGGTTTACCGATAAAAAGGTAAAATATTATACAAACTTTGTTTTTTCTTTTAATAAAACGCCCCCCTATAGGTTTCCTAACGATTATTTAAAAATCAGCTACCAATACGATACCGATATTCCAGGTCAAAACTTTTTGATTGATAAAAGTCAAAGCTTGTTACGATCCTTTAGCAGAGGAACGGTGAATTTCTGGCAGTATAATACCAATTTTCATTTAGCTTATTATAAGGACGTTAATAAATATATTTCTTATAATGTGGATTTAAAACTATCGTCCAGCAAGCCTGCCGGAGATTTAGTCTATCAACCGGCGGACCTGTCTTTGCCTTCGGTAACCAATTTAAAAACAGGGGAATTAAGCATGGCTTTTCGATATGCCCCCAACCAACAAATCTTCCAAGGAACCGTTCGTAGGGTGCCTATTCATAATAAATATCCCATTTACAATATAAAGCTTACCTATGGAATAAAGGGATTAAACCAAAACCCATATAATTATTTAAATGCCGGGGCCTCCATTTATAAGCGGTTTTACGTATCCCAATTGGGGTATTCAGATTTGACCCTGCAGGGAGGATTTATTTTAGGAAAAGTACCTTTTCCTTTATTGGATATTATTTCTGCCAACCAAACCTATGTATACGATATTAATGCCTATAATGCCATGAATTTCCTGGAATTCGTGTCAGACCGATATGCAAGTTTGAATTTTAACCATAATTTTGGAGGATTCTTCTTAAATAAAATTCCCCTTCTTCAAGCCTTGCACTGGAGGGAGATTCTTTCCTTTAAAATTCTTTATGGAGGATTGAGTAATACCAATAATCCCCAATTGCATCCAGAACTATATGGATTTCCTACAGGAGCCAATAATGTGCCCATTACCTTTGCTTTAGGAAAAACCCCCTATATTGAAGCAGGGGCAGGTATTGGTAATATTCTAAAATTTCTGCGTATCGATGTGGTGGAAAGGTTTAATTATCTGGATAATCCTGGAGTAAGCCGGTATGGACTTCGGTTTAGCTTCCAGCCCGATTTATAGGTTTTACCATAACCAGACCTTTGGCACCTAGCTAAGTTTACCCTAAATTGGTTTATTGAAACGCTAAATTGCCTGGGATGAAAATTACGTGGACCAGGCCAGTTAGACTATTTTGTTTCAAAATAATAATCCTGCTGGGTTCTGTATCCTCCTCTAAAAATCGGACTAATTTTATTTATAATTTTTAATCAGGTGAAGTTCGGGGGTGTTTTTTTAGTTACAAAACTCATAGGTTTCGTAACCTGTAAAAGGGCATTATAAGATGTTGATAATCAGATAGTAAATTTTGTCATACACTGGATGCGAAAGGAATGGATTTAGCAAAGGACTTTTGTAATTTAAATTTTAGCCCTTTGTTAAATTAAGGAGTTTATGGATTTTGTGCCAATTGAAGGCCTCTGATTCATTTGTGGAAAGGGATGAGAGTTAGAAAATAAATTTTGCAATTTCAGACAAGGGAGTGAAATAGAATTAAACCAGGGGATGGCTCCACCGGAAGGCCCTGGGATCTATGGCTCGTTGAATGCATAAAATGCCATTTAAATGGTCGAATTCATGCTGAAATAATTCGGATAAATCGTTTTGATACTGTTTTTCCCGGGTTTCCCAGTTTTCATCCAGGTATTTTATCTGGATTTCTTTATGTCTTTTTACCAATACTTCCAGGTTGGGAAAGCTCATACAATTATCCCAAACTTCAAACATTTCCTCGCTTTGAAATAGGATCTCGGGGTTGATCAGAATTTCTGGGGTTTCGGTATTCATGAAAATTACTCTTTTTAATAAGCCTAATTGGGGGGCTGCAATGGCTCTTCCAAATCCAAATTTTTCCCTGAATTCCTTTACGGTATTTTGAAAGTTCTCCTTCCATTCCAATGGCGAAAAACCTTCGTCCTTCCCTACAGGTTGGCAATATTCATATAAACGGGAATCCCCTAATAATACCAGGTCCTTTATTCCTTTCATATTCCAAAATAAAAAAGAGGGTTAAACCATTACGATTAACCCTCTTAATCTTATTTATTATTATGAATATAAGTACTTAATTAAATTCAATTTTACTAAATCAGATTGTCTTTGATATAAGTATAACTCTGATTAATACTATCAAAAGGGTTTCCCGGGCATTGGTCCTGCTCCACAAAGAAATACTTCATACCAGACTCACCGGCATGATCAAATATGGATATGAAATCAATGGTTCCATTACCTACTTCGGTGAATTTTTTCTCGGGGGTTCTGTCCATATCCTTTACATGCCATAGGGCAAAGCGATGCGGATGGGCTTTAAATAAATCTATGGGATTATAACCAGCCTTATTTACCCAAAATAAATCCATTTCCATTTTAACCAAATCCTTATCGGTTTGATCTAATAAAATATCATATCCCATTTTTCCATTTTGTTTTTCAAATTCAAAATCATGGTTATGATAGCATAATTGAATTCCCGATTTTTTACAAATTTCGCCAGCCTTATTTAAGCTATCAGCGACTATTTTATAATGATCCAATCCTCCCCTTTCTGTTGGGGATAGATAGGCACAAACCATGTATTTTAAACCGATGGAAGCGCCATCCTGAACAGCCTTATCCCAACCATGCAGGATGGTTCCTAATTTTTCATTTCCCTTAGGATCTTTGTCTTCTCCAAAGCTATAATGCGAAGAGGGAATAATTAAACCATTATCTTCCAACAACTTGGAAAAATCTTGAGGCTTCATGCCATAAAACATACCGTCGGCACTGTAACCTGCGGCTTCAACACTATTAAATCCCACTTTAGCGACTTTTTCAATAGTGCCTTTTGGGTCCGTAGCCATAGTACCACGAACCGTATATAATTGTAATCCGATTTTTCTCTTTTCAGGTCGAAGAAGGGAAGGTGAAACCAGGGCGGCAGCAGAAAGCATAGCCGTCGATTTTAGAAACTGACGTCTCGTAGTCATAGGACAGGTATTTAGATTGATACTATTAAAATTAAGACTTTTTAATGGATTTGTCTAAAATAACAAGGTCTTTACATGAACACAGAAACCAGGCAGGAAAACCTATTGAAAATGAAGGCTATACATGATTAATCTAAAGGCTTTGGCTTTAGGGTAAAGTCGGTCAGGTTTATGGCGTTTTCCGGACAAGCCATGACACAAAGACCACAACTATGGCAGGAATAGGGGTTTATTACTATGGCTTTTTCTCGTCCGTACAATAGGGTTTTTAATTTCCCCACGAAACTTAATTCAGCAAATTGTTCCTCCTTTATTTCCAGTATCTCGAAAACATGGTAAGGGCATACCTGCTTACAAAATCCTCTTGATTCACAGACATTCAGTTCCACTACCGGGAAAACTAAACCGGAATCCTCTTTACAATATCGATTTTCCAACATTTTCCCGAATAGGTTAACTATTGGATTAATCTACCCATTAGGTAGAGGTTTCCAATAGGACTAATCAGCCCTTACATGGGATTTTTAAGCAAATACATGATAAGCCCTTTCACGAAATTCAACCGGGGTATTGGCCGTTCTTTTTTTGAAATAACGAACAAAATAGGCAGGATCTTCAAAGCCTAATTCCCTTCCAATTTCTTTTATGGATAGGTTTGAATGCCCCAATAATCGTTTGGCTTCCAATAAAACTCTTTCATTTATAATTTCCTTTGGAGATTTTCCAAATACCTTCGAGGTCGCCTGCCCCAACCGCTTTTCTGAAATAAAAATTTGCCTGGCATATTCCACCACATTTTTTTGTTTAATGAATTTTAATTCCACTAAATCCATAAATAAGAATGCATAATCCAGGTCGGCACCTCTCCTCTGCTCCCAAAAACCTGGATTGGTTATTTCCCTTTCTGCTTTTAAAAGAAGATTATGCAGTAAATTCTTTAAAATAGTCGGTATTGCCTTTTCCTTAGGCAAACGCAATTCATCATCAATATCCTGGAAAACTTTATGAAACTGATTAAAATTTTCCTGACCTATTTCCAGTATCGTTTCTTCAAAAATAGGGTTGAACAGTATACTAGTTTTTAAAAACTTCTTATCTGATTCTGAATTGCAATAAAAATCATCTGTAAAAATCAATACATACCCCTCATAATCCAATGATTTATCAAAGCGATGAACCCTGTCCTTATGGATAAAAAGAAGGGAAAAGGGTTTTATTTGAATGGGTTCGAAATCCACAAAATGAACTGGATGGCTAATTTCGAAAAGGAAAATATGATAGAAATTGGTTCGATGCGGGAGGATCAGGTTCTCTCCCTCTCTTTTCATAAGTTCCGCTAAGGGTAAAATCTCTATTTCAAATTCAAATCCAGGTTTAAATTTTATTTTTTGTATGGTTTCAGGCATTGAATTTTGAAAAGGTGAATTGGTTTTTAGATAGTTTTTGATAAAAAGGATTAAAAGGAATTTTTGTTTATTGGCTGTTTTAAACCTTAAATTGTTAGTACTATTAAATTCATAAAAAACCTTGTATATGTTTCAGGAAAGCAGCTCTTGTTCCCATATTGCCGAAATAAAAGAGTTAAAAAAGGCAAAAGATTATGTTTGTGAGGAATGCATTAAAATTGGTTCCGATTGGGTTCATTTAAGAACCTGTCAGCGCTGTGGAATTACTTTATGTTGTGATAATTCTCCAAGACAACATGCTACCCATCATTATATGCATACCCAACATCCGGTAATAGCCTCGGCCGAGCCCCACGAACGTTGGGTATGGTGCTACCCGGACGAATTATTTATAGAATATTAATTTTTAATGAATGGATTATAAACTACAGTTTCCAAAAGCCTTCCCAAAACTCAGCGATTCCCAGTTGGCTACCATGGCTTCCCTGGCCGAACATAAATTTTATTCCCATGGACAATACCTTTTTCGAGCCGCAGAAATAGAATTTAAGTTTCATGTAGTTTTAAAAGGTGGCGTTGAAATAATTGATCGTTCCGGACATGAACCTCGTGTTATACTAGTGCATGAGCCAAGGGAATTCACCGGTGATTTGGCCAATCTTTCTCGCAGGAGCTCCAATGTAGATGCCAGAGCGTTAGGAGAAGTGGAGGTTTTGGAGGTTTGCTCGGAAGATCTCCGAAAAATTATTGCAGAAAGACCGGAATTGAGTGATACCATTTTGAATGCCATGATTGCTCGGAGTCAGGCTTTATCTGAAACCGAGTTTAAAGGATTAAGTCTTATTGGTCCTGCTTCTTTGAAAGATACTTTTCGACTAAGGGACTTTTTAACTAAAAATCAGGTATTATTTACCCAATTGGATTTGGAGGCTATTCCCGATCTGAACAATTTCCTATCCCATTTTGGGGTAAATCCGGAAGACCTTCCACTGGTTACGAACGGCGATTTATGGTCGTTAAAAAACCCCAGCAATGAAGCTTTGGGAAGAAAAATTGGCTTAAAGCAGGATATTTCAACCGAAACCTACGATTTAGTAATTGTAGGCGCAGGACCTGCCGGATTGGCGGCAGCGGTTTACGGGGCCTCGGAAGGATTAAACACCTTGGTTTTAGAACGGATGGCCCCAGGAGGACAGGCTGGTACCAGTTCAAAAATTGAAAATTATCTGGGGTTTCCTACGGGGGTTTCCGGAACGGAACTGGCTCAGCGAGCAGTTATGCAGGCTGAAAAATTTGGTGCCCAATTAAATGTACCTTCTTATGTTAATAATTTACAATTAAATGGGAATATAAAAACCTTGAGCCTGGATTCCGGCGAGAAAATCAGGTCCCGCGCTTTATTAATTTCTACGGGAGCTGATTATAAAAAATTAGACCTGGAGAATTGGGAGAAATATGAGGGAAAAGGTATTTATTATGCTGCTACCAAAATGGAAGCTGCCTTATGCAATAAATTTCCCGTTGCCGTGGTAGGTGGGGGCAATTCAGCTGGACAGGCTGCCTTGTTTCTTTCCTCCTTTGTTCCTCGACTTTACCTGGTCGTTCGGGGAAAAGATTTAGCCCTTACCATGAGTCATTATTTAACCAAAAGAATAGAGGAAAACCCAAAAATAGAGCTGCTGCTACATACTGAAATCATAGAAATTCATGGAAAGGAAGGAATTGAAGAGGTTCTTGTTAAAAATAATCAAAGCGGGGAAATTAGGACCCTCCATATAGATTCTATTTTTTCCTTTATTGGCGCTGTGCCTCGAACCGATTGGCTTCCGGATATGCTGATGAAAGATCCTAAGGGCTTTCTAAAAACCGGATATGGATTGGAGGACAATTCCCATTGGGGACTAAAAAGGCAACCTTTTTTATTGGAGACCTCGATTCCTGGAATTTTTGCAGCTGGCGATGTACGTTGCGGCTCGGTAAAACGAGTGGCCTCTTCGGTAGGGGAAGGATCCATGGCCGTTCAATTTATTCATGAATACCTGAAAGACTGGACCGAAAACTAAAGAACCAGGATTATTGAATTATGCGGAAGGTCAGATTAATTCGGGATTCTAATAATCGGTTTTGTTTGGGAAGTCTATGTTCCCAATACTGGTTGGTTAATCCTTTCATTAATAATAAACTTCCTGGAACCAGCTCAATACTAATGGGCTTTCCTTTTTCCCTATACTTTCGAAAATGGAATTTACGGATAGCACCAAAACTAACCGAACCAATAATAGGTTCAGGACCTAATTCCTTTTCATTATCCCGATGCCAACCCATCCAGTCTTCCCCATGGCGATAATAGTTTAACAGGGCATTGGTAAAATAAAAACCGGTCTTTTCCTCTACTCTTTGTTTAATTTCCCTTAAAACCCCATTCCAATCAAGTCCTTGCATGGTGATGCCCGAATACCGATAGGTTTTTCCTGGGTCACCATACCAGGCGGTTAATCTGGGTTGCATAATCTCCTTCCCCATAATTTTTATGGGTTCCTGTTTCCATCCTATTTCATTCTTTAAGGTATCCATATAGATTTCGCACTCTTCTTTCGAAAATAGAGAAGGGTAGAATTCTACATGGCCCAGTTCAGGGAGTAGGTTCGTTATTTTCCCCATAGAACCAAAAATATCCAGCTGTTTGGCCATTACCAGGAAATCTTTTGGATTAGAGAAGGATCATTATTTCGGGTATTCCCCACCAAAGGGCTAACCGGATAATTCTCCATATTATCCGGGTTATAGGGTTTTAGAAGATACTCAATTTCTTCCAGGGTGGATTTGGGATTCATCCAGACTTCTTCTTCCTGACCTGTTAAAATGACGGGCATTCTATGGTGATATTGCTCCAGCATGGCGTTTGGTTCTGTAGTAATAATGGTAAAGCTTGGGAAATAGTGGCCATTTTCCGGATCCTTCCAGGCATCCCATAAACCGGCAAAAGAAAAAAATTTCCGGTCTTTTAATTTGAATAAAAAAGGTGGCTTTCCGGGCTCCGGTTTTCCATTTCGTTTGGGCCATTCGTAAAAAAAAGAAGCAGGCACCAAACAACGCTGTCTGGGAAATATAGTTTTCCAGGGATAGATGGTATGCAGATTCTCCGCTTTTGCATTAAAATAAGGGTATTTAGGCTGTTGGGTGGGAGAATCATGAGGGATTAATCCCCATAAAAATAGTTGAAGCTCCTTGGGTTTGGTTAAGGTAATGATGGGCTGAATTTGCTTTGGGGCCGCATTATACGTATCGAAAACATAGCCCTGTACCGATAAATTCTCGATAGATTCGGTCCATTCCTGTCCAAGCCAATTTCCCTCCCCCAATCTTCCAAAACGTCCGCACATAATTAAATTTTTTTACAAATGTAGATGGCAATTCTTTTCTTTATAATAACTTTATTTATTCTACAATTAAATATCCTTTTTTAAAATGGAAATTAAAACCGCCAGCCTTGATCCACATACATGGGTAGAAACGCATGGAGACTATCTTTTCTCCTTTGCCAGAGCCCGGGTGAAGGATGCGGAATATGCCAAGGATCTGGTTCAGGAAACGTTCCTGTCAGCTTTATCCAAGGTAGATGGATTCCAAGGCAAAAGTTCTATTCGTACCTGGTTAACGGCCATTCTAAAAAACAAAATTATAGATGGATATAGAAAAAAGTCATTGGTAACGGTTTCTAATGATCTCGTGAACTGGGAAAATGCCAGTACCGATTTTTTTGGATCTGACGGAAAATGGACTGCAGAAGCAAAGCCTGTCGAATTTGGGGTAGAAGACGCCAGCGCCCTGGAAAATAAAGATATCCAACGTATTTTGAAATTATGTTTCGATAAATTACCCGATATGTGGCGAATGGTTTTTGTTATGAAGCATGTGGACGAGGAAAAATCAGATATTATTTGTAAGGAAATGAAAATTACTCCATCTAACTTTTGGGTAATTATTCATAGAGCGAAATTATCCCTACGAGATTGTTTACAAAAAAATGATCTCAAATCCTGATTGGAAATGAAAGACGAATCCTATAAAACATTTAAGAACTGCCAACGGGCAACTTTTCTTATTGAGAAAAGGCAGTATTCCCGCCTTTCTATCCGGGAATGGTTTTTTCTGCGTTACCATTTATCTTCTTGTGCATTATGCACCTTGTTTTCAAAACAAACACTGGTAATCAATACCCTGATACAAAAACTGGTTAAAAGTACCGAAGGGGAACCTTCTACCCTGGATAATAAAAGCAAAGAAAGCATCCAATCCCGTATAAACGAGGAGATTTCGAAACGCTAGGACCGGGATCCTTTTTGGGTCATTTGTTTTATCATTCTTTCTACCCGATCTTCCGTCTTTTCGGTCGATAAATTGTTTCGATTTAAACCATCTACCACAATTGGAAAGGATAGTGGCGTAAAACGAGAAGGATGGGTCAGGATGATTTTGCTAGCATACATCCTATCCAGGGCTTTTCTTAATCGGACTTCCTCCATCTGTTGCTCCAATACCTCCTGGTAAGCTTGTTTTAGCAAAAGATTTTGTGGATCATATTCCTCAAATACCCCAAAAAGCAATCCTGCACTACTTTGTAAATGCCTGGCCTTTACATTTTCTCCGGGCATTCCCTGGAATATTAGCCCACCTATTACGGCTATATCCCGGAATTTTCTTCTGGCCATTTCGGTACTGTTTACACTATGCCGAATATCCTCAAAAAGGTTTTCGGTGCTGAACAAGGCCCTGATATTGTCCGCATGAATTGGATTGGGCCTATCACTTAATAATTCAAAACCATAATCATTCATGGCAATGGAAAAGGTAAGAGGTTCAATTTGGCCTATTCTATAGGCTAAAATGGCGCTCATGGCCTCATGGACCTGCCTTCCCTCGAAGGGATATACCAATAAATGATACCCTTCTTTCGATTGAATTTGTTCCACCAATACCTCATCGCCCCGGGGAATATGGGAAAGTTCTTTTTGAATAAGGAATAGGGAATGAAGACTTTTTAATTCCGGACTATCCTCATTGACCAATACTTTGTTAAAAGTCTCCCGGAGAATTTTTCCTAAATTGGAACTCAGGCTCATTCTTCCTCCATTCCAGGAAGGCACGATAGACTTTTTTGAGGTAGATTTTCGAACGAGAGCGGTCATATCCTTTATCATTACCAATTCCAAGTTTCTGCCTCCTAGTGTAAAAACAGCCCCAGGGCTTAATCGGGAAATAAAACTTTCCTCAATCACACCAATATTCCCCCCGGAAAGAAATTTTACCCGCATCATGGAATCACTCACAATAGTGCCTATATGCATTCTATGTCGCATAGCGGTACGACGGTTCATGATCCTATACAACCCGTCTACCAATTCCACCTTTTTAAATTCATCATAGGTCCCAAGGGCTTTACCTCCCTGGTGAATCTGAAATAAGACCTCTTCCCAATCCGCCCGGGTCATTTCAGAAAAGCAAAAACAGGAGCGAACCTCTTCAAATGTCGATTTTTCATCAAATCCATCGCCCAGAGCAAGGGTACAGGCATATTGTACCAAAACATCATAACAACCTACTAAAGGCTCCCTGTTTTCTACGCTATTTCGCTTATACGCTTCTTTTAAGGCAGCTGCTTCAATTAATTCCAGTGCATGGGTAGGAAGAAAATAAATACGGGAAACCTCCCCGGGTCTATGTCCACTCCGACCAGCTCTTTGAAGAAACCGAGAAACCCCTTTCGGGGAGCCTACCTGAACTACCGTGTCGACAGGACGAAAATCAACACCCAGGTCAAGACTGGCGGTACAAACGACTACCTTTAATTTCTGGGTATGAAGGGCATCCTCCACCCATAAACGAAGCTCCTGTTCAATACTTCCATGGTGCAATGCAATCTGTCCTGCCAAATCCGGCGATATTTCCAATAAAGTTTGATACCAGTTCTCGCTCATGCCCCGGGTATTAATAAAAATAAGGGTTGTGGTACTTGCCTCGATAATGGGAAGGAGCCGTTCTGCCAATTTTAATCCTAAATGTCCTGCCCATGGATAATTTTCCATTTGCTCTGGTATTATGGATTCGATCTCGATCCGTTTCTCAATATCGGCCCGGACAAAAGAAGGGCTCTTCACCCAGGGAATGGAGGAAAGTAGCACCCGAGCGGCCTCGTCCAAATTGCCTATGGTGGCTGAAATTCCCCAAACAGAAAAAGGCGCAAAATTCCTTCTTCCAACGAAGCCAACAAGACGGGAAACGGCCAGCTCTACCTGAACCCCTCTTTTGGATCCAATTAATTCATGCCATTCATCGACAGCCAGGATTCGTAAATGTTTAAATATATCGGCCGCCCCTTTTTGCCCCAGAAATAAATGAAGGCTTTCCGGGGTGATAATCAGAATTTCCGGAACCTGGCGCTTTTGCTGTTGCCTGATATTTTGTGGGGTATCTCCATTTCGAATCCCTACTTTCCAGGGGATTTCCAGTTCTAGCAAGACCTCCTCCATAGCTCTTCCAATATCTTTAGCCAATGCCCTTAATGGAGTAATCCATAAAACCTGAAGTCCATTATTTACCAGGGATCTATAATCCAGTGGATAGGTATTTATAAATTGAATTAAGGCTCCCAGAAATACGGAATAGGTTTTGCCGCATCCGGTTGGGGCATTTATTAATCCGGATTTAGCGTCCTGAATAGTTGACCAGGCTTCCTCCTGAAAGGCAAAGGGTTTTAATCCCTTATTCTCCAACCAGGACCTGATAATAGAATGACCTTGCGAAATTTCTGAAACCATGAATCTTTCCTTATCGAAGGTAGCGGAAAGAAAATTTATTTACTTTCTGAACGTAGAGTAGAATTATTTTACAATTTTTCCAATCTTATTGGCATTCTCCATAAGTTCCCAAAGGTATTCATAGTTCTCCTTTTCCAGGCAGGATTTAAATTTACGGAGCTGGGCTATATGTTCGTTTAGCACATCCAGAACATTCTCCCTGTTCTGCATAAAAACAGGAGCCCACATAGAGGGACTTGATTTTGCTAAACGAACGGTACTTTCAAAACCACCACTGGCCAAATCGAAAATAGCTTTTTCTTCCTTCTCTTTTTCTAAAACGGTATTCGCCAGGGCAAAAGAGGTAATATGTGAAATATGGCTGACATAGGCCGTATGGACATCATGATCAAAAGCATTCATATACACTAAATGCATGCCTAATAGAGTATAAATCCTCTCCATAGATTCCACCGCGTCCAGGTCCGATCTTTCCTTCTCGCAAATCACACAAGACCTGCCGGTAAAAGCATTGTGAACAGCCGCTTCAGGACCGCTATATTCGGTACCCCACATAGGGTGGGTGGCCACAAATCGCCCCCGGTTGGGGTGATCCTTTATGGCATCACATAGGGCAAACTTGGTGGATCCGGCATCCGCTATTATTTGATCTTTTCCTACCCTATCCAAAATTTTTAAAATCATGGGGATGGTCGCATCAACAGGAATGGCAACATAAATTAAATCCGACTTTTTTATGGCTTCCTCCAGGGGAAGAGTTTCATCGATCAGACCTAAATCCAGGGCTTTTTTCAGGGAAGCTTCTGTACGGCTTACGCCAATGACATTTTTAACCAAACCCCTATCCTTTAAGGCTAAACTAAAGGAACCACTTATTAAGCCAACCCCAACCAGGGTTATGGAATCAAACATGGGATAATGCTAAATGATTTAAATTATTTTTCACCCGTAAAAAACTTTCTACTAATAATTCCACAGGGCTACATAAACTTATACGGATAAACCGGTCCCCTTCCGAACCGAATATGGAACCTGGAGTTATAAAAACCCGACAATAGGCCAGAATTTGGTCAGAATATTCCCTGGAATCCTTTTTATAAGCTGGTATTTCGGCCCATACAAACATGCCTGCCTGATCCTTTTCAAATGCACAATCCAGGAGACTTAATAATTCAAAAACCTTTTCCCTTCGCTGGGTATAGGTATCATTAAGCGAATCGTACCAGGAGGAAGGAAGACCCAGGGCTTTTACCGCAGCTAATTGAACAGGAAGAAACATGCCACTGTCCATATTGGATTTAAAGCTCAATACTTCATCAATCCTTTTCTGAGACCCAATAAGCATGCCTACCCGCCAGCCTGCCATATTTTGTGCTTTACTCAGTGAGTTTAATTCCAGAGCCACTTCCATGGCGCCTTCAGTAGAAAATATACTTCTAGGCTCTTTATTGAGGATAAAACTATAGGGATTATCATGAACAAGAAGGATGTTTTTTCCCCTGGCAAATTGAACTAATTTATCAAAAAGGCCTTTTTCTGGTAATTTTCCTGTAGGCATATGGGGGTAATTGACCCACATAATTTTCACCCTGGATAAATCTTCCTGGTTAAGTGCCTCAAAATCAGGCATCCATTTATTTTCTTTCTTCAAGGCATATTCCCGGATGGTGGCTCCTGCCAATAAAGAGGCCGAACGATAGGTTGGATAACCCGGATTGGGAACCAGGACTTCATCTCCAGGATTAATATAAGTCATGGCAATATGCATGATTCCTTCCTTACTGCCAATAAGCGGAAGAATTTCCTTTTCGGGATCCAAAACCACCCTATACCAGGTATGATACCAATCGGCAATTGCCTTACGGAAAGCCTGGACGCCTTTATAATTCTGGTAAGCATGTACCTGAGGCTTTCCTGATTCTTCCTGCAATACCTGAATCACTTCCGGGTGGGGAGGTAAATCGGGGCTCCCAATGCCCAAATTCACTATATTTTTTCCCTCTTTATTTAATTGGGCAATTTCCCTTAGTTTTTGGGAGAAATAGTATTCTCCTATCCCTTCCAGCCTTTTCGATGTTTCAACCATACATGCACTCGTCAACCTGCGAATAAAACGAATTTTTCGCAATAAATTAGTCGATTGAGGAATTAAGCCTTATTTAGACCAATTCACCTTGCCGGAACTTACCTGATCCGAATTGGTTCCGATCTGGATGGAAAAGTCTCCCGGTTCCCAGTCATATTGGAGTTCAGCATTATAAAACTTTAATAGTTCGGGGCTTATCTTAAAATGTATTTCTTTGGATTCTCCCGGAGCCAGACTTATTTTCTGGAAACCTTTTAATTCTTTTACGGCTCTGGAAATACTGGCTACTGGCTGACTAATATATAGTTGTACGGTTTCCTCACCGGAATATTTTCCTGTATTGGTTAGGACAATGGAAGCATCCAAATTCTCGTTCCCTTTTAATTTGGTCTTAGAAAAACGGATAGGAGAATAGGTAAATTGGGTATAACTTAATCCATAACCAAATGGGTACAGGGGATCATTGGAAATATCCAGGTAATCCGATTTAAACTTCCTGGGCCCTGATCCGGAAAAGGGGCGTCCTGTGTTTTTATGACTATAATAAATCGGAACCTGGCCCAAAGACCTTGGAAAGGTAACCGAGAGCTTTCCTGAAGGATTATATCGGTTAAATAATACATCGGTAATGGCCAGCCCTGCCTGAACTCCCGGATTCCAGGCTTCTAAAATCGCATCTACCTTGGGTTCTACATTCGATAAATCCAGAGGCCTACCATTAATTAAAACAAGCACGATCTTCTTACCCGTTTTTCTCAGGGCATTTAATAAATCGACCTGACAGGAAGGTATTTGGATATCACCCCGGCTGGAAGCTTCCCCGGTCATGGATTCTGCTTCCCCTAAAACTAAAACGATCATATCAGATTGCCCAGCCAAGCTAACCGCATCCTGAATCATTTCCTGGGGTGATTTTGCATTCGGAACCACTATTTTTTGTCCAAAATAATTCGAATTGGCTTGTAAGGTAGAATCGTCTGTAATATTGGATCCAGGAGCATATTGAATATTTGCACCCGCTCCCAAAACGCTTTTCATTCCATCCAAAATACCTATATTGGTTTTTGAACTTCCTGCAATGGTCCAGGTTCCCTGCATATCGTGGGCATCGTTTGCCAAAGGACCGATTAAGGCTATTTTGGTCTGCGAACTCAGGGGAAGAATTTGGTTATTGTTTTTTAAAAGCACCATGGAATGGCGGGCCATATTTCTGGAAGCCTCCAGATTGGCTGGAGTGAATACCTCCCTGGCAGCCCTTAGGCTATCACAATTTTTAAAGGGGTTTGAAAAAAGCCCTAGTTTATACTTTCCTTCCAGGACTCGTTTACAAGCCTGATTGATATCGGCCAAACTAACCTTACCTTCTTTTAGCGATTGTTTTAGGGTATTCAAAAATCCTTCCGAAACCATATCCATATCTAAACCTGCTTTCAGGGATTTAGCCGATACCTGGGCCAAATCACCTAATCCATGATCGGATAATTCACTTACTGCCGTATAATCCGAAACCACAAAGCCCTTAAAACCCCATTGTTTTCTCAATAAATCAGTTAATAACCAATGGTTTGCCGATGAAGGTACCCCATCCACTGTGTTGAAAGAACTCATAAAACTACCCGCACCGGCATCTACCGCTGCTTTATAGGGAGGTAGATAATCCTGATACATACGAATCCGGCTCATATCGACTGTATTATATTCCCGCCCTGCTTCGGCACCCCCATAAAGGGCAAAATGTTTTACACAGGCCATGACAGAAGTCTCATCCCGCAGGGATTTACCCTGATATCCACGAACCATCGCCCCAGCAATTAAACTACCCAGATAAGGATCCTCTCCAGAACCTTCTGCAATTCGCCCCCATCTAGGATCCCGGGCAATATCAACCATGGGAGAGAAAACCCAGTTTACTCCTTCGGCACTGGCTTCAGAAGCTGAAATCCTGGCCGCATTTTCTATGAGTACCGTATCCCAGGAACAAGACATAGCCAGGGGAATGGGGAATGTCGTTTCATGACCATGAATCACATCAAGGCCAAAAATTAAAGGAATATGTAAACGGGATTGTTTAACGGCAATCTCTTGAATTTTACGAATTTCTTTTATATCCCAAACGCCAAAAAATCCTCCTATCTCGCCTTTCGCTATTTTGGCAAGCCCAAGGTCGTTAGATCCCAAACCGGTTTTAATACTTCCTGCGGTTAAAAGATTTAGCTGACCTATTTTTTCTTCCAAAGTCATTTTACTCATTAAATCGGCAATATACCGATCCATGGGGCTGTTTTGCGCCAGTAAGGAAAAACCTGAAAGAAGAAAAAGGGATAGAAAAAGAATACCCTTAAAAAAGGATGAAAATTTTGAGCAAAAATTTAGTTTCATGGTAAAATTGCTTGGTTAAGCAATTTTAATCATTTTCATTCTTAAATTTTCAATTTGGTTAAATCTATATAAATACCGCTCAATCACCATAATTCTTGCTTCCAAACTAAGAAAATGGGCATTTAAATGGGGAATGGAAAGGGATTTTGCTACTGGTTTGAAGGAACCTGAAGGAAAACTTTCCGGATTGATTTGTGAATGGACTAGGTACATCTTCGAGCGATTTATAATTTAAAGGTAGGAAAGGACTTGAAATTTACAAATGAAACTAATTTGTTTTAATCATATTCCTCTTTGAATTGCCTTATTTCCTCGATTAAATTCTATAATCAAAGAATTATTTTATTTACCAAAAAAATAAATATAATACCCATAATTAATAAACCCAAGGAATTCTTTAGAAAAAAACCTGAACCCATTCTACCCGTTGTATATTTATAAATCCCAAATTAGAATAACTTAGTAGTTATATAAACTTTTCTTTTATGACCGGACCAGAAGAAAGAATTTTCACCTTATTTCCTGAACCAGGCAATATTCCCGAATCTTTTCGAATGCATAAACCCCTGGACCAGAGATCCATTCTTATAAATGGGGAAATTCGTAGCTGGGAGGGCCCTGTAAATCCTGTAGTTTCTCCAATAGGCTTGAGAAGCAAAGACGGGGAGATTATACTCATCCCTATCGGGTCTTATCCCCTGGGTACAGAGAAGGAAGCGAAGGAGGCATTGGAAGCCGCATATCAAGCCTATAACCAGGGAAGAGGTGAATGGCCTACCATGACCGTTCAAGATAGGATTCATCATATAGAGAACTTTACCTATAAGATGATTGAGAAAAAAAAGGAAATTGTTCAATTAATTCTTTGGGAAATTGGAAAATCCTTCGAAGACTCCGAGAAGGAATTCGATAGAACCGTGGAATATATATATGCCACTATTGAAGCCCTTAAAAAGTCCGATAATAATTCCTCAAAATTTGAGATCGTGGATGGTATTGCCGGACAAATACGAAGGGCTCCTTTAGGGGTAGTTCTTTGCATGGGACCATTTAATTATCCATTGAACGAGACGTTTACCACCCTGATTCCGGCCCTTATAATGGGCAATACGGTTTTATTCAAACCCCCCAAACATGGGACCCTTCTTTTTGCTCCCCTCTTGGAGGCATTCCGCGATTCTTTTCCTAAAGGGGTAGTAAATACGATTTATGGTCGGGGTGGGAATGTCGTACCGGGTCTTATGTCGTCGGGAAAAGTGGATGTACTGGCTTTAATTGGATCGAGTAAGGTCGCCGATCAGCTAATTAAGCTCCATCCCAAAACCAATCGATTACGTTCTATTCTAAGTCTGGATGCCAAGAACCAGGCTATTGTTTTAAAGGATGCTGATTTGGATAATGCGGTAAAAGAATGTGTTTTGGGGGCCCTATCTTTTAATGGTCAGCGATGTACCGCCATTAAAATAATTTTTGTTCACCAGTCCATTGCCGAAGATTTCCTAAAAAAGCTAGCCATTGAAGTAAACAAACTCCCGCTAGGTATGCCTTGGGAAAAGGGCGTTAAAATTACCCCATTACCTGAACCAAATAAACCCAATTATATTAAAGAGGTAATAGAGCAGGCTATTCATTTTGGAGCCCGGGTGGTCAATGAAGGAGGAGGCCTGACGGTTTCCACCCTGGTACAGCCCGCCATTATCTACCCCGTAGATGAAAGAATGAAATTGTATAGGGAAGAACAATTTGGCCCTATTATCCCTGTCGTCCCTTTTGAATCGATAGAGGAACCCCTGGAATATTTAATTAATTCGGATCATGGCCAGCAAGTGAGTATATTTGGCAAGAATCATGGGGAAATTGCTCAATTAATAGATCCGGTGGTGAACCTGGTTTGTAGAGTAAACATTAATTCCCAATGCCAAAGAGGTCCTGATGTTTTTCCTTTTACCGGCAGAAAAGATTCTGCCGAAGGCACATTATCCGTAGCAGATGCCCTGCGATCTTTTTCCATAAGATCCATGGTAGCCGCAAAATTAACATCCATGAACAAGGAAATTCTCAATGAGATTATGCATGAGAATGAATCCAAATTTTTAAATACCCGTTTTATTTTTTAAAAGAGTGGTACCCAAGCGCAGTAAAGGATTACCGGTTTCCAAAATCAGGCCAGTCCCCTATTTAATTTTATTTAACCTTATATTCCTTATTTTGAGCGTCAGCCTAGTTACACCGGATCAAAAATCCACCGAAAAAAGAATTATTTTTCTATTTTCTCTTTCCAAAAATGAGCCCAGATTATTAACCCAGTTAAAGTTTCTAAGTCTGGACCCGGAAGGGCAATTGGAAAGAGATATTTTAGTGCAAGCGCCCATTATGGTAACCGATATAAGCAGAGACCCCGTTCAGAAACCGGAGCCATCTTTTGATAAATTTGAAATAAAATATCCGGTAATAAACATTCGCAACCCTTTTTGTGTTATTCTGGTAGGAAAAGATGGGAAGGAAAAACTAAGAAGTTATGAGCCTGTTCCGCTCAAAAAACTTTTTGCCCTGATCGATCTTATGCCTATGCGGATAGAAGAAATGAAAATGGGACACAATCCATGAATTTCCCGCATTCTATATAATTGCGTAATTTACCCTAGTTTAAAATAGATATATTATGAAAAAGATAACCCTAATCGGAATCGTATTTTGTATCTCCCTTTTCGCTTTTATGGGATTTACCAAGATTTCAAAAGCGCCTGAGAGAAGCATTTATGCCTTTAAAGCAAAGGCCCTGGATGGAACGATGATTAGCCTAAGCCAATTTAAGGGAAAGAAAATCCTTATTGTGAATACCGCATCAAAATGTGGATTTACCCCCCAGTATGCCAAACTTCAGGCCCTTCATCAAAAAATGGGCGATAAATTGGTGATTATTGGATTTCCTGCCAATAATTTTGGTTCTCAGGAACCCGGTACTAATTCAGAAATCTCCACATTTTGTCAAAAAAATTATGGGGTAACTTTCCAGATGATGGAAAAAGTATCCGTACTTCCTCCAGACCAATGCGCTATTTACCGATGGTTAACCCATAAGGATGATAATGGATGGTGTGATAAATATCCAACCTGGAATTTTTGTAAATACCTGGTTAATGAGGATGGTAAACTGGTAAATTTCTGGGAATCCAAGGTAGATCCCATGGGTCCTGAAATTGCAGAAGCCTTATTAAAATAAAGTATACTAATCGTAGATTCTTTTCGTAGATATTAGAGGAAGGTTTCCTAAAAGGAACCTTCCTCTTTTTATACCTAAATGCCATTGATTTTATCTCCTTCTGAAAAACCAGTTATAGCAGAACCCCATAATACCTGGTCAAGGTCCACCTTTATAAAAGGGATGTTGGGGCTTTTAGCACTTGGCTCTTTAGACTTAGAATCTTGCAAAAAAACCACTGAAACCGGGGGTTCCGGAACCACGGTCAATGGTTATACATTTGGATCGGGAGATATTGGCGTTCTGAATTATCTCTATATGATAGAACAAATTCAGGTGGCATTTTATTCTACCCTGAATGCGTCGGGCATACTCTCGCCGCTAATCTCGGGTGCAATGGGCCAAAAACCACCCTATTATTATTTACTTACCGATATTTACGATCATCAATTAGCCCATTGCACCTTTTTAAATCTCGCTTTGGGAACCAATGCCTTACCTAGCCTTAATCTGGATTTTAGCCGAATAGATTTCACCTCCTTAAGCGCTTGCCTACAAGCAGCCCATCAATTTCAAAACACCGAGGCACAAGCCTATACCGGTGTCTCTCAGTACTTTACCAGTACGGCATTTTTAACCATAGCAGCGCAAATAGGCGCGGTTGAATCCCGTCATTCCGCCTTTATTACAGGGCTTCTGAATAATTCCACGAATACCAATTTCAATGCTTATTTTGATTCCTCCCTGGTAGATCCCAATAATGGCTATGAAATAGGCTTTAGTCCAAGCCAGGTTTATGCATTCTATAAACCCTATTTAAAAACAGCATTGGATGCTTCTACCCTTCCTGGCTAATCATGGAAAACCAACCTTCTAATTTTCAAGTGCAAACAAATTCAAAGCCTGAAATTCGGTCAGGGGAAATTGCGCGGGATGAATTTCTTCTGTCCGGATTGGACCAGCTGAAGCAGGCTCTTTTGGTAATGGCTCCCCTATTAGGTCTATTATGGCCGGAAGAAACCAAGGCACAAAGTGTGCTTACTTATAATGAGGAGAATGTCCTTCAATTTCTATATCAAATGGCATTGATTCAGGTCAATTTCTATACCCCTTCCAATTCCCCTATCCTAAGCAATAGTCTTAATGAGTACGCGGCCTTTCAAAATATATTGGCCCAGGAAACCAGCCAGATGAACTTTTTAGGAAATACCATAACAGATTTAGGCTATAAAACCCTGGGGGGAAATTTATCGTTCAATTTTCAAGCCTCCTTTCCCAATTACAATACCAATTACGAGGTCTTCCTAATAGCAGCCCAGTTTATAGAAGATACCGTGAACCGAGCCTATTTGGGGCAAATCCAATACCTTGCCGGGAATAAAAGCCTGATTAATTTAATTTCCGGTCTAAATTCTATGCATTCTCGTCATTCGGCCTTTATTCGCCAGGTTAGGAGTTTGCCAATAGGGGGCGGTTATTCCCAAACCTCTATAAATAATGGTCAAAGTTTTCCCCTAAAACCCTGGGTAACCTGGAAGGATTTAACAGCCGAGGGAAATTCTCCTTCCACGAATTATACCAATCTTTTAAATGAAGCGGCAACGGCGTATTCCGGTGAAGACAATACCACTCAGGGACAGGTGCCTTTGACCAATGCGAACCCTATTATAAGCCCCGATATAGCATCCGAAAGTTTTGATCAGCCCTTATCGACCAGCGCTTCTTCAAATCTCCTAGACTCACTTTTAAGCTCCACCACCCCTATAACCTTTCAATAGAGAAGCAGGATAAAAATCTAATTTTTGGGTGGAATAGAATGAGATCTACGTAGGTTAATAGAATCCTGGGCAGAACCGGATGGAATATTTCCAAAACTTAGATCCTTGGTTTGGAGATAAACTTTGGAAACAGGTCCTTTGGTATGATAGGGATCGATAGCATAGACCTGGCTGGAGGGATTATCCAGGATTCCAATAATAATTTTATCTCCCGCTTTCATTTTCCTTTGAATCAAGAAAGGATTATAATCAAAAATTTCACTAACGGAAAGATTATACCGCTCAGAAACTGTAAATATGCTTTCTCCTGGGCTGGCAATTATATAGTTTTTCTTCTGAGCGGGAATCCCAATCTGGTCTTTATTCTCCGATTCTTTCGAATCTCTAAGGTTGGAATTTATACTATTAGAAATTAGGCTTCGTTCTTCCGTTAATTTTCTTGAATCCTGTCCCGATAAAGGTTTGGATGAAACTTGGTCAGAATGGATAGAAGGAGTTTTCCCAGAAACCAAGGCTTGATTTTGGTTGGAGGTAGAAATTTCTGAGGTAGGCGGGGAACTATTTGTTTTGGCCCCATTTCCATACGTTGCCGTTATAGTAGCCTGAGGCTTTTTATCTTGTATTACTGGTTTGGTAGGTAATGGACTGGTTTTATTTAAAGTTATCGGGGATTTTGGCTTGGGATCTGATGTTATAGATGGTATTATCCCTGATTTTTGAGCTAGAAAAGGGGACGAAGAACTTATCCTGGTCTGGATTAAGGGTGCATGGTATCGGATAAAAATAGAAGGAAGATTGGCTTTTTCCAGGCTGGAATTTTTGACTAGGACTGTCCCGGAAAGAATTGGATCCAATTCTGAAATTCTTTTTGATACCACAACAGGGGTAGAGGTCTGGTTCAGCGTATTCTTATTCTTAAGCTCATTTCCATTCCCTGCCGAACCACGATGGCTATAATACGTAGCTCCCATAAGGCTATCATACCTGCGGAAGGTAAATCCTTCAAAATCCTGCCCCGTTAATACTATACTGATAATGGGTGTACTAAAAGGAACCATATGGGGATCCATATTCGTAAACCAGGATTTTGGAATGCCACTGGTTCCTAGAATATAATTCATTGAATTTCCCCTGGTCCTTGCAATCAAACTTCCTCTATACCAACGGATGGACTCAATAACCTGACCTGAATTGATTATATCCTGGTAAAGCATCCCTACCCGGGTGTTTTCAGCCGTATGAAAATTTTGGGCATAAACCTCAATTCGTTTAATTATACAAAGGGAATCACCGGATCGGCAATCTGGTTCGACCGTAAATAGTACTTCTTTTAAATCGGAACTTAGAATTTCGTATTGGGAATAAATATTGGACCCATCATGAATAAATACTTTTCCAATTCGATTTTCCGGGTAATTCCAAAAAATCTCTTTTAAATAGCCCCCTAAAACCAATTTGCCTACCTGGTTCGATTTAATTAAATAGGGATCCCCCGCCTTTTGGATGGGTTGAATCCTTTCCATTGGAGAGGAAAGAAAGGAACTAAACAATATTACAAACCCAATGCAGAAGGATAAAAAGGAAATACCTTTAAAATTTTTTCCAAACATAGGAAAGTAGAGCAATAAGTAGGTTAGGATTAAGAGCCCTGCAAAATAAATGAAAAACCATGAAAAAAAGAGCATCAAAGGGATCGCAGGAGTCGACCAGGCAATCGCAGAAATTGTTCGATAGAATTCAATAACGGCATTTTGGGAATGGAGGTCCGACAGCATGATCGCTG
>Ga0209067_10000069_pt1 | contig 69721 bp, 62 predicted proteins | sample ColStrG_CSR_2013_FD_187199 | JGI IMG/M metagenome (GOLD analysis project Ga0209067, IMG submission 187199) | Freshwater sediment microbial communities in response to fracking from Pennsylvania, USA - Cold Stream Run_MetaG_CSR_2013 (SPAdes)... | ecosystem: Environmental > Aquatic > Freshwater >...
GGTATATATTATTACGAAACATATAATATAACCTGATTTCAGAATGAATACTATAATTTGATTTCCCAAATCCAAATAATCTATTAACAGGAACCTTTCTTCCTAATTTATGGATTAAAAAAACTTCCTTGCTGGACAAAATCCTATATCCTGAATTCCTGGCTCGAATACAAAATTCATTATCTACCTCATCAATAAATAATTCGTCAAGGAATCCCCCAACTGTTTTCCAAACCTTTAGATTTAATAAATTTCCGGATGTAATGACATACCCCACTTCATAAAAATCAGGATAATCAGAATTTCTTTTATTAAAAAAGGATAGTTCGAAACTTGCGGCCAGGATGGCAATATTCTGGTATTTATCCCTGGTCAAAAACTGAAAAAACGAGCCAGAACCAAAGAATGAGTCCTGATCCATGGTTAATATCCAGGTATACCCAGCCTCGATAGCAAGCCCGGATCCCTTATTCAGGGCTCTGGAGATTCCCATATTCCCATTCATGGAGATATAGGATATTTTAGTACCCAGGCTTAATAATGAATGAATTATTTCCTGATCTGGGTTCTCCGAATTATCAATTAAATATAAATGCGAAATATAGGGTAGATAAGAAACTACATTATCAATCACTTCTATAACAGGATGGTATAAAACAACCAAACCTGCCAGATTTGGATTTTGAATGGCTATTTCTTCTTTGCCCATTAGCTTTCTTGATAAATCTCAGGCATTCCAGATCCCAATCGCTTTTTGATTCGCGATTTTATTACATTGAATATATAGTACGATAGACATTACCAACATCACAAAAATATTGGAAAATACTACCCCATTCACTCCAAAAAATCTTGCCAAAAATACAGCAAGAGGTATATTTAAAATGGAGCCCACCACATATAAATACAATTGAATTTTTATTTTTCCTACCCCGTTTAAGAAAAAACAATGGGCAAAAAGCCAACAATATAAAATAATATATACGGTAAGGCTTATGGATAAACTAATGGAAATTTTAACACTATTTCCTATCCAGATTTTAATAAAAAATGGGGATAAAACCAATATAAAAAGAGATATTAATATAACCAGATAAAAATTATCATAAAACTTTCTAAATATTCCCTTAATCCAAATAAAATCTTTTTTTACATAGGCATCGGTAAAGGCGGTCCAAAAAGGATTTATAACAATTAAAAAGGCAATGCTTAAGGCAGAAAATAATTTATAGTCGATATTAAAAATGGTAACCTGAGAGGGACCATATAAATGAGAAATAATAATATTATCCGTTTGGAATAATACAACTCCTCCAATTTGAACCAGAAAGAAAACCAACCCTGTGCTTAATAGCTCTTTTGAATGTTTTAGGTTAATGTATTTTATGCCTGGAGAAATATCTTTAAGGCTGGTAGAAAAAAACCAGATGCTGGAAAAAATTTGAATTAAAATAGGAAGACCTGCCGAAACCAATACTAATAATAAAAGGGAAGATTTTGAAAATTTAGTTAACAAAAAAACACCTACCAGGGAAGCAAATTGACCAAGGAAATTCAAAAATGAAACCATGGTAATTTTATGATTTGCCGTCAGGATAACATTCATTATCTGCGAAATAAACTGGATGCAAAATAAAAGAAACACCAAATCGGTGAACAGATTTAAATTAATACCGGAAACAAAATGGGTATTCAGAATCTTTTGCCAGTTCAGGAAATAATTAATAATAATAAATCCACAAAAAATTACTCCAACAATCAGGGTTAATAGGGCATAAGTGGTCGAAACATAAATTTTACCACTTTCATAATTGTTAAGAGCTGTCGTTTCCGCCAGCTTATTCTTTAAACCATTACCTAAACCAATATCAAAAGAAAATAGCCATATAAATATGCTGCTCAAGGTTAACCATATCCCATAATCTTCCGTCCCTAAATAATGAATGGTGATGGGAACATATAAAAATCCAACCAGAATACTGAGCCCTCTTAGAAAGAAGGAAAAAAATATATTTCTTTTTGCTAAAAGAGTTCTTTCGTGACCTTCTGTAAAAAATTTAGTAATGGCACTTACAAACTTTGCAAGCATGTTAAGGATTCATTATTTTTCTATAATAATGTATAGAAATTATATAAATAATATAGATAAGGGCCAAACTCAAACCCCCTATTAATGAAAATTTTATTTTACCAGGTTTATCCTCTTCCAAAGGTAAAATGGGCCTGTCTATAATCTGAATTAATGGGGTTTCCTTACGAAGAGAAATCCTGGAAAGTTCCAGGTTCTTTACCAATTCGGTAAGTATGGCAGTATTGGCTTGTACATCAATTTGTTGCTTCTGGGAAGGAACCCGTAATCGTTGGAAAACAGAATTCGAATTTGGGTTTAGATCTATAGTTCCGGCAACCCCATATAAAGCCTTATTCAGTTCCCTTCTTACGGAATCCACCTGATTTTGCAAAATTGTTACATTCTGTTTTTCTTTCTTGGTTTTTGTCTGGATATAAAAAGCTGATACAGTACTAACAAGATTCTCCACAAAATTTCGGGCAAAAATCTCATTTTCAAAATCAAACTTCACCAATATGATACTCAACTTTTTATCCAACTTATCTACATAAAGATATTTTTTTACAATATCCTTATGAAATTCACGGAGAAGACTGTCCTGCTTCAGGGATAAATTCTCCTGATTTAGATTTAGAGGGAATAAATTGGAATGATAATCTTCCGAATACCTTTTTTTATTTATATCAAAATAATCCTGGGCCAAGGTTTTATTGTTCCCCTTCCTATTATCCGGGAGAAGAAGGGTCTTTTGAACCATATTTCTTGATTTTAAAAGCTCCAGGAGATTGTCTGAAGTAAATGCACCGTTGGAATTTCCTCCTAAATCAAAACCAAATTGACTGGCAATACTCAAGGCTCCATTCACCCCACCTTTTTCATCCTGAAGGACAAAGGTTAATTCAGACCTATAGCTTGGTTTTTTAATAAAAGAATAAATCAGACCTAAAACACAACCCAATATAAAAAATAGGCCGATCCAAATCTTTTTTGCATTTAAGAAAGATACTCCTTTTTGAAAATCCTGAATTAATACTCTTGCAGAAATTTCTTCCTCCTTTTTATCCACAATTTAAAGTTTGAAAATTGTATAAAGTAATAATGCTAAGGATGAAAAGCTAGCTCCCAAACCAATAATTTCAGGTAAGGTGGCCTTATGAATTGGACCCTTATCCGGCACTATGATCTGAGCGCCTGGAAGAACCCTTGGATAACTATTAAAAAATAAATAATTATGGGTTGCCTTAACGGAACCATTTGCGTAGACCACATAGGTTTTTCTTTTCGCTGCATTGGTGGAAAAGCCCCCCGCAGAATTTATATATTTCAAGGTAGAATAGGAATGGTCGTAACGAACCTTAACGGAATACAAAACATCTCCATTAACCTGAACCGTTTCCAATTTTCTGGGAATTTTAACGGAATCCCCGTCATTTAAAATAAGATCGAATTTTGATCCTGGATTTTCCAAAATCTTTACCAAATCTATCCCTACCGGTGCGGCATGAAGATGAGAAATGGAATCAATTTCAAACCGGATTTTAGCAAGCGCCAATGAATCCTTTCCTCCTATTTCTAACCGGGCCAGTAATTGTCTTTTTTTGTCTTGTTCCGATTTGGTCTGGGTAGAGGTTCTTATTAAAATAGCGCCCTGAGGGAACGCTTCTGCGGTTAATCCTCCTGCAGTTTTAACCAGGTCTGAAATCTTCATGTTTTTCTGAACAATTCCATATTTCCCTCCGTAAATCACTTCCCCATCTATGGTTGCAAATTGTTGAATGGTATAACCAGGTAAGGTTCTGATAAAAACTTTATCAAAAGGCTCTAATATAAAATTACTCGCCTCATTATTGGACCGTAAATCACTGGAAATATCAAACCTAAAAGTCTTTGCTATGGGAGAATTTTGGGATAATGGATCGGAATCTTTTACTCTTCTTGTAATTTCAATTCGTTTATATGAAGCCGCTTCGGTCAAGCCCCCTGCCTGAAGAATAAGATCCTGAAGGTGCATGCCAATAGCCCATTCCAGAGTATCTGGTCTTAAAACCTCCCCTTCTATAGAAACAAAATATTTTTCCTTTAAAGCCTTTCTGGAAAATATCACCACACTATCTTCTCTTTTTAGAGGAATATCAGGATCAAGACCATTTAAAATTCGAATGGCATCAAAGGAAATATATTCTGGCACCAGATTTTCATTGAGTCTTAAAATAATGGCTCGATTAGTAAAAGCATCCTCCTTCAGGCCATCTGCTTTCTTTATTAGCTGAGAAAGGGTAAGACCATTTTCGAGGGCATATACGCCCGGACGAAAAATAGCACCACGAATTTGAACTCGATTTTCATATCGGTTAATGGTGGGCTCTACTATAAATAAATCCCCTCTCTGCGCAAAATAATTGGAATAATGAGCATCATCTACATCGACCACTCGTTTCTCCCTGGAATCATTTTGAATAATTTTAACCCTATGGGTATAGGCTTTATCCGTAAACCCAGCAGCATACTCCAAAACCTTCTTCAGGCTTTCTCCTTCTTTTACTTCATAAATTCCTGGTCGTTTTACCTCTCCCTGAATTTCCACCCTTTTTTCATAAGGATTAATTTTAATAATATCCTGATCCTCCAGCCGAATATTTTGTGCTTGAATCCCTTTCAACAAAAAATCATAGATATCTATTTTCTCAATAGATTTATTGTTTCTTATTAATTCAATATTCCTGAAGGACCCATTTTTATTAGGGCCTCCAGAGGAATACAATGCATTAAAGACGGTAGCCAATGATGGAAGGGTATAGGTTCCTGGTAATCTCACCTCACCAATAAGGGTTACTTTAATACTACGAATATCTCCAAGGGTTATATTGACAAAAGTCTTAGGATTTGAACCCCTCATGGCCAGGTAAATCCTGCTTAATTCCTTAAAAATCCTAGCCTTAGCCTCGGCTATAGTTAAGCCACTTACCAAAACCGGACCCAGGTTCGGTATCCGTATATAGCCTTCAGGACTAATGGTTAATTTATAGTTTACCTCAGAATTGCCATAAATATCTAAGGTAATCTGGTCCTCAGGCCCTAGAATATAATTCGGTGGAGTAGGTATTCTTAAATTGGGTTCGAAGGTAAGGCTTGGGTTATTAAACAAATCTTCCCCAAAAACTTTTACCCGGATTCGGTCAAATACCAAATCCCTTTCCTTTAAAACATTATTCAGACTATCCCCCATGGCCGCTCCCTGGACATTTCTTCCCTTACTCCCTTCCTGTAGAGTATTTTTCTGAGCAGCGGTATTTCCATCGGAATTCTTTGAGAGACGGGTCATTCTAGCCTCTAATTTTGCCAATTGATCCTGTGGAAGCCCTCTGGCTAAGGCTTGTTGCTCCAATTGACTCTGACTTAAACCAGCCTGCTGGGCCTGTGCAATGAGTTGTTTTATCTGGTCGTCACTCAAATTGTCGACATTTATGGTAGACAAATTTTGTGTTCCCAGGAAGGACTGAGCCATTAAAACCAGGGGAAATGATAGGGATAAGCATAAGCCTGTAAACAGACTTAATTTTATAAATAATTTATACAAGGCTTTATAGATTATTCAAAATAATTATGAAATGTAAAGCCACCATCTGAAAGATATTTATCCTTTTGCATACTTTTCAAATCAGAAAGGGTCATCTCTTTAATAAGGTCATCCAATTTATATTTGGGCTTCCAACCCAATTTCGTATTCGCTTTGGTAGGATCCCCAACCAATAAATCTACTTCGGTTGGTCTGAAATATTTTGGATCAATTTTCACCAAAGTGGTCCCAAACGGGATTTCCGGTTTCTTGATTCCCAAGGAATGAATTCTATCTTCATCCAGATCGATCAAAACTCCTTTCTCAGCCTCTCCCTTCCCACTAAACTCAATTTCTATGCCTAACTCGTAAAAAGATCTCCGGACAAATTCCCTTACCGGGGTAGTAATACCCGTGGCTATGACGAAATCTTCCGGCTTTTCCTGTTGAAGCATTAGGTACATCGCTTCTACATAATCTTTGGCATGACCCCAGTCCCGTTTTGCATCCAGATTACCTAAATACAAACATTGCTGTAGACCTAGTGCAATTTTAGCCGCAGCCCGGGTAATTTTACGGGTAACAAAGGTTTCTCCACGTACCGGACTTTCATGGTTAAATAGAATACCATTACAGGCATACATATTATACGCCTCTCTATAATTCACGGTTATCCAATAACCATATAATTTGGCCACGCCATAGGGAGACCTAGGGTAAAAAGGAGTGGTTTCAGACTGTGGAACTGCCTGAACCAATCCATATAATTCTGAGGTAGACGCCTGATAAATTCTAGTTTTTTGTGTTAATCCCAAAAGCCGAACCGCTTCTAAAATTCTCAGGGTTCCTATCCCATCGGCATTGGCAGTATATTCCGGAGTATCAAAACTAACCTTTACATGGCTTTGCGCTGCCAGATTATAAATTTCATCCGGTTGTACCTCCTGGATAATGCGGATTAAATTGGTAGAATCTGTTAAATCTCCAAAATGAAGCTTAAACTTTAGCCCCTTTTCATGAGGATCTAAATAAAGATGGTCAATTCTATCTGTATTAAAAAGGGAGCTTCTTCTTTTGATTCCATGAACAAAATATCCCTTTTTTAAAAGAAATTCAGCAAGATAGGCTCCGTCCTGACCGGTAATCCCTGTAATAATGGCGACTTTCAATTGAATTTGTTTTTTCTAGTAGTTATTTCTACTGAGATAATTCTTCAAATCTATTACATTTTGGCTATTTCCCATATCGGCTCCTTTCTGACTGGCAATTTCAATGGCCAGCCAATCGAGGGTATACAGGGTAGTAATTAAGGTGGAAAGGGTATCATCTTTCACATTTACTTCTAAAATGGGTTGATGTTTGGAAAGTAAATCCTTTAAAAAAGCAAATCGTAAACTGGTTCTATGGGTAGACCGGCTGTTTAAGAAGACAAAATTACTGTGAAAATCACCCGTATAGGTAGATAAGGTATTATGATTGCCTTCTGGGAGAATACTTAAAAAGGCTTCTGATTTAGCATTTTCCTGAACCTGTTGAACAAATCGAGTCCCTAATCCTTTGAATGGTGGGTCGGTGACCACAATAAACTTATTTTGGATGGTTCCCTGAAAAGTCTTTATCAAGTTTTTTGCATCCATGATAAAATTATCCGGAATACTTACCGATTCACTAATCTTCTTCAAATCGGATTGCTTGTACTGACCCAAAATATCAAAGAAGATTAACAATAAATAAGAAAGAGAATACCCAAGACCCATTCTTGCCTCTAATCCTGGTTCCGCTTTATACACTGTATGACCATCCTGTAGGGCTAATTTTTCCAATTCCCCTCCCGATGTTAGGATTATTAAGGGCGATTTTTTTTCTTTTGCCTGGGTATATAAGGCCAGGGTCTCCTCCGAATTACCGGAGTACGAACTCAGAATAATCAGGGTTCTGGAGGAAACATACCGGGGGAAAATATAATCGGATACCACTTCGATGGGAAGGTCCAATTTATCGGCAAAATAATTTTTTACAATTCTACCGGCAATACCAGAACCGCCCAGGCCTCCAATAACCACCTGGTCTATTTGGGAGCGACCTATTTTATGGGGGGCATAATGATCCAAGGCAAACTGAATCTGGAAGGAAAAGGCTTTAAGCTGATGAATAAGATTTTCCATATTGGAATTTAGTTTTATTAGGATTCTGAATTAGATAATTTAAATGGATTCCTCCTTCAACATATTTTGAAGATATTGTCCATAACCACTTTTTTGTAAAGGCTTTGCAATTTCCAATAATTGTTCGGCATTTATGAATTTCATTCTATAGGCGACCTCCTCAATACAGCCGATTTTAAGCCCCTGTCTCTCTTCAATCACTTGAACAAACTGTCCGGCCTGCATCAGGGAATTAAAGGTACCGGTATCTAACCAGGCGGTACCCCTGCTTAATACCCCTACCTGAAGTTTACCTTTCCGTAAATATTCCTGATTTACATCGGTAATTTCATATTCTCCTCTTGGGGAAGGTTTTACATCCCGGGCAATTTGAACTACCGAATTATCATAGAAATAAAGACCGGGTACCGCAAAACTGGATTTAGGTATTTTAGGCTTTTCTTCGATAGAAATAGCTTTTTGATGGGCATCAAATTCAACCACCCCATACCGTTCCGGATCGGAAACATGGTAGGCAAAAACAATTCCTCCATTAGGATCGCTGGAACTTTGCAGCAAACGGGCCAAGCCATCCCCATAAAAAATATTATCCCCTAAAATAAGGGCTACTTTATCTTTTCCAATAAAATCCGCTCCTATAACAAATGCCTGAGCAAGACCATTCGGAATGGCTTGTTCGGCATAAGAAAATTCACAGCCCAGGCTTTTTCCATCGCCTAATAATCTTTTGAAATTTGGTAAATCGTGTGGGGTCGAAATAATGAGAATTTCACGAATCCCTGCCATCATCAAGGTGGACAATGGATAGTAAATCATGGGCTTATCGTAAACCGGCATCATTTGCTTACTCATGGCAAGCGTTAAGGGATGTAAACGGGTTCCAGAGCCCCCAGCTAAAATAATTCCTTTCATAGTTATTTGAATCGTTAGGCCAAATTTGAATTCCCTGCAATATATTTCAAAATGGTTAAAGAGTACAATTCTTATCCATAAATCGTAAAATTAAAGACCTTGCTAATGGGACTGCATTTTTTGCTCTCGTAAACCTGCCTTTAATAAATAAAAAGTCAGGAACCATTAGGCTTCTTTAATCCCCTTGGCTTTTAATTGAGCGTAAAACTTAAAAGAATCGGAGCATCGATAGGGAAGTGGCGTTTGGTTTTTGAGCCTTAATAAAAATAGATCTATGGCCGGATAATACCGGAAATAGAGAATATTTTCTAAAAGACTTTTTTGATTCACTTCCATGGGTTTTGTGGCTAGTACGGGGAATTCTCCCTAGAGTTTCTAAATCCATGGTAAAATATTTTTCTTTATGGTTGAATTTCTATCTCCCTTTCTAAATCATCAAACCATTCGGACCCAAATTTTCTTATCAGGGGGACTTTTAGAAATTTATAAACGGGAACTTTTAATTCATCCCCAAAAGCACAGGCAGGAGAACAAATATGCCAGCGGTCATAATTCAGGACTTCAAATTCCGGATAATGGGTAATTCGGATAGGATAAAGATGGCAGGAAATGGGTTTCTGAAATTGGATGGCTCCGGCCGTATAGGCTTTCTCAATCCCACATTGTGCAATGCCCTTCTCATAAACCACATAGGCGCAGGCTTTATTCCCGTCAATACAGGGAGTGGTCCAATCCCCTTCCTCATCCTTTACCGAAGTGCCTATTTTTTCAAGAACCTCAATCCCTTCCTGGGTTAAATAGGGTTTTATTTTATCATAATTATCCTTTAAAATTTCCAATTCCTGTGGTTCCAATGGCGCCCCGGCATCGCCCTCCACACAGCAGGCCCCCTTACATTGGTTTAATTCACAAACAAAGTTCTTTTTCAGAATATCGTCAGATAATAAAGTATTATGTACGGTTATCATTTTTCAATCCTCCGCTTTTATGGGTTTCAAGGGTTTGATTAGATTTTTGTATTCCTTAAGCTCTAAAATTACGGAGCCCACTAAGATATCGGCCTTGGCCTTTATCGGGATATGATTATTATCGTCCGTTATCCATAAATACATTTTACTGTCTTTTCTGAAAATACGACCCGGTTCAAGGGATGGACTATATTTCAAACAATAAAAGGTGCCCAGGGAGGATTCTACCTTTTCCCTTCCCAGGTAAACAATTTCCATAGGGTAAACCTTTTCCTCCAAAAAATAATAGAAGGTTAATTTATCTCCCGGTTTTAATCCCGATATATCGATACTCCTTGCATAATAATACGAGGAAACTATATCCCGGGTCAAATCAGTAATGGAGAAATTTCCTTTACCATTATGGGCCTGCATTTTGGAATAGTCAAAATCCGTTTTTCCCGATCTTGAATAGGAGTTTTCATGGATATTCTCTGAATAGGCGTAGGGCAGAAAGGTATTGGGGTCAATATAGGATTCATATTGATTTCGAACCTTGTAAAAAATATCCAAAGTCCCTGAGGTACGACCGGTCGCCAGAAAATGGATAGACGGATGGCCCTGGTAGTCCTGGTGGGTACTTAAAACCTGGAGCGTGGCTTCCCCTCCCCGGATAAATCCGTAACGAACAATATATTTTAATTCTTCGCCAGATTGAAATGGAATATGAAAGCCTTGGGAACCTGACTGCCCAATGGAGATTTTGGGAAGAAATAAAAGAAAATAGTAGAAAAAGGGGAACAAGCAATGTCTAGATTTTTTATTTAAAATCATATTGGCTGTATATTTCATATTTAAGACATCCCTTTCAGGCTTTTTTTAAACAAAGGCACCGTTGAACATGGCTCCCCAAAAAATAAACTTTTAACGACTGGTTTCAATTTAGTGGTAATGGATACATAGGCCGATTCAGGAATTGGATATTCCCCACAACCTTTTATAACCACCTTTTTGTCTAAATACGCCATTTCATTGATGGATTGAATCGATCCAACCCATAATTGATTCAAAGCATCCTCTCGCGAACCAAATAAGACATGGGAAGCAAAGGGCTGAAGATACCCTGCCAACAGCATATAGGCCCATAAGGGAACGATAGCATCTACGCTACAGTATATATGCACATCCAAATTCTTATATACTGTCCAATCAATAGCCAATAAGGCTTCCCGAAAATCCTTTTCCCTTAAAACCTGCTCGAGATAAAGATTTTGCTTTATATCATAGCCTATTAATTCATTCCTGGGTCTTAAGGTTTCTAAATCCAGGGTAATTAAACCACTTTTTGCCACCCGGTTTTCAGGGACCAAACCAATTTCAGTTTCCATCACTTTTGAATTATATATTCTTAAATCAAAACGAATAGAAAAGGCACAAAGTTTTAGAAGAATTTAGAGCGATTATCTACCACATTAGCCAATTTCTTCAAGGCTTCCATGGCCTCATTGCCCGCATTTCCTTTTTTACTTTGGATGCTTTGCTTTTGAATAAGGTTATCAGGAGGTCCCGGAATAGTGAAGGTATTATCCAACTGAACGAGAAAAACCCCTTTATCTCCTTTTATCGGCTTGGATAGGGTATTTGCTTTAATACCATAAACTGCCCCTACCACATTCGGATCCCCTAAATCCTTTCCAATCATAGGACTTGAAAAATTCAAGCTATCCGCTTTTACCGGGATTAAATTTAATTTTTGACCCACTTCATCCAGATTATGGGCTCCTTTTTTGGCGCTTTCCAGTTGTTCCGAAAGAATGGTTCCTTTCTTATCTTTCAGCGCAGCTGCCTGCACCTGGAATTTAACAGCCTCATACGGAAGAACTCCTTTTGCCTTAATATCAGATAATTTGGCAACCACAGCAGTCTCTCCTAGGTCCAGGACTTCTGAAACGGTAGCCGGTTTCGCTCCAAAGGCCCATTGTATTACCTTCCTGGAGTTCTCTATATTTCCTACCGTTGGGTCATTTGCTTTAATATCTACCGCAGAACGAACCGTTAATCCCTGCTTTCTGGCATAAGCAGCAAAGTCCTGAGAACCCAGACCACTAAGGAATTTGGTGGCCTGCGCATAATTGTCCTGAACAGTTTTATTGGAAGGACGGAACGGCCTATCCACAATTCCAATTTCATAGGATTTGGAAATATTTTTTTGATCCTCAATCTGAATTAGATGAACCCCAAACTGAGATTGTACAATTTTATATTCTCCGGTTTTACCATAAAATATCGCATCCTGAAAAGGCTTTACATAGGTACCCATTGCGGCATAACCCAGTTCACCTCCCTTTATAGCAGAACCTTTATCCTGAGAAAATTGCATGGCTAAAGCACCAAAATTCGCTCCTCCAAGAATTAAAGATTTTAAACTGTCGGCTTTCTTTAGCAGGGCCGGTATATTCTGGGGAGCTCCTCCCTGGGGAGCATCGGAAAGTAATATATGGCGACATTTAACGGAATCCGGAATTTCCTTAACCGATACTAGTTTAGCAATTTTATAAGCTCCATTTTCGAAATAGGGTCCATAAACCGATCCTGGACTTAGGGAAGAAAGATTGCTATCCAGAACCTTAGGCAATTGGGCTTTCTTTAAAAAGGACAATGGGGCTTTGGATTCCGCATTAATAGAGACAAACAGAGAATCATCCTTGGAAGATTTGAAATCTTCGGCAAGTTTCTGAATTTCCTTCCTGGCAAATACGCTATCATCCTTGCTGGGCTTAGCGGTCAGGGCTACATAATCAAAGCTTCTTTCTTCCTCCTTAATCTTGTATAAATAATCGTGGTCCTTATAGTAAGACTGCAATTCGGCATCCGTAAGACTGGCTTTCGCATCCGGTATTTTGCTATAATCCATTACTATATATCGGATATTGGCTCTTTCAGGAATATGGGTAGATTCCTTCATTTCCATTTTGGTTACATAAACCCCTCCCTGCACCAGGGATAAGTATTTTTGAACGGAATGCGAATTCAAAAGTTCCGATTCGAATTTATCCCAACGTTTGCGGGTCTGACCTGTTGGATCTTTATCCATCGATTTCAGGAAACTAGCCACCTTGGAGCGGTCAAATTGACCAGTTTGAGGATCGGTAAAGGCCTGTAGAATCTGAGGATCCGGCTTACTACCCGTAACCATATTTACCTCTTCCGCAGAATTTCTTTCTACTACCAAACCCGCTTTTTTTATTTCCTGATCCAAAATGGTTTGAGAAACTAATTCATTCCATGCCTGCTCATTAATGAAATGACGGGATTGTTCTGGCAAAGATGCCTGACGGTATTGGGCCTTAAACTGGTCTTCTTTCTCTTTTATCTTATCCGAAAAATCTTCATAAGATATTTTATTGGTGCCTATACTTCCCACCTGGTTTTGTGACTCCCTAAAAAAGGGGGTCCCGTTTCGAACCACATCGGAAATAATAAAAGCAATAATTGCGATAGTGATCAATCCAACCACTAAATACGATAAACGTTCCTTAATAAAGGTAAATAAGCCCATAATTCGATAATAAAGCCTGCAAAACTAGCATTAATCAATGAAAAAGAGAATCATTCTTCATTTGAACCTTTCCTTTAAAATTCCGGAAAGAATATTTACTGAAATCTTCATTGGCATCCAGCCCATCCCCTTCGTATTCTCCATCGGGTTTGGTCACTTTAACATACTTATCGGTAAAAATTTTTTTCTTCTCCTGATCCCAGGTAAGTTCTTCGGTATTAAGCCGGATACCCTCCTTATTCACTACCCGAACATTTTTCCTGGCAATGACAATTTTAGGTATATCGTATTGAATGGCATAGTTGGCGTCGACCGTACTGACCACTTTTTTTTCCGCGTTTAAAAAATCAATATGAACGCCCTTTGGCATTTCCCTATAAGGCTTATCGGTATTATATTGAATCAATAAGGGACTCGTTAGAACCACTTTTACCTTATTACTATCACTATATATTAATTTAACAGGAAAACTTTTTAAGGAAGGAGTTGCGGCTATTTTTGATGAAATGGTATGGAGTTGGGAGAGATCGTTCCCTCCACAGGAAATAAGAAGAAACAATAAGCAGAAATAGGAGGAGACTTTTATTCGAACCACCGCCTGGTTTTATTGATAACGATAACGATAAAACCAAAGCTGGTTTAGGGTAAAACCAATATGAACATTAAAATATTTCTGTAATACATTACTACCCGTAATGGTTCCTAAGCGACCCACTTCAAAGCTTAGGTTCATCTTTGCTCCTAATTGGTTTTGGGTATACGCTTTTAATGGAACCCCAAATCCAAAGGTCAAGGCAATATTATTAATATCCTGGTCATGAACATTCAGGTAGGTGCGTTCATAGCTAAATCCAAGCCTATAATCTAATAAACTTAAATAATTGGATACGGAGGTAATATCCGGGGTAAACTGGACCCCCGCAGCGCCTTTAATACTATTTTGAGACTTTATATTGAACTGGGAATTTAAGGTTCCCCCGTTAAAAATCACGTTTTTATAGTTCACATAGTTAAAATCGGTTGCCACCAGCCATTTATTTCTCACCCGGTAGGCCAATCCAATAGAGTTTTTGCTGGGTAAGTAGGAATACGACTGAGGCTTTGGGGTGGTTAAAACCGTATCCAATATAACCTCATTGTTTTTGGTATTACTGGAATATCGCTGAATCAAATCATTTTCTCTTGTAATAATCGAATTAGAATAGGACCCACTATACCCTATTACCAAACTCTTATTTTTATTAAATTCATATTTGTACTGAACACCGTAATCAAAATTAAAACCTCCAAATTGAAGAGAAGTGGTATACCGGCTATTATAAACCGTATCACTAAGATTTCCAACTGCATTGGAAAAGGACAGGGATTGGGAGGTAGCAATATTCCCAAAAACATAACCCACATTAACACCCAGGGATAATCCTTTAACAAAAGAGAAACCGGTTCCCAAAAAAGCCGTGGTTAAACCTCCCTGTCCGCTATAAATGGACTGTGTGGCTCCTAAAAGGGGATCCGAGCCGGATAAGGATTGAACATACCCCACATTGCTATAAGGTAAAATTCCAATAGCCAGGCCCCAGGCCCTGCTTAAGGGGAATCCCATGGCAACATAGGAATAGGAGGTCTGAATACTTTTTTCCCTCACCTGTTGCTGTAAGGAATAGAATTGTGTTTTAAATCCAGATTCCAGGGTGGTTATATGGAGCCCTGAATAGGAAGCCGGGTTGGTACTGTTTAGGGTATTATCATCTCGCATAGCCGCGCTAACGCCACCCATACTTATGGATTGCCCAAAATAAGATGGTTGAGGAGTGCCAAAAGCATACCGGGAATACGGTTCATTTATAACTGCCTGAGCAAAAACGAAATTCGCAGAAACTGTAAACAAGAAGACTAAAAAAATTTTAGCCGGAAAATTATGCATCTTTTATATTTAAAATCCGGTTAAGCCCGATTAAAACCAAATCCGGCATCCATTTTATTTGGTGGGCAAAGATGGTATTTTTAAGATGAGTATCCAAAAAATTCCCGTCACCGCCCGCCAAAATAATTTTAATATCGGAATAATCCTTTCCATATTGGTTAATAAACCCCATTACCTCATGTATCATACCCCAATAAACCCCGGCATGCATACATTCCGAAGTGGTCTTTCCCATATAATCTGGTTCGGCATTCGGTGTTTGGTTTATTAACGGAAGTTTTGACGTAAAAGTATTTAGGGCTTTTACCCTCATGGAATAACCAGGACTTATTCCCCCTCCGTAATACCTTTTCTGATCATCCACGAAGTCGAAAGTAAGGCAGGTTCCTGCATTGACCACCAGGCAATTCTCCTTTGGAAAATGAGCCAAGGCACCAGAAATTGCAGCAATTCTATCAAGACCCAAGCTTGAGGGACTTTGGTAATGATTCTCAAACCCGGTATACATTCCCGGATGAAGGGATAAAAAGGGGTTCAAAAATTCAAAATGGCTTAGAAATTCAGGTTCCAGATGAATGACCGTACTGTAAATTCCTTTTTCGATACCAGGATATTTGTTTCGTATGGTTTGGATCCAATCCTCTCCATGGGAAAATAAATGGGTGGATTCCAACCGGAAAACCTCTACCAATTCATCCCCTTCAAATACCCCTGATTTTGCAAAGGTATTGCCAATATCCAATGCCAGATTCACTTCCGCTTAATGAACTAAATGATCTTCCAAGATGGACTGGAAAATTAAGGAACCGTCTGTTTTTCCCAATACGGGGTCGGAAGCTCTTTCGGGATGGGGCATAAGGCCAAAAACATTCCTGCCTTCATTACAAATCCCTGCTATGGAGTCCAGGGAGCCATTAGGATTGGATATATTGGTAAGATTTCCTATCGGATCACTATATTGAAATAAAATCAAATCTTTCTCATATAAGCTTTTCAAGGTTTCCGGATCTGTAAAATACCGTCCCTCCCCATGGGCGATGGGAACCCTTATAATCTTCCCTTCTGGTATATTTCGGGTAATCATAGAATTTCGGGATCGGGTCTTTAAAAAGATATCCTTGCTTATGAATTTTCTTTCCTGGTTATGCAGAAGAACCCCCGGTAATAAGCCAGCCTCTACCAATATCTGGAATCCATTGCAGATCCCTAAAACCTTCCCTCCGGCTTTTGCAAACGGGATTACTTTTTCCATAATCGGGGAAAAACGGGCTATGGCACCAGAACGTAAATAATCTCCAAAAGAGAAGCCACCCGGAAGAATAATAAAGTCGCAGTGTTGCAAATCATTGTCTTTATGCCAAAGTTTTACTACTTCCTGACCATAAAGACTTTTTAAAACATAAACGGTATCCTCATCGCAATTAGAACCAGGAAATACCACTACCCCAAACTTCATAAAATTTTTTTAAAGGGTTAATCCAGTATGAAATTGAAAATAGAGCGTTGCAATCAATAAAACTAGAAAGACTGATTCGTAAATCCATTTTCTCCTGGCAAAGATAAAGTAATAACTGGTGTACACAGAAACTGGACTGGCCAGAATAAGGCAGTGCAAAAGAGAATGTTTAGTTCTAAGGGCAAAATTAAATCCCAGGCTCTGATCTGTTAAAGGCTGTAAATAATAGCCCAGACCGGCAAGAACCATAAGATATACCAAAAGTCGAAGAGATTTTCGTACCAAAATAAGGTTTCGGGAGGCATGGAGCTGGTAGAAATAAATGGACATCAAAAATGTGGCCAATAAGGGCACCAAAATCCAAAGCTCCTGTCCTATAATGGGCAAATAATTAGGATTTTTAAAATGAAGGGGTTTGAAAATAAAAAAAAAGCCTTCCATATTACTCGAAAGGAAATAATAAACCCAAATAAAGAAATAGGGAAGGGCGAAACCTAATAAGCCCGTCAGCCAGTATCGCCAGGAAAATGGAAGAAAAATGGTTAATCCTATCCATATCATGGGCAATAAAATGATACAGGGAAAATAGACAAAGGTTCCACAGGCTATGATGAGTCCAAGATCAAAGGCTCTGGCAATGGGCTGGTCGGTTTTATAAATACTGAATAAACGTTCAATAAGCCATAACATAAAAAAATTGGCTATTAATACAGGCTGCAGGGTTAGGAAATTGGTAAACAAACTCGAAAGGAGAATGTAAACCGCTGCCGGAATAAAACTTGGCTTATAGAAAATATTATATTTTATGAGAATCTGGTTGAAAAGGATGGCTTGTATATAAACAAATAGGCCTGCCATCACCAGGTTTACCCAGGGGGTAGAAAGAAAACTTAATGAAATTGGTAAAATGCTTCGGATATAGGGCTCAAAAACCACTACTTCCTGCTTATTACTTAAAAGTATTAAGGGAATGATCCTTAACAAAATAGTTAAAATGCCCAGGTATAAATAGCCCGGGTTTTTAAAATTTCGAAGAGCCTGGATGAACATAGGGTAAAACTATACCTTTTTCCCATATTTTTTTACCAAATCTTCCACGATGGATTGGGTTTGGTCAGGGAAATTGACCTGAATGGGGTGGGTATTAAAAACCCATTTTTTTAATCTTTCCGGAAGATCTTTTTCATGGTTCCAAAATATGGGCACCCCGAGTTTCTCCATGGCTGCTGCATTACATTGTTGTTCCCATTGTCCATCCATAGGGATTGAAAATAATTTCTTACCTAAAAATAAACATTCAGCAGGACCCTCAAAACCACCTCCGGTTAAAAGACCCGTACAGGTGGAAAGGCTTTGATTATAGGCTTTATTCTGAATAGGGCGGAAATGGATGTTTTTTATCCAATAGTCTTCGTGGGTATGTTTTGAAAATACTTCCCAGGTAATTTCAGGAATTTGTTCCAGGTACCGGGCCAAAAGTTCATCCCCATAGGCAGGGAGGTAAACCGTATAATGCCCTTTGTTTTCAGGAACCAGGTCCCTGATTTCTTTACGAATTACCGGGGTATGAATAAAACTATCATAGGACTCAAAATGAAAGCCTATGGCCGAACTACTGGGTGCATAGTATTTTAATACCAATTCAGCCCAATTCCATTTATTTTGAGGTCTGGGGGTCTTTCTCGAAAGAAAGGAGGATTGATGACTCAAAGCGATACAAGGAATTTTTCTAAACTTACATGCCCAGGCCACCACAGGTTCAAAATCATTGATAACCAAATCATAATCCTGTACCGGTACTTTTCGGATATCTTTCCAAAGCTGGATTAACCTGGCTTTTTTAAAGGTCTCCCATTGGTCCACCCCACCTTTTTTCCCAAAAATGAAGCTAAACCCATAAAACCGGTAACGAATTTCCTGGTCCAACCCTACATCGGCCTGGGTTCCAGAAATAGCAATATCTACATGACCAAATGGCTGCAATAAAGGAATAATATCCCTGGCCCGGGAAATATGTCCGTTACCGGTTCCTTGTACTGCTAATAAGATTTTCATAAAGGAGGTTGACGTTCACCTTCGATTCCAGGTCCTCGTTTTCCTCGGAATTGGGTTCTTCTTCAATTAAATGGAAGTCCTTGGGATTGTACCGAAAAATATCCCATTTACCCTGGTGGTATTCCAAAGCGGTAAGATTCTCGATCCAGTCTCCAGAATTCAGGTATATAACAGTACCCTTTTTAGTTTTCATTTCCTGAATAACCGGATGGTGTATATGCCCACAAATTACATATTGATAATTCTTTTCTGCCGCCAGTTCTGCTGCCGTTTGTTCAAAATCACTCATGAATTTAACCGCATTTTTTATGCTCCCTTTTACCTTTTTAGAAAAACTCATTTTTTCCTTATTGAGAAGGGTCAGAATATAATTCACGAAACTATTCATAAGGATAAGGGAATCATATCCCACAGCCCCTAATTTGGCAAGCCATTTGGAATGTTGCATGGTAATATCAAATACATCCCCATGAAATACCCAGGCCTTTTCTTCCCCTAAAGGAAGAACCATTTTATTTAATAATTGGAAAGAACCAATTTGTAAATCGGCAAACTTCCTTAGCATCTCATCATGATTACCGGTTAAGTAGTAGACGGGAACTCCATCGGTAATAAATTTCATGATACGCCTAAGAACCTTCATATGAGAATCTGGCCAGTAATTTTTGCTAAACTGCCAAATATCAATTATATCCCCATTCAGGATTATTTTGGAAGGCTTAATACTTTTCAGGTATTTCAATAATTCCTTGGCATGACAACCATAGGTTCCTAAATGAACATCGGAAATAACGACTAAATCTACGGGTCTTTTTGACATAGTTTAAGAATATAAAGATAGGCTCCCTATGTAATTTTGATGTTAATTTACTATTAATTCTCCTTATACCCCTAATACGCAATGGAAAGAAAAAGGGTAATTTTATTTTTTGCCTACCTTTGTTTATGAAGTTTGAGATTAAGTCCTCCTATGTGCCAACCGGGGATCAGCCAGAAGCCATCAGGCAATTAACGGAGGGGGTGAACAGAGGAGATTCCTGTCAAACCCTGTTAGGAGTAACCGGTTCTGGAAAAACCTTTACCGTGGCGAATCTTATCCAAAATGTTCAAAAGCCAACCCTGGTTTTAAGCCATAATAAAACCCTTGCGGCCCAATTATATGGAGAATTTAAACAGTTCTTCCCTGAAAATGCGGTCAATTATTTTGTTTCCTATTACGATTATTTCCAGCCGGAAGCCTTTATTCCTTCTTCCAATACGTATATTGAAAAAGATCTTAAAATCAATGATGAGATAGAAAAATTACGACTCCGTACCACGTCTGCCCTAATGTCGGGCAGAAGGGATGTACTGGTGGTTTCCTCTGTTTCCTGCATTTATGGTATGGGGAACCCGGAAGATTTTTCTAACTCGGTTTTCCGTTTTGCCATAGGGACGGTGATTTCCAGAAATGCCTTCCTTCATAGACTGGTGGAGATTTTATATTCCCGAACTACCGCAGAATTTAAAAGGGGGACCTTCCGGGTTCAGGGTGATACGGTCGATGTGCATCTGGCCTATGCCGATTATGCTTATCGAATTTCTTTTTATGGGGATGAGATTGAGGAATTATCGACTATCGATTTAAACTCTGGAAAGACCATTGAAAAAATGGAGACCATGGTCATTTATCCTGCAAATTTATATGTTACCCCAAGGGATAAAATGACCAAGGCCATATGGTCCATCCAGGAGGAAATGGTGGCCAGACGAGACCAGTTCCTGGATGATAGACGATATCTGGAGGCAAAGCGATTAGAAGAAAGGACCAATTATGACCTGGAAATGATGCGGGAATTGGGTTATTGTTCCGGAATCGAGAATTATTCCCGGTTTTTTGATGGGAGGAAACCAGGAGCCAGACCCTTTTGCCTTTTGGATTATTTCCCGGACGATTATTTATTGGTCATTGATGAAAGTCATGTGACGCTTCCCCAATTAAGGGCCATGTATGCCGGCGACCGGTCCCGAAAACTTTCCCTGGTGGAATATGGATTTCGGCTCCCAGCCGCTTTGGATAATAGACCCTTAAATTTCAATGAATTTGAAAGCCTTACCCCACAAACCATTTATGTTTCGGCTACCCCAGGTGATTTCGAACTGGAGAAATCCGGAGGCGTGGTGGTAGAACAGGTTATCCGACCTACGGGATTATTGGACCCTTCCATAGAAATCAGACCCATTAAAACCCAGGTAGACGATTTGATTTCCGAAATCCATAAAACGGTGGAAATGGGAGACCGGATTTTGGTCACCACCTTAACCAAAAGAATGTCGGAAGAATTGACCAAGTATATGGATCGACTTGGAATTAAAGTACGGTATATCCATTCGGAGATCAAGACCATGGATAGGGTGGAGATTTTACGAGGCTTGCGCCTGGGAGAGTTTGATGTTTTAATAGGCATAAACCTTTTAAGGGAAGGATTGGATTTACCGGAGGTTTCCCTGGTCGCCATTCTGGATGCCGATAAGGAAGGGTATTTACGATCGGAACGATCCTTGATCCAGACCATAGGCCGGGCAGCCCGAAATGATAGGGGGAGGGTTATTATGTATGCCGATAAGATAACGGAATCCATGCGGAAAACCATTGAGGAAACCGATAGAAGGCGCATAAAACAAATTGAATACAATGCCCTTCATGGAATTACCCCAAGAACAGTGAATAAAAACCGTCAGGAAATTATAGAACAAACTTCGGTGATGGACTTTAAAGATGGTATCCAGCAGGCCTATATTGAAACCGAAGTAGCCACTTTGGCAGCGGATCCTATTATTCGCTATATGAATAAATCGGATCTGAAAAAGAGCATCGACGAAACCCGCAAAAATATGCTTCAGGCTGCCAAAGACATGGATTTCTTATTAGCCGCTAAGCTTCGAGATGAGATGTATGCCCTTGAATCTATTTTAAAGGATAAATAGTGGGTAAAATTTTAGGACAAAACCTAAAATAATTTCAGGGAAAGATCGTCTAAACCTTTAATTTTCCATTCGTATTTTAAAAGGGAAATGGCTGATACGATTTCCAAAATTGATTTAGGCTAAAAGCCTGATTATTAAATAGATTATTCAACTAGATCTGATTACATGTTTAGTGTTATTGAAGATATTATATTATTTTTCCTGGTGATGTACGTAATTAAAGGGGTTTTAAGAACCTTATTACCCTTTATGTTTAAGGCACCATCGCAAGGGAATTTCAAAAACCAGGGAAATCCATTCCAAACCCGGTCCGGGCAGAATCCTTTCGGAAACAATTCGCAGTATACATCCGGAAAAACGGAATCCAAACCTGAGGGGAAAATTGAGGTGGAATATATTCCACCCAGAAAAGGGGGAAAGGGAGGACATTATGATGGGGATTTTATTGATTATGAGGAAGTCAAAAAGTAAATTCTATATAAAGACCAGGAATTCATTTCGTTTTTTCCTTCTTAGTTAATTGGGTTTTTCTAATTTTGGTATTGCCAGTGGAAAATGAGGCGCGCCGAATTTTACCAAAGGGATTTTATGTATACCCAAAATTTTCTATGAACCTCAATTTTAAAGCTGCCTTACCCCATATTGGGATCATTTTATTCTTTATCCTAATTTCTTTTATTTATTGTAGCCCTATTATGTCCGGGAAAGTTCCCAGTCAAAGTGATGTAACGCAGGCTATTTCAGGGCAAAGAGAATTGGTTAATTATAAAAAAGCCGATGGTTCTACCCCACTTTGGACCAATTCCATGTTTGGCGGTATGCCCGCCTATCAGGTTGGAGGAAATCTTTTCCAGGCCAATGTAATGGGCTATGTTACCCGGTTTTTTACTATTGCTTTCCCAAATCCGGTATTCCTTATTTTATTATACCTGTTAGGAGCTTATATATTATTCCTGGTCATGGAATTTGACCCATTCCTGGCTGCAGCCGGAGCGATTGCGGTAGCTTTCAGCACTTATAATTTCACCATTATAGATTCGGGCCATATTAATAAAGCCCTGGCCATAGCCTTTTTTGCCCCCATTGTAGCTGGAATACTGACTTCTTTCCGCGGAAAATATATTTGGGGAACGGTTTTGATCTCCTTTTTCCTGGCTTGGGAAATCCGGTCCAATCACCCGCAAATGACCTATTATTTATTCTTTTCCCTTGTTTTTCTGGGATTGGTCGAATTATATATGACCATTAAGAATAAAACATGGAAGAATTTCCTTTGGGCAAGTGCCTCCATTTTATTCGGCGTAGTCTTAGCGGTAGGGATTAATATCACCTCCCTATTGGTCAATAATGAATATGCCAAAGAATCCAATAGAGGAAATACCGAACTAACCCTGAATAAGGATGAGCCAAAAACAGGATTATCCAAAGAATATGCCTATGCCTGGTCGCAGGGGATCGGGGAATGCGCGACCTTCCTGATTCCAAATGCAGCCGGAGGTGCTACCGGGATAGATGCCCTGGATCAAAACTCGGCTTCGGCAAAGGAATTAGCCAATCATAATGCCCCGCCTGATATTTTATCCCAACTGCCAATTTATTGGGGGCCCAAATCCTTTACTTCTGGTCCTTATTATTTTGGAGCCATTATATTTTTCTGCTTTATTCTTGGATTAATTCTGGTCAAAAGTCCTTTAAAATGGTGGTTATTAGCTTCCATAATTTTAAGTATCCTACTCTCCTGGGGAAAACATTTTCAGGGATTTTCGGATTTCTTTTTTGACCATATTCCTTTATACAATAAATTCCGGGCGGTAGAATCGATATTAGTCATAGCCGATTTATGTGTTCCTATCCTGGCCTTTATGGGATTAAAAAGAATCCTGGACCAGAATGAGGACAAAGCTGAGGTATGGAATAAGATTAAGTGGACATTTTTTGCTTTGGGCGGTCTATTGTTAATTATGGCCCTGGTTCCTACTTTATTTTTTGATTTTGTTTCTCCAAATGATGCCGCAGCGAGAATGCCGGATTGGCTGGTAAAATCTGTTAGGGAGGATCGTGCGGGCTTATTTAGAGCGGACGCTTTTCGCTCGCTGATTTTCATTGCCCTCGGAACAGGATTACTTTGGTTAAGCCTGGAAAATAGATTGAAAAAATCCTATACCTATATCCTATTAGGTTCTTTAATCCTGGTGGATATGTGGGGGGTAGATAAGCGGTTTTTTAGTGATAAGAAATTTGTTGATAAGCAAACCAATGAAGAATCCTTTCAGCCAAGCCCCCAGGACCAGCAGATTTTACAAGATTCCAGTCTGGATTATAGAGTTTACGATGCCAGGAGCGGAAATCCTTTTATAGATGCTCGCACCTCCTACTTCCATAAATCTATTGGAGGCTATCATGCCGCAAAACTGAAACGATATGATGAATTAATCGAATTCCAATTAAGCAGGAATAATATGCAGGTATTAAATATGTTAAACACCAAGTATTTTATCCTGAATGATTCTGCCAAAGGCCCATTTGTACGGCAAAATCCAAAAGCTTTAGGGAATGCCTGGTTTATTAGCGGGGTTCAGTTTGAAAATACAGCGGACCAGGAAATGAATGCACTTACCGGTTTCGATCCTAAAGAGCAGGCGGTGATAAACCGAAGCTTCCAAAAAGAAGTGAATATTCTGAAAGTTAATTATGATACCGCCTCGACGGTAAAATTAACCAGCTATCGTCCCGATGATTTGGTCTATAAATATTCTACCCGGGTACCAGGTATTATAATATTCTCGGAAATATATTATCCGAAAGGATGGAATGCCTATCTGGATGGAAAAATAGCACCTTTTTTCCGAGCCGATTATGTGCTTAGAGGGATGCAGGTACCTGAAGGAAACCATACCATTGAATTCAAATTCGAACCTACCATCTATTTTACCGGAGAAAAGATTTCCGGTATTAGTTCCATTATCCTGGTCCTTCTCATTATTGGCAGCCTTTTCTATTATTATAGAAAAGGCCCTAAGACCCCTGGATTTGCAGGCCTGCCCAATGATGATGATTTTACCGGTAGTCCAAATACCCTGGAGTCCATTTCCCAATCTTATAAAAAATCGGTTCAAACCAAATCGGGAAAAATTGAAACCCCTTCCAGGGCCAGAAAACAGGAAGCCACTAATCTAAAACCTATACAGAAAACTAATTCGGTAGAGGAACCAATCCCAACCAAAAAACCCAAAGCCAAGCCCACCAATATTACCCCCAAGAAAAAGGGACGATAATTATTTAACAGGGCTTTTCCTATTAGCCCTGTTAAAATTTATGATCAGGAAAATATTGGTGATTAATAAACCTAATAAAAATACATAGGAGAATTTTTCAGGCAGGGTGCCTTCAAATCCCTCTTCCGCGGCGTTAAAGGTTACCCATAAGATAAATAATCCATTACCCATGATGGTAAGGATGGAAAGGGTTTGAATAAAATTTGGATTTGGTTTCATGATAAATGGTTTTTTAATTATTTCTTTCAAAAAGGAGGGCTTCCGGAATAGTCAGGAGCTATAATTAAATTTTTCAGATTAATCCTGGTCTTGGTTTTCCTGTTTTGAAAGATTTTCACCCTGGTTTAATGGTAAGCGGGTAGAGAAATACATTAATAAGGCAACCAAAAGGAATAGGGCTATGGATCCAACCAATAAGGCCATATCCTGTAATTGGATAATGATGAAAACAAATCCGTAAAATATTGCCAAAATGCCTGAGAATAAAAGCCCGATTACTTTATTACGAATTAAGGTGGATACGAAGGTTCCAATAAGCGCAATAGTGGAAATGGCGGATAATAAATAGGCCAATTTAAATCCAACTTGTTCACTCAGGGAAAGCAGGAGCAGGTAAAAAATAATCAGGGAAAATCCAATTAATACATAATGCAAGGGATGAATCCGGCTCTTTTTTAATAATTCGGTAATAAAAAGGGCTAAGAAACTTAAAATGATGATCAAAATAGAATACTTGGCCGTACGGGTCGTCTCCTGGTATTGGTCGACGGGTAGTTCAAGCTTTACCCCAAAGCTGGCCTTGTCCTCCTTATTTTCCAATGCCATATTTTTATCGACCCATTGTTGTGGAAAGGGTCTGTTAAAAAATGGCAAATTCCAGGAGGCTTCAAATTCATTCTTGCTTACCTTCCTTTTTTCAGGTAAATAATGGCCAAAAAAGCTTGGATTACCCCAATTTCCTTGCACATTTACACTCGTACTTTTGCCTATTTGAAGGAAGCTAAGAGACTCACTACCCTTTAAATCCATTTCAAAACTAAATTTTACATCTGATTCTTTTTTGCCAGTCAAATCGGAGTTGATTACCAAATTATTGGGAAATAGATTCAGGGAATTTGGATCCGATTCGATGGTATATTTCTGGTTGTCCAGATTCACTTCGAAGGATTTCCCAATACCTTTCATGTCAGATAAACCAATATCCAGTTTCGCTTTGTCCCATAAAATATTTTCAGGGATCAAACCGGATCTTTTACGTTCAATTTTTGAAAAATTTCCAGAAAATTGAATGTGGGAATTATAAACCACATCATCAAAAATTCCCCTGTGTAAAACTATTGGGGACATATTTGCCTGTATAAACAGGTTTTCAGGAAGAATATAAATATTGGAAATGGTTTCCCCCGTATGCATGACCCCAAGGCTATCCTTAATACTATGGATAGTTTTATACGGAATAACCAAAACCGGCCCTTCCAATTCCTGGGTACCTGACCAGTTTTCCGATATTTCTTTCAGCACCTCCGATTTCCTATTCTGTCTTTCAGCAATGAGTGATTCAAGCCAGGAAGAGGGAACTAATAATATTAGGGTAAGTATCGATATTACGACAAGTTTAATAATAGTAGAACCTCCCATTTCCCTTTGATCTCTTTTGTTTTCAAGGTTAAACTGAATTTTCATGATTTTTGGTTTGATTTACTTTGAATTTCAAAGTAGGTGGTTAAATAAAATTACTGTTTTTGTTGTTTTATAAGGCTCTCTAATGCTTCTAAATGCGTTTTAAAAGCCATCTTTCCTTTTTCCGTGGCCGAGTATTGGGTATTCGGTTTCCGGCCTATATAGGTTTTAAAAATCTTTATATACTCATCCTTTTCAAGAGCTTTAAAATGGGAGGCCAGGTTCCCGTCTGTGACCTTTAATAAATCTTTTAAGGAGTTGAAATCATAGTATTCATTGCTTACCAGTACACTCATAATCTGGAGCCGTATTCGATTTTCAAAGGCCTTGTCTAATTGTTCAAATGGATTTTTCACCGGTCGTATTTAAAATGCATGATGGAACCATAAACAATATGTAATACCCCAAATCCAAAGGCCCAAAACCAAAGTCCATACCCGGGAAACATGGATGCCAAAAGTCCCAGGAAAATTTCTGTTATTCCCAGATATTTCACGTCGTTAAAAGTGAAGGAACTGGCACCAAAAAGGGCTAATCCATAAAAGATCAAACAGGATGGGGCAATGAGCCCATGGTAACCATGAAAGGCAAGGATAAGAATAAAAACACCTCCTGAAACCAAGGGGACTACCATACTGTAAAATAGATTTCTACTTACCGGGTTCCAAATACTTTGCTGGGTTCGGATGCTCTTACGAACCGTTAAAAATATTCCGGTCAGAATAGACAATAACAAAACGGATAAAGCTACTAGAAAAAGCCTTAAAATTAATCCAGGAGAATCCATTCTTTCTACCCTTACTCCTGCAGAATACTGATTCTTCAATAAAAAATACGCAATTAAGGTCCCTGCTAAGGCATAGCAGCCAGCCAAAATACCCGATAATCCGCTAAGGGAAATAAATTTTGAAGAACGCTCCATCAGGGTCTTGATGGAGGCGATATCGTCTTCCAATTCTTTATAGTTCATATTTAAAAGTTCTTTGTTTTACAAAGTAACTTCATTCTATCCGTATTCTATAATTTATTTTGAAATTTCCGGAAATGAACTGCATTTCCTGTATCTATTTAGTAGAATCCTTATTTATTAACAGGTCCGTATAAAGGTTCAGGTATTGTTTCCCAATTATATCATAGCTAAATTTATCCTTAGCCTTGTTTCTGGAGGCAATATTCAAAGAATCTGATTTCTTTAAAGAATTATAAACACAAACCAGACCTTCGGAAAAACTTTTCGCTGATTGGGGTTCGGCCAGATAACCTGTTTTCTCATGTTCTACCAGGTCGGGAATACCTCCTACCCGAAAGGCTACCGTAGGTAAACCACAAGCCAAGGCTTCCATAATGGTATTCGGTAAATTATCCTCCAAAGAAGGGGTAGCGTAAACATCAGATGCCTGATTTATCTCAATAATTCTGGCCGAATCTTTTAAATAACCCATGATGGAGAATTTAAAAGGGATATCGATAAAATCTTTGGGTTCAGCTTCTCCTATTATCACCAAATGGATATCCTTTGCCTGGATTAGGTTCTGTTCTTTTATCAGACGTAATGCTTCCAATAAATATCTGAATCCTTTTCTCTCATTCGAGATTTTAAAAGCGTTCATGACGATGATAAAATCTGTTTCCATCCAACCGAGTTTTTTTCTCCTATCCAGCCTATCGCCCGGTTTAAATATTTCGGTATCGATAGGGTTGGGAATAACCCGATGAGGAAATTTTCCTAAGAGGGAACTGGAATGAGAAAGCTCATCCATCCAGGTACTGGGACTCACCAAATTTGGTCTCAGGATTTCGTAGACCTTCCTTTTCTTCTCATACCCCATTCTTGATATATCATTGGATGAAGGTTTATTGCACATAAAGCATTCCCCACATTCCTGCATATAATGCTGGCAATCTCCGGAATAATGACAGCCCCCGGTAAACGCCCACATATCATGTAAGGTCCATACAATAGGCTTTCCCAATTCGGCTAATTTTTTTAATCCGTCCAGGGATAAAAAGCCCTGATTCGTCCAATGCAAATGCAGAATATCCGATTTACGAATAAGTTCCCATTTATCAATTTCCCTTCCAAATCGGGATGGGGAAAAGGAGAATCGATATTTTTTTTTCAAACCGGAAACCTGTCCATTAAGCACATCAAAAGCAAACATGGCCTTGGTAATTTTTTCGGGAAATGGCTTTTCCCGGAAAAAATGAAAATTGTTTTCGGAACTGTTTTTATCGAATACCTGAGAAGAGTCTGTTTCTAAACGGTTTATGGCTTCGGATATTCTTGTACAGGCTAAACCTGCCCCACCGAAATCTGAATAGGTAATAAGGTGAACAACCCGCATAATTAGTCTAATTTTCCTGTCCTTGTATAATAACCCAGAAATCGGAATCCTATTAAGAAATGAAACCATAAGGTAGAAGGAGTTCCATAATGTCTCTGCATAATCCTATATCTTTCTTTCCAGGAAAGGATCGTATTTTTGCGGGAGGCCCCTCCAATCAAATACTGAGAAATAATTTTATGGGTATTTTCAAGAGTTTGAGCCTTCTTCATACAACGAATACACCAGTCAATATCGGCGCTTATTTTAAAGTTCAAATTATAGGGCTCGGTCAGGGACTTTTTGGGTATAAAAGCCTGATGACTCACCAGCATCCCCCAACGGAAACTTCTCCAGTTTAGATGGGCTGGAGGCTTCAACCTTCTTTCCCCTAAGACTTTTCCAGATTGATCAATCAATTCCACCCTACCGTAATATATATCGGCTCCCTTGTAGTTTTCAAACAAGTCCTTAATGGTATTCTCTGATTTTAGTATATCCCCGGCATTGAGAAATAAAACATAATCCAGGCTCGCCAATTCCAAGCCCTTATTCATGGCATCATAAATTCCCTTGTCCTTCCCACTTACCCATTTCCCAATCCTATGCTCGTATTTTTTTATAAGCTCGAGGGTCCCGTCCTTAGAGGCACCATCTACAACAATATATTCAATATGGGGATAGCTTTGATTCAAAACACTTAAAAGAGTAGGTTCAAGAATATCGACCGCATTATAAACCACGGTTATAATACTTATTCCAGGTTCCTGGGAGACTAATTTTGACATATGGGAAAATATGGTTTAATTGGGGCAAATGAAAGAAAATACTCTTACGGATAAAGAATTCTGGGAAAATTACTGGGAAAACAAGCCTGATTTGGCGGCCCCTGTTCCAAAAAATATTTTGTTTGGCGATACATTAACCAAATTGGTAAGAGAAAATAATATAAAATCCTCTATAGAATTGGGAGGTTTTCCGGGTCTTTATGCGGTTTTTATAAAAAAATACCTGGGTATTGAATCCTGCCTCCTGGATTATTTTATTCATAAGCCCCTTTTTCAAAAACTACTTCAAGCGAATGAACTAAAGGAGGGGGCTATTGAGGTTTTGGAAACCGATTTATTTCAATATTCCCCTTCCAGGGTTTATGATTTGGTTTATTCCTTCGGACTGATTGAACATTTTGAAGACCCTAAACCTGTTTTGAAAAAACACATCGAATTTTTATCTGAAAAGGGATTCCTATATATCACCCTTCCAAATTTTCGTGGGGTAAACGGATGGATTCAAAAAAAACTAGACCCTTCCAACCTGGCCATTCATAACTTAGGAACCATGGATCCGGTCTTATTAAAATCCTACCTGGAGGAAATGGGAATGGAGGTTTTAGAAAGCCGATATATTGGAAAGTTTACGGTTTGGCTGGAAGATGAAAAGAACAAACCTGCTTTTTCTAAAATCCTGAAAGGCCTGGTTTGGTATGCTGGCAAAATTCTTACCAGACCGTTTGCTTTAAATAGTCGTTTATATTCTCCTTATATCAGTTTATTGGCTATTCGTTCTTAGAGGGATTTATAAAGGAATTCAATTTACTTAATACCATCCTGGCCTGATGTTGGATATCTTCTGAAACTCTAAACAATAAAACTAAACCACCAAAGAGGACTACCACAAGAAAAGATCGAATAATTAGATTAACAAAATGATTTCCCAGTACAGGTATGGCATCAATTAGAAAAAAAACTAGCAAACCAATAATAGCTACTTTTACATGTGCCCAGGAAAATGGTTGTAATTTAAAACGTATTTGAAGATATAAAGTATTAAGAAAATTATAGTAAAAATACGTAATAAGCAAGGATAAGGCGGCCCCCATGGCGCCCAATCCAGGGGTTAAAAGCTGATTTGCCCCATAGCAGACAAAAACGGAAGAAACTAAAATTCCTGTACTAATTCTGAATTTATGGGATACGGCCAGGATATAGGTATTTAGTCCCGTAGTGGTATCGACCAGCACTGCCAGGCCCAAAACATAAAAAATAGGAAATACTACTACGAAGTCCGGATTTTTCCGGAATACTAAAAAAAGGAAATCCTTATTGAGAGCCAAACCAATAAACAGAAAAATGCCTACTATCATTTGTACCAGGGAGGTCTTTTTATAAATATCCTCCACAGCATTCATATCCTTGTTTTCCCAGAAATCAGCAACCAATTGATACGATACCCGCCCAAAGGCAATGGAGGGAATTCTAATGACCGCGATAAAATAAAGGAATATAGAATAAACCCCTTGGATGGAATCCCCTTTAAAATGAGTTAATAAAATCTTATCTAGTTTCTGAACCAATAAAAAAGTTGCCCCACCCATTAAGGTATAAAGTCCATACTGCATCAAAGGCTTTGTTTCGTTTTTAATAAAATCGGTTCGAATTTGCACTTTGAATTCGCCGGATCTCCATAATTGTACCGCTAAGGCAATACTAATAAACGAAGTAAGGATAATAAAGCATAGGAGAAATTGGTAAAAATCCAGAATCTTTAGGCTATAAAGAATTAATGCCACACTAACTCCTAACCGAACCACCACCTCGTTCATCAGGGAAAATAAAATCCCCTTATAAATAACCCGGCTTAAAACATCCAGAAAGGCGTTTACTAAAAGGAAGAAGGAATAAGGGATTACCAGGAGAATAATCTTGGGGAAATAAGGTGATTTTCCATAATAGCTCAGAATAGGCTCCTTTAATAAAAGAAAAAGGATGGTAGTAATCAAAAAGGAAATCCCCCCCATTATAAATACCCAGGCAGTTAGACCTTTATGCACTTTATCATCGGTTCGAAAAACCGGAAAATATTTGGCTATAATACTTGGAATTCCAATTTGGGCCAATTGGGTGAAGATCAAACCCACATCCTGTAAATTATTCCATTCACCTATTTGAGAGGTGGTGAAAATATGAATATAAAGAAACAGGGTATTGAAGGTTCCTATTAAAACCCCGGAATAGGAAATAAGGGTATAGTAAAAACCTTGCCTTTTAATAATTCCCATTTCTATGGTTTTATGGCCATTCTTCCTGTATAATCGATCCGGTTTAATAAGAGATGAAGGCCATTTTTTTCAAAATACTCATCCACGGCTTGTCTCGCCCCCTTCCAATGCCCATAATCATCAATTATAAGAACTCCTCCATTCACTAAAAGAGGGTATAGAAATTCCAACTCATGTTTAGTGGATTCATACCAATCCGTATCCAAACGCAATAAGGCTATTTTCCCGGGGAGGGTTTCTGGTATGGTATCCTCTACTTTCCCTTTTATATAATGAATATATTGGTTAGGATAACCTATCGTCTCTATATTGGATTTTACTTCTTCGAGGGTACTATAACACCATCCGGGCCCTCCTTCCTTTTGAATTTCTTGATCCATTAAATCCATTGCCCGTTTCCCCTGAAAAGATTCGTCCTTTGTGGTGGGGGTACTCATTCCTTCGAAGGTATCATATAAATAAACAGAACGGTTATCCACCTTCAATTGCTTTAAACGAATTAATGCGGCCATGATGCTGCCTCCTTTCCAAACACCACATTCTACAAAGGAACCCTCGACCCCGGATTTTACCAAATAATCCACTGCCTGGCTTAATGCAACAATTCTTTCCGGACTAGTCATGGTAAAGGGGCGGACCTTTTTTACTAAAAAGGTATCGTTCTCCGAAAAATCGGTAGGCAAGCCATCTCGAACCTGTTCAGTATTCATTTTAACAAGGTCCAGATTAAACCGGTTTAAGCCTTTTCTGATTATCCTACGTATCATTCTTTTTCTTTAAAGTCCTCAATGCTTTGGTTCAATATTGAATTTAATGTCTCGATTTGTTTTATGGAATCATATTTATCTTCCATATGCAACCTAGCATTCAATCCCATTTTCAAAACTGTTTCATCCTCTCTCGCCAATTTTATCATAAAATGGGCCATTCCCTCAATATCGTGTTCCTTCACCAGGAATCCAGTTTTCATATGGATTACAGCCTCTGGAATGCCCGCATGATAAGTGCTTATGACAGGTAATCCGGAGGCGGCAGCTTCTAGGATACTATTTGGGGTACCCTCCTTATCCCCACCGGGAGCGGTCACCGAATGCTGAACAAATATCCTTGCTTTTTTATGCAATTCTTTTATTTGCTCTGGACTTTGAACCCCCAGAAAATGAACTTTGCTGCCCAAGCCTAAACTATGCGCCAATTCCTTACTAGCCTCCCATAAAGGTCCTATACCTGCCATCCATAATTCAGCCTCAGGTATTTCTTTCATCACCCTATGGAAGGCATGTATGGTGGAAGATGGGGATTTCTTTTCTGCAAACCGGGCCACAGACAAAAAAATAACAGGGTTCAAGTCTGGATTCCCTTTTTTGAAAAATTTTAAATCCACTCCATATGGATGGTAAAGAATTTTATTTGCTGGTGCTCCCAAATTTTCAAGTGCCTTGGACATATCCAGGGAAACAGAAATTATTTTTGAGGCATACCCAAAAGAATCTTTATACAAGGAACCGTATAGTGCCAATGTCCTTTTATCATAGGCATCAAAACCGTGAAAATGGATAATTAAGGGCACCCTTGCTTTTTCACATGCCTTATAAACCAATGCTCCCGATACGCCATAGTTGGCGAATACTAATCGGATTTGATTTTTTTCAAAGTAATTGGATAAATAAAAGTTTCGTATTGGTATGTTTAAATGCTTTAAAATATTTTTCTGGATCCAATACTGACCCATATGAATTGGGCTTTTAATTAGGAATTCACCATTCTCCGTTTTTGTTGGAAAATATCCACCGAATAGAACCTTCTTTTTAAATTTTATCCCTTTCTCCATGTTTTCAATGAAGGTTTCTGAATAATTATTTTGATTAGGCTTTAAAAACGCAATTAAATTTTCCAGATCCATGGTATTACAAATTCATTGAGTTTTCGTCCTGAGAAAATTTTCTTTATTTATTTGGTTCATGCCTAATTCTTGAAGAATGGCGCAAAGAAAACTGAAATGCCTTTTTGTACGATTCTAAAACGGTATGTATATTGACTTCCTTCTGAATAATTTGCAAAGAATTCTTTCCAAAATCCAGAATCTTTTCAGGATCGCTTAATAAGCTGTTCAATTTGAGGCATAAATCCTCAAGATCCCCGTTCTTGAAGAAATATCCGTTTTCTCCCTCCCTTACCAATTGCTTTTCCGTCCCGTCGGCTACCGAACAAATAACCGGTTTAGCAAAACACATGGCATCATTGATGGATAATCCCCCCATACCGGCCAAGACATAAATAGCCGATTCGTGCAAATACTGACCTAAGAGAAGAGGATCATAAATACCGCCCAAGAAACGGATTCGGCCTTCAAGCCCTAAATTATGGGCTAATTCTTTAAGATTATTTTCCTCCGGCCCATATCCGGCAACCATAAGCTCCATGCTTGGAAACTTGTCTTTTAACCGATAAACCGATTCAATTAAAAGATCCACCCGCTTCCATTTTACAAGCCTACCTACATGAATAATTCGATAAGGGTTGGGAGGTAATAAGGGGGGAAGGGTTAAAACCTTTGCATAGGTATCCAATAAAATGTCGGTATCCGGTGAATTGGCCGAGACAAATATTTTCTCTTTCGGAATCCCATAGGTTCCTATAAGTTCTACCGATTCCCGGGTATAATATATATGGGCATCCACCATTCTTAAATACTTTTTTCTTACCTCGGTAAGGACCCTGAATTTCCATTCATCCAGTATAGGAAATTTTGAATTCCCCAAAGTTTCAGTCAGATTCCTGTTTTCTTTGAAAAATTTTGAGGCCTCTCCATAGGGAGGAATATTGAATGGAATATCCTTATATATAAACGTTCTCCCCTCCTCCCTTAATTTCCTTTGGAGGGAAGGGTTAAACACAAAATGCATCATATAAGGCCATCCGGTCAGGATAATATCCGGATTAAAATCCTTTACCACTTTTTCGAAACCCCGAAAAAAGGGCTTGGTATAATATGTTTTATATTCAGTTAATTCATACAAGGGGAATTGGATATCTTTCCTATTTTGTTCTACTCCGGATCCAACGGTCATTCCCGATTGTGCTGGAATAATCAATGCAATTTCTATATCGGGAAATTCATTTAGCTTATTCAGTACCAGGGTATAATAATGGGGAAGACCTCCCTGTAAAAAAAGTATTTTCAAAGCCTATCCCTTAATATTACAAAAATCGAGCACCTGTTTATTGGTTATGGGAATAGGTTTAAAAACCCTATGACCCACCAGATACACCAAAATATCGGCTTTTTCAAAAGCGTCCGAAAAAGGTACCAGATGAAATTGGACATGGGATTGAATATGAGGTTCAACCACCAGAGTCTCATGGTTTTCATGGATTTTCTTAGCTACTTTCACAGCGGGTGATTCGCGTAAATCGTCAATATTAGGTTTAAAACTAAGACCCATTAGGGCCAGAATAGGTTTCCTTTTATTTTCTATTTCAAACCGAAGAGCCGCATTTTCAATTTTTTCAATAACCCAATCGGTCTTATAATTATTTACCTCCCGGGCAGCAAGGATTAACTTAGTTTGGTTTGGAAACTCAGAAATGATAAACCAGGGATCGACAGCTATGCAATGTCCCCCAACCCCAGTGCCGGGTTGTAAAATATTCACCCTTGGATGTTTATTCGCCAATTTTATAACCTCCCATACATCAATGCCTGCCGCATCGCAAACCAGGGACAATTCATTGGCAAAGGCAATATTGGTATCCCGGTAGGAGTTTTCAGAAAGTTTGCAAAGTTCAGCGGTTCGGGCATTGGTTTTAATAACCTCTCCGGAAACAAAACGGGAATAAAATTCCGCCACTTTTTCTGTAGCTGGCGAATGAATTCCTCCTACTATCCGATCATTTTCAATTAATTCCTTCATCACCTGTCCGGGCAAAACTCGTTCAGGACAATAGGCAATAAAAACAAGTTCCGTTGGGACCCCATTTTCTCGTAAAATAGATTCCACTTTTTCAGTAGTACCAATTGGGGAGGTAGATTCAAGAATGACCAAGTTTCCTGGCTTAACAAAAGGGGCAATGGACCGGGCTGCAGATTCTACATAGGATAAATCCGGCTTGTTCCCTTCTTTAAAAGGCGTAGGCACAGCAATGATGAAAATATCGGCTGGTTCCGGTACCAAATTAGCCCTTAATTTGCCCGAACGGACTGCCGACCGAACAAAAGTATCCAGTTCCGGTTCAATAATATGAACCCTACCCGAATTAATGGTGTCCACCACTTCGGGAATCACATCCACTCCATGAACCTGGTAACCCCGGTTTGCCAATAGTGCTCCCGTTGGAAGTCCAATATATCCCATTCCCAGAATACATACTTTTTCTAATCCCACTATAAATTTATTTTAAGGTAATCAACAATTTTTTTTGCGGCATTCCCCTCCCCATAAGGATTCTTTTTAGTAGCCATTTCCAGATAAGATTCCGGATGATCCAATAAATCTAGGGTATTCTTAAGTATATTCTTCGTAGAAGTTCCAACCAGGCGGATAACACCTGCTTCAATGCCCTCGGGTCTTTCGGTCGTATCCCGCATAACCAGTACCGGTTTATTTAAACTAGGGGCTTCTTCTTGAATACCTCCGCTATCGGTTAAAATCAAAAAGGAAACTTTCATGAGCCATAAAAAGACCTCATAAGGTTGTGGTTCAATTAGGACAATGGAAGCCTTATTACCCAATTTTCTCCTAATGACCGTTCGGACATTTGGGTTTAAATGCATGGGAATAATTATTTGAACATCTTCTCTTTTCGATAATTCAAATAAAGCATCGGTCATATCTTCAAAGCCCTGACCGAAATTTTCTCTCCTATGGGCTGTGACCAGGATAATTTTTTTCCCAGGCTGAATAGATGCTCGTAAATCTTTTGGGATTAGATCTTTTTTGGGACCCTCCAATAGTTCCAATCCTTCCAAAAGCGCATCTATTACGGTATTTCCTGTAACCAGAATATTTTTTGGTGGAATACTTTCCCTTAGTAAATTTTGCGAAGCGCCTTCTGTTGGGGCAAAATGGAAAGTGGATAATAGGGTGGTTATAGAACGGTTAACCTCCTCCGGAAAGGGAGAGAACTTATTAAAGGACCGAAGTCCCGCTTCCACATGACCCACCGGTATTTGCAGATAGAAGGCTGCCATGGCCGAGGTCATAGTCGTAGCGGTATCGCCATGAACCAAGACCAAATCCGGATTAAAATCCTGGTAAACTGGGTTAATTGAATTTAAAATATTGGCCGTTAGCTGGCCAAGACTTTGACCAGGCTGCATAATATTCAAATCATAATCCGGAATTATTTGAAAAAAGTCCAAAACCTGGTCCAACATTTCCCTATGCTGGGCGGTAACACAAACTTTCAGTAAAAAATCCTCAGGATATTTCCGGAATTCCTTCACCAAAGGGGCCATTTTAATTGCTTCCGGACGGGTTCCAAAAACGAGGAGTACTTTTTTCAAAACAAATGGATATAATAGGAAGACAAAACTACCTTAATCCCTGAAAAATGAAAATAAAGTCTTCGATTCTATTTTACCAAACATTTCTTGGACATAAATGACGATTGGTATTATTCAATAAAAATCCGATAAAAATTTCATGGGTACCCCCGGCAAAACTGGCTAATGACGAGGTAGTATAATCGTAGGAATAACCAATATTATAATGCGGATTAATATTCACTCCAGCCAATACAGAAAATGAATCATGACTTCGTAAGGATAGACCCAACCAAACCCGGTCCAGGTAATTGGCCTTCAGGTTTAGGTCTAATGAGGAGGGGTTAGGGCCTACATATTTCCATAAAAAAGAGGGTAAAAGGGAAAAAGTCCTGCTTACATAAATTTTATATCCAGCGGTAAGAAAATAATTTTTTGAGGAGGATCCTGGACTGACTAAGGAGCCTGGATTCAAGGTATAGGGTATACTATTGGTAAGCGAAACACCCAGGAAATATCGATGAGAATACAGCCAAAGACCTAGGTTCAGATCAGGAAATATCTTTTGAAAACTGACCAGGGCTGGATCGGAAGGCTGTCCCTGAGCTTGTACCAATTGATTGGCATTTAATCCCAATTGATAAATTCCTGCCCCAAATCCGGCCGAAAGGCTGGTATGATTACTTAAGGGGACATGGTAGGCATAGGTTATATCCAGGTTTAATTGAGTGAAGGGTCCGGATTTATCGGCCAGGGCCTGAAAACCCAATCCATGGTGAGGGCTCATTTTTTCAAATTCTTCCTCATTAGTTATTCCTTGTGGTTGAACCGGAAAGCTGGTGGGGGTTTGTTGGTGATTTTTATTGCCTAAAGGAGACTGAATAGTAAAAAAAAAGGTTTTAGGAGCCTCCGGAATGCCTGTCCATTGATCCCGGAATCCTAATCGCAAATCGGTATAATCTTCAATACCGGTTATGGCAGGATTTAGTAAATAGGTATTATAAATATATTGGGTAATCTGAGGCTTTTGCTGACCCCGAACCGTATAGATCCCTAAAAGAATAAAAAAGAAAAGAAAAAGCCTTTTCAGGCCTCCAGACAATTGGGGCATACGTTAATAAACTATGGATACGGAGCCTACCAAAGGCTTTTCCCCTGCTTTTAATACCAATACATAATAATAGGCCCCTACGGGTAATCGATTTCCCTTAAAATATCCATTAAACGGGTTTTCATAGCCTTTAGCGGAGGTATACACCAGACTTCCCCAACGGTCATAAATGTTCATTTGACAATCAGGATAATAAATTAGGGCCGGAATATCCCAATAATCATTATGACCATCCCCATTCGGGGTAAAAACATTGGGAATTACCGGGGGAGGTTGGGATAAACAAGAAAGAACCGTTAAGGGGGGACGATAGATTTCTATACTGGTATGACAGGAATCGGTGACCGTTGCGGTAACCCTATAGATTCCTGGCTGAGAATACTGGTGCTTTCCCTGAAAAGGGAAGACCGTACTATTCATTCCCGTTTTATCACCAAAATCCCAAATGATTCCGGTTACAGAACTATCCGGCCGAACGTCGAAGGTTAGGGAATGCTCCAGGCAGCTATCCAAAACATAAATAGCCACAGGAAACACACAGGGAGGAGGACATATTCCAACATTTATCTGGTAGCTGACGGGTGCATGAACGGAACAAATAGTATTCAAAAGAGCCGTAACGAAATAGGTACCCGGTTTTGCATAGGAATGTTGTATGGTAAAGGATGTGCTAAAGGTATTGGTCGTTACGGGACCTGAATCTCCAAAATCCCAGCTAATTGAATTAGCATTGGCACTATCCAAATGGAAGGTAATCGGATTATTTACACATAATTTATTGGGGTATGTCTGAATTTGCTCAAATTCGTTGAATCCATAAATCGCCTTAATATTTTCCGGGCTCAGGGGTTCGTTATAAATATGAAGATCACTAATATTCCCTGAAAGAAAATGGGATTGGTCAGGATCCGATCCTACATAGATACTGGGTTCTTGTTGATTATAATAGGTGGGTGGATAACCAGATACATTTTTTTGATAGGATAGGGCCCCGTCTATGTATACAGAAAAACTATTATAATCCCGGACCACTGCAACAAATACCCATGAACCAATAGGAATACCTATTATACTGGATACCAGAGCATTAGCCTGTGTACCATTGGTTCCTGACTGGGCCTCCAAGCTTCCATTGGTTGGGCAAATAATCCTTTGTCCATTATTAAGCCCAGGATCCGAACCAATATCGACCAAGGTAGCAGGGGAGGTAAATTTATCGGTTTTTAACCATACGGTAATGGTATAGGTTTTATTACTAAAAAACTTGGTATGGGTATTACTTAAATACTGGCTCCCATTCAAATAAAGGGATGAATAAACATTACAAAAGCGATCCGGTCCAAATGGAAGGGTAAGCGTTGAAAAATTAGTCCCCATCAGATCATTATGATATTGGGTATTGTCTTTGAAACTAGACCTAAAGTCATATTGACCTACTAGCCAGGTATCGATAGCTATCTGGGAACCCTGACCAAACCCTTTGAAATTTGCAATGAAAATAAATAGAAAGCAAAAAAAGAAACCATATCCCCTCATAAAGTAGTTAGCCTTAACCATTTATAAAGTTAACTACCAAATAGGAAATATGGTTTAGAAAATCAATTTAAATTATTGATTTTTAGGTGTAAATCTTTTTCTTTCGTTTTCCGTAAGGTAAATCTTTCTTAAACGCATAGAAAGCGGGGTAATTTCGATATACTCGTCGGCCTGGATATATTCCATAGATTCTTCCAGGGAGAATTTGATAGCAGGGATAATCCGCACGTTATCATCACTTCCCGAAGCCCGCATATTGGTTAATTGTTTTCCCTTGGTAAGATTAACTACCAAATCATTGTTCCGGATATGTTCGCCTACAATTTGTCCCTCATAAATCTCCACTCCCGGATCTACAAAAAACTTACCTCTATCCTGTAGTTTATCGATAGCAAAACCGGTGGTCTGGCCCTTGTCCATGGAGATTAAAACCCCACTGGAACGTCCTGGGATAGGACCTTTCCAAGGCTGAAACTCTTTGAAACGATGGGCCATAATGGCTTCACCCGCTGTTGCGGTAAGTACATTATTTCGTAATCCTATAATTCCACGGGAAGGAATTTCAAATTCCAAATGTTGCAAATCTCCCTTTGGCTCCATAATCAATAATTCCCCTTTGCGCTGGGTCACTAATTCAATCACCTTACCGGCCACTTCACCAGGTACATCTACGATCAGGGATTCAATAGGCTCATTCTTCATCCCATCAATCTCACGGATAATTACCTGGGGTTGTCCCACCTGCAATTCATATCCTTCTCTTCTCATGGTCTCAATAAGAATGGACAAATGGAGAATGCCCCTTCCAAAAACCAGGTATTGATCCGGAGAGGAGGTTTCTTCTACCCTCATGGCCAGATTCTTTTCCGTTTCCTTATACAAACGATCTCGTAAATGCCGGGAAGTAACAAACTTTCCTTCCTTACCAAAAAAAGGAGAATTATTAATGGTAAAGAGCATATTCAAGGTAGGCTCATCAATTTTAATACTTGGTAGGGCTTCCGGATTTTCGAAATCGGCAATAGTATCGCCAATTTCAAATCCATCAATTCCTACGACAGCACAAATATCACCGGAATGAACTACCTCGGTTTTTAATTTACCAAGACCTTCAAACGTATATAGTTCCTTAATTCTTGATTTAACAATCTTCCCATCCTTTTTGACCAAAGACACGGGCATATTTTCCCGGATGGTTCCTCTTGCTACTTTTCCAACAGCAATACGACCCACAAAAGAAGAATAATCCAGAGACGTTATCTGCATTTGAAGAGTTCCTTCAACCGTAGGAGCCGAAGGGACATAATCCAATAAGGTATCCAGCAAAGGGGTAATATCGTCGGTCTTTACCTTCCAATCCTTGCTCATCCAACCTTGTTTGGAGGAACCGTAAATTGTTGGAAAATCTAACTGGGCGTCGTTGGCTTCCAGGTTAAAAAATAATTCAAAAACGGATTCCTGAACCTCATCGGGACGACAGTTCTCTTTATCCACTTTATTAATAATAACAATTGGTTTTAAACCCATGGCAAGGGCCTTTTGGGTAACAAACCGGGTTTGGGGCATGGGCCCCTCAAAAGCATCGACTAATAATAATACACCATCGGCCATTTTTAGTACCCTCTCAACTTCTCCACCAAAATCGGCGTGACCAGGGGTATCGATAATATTGATCTTTACATCCTTGTACCGTACAGCCACATTTTTTGAAACGATGGTAATACCTCTTTCTCTTTCCAGATCATTATTATCCAAAATGAGCTCCCCTGTTTCCTGATTATCCCGGAAAAGGTTGGTTTGATGTAATATTTTATCCACCAATGTGGTTTTTCCGTGGTCAACGTGGGCTATAATAGCGACGTTCCTGATTTTTTGCATATGTGCTGGGTATACTCCAAATAAAATGCAAAGGTAGGAATTTTACCCATAGCAACTAACGATGATGAATAAGTATCTTTGCCTTATGGGAACCTGGATTATTATAGGGTTATTATTTACGGGTTCGATTATCTATTTGATACGCCCCGTTTTCAGGAAGTTTCGAAAAAAGAAGAACGATTGCGGTCCGGAATGTAAATGCGCCAAATAAATATCAGGCCCCGTAAATAAGGGCTACTGCATAAGCGGTCACTCCTTCTTCCCGGCCCACGAAACCAAGTTTTTCATTGGTCGTTGCTTTTATGGAGATATCATTTTCTGGTATCCCCATACATTTTCCCAGTATTTTTTGCATAGAAGGAATATGAGGGTTAATTTTAGGAGCCTCTAAACAAAGGGTGGCATCAATATTACCTATGGAATATTGATTTTGGGTCAGAATTTGAACCACTTCTTCCAGGAAATGGGTGCTTCGCATACCCTTCCAACGAGGATCCTGGTTAGAAAAATGAAAACCGATATCTCTTAAATTAGCAGCTCCCAATAGGGCATCACAAATGGCATGAATTAATACATCCGCATCGGAATGACCAAAAGCGCCCTTCTGGGATTCCAGTAAAACACCCCCTAAATAAAATGGGTGCCCTTCCAAAAGAGGGTGTACATCAAAACCGAAGCCAATTCGTATCCTGGGTGAGGTCATATTTAGGTGAACATTTATGTGCAAATGAAACTTTTTTTACCCTTATTCGAATAAAGGGAGCAAATACAAGGCACCAATTACGTTAATTTACAGAGTAAAAACTGCGTTGTTAAAATAATTAATTTGCAAGTACGTTTTAAAGCTTGACAGCAAAGATATTGACCAATGAAAAAAATCCAATTATCCCTTTTATTGATTTTACCGAGCCTTTTATTGTTGAACTCTTGTAGCAATAAAGGAGTTACCCGATCTGCTTCCACAGGATGGGCTTATAACGATTCAAAAAATGGTGGATTTACCCGGTTAAATAAGGTTCAAAACCCTCAGGGACCCAATTTGGTTCTTATCGAAGGAGGAACCTTTGTAATGGGTCAATTGCAACAGGACCTAGGATATGACAACGATAATTTCCAAAGAAGGGTTACTGTTGCCTCCTTTTATATGGATCAAACCGAGGTAAGAAATATTGATTGGTTAGAATATCTTTATTATTTACAAAGAGTTTACAGGCAATATCCTCAGGTTTATAAAAAAGCTTTGCCAGATACCCTTTGCTGGAGAAAATCCTTGGCCTATAATGAGCCTTATGTGAAATATTATTTGAGAAGCCCGGCCTTTCAGGATTATCCTGTAGTGGGTGTTACCTGGGAACAGGCCAACGATTTCTGCGTATGGCGTACAGATAGGGTGAATGAAAACATCCTGGTGGCCAAAGGAATTCAAAAAGAAAATCCAACAGAATCCGGAGCCAATAGTTTCAATACCGATGCCTATTATGCAGGTCAATACGAAGGATTGGTAAAGAAAAATCTACCAGATTTAGATCCTAGTAAAAAAGGAAAGACCCGCGCGGTTAGAATGCAGGATGGGATTTTATTAGAAGGAGGATATAGGTTACCTACTGAGGCAGAATGGGAATATGCAGCCCTTGCTTTAAAAGGAAATGAAGACCTGGAAAACGTGGCCGAGAAGAAAATATATCCATGGAATGGTTTAACTACCCGTCAGTCCAAAGGAAAACAACAAGGATTAATGCTGGCAAATTTTAAAAGAGGAAGGGGCGATAATATGGGGGTTGCTGGTTATTTAAACGATGGTGGGGATGTTACTACCCGTGTGAAAAGCTTCCCTCCAAACGATTTTGGATTATATGATATGGCCGGTAACGTTAACGAATGGGTTGCCGATGTTTACCGTCCTATGTCCTTTGAAGATGAGGAAGATTTCAATCCTTATAGAGGAAATGAGTTCAAGAAATTAGTCACCGATAATTACGGTCGTCCGGTAAAGAAAGATAGTTTAGGTCATTTGGTGGAGACCTTAGATTCCACAAATTATAAGAACCCGGATTTACGAGGGGATCGGGATGATAAATCTAGCTTCCAATACGGTAAAACTTCCTTAGTGCATGATAAGTCCCGGGTATATAAAGGAGGCTCCTGGAACGACAGAGCCTATTGGTTAACTCCTGGAGCTAGAAGATTCATGGATCAGGATAAGTCTTCTGCCGAAATTGGATTCCGTTGCGCCATGATTCGTGTGGGTTCTCCGGAAACAGGTAGAGGTCAAAGACCACATTTCAAATCAGGTTCCGTAGACGGTCCTAGAGGAAAATAAATTTTTAAAAAAAATAAGGAAAAATGGAAGCCCCGAAAAGGCTTCCATTTTTTTTGGATTAGAATTACCGCTCCCGTTTTTTTATTCAAATTTTTTAAAAGATTGTTATGAAAAAAAACCGATTTTCTATCTGGTTTCTATCCCTGGGAATCCTGGTATTTTCCTGTACCAAAACTTCTACCGTTCGCATTGCCAGCTTCAATAGCCCCGCCTCCATTACGGCATTATCCTGTTCATCGGTTTCCTTTTCCAGTTCTGCAACGGCCGGAAAAGCCTATACAGGAACCGCTACCCTGGCCTATTCCGGGGGAAATGGGGCAGAATATTCAATCGGTGGCTCTATACCTTCGACCGGAATCACCGGTCTGACAGCCCTGCTTCAATCGGGAACCCTAACCTCCAGCACAGGAAATCTTAGCTATTCCATTACTGGTACGCCTTCGGGCGCCGGCACGGCTACATTTCCGATAACCTTTGGGGGGCAATCCTGTAGTTTTTCCATGTTGGTTGGTTCTACCTCAGGTACCAATTCCATACCGGCTCCATACAATAAAATCTATGGTGCGAACAGTTTAAGTTTTGATGGAACCTTTATTACCATTCAGACCTCCGATTTGCCCGATCATCAAAGCTGCTATTACCCTACCACTAATGTACTTTACCAGGCATTCACCGGACCCACCGTTAATGGTAATACTTTTAAGCAAAATCCGAATTCCATACTTTCCCAAACGATTACCATTAAAATCCCCGCCAAACCCGCCATAGCCTCCAGCCATGCCGCTACCCCTTTAGGGATAATGGGAATCGCATTGAATGGCGTTCCATTTTTTAATCAATATGCTGCCGGAGGAGTAGCCTTAACCTCAGAAATTAATGGGTTTGACCAATACTATGGTCACCCCCAGCAAAACGGGATGTATCATTACCATTTGGAACCCCTGTACCTAACTACCATAAAGGGAACAAAATCGTCCCTGGTCGGCTTTCTACTGGATGGATTCCCGGTTTACGGACCACAGGAAGCCGATGGTACAAGCCCAACCGGATTGGATAATTACCATGGCCATACCCATGCCACGGCCGAATATCCAAACGGTACCTATCATTACCATGTGGAAAATACTGCTCCTTATATTAATGGAGATGGATTTTATGGAACAGCGGGTACTGTATCCCAATAATAAGCATACCGGAAATGAACCTCTTTCCCATTTCCATTTTTAAAATTCCTTTCCGGTACCTTCCCCTTCTTTTTTCCGTCCCAATATGGATTTCTCTGTTTTCCTGTTCTTCTAAAACTGAAAATGGGGAGGAGATAAGAATAGCCAAATCCCTTCCAGGCATTCTTAAAAACGGGCAGGATTCCCTGTTGCATTTCCAAAAAGACAGCCTTTATCTAGGGAAGGAATTATATTCCGGGAGAGTTTTCACCCTATTTCCAGACGGTGATACAGCAAGCCTTCATGGGTATTTTAATGGCTTATTAGAAAATACTCAGAAAAGATGGTACGAAAACGGTCAGATCTCAGAAAAAAGAAATTATATAAATGGGGAAAAAGAAGGAATTCAGGAAGGTTGGTGGCCAAACGGCAAAAGGAGGTTTTTATTTTTTACACATCACGATGCATATGAAGGAGAATTCAGGGAATGGGATTCGGAAGGATTCCTATACAAGGATTTCCATTATGTAAAGGGTCAGGAAGAAGGAAGTCAAAAACTATGGTGGGGGAATCATACTCTTCGTTCAAATTGTATAATCCGGAATGGAAAACGATATGGACTTCTTGGAATAAAAATTTGTAAAAACCCTTATGATTCTATCAATAAGAAATAGTCTTTTATTTTTTGCTTTTCTTGGAATTTGGATCTCCTGCGGGAATATCCAAAAAAAAAGGCCTCTTCCCTTTTACAATCATCCGGATTTTACTCCGGAATGGATAGAGGAAAACAATAAAAATTACCCTTCCATCCATACCATCCCTGCATTTTCTTTTACGGATCAGGATGGAATGGCCGTTACCGAGAAGACCGTTGAGGGAAAGATATATGTGGTTAACTTTATTTTTACCCGATGCGGTAGTATTTGTCCAAAAATGACTGAAAATATGGGCATCCTTCAAAAAGCTTTTATCGATGACCCCAGGGTGCTTTTATTATCGCATTCCGTGACTCCATATTGGGATAGTGTTCCGGTATTAAAACATTATGCCGAAAGAAATAAAATAGTTTCGTCCAAATGGCATTTATTGACTGGTAATAAAGATCAGATTTATGAGATAGCAAAAAAACAATATTTTGCAGGAGATTCAGTAGGGTATTATGGTGAAAAAAAGGATTTTCTTCATACAGAACATTTTATTTTAGTGGATGCTCATAGAAGAATCCGGGGAATCTATAATGGAACCTTGCCTTTGGAAATGGAAAGGCTGAAAGATGATATTCATACCCTGGAGGAAGTAAAACAATAAAAAAAACGGATATTGGAACCATGGATGCTCAGGATATTTACCCCTATTATTTAAGCTATTCTTCCATTTGTATCGATACCAGAAAAATTGAACCTGGTGATATTTTTTTCTGTCTTCAAGGCAACCAGGTAAACGGGAATGCCTATGCCGGAGAGGCTTTGGAAAAAGGCGCTTCCTATGTGGTCATGGACCAGGCTCCCGAAAACCCCGATACCTTTCCCATGCACAAGGTTTTCCGAGTTGACGATAGCCTTAAAACCCTTCAGGAATTATCCAGAATACATAGGCAGAAATTAAAAATACCTGTTATTGGAATTACCGGCTCAAATGGAAAAACCACTACAAAGGAATTGGTTAAATCCATCCTATCCCAAAAGTATGAGGTATTTGCTACGGAGGGCAATTTAAATAACCATATAGGGGTACCCCTATCCCTTCTATCCATTCATCCCCATTATGAAATGGCGGTGATAGAAATGGGTGCGAATCATCAAAAAGAAATTGAATTTCTTTGTTCCCTATGCTTGCCAGATTTTGGTCTCATTACCAATATTGGAAAAGCTCATTTAGAAGGTTTTGGGGGGATTGAAGGAGTGATGAAGGGTAAAGGGGAGCTTTATACCCATTTAAAAGAAAAAGATGGTCTGGCCTTTGTGTATACTGGAGATCCACGATTAATGGAATTGTCCGGGAAATTGGATAGGAAATTATTTTATGGTACCGGCACCTATGAATTCATTATTGGAAGAATCCTTTCCGAATTTCCCTTTCTAAAAATTGCCTGGAAAGATTCTGTATCCGAACAACCGGAGGTCCTGGCCAAAACAAATTTAACAGGGGCCTATAATCTTCCCAATATTTTAGCTGGAATTTGTATTGGCACGTATTTTGGACTTGGGACCCAGGAAATTGTGGCAGGAATTGAGAAATATAAACCTCAAAATAATCGATCCCAGGTAAAAAAGACGGGAAGCCAGGATTTAATCCTCGATTTTTATAATGCCAACCCCGATAGTATGAAAGTGGCCCTGGAGAATTTCAAGAATTATCCACATGCCAAAAAAATGGTCCTCTTAGGCGATATGTTTGAACTTGGGGAAGATGCCGAATGGGAACACAGGAAAATTTTGGAATTGGTGAATTCGCTTCAGCTAGAGAAAAAAATTCTGATTGGGCCTATATTTTATTCTTTAAAAAATGATTATCCTAACCTGGTCTTTAAAAAAGATACCGAGGAGGCCTCCCATTTGCTGGAAAACCAGAACTGGAAAGATTATGCCATTCTAATTAAAGGATCCCGGGGTATGAAAATGGAAAATCTATTAGTTTTTCTCCACCCGTAAACCAATATCCACCACGCCTTTTAAAGGATTATCCCGCATATCCTGTTCAATTTGGAACTGGTAAACGCCCGTATTTTTAAACAAGAGTTCCTTGGTAATAGGAATCCGGAAATTATAGATATTCCCCGATCCGGAACCCAGCCAATCCCCATGTTCATCGGCTAATTTAAATTCAAGGCGTTTGCTCTGAAATTCCTTTTTAGGTCCATTTATCCTTAAAAGTATGAATAGGTTTGAAAACCGGTAATCATTGGTAATTCTAAGGTTTAGGGATAGCTTATAAGGGTATTTATTCTGGGTTATTTCCATCCAATAATCCTTTTTATCCTTTACCAACCAGGCATTATCGGCAACGGGTTTACTTTTATCAAAAATGATATTTTCGGTATTATTACAGGAAAGGAATCCAATCAGGATTAAAATACAGGTACAAAATCTAATCATCTGGGTTTATGCCATTTTTTACGGTTCTTCTTCTTGCTCCGGTCATCCAGCCGGGTAATACTATCCTTCCCAACAACATTTTCGTAATCCAGCACTTTAGCCTTGGGAACCTCCGGAAGGGCACTTTCTGTTACAAGGGTTTCAGGTTTAATCCCCTTTTTATTCAATTCATGTATCTCCTTTACCTGGGCTATAGGCATGGGGACCCAATTCTCTTCCCCCGCAAAACTAAACCACATCATTTTTTTAAAAATATCGGTTTTCTGTAGCTTGGCCCTTCCTTTTTCGGTATCCAGATAATCGACATTCTGTGGAATATCTTTCAGGGCATCCATATAGCTATCCAGTTCAAAATTAAGACAGCATTTCAGTTTCCCGCATTGACCGGCTAATTTCAAGGTATTTAAAGAAAGATTCTGGTACCGGGCAGCCGAGGTAGAAACGGTTTTAAATTCAGTTAACCAGGTGGAGCAGCAAAGTTCTCTCCCACAGGATCCTATTCCTCCTAATCGTGAAGCTTCCTGCCGCATACCAATTTGGCGCATTTCGATCCGAACCTTGAACTCCTCGGCAAATCGTTTAATCAATTCCCGAAAATCGACTCTTTCGTCGGCGGTATAGAAAAAAGTGGCTTTGGATTTATCTCCCTGGTATTCCACATCACTCAGTTTCATGGAGAGATTCAAACTTAGGGCTATTTCCCTTGCCTTATGCATGGTCTCTTTTTCCAGGGACTTGGAAAGCTTCCATTTTTCAATATCCTGGAGATTTGCTTTTCTATATACTTTTTTAAACGGCTCCTTTACATCAATCCCCTTTTTCTTTAACTGGTTTTTAACCAATTCACCGGTCAAGGTTATATGGCCTAGGTCGGCACCTGAAGTAGAAGACTCAACCATGACAGGATCTCCAATTTCCAAATATAAATGATCCTGATTTCTAAAAAACTCCTTTCTGGATCCTTTAAATCTTGCTTCCACGATAGGGAAGGCTTCATTAAAATTTCCAGTTTCTATATCGGCTAACCAATCAAAAACATCCAGCTTCCCGCAACCCCCGTCTGTCATGCAATTTCCATTACTCTTGCAACCTGCCGGTACCCCACCACTTCCCGAACTGCATGTTTTACAACTCATAATTCAATTCCATTCCTATTTATAAAAATTTCCCTGCCCGGATTAAGGCACTTAATTGTAAAGATACATCTAAAAATAAAATCTTTGGGTTTGAATTCCTGTCCAGATGATAGATCGCCTTTTCTAGTTCGTTAATGCCCTGTTCAAAATACTGTATTTGCGATTTTTCGATATCTCCAAAAGACTTCCCTTTTTCCCAACGGCTAAAGAATTGGGATTTTATCATCTTAATGGAATAGAGGATAAAATTTTTCTTGTCCTCCTTGCCTAATTGGCTTTTGGCTTTTCCATTAAAATTCTCCACCCAATCCACCAGTTTCAACCCATTTCCTTCCCGGAGAGCCTCTATCCATTCTAAATATGTTTCCCTAAATTCATCGGCAGTACCCTGAACCAAATCCATTGCCCTTGAAAAATTTCCCTCCGACAAAAAAGCAATAGTTTGGGCCGCTGAAGGTTCTGTACCAAATCGGGAGGTAAAATATGCCTCCATATCCTCCATACTTGCCTGGGGAATCTGAATTTCCTGCGTGCGCGATAATAGGGTTGGAAGTATACTTTCCCGATTTTCGGTAACTAAAATAAAAAGAGTATCCTCGGAGGGTTCTTCAAGTAGCTTTAATAAAACGTTGGCACTTTCCCGAAGAAATTCCGGAAGCCATAAAATGAGAATCTGATAAGATCCTTCATAAGCTTTAAGGGAAAGATCCTTAATAATCTGGCGACATTCACTAACAGGAATATGCACCATTTTATTTTCAATGGATAATTCCTCCATCCAGTTTTCCAGGGTAAAAAAAGGATTTCTCTCCAAAAGTTCCCTCCATTGAGGAAGAAAAAACTGGGCGGAATCCTCCTTTTTGGAGGCTGCAAAAGGGAAACTAAAATGTAGGTCGGGATGTATTAGCTTTTTTATTTTACTGCAGGAAGAACATTTTCCACAGGAATCCTCCTCCCCCCTATCCTTACAGAACAAAAACTGGGCATAGGCAATTGCCATAGCCAGGCCTCCGGAACCTTCATGTGCGGTAAATAACTGGGCATGAGGAATTTTACCTGCTAATACCCCTTTCATCAGGCGTTGTTTTACCGCCTTGCGTCCGGGAATAGATTGAAAAAGCATTTGTAAATGTATAACTTTCGCTTATTTTACTTTATAAAAATATAAAGCTCAAGAATGGGACGGTATATGGCAATGGATTATGGAACCAAAAGGGTTGGGATTGCCGTTACGGATCCATTACGGATTATTGCCAATGGGCTGGATACCTTTCACCCAAAGGATATCCTTCCCTTTCTGAGAAAATATATGGAAACCGAAGTATTGGATCTATTAATTATTGGGAAACCTGTTCAAATGGATAATACCCCTTCGGAAATCACCGCCGAGCTAGAGGCCTTTATACGAAAACTAAAAAAAGAATTGCCCTCACTCCGCATAGTTAGAATGGACGAACGATTCACCTCTAAAATGGCTAATAGGACCCTGTTGGAGGCAGGATTGAAAAAAAAAGACCGGCAAAACAAGGAAATGGTCGATAAAATATCGGCTACCATTCTTCTTCAATCCTATATGGAAAGGGAATCTTATTAATTTCGTCATTTTTTCGGATATTTGCACAAATTTTTAAATATGATATTGCCAATTCTTGCTTATGGCGACCCCATTTTAAAGAAAAAAGCTTCCGATATCAGCCTTCAATATCCCGGGCTTAAGGACTTAATCCAGAATATGTTCGATACTATGTATCAGGCAAAGGGGGTTGGTCTGGCTGCTCCACAGATTGGCCTGCCTATTCGATTATTTGTAATCGACCCCTCTCCCTATGCCGAAGATGATATTGAAGTACAAGATCTAAAGAAAGTATTCATCAATCCCAAAATCACCCAAACGGAGGGAGATTTCTGCCTTTTTAATGAAGGCTGTCTCAGTATTCCGGATATCAGGGAAGAAATTGACCGTCAGGAAAGAATCACCATCGAGTACATGGACGAAACCGGTAAGAAATTTAAAGAAGCCTATAAAGGCATAGCTGCGAGGGTCATTCAACATGAATATGACCATGTAGAAGGAAAACTCTTTACCGACCACCTAAGCCCATTAAGAAAAAGAATGCTTCAATCCCGACTGGACCAAATCTCCAAGGGCGAAATCAAGGTGGACTATAAAATGCGGTTCCCTCAGAAGAAAAAAAGGAAGCAGGCCTAGGTTTCGAAGCGCTCTTAAATGGACCTAATTAAACCGAGGTACTGATAGCCTTTTCTTCACTGTTCAGGGATATGACGGAGGTGATTTCCGGGACGTCTTTCCGAACGGCTTCTTCAATGCCAGCTTTAACGGTCATCATACTCATGGGGCAGTTTCCACAGGAGCCTACTAATTGGAGATATAGAGTGGAATTATCCACGATGTCTAAAATCTTTACGTTACCACCATCGGCAATGAGATAAGGGCGAATCTGATCTAAGGCCTTTTCTACTTTTTCGCGGATATCCATAAAATTTTTTATCAATTGTAAAATTACAATTTATAAACAAAAAACAGAACCTCCGGTTTCGATTTGCCTAATGGGTCTTTTTCAAAGGGTTTTTAAAGTCCTTGGCTCTTGAGGGCTTGCATTTCGGATAGCCACCTGTTGGGCTAATTTTTCAGAGATTTCCAGAAAGAGATTTTTTGAAGGATGATTTTCGGTAAGCATTATGGGTTGTCCCTTATCCCCGGATTCAGACATACCCATCACAAAGGGAATTTCTCCCAGGAAGGGAACATCAAATTGCTGGGCTAATAATTTACCCCCATTCTTTCCAAAAATCGGGTATTGGTGGTTGGGTAATTCCGCAGGGGTGAAATAGGACATATTTTCAATGACGCCTAAAATGGGCACTTTAATGGAATCCATTAAAAACATAGCCAGTCCCTTTGCGGCATCGGCAACCGAAAGTCGTTGTGGCGTGGTTACCACTACTGCACCGGTTATGGGGAAAGTTTGCGCAATGGAAATATGAATATCACCGGTACCTGGAGGCAAATCCACCAATAAATAATCTAATTCTCCCCAATCAGCATCCGAAAACAATTGTTTTACGGCTGTGGACACCATAGGTCCTCTCCAGGGTATCGCTTGTCCCGGGTGGGTAAAGAACCCTATGGATAATAATTTTATCCCATATTTTTCGATAGGCAGGATTTTGTTTTTTCCATCAGGACCAGGTCTTCCCATGGGTTTGGCTCCTTCCACATCAAATAATATGGGAATGGAGGGTCCGTAAATATCGGCATCGATTAAGCCAACCCTGGCCCCCTGTTGTTGGAGGGCCATAGCCAGATTGGTAGCGATGGTTGATTTTCCTACTCCACCTTTCCCGGAGGAAACCAGGATTATATTCTTTATATCGGGGAATAAGGAATTTTTATGGGTTTGGGTTACCCTGGATATCATATCTACCCTAACCTCAATATCTTTTTGAATATGGGTATGGATGGAATCAATACAGGATTTTTCAATCAAAGCCTTGAGGGGACATGCCGGTGTGGTTAGGATTACCGTAAAGGAAATAGCATTTCCTTCAATCTTAATATCCTCGATCATGTTTAGGCTTACCAAATCCTTTTTAAGATCAGGCTCCTGAACGGTAGATAAAGCGGCAAGGACTTGTTCCCTGGTAATAGTTTGAAAAGTCATTCTAATAAATTCTATTGGTTCTGGAAAGGTATTGGCTTCCAAAACCAAGGGGTAAAATTACGTTAATTGTTGATATGCCTGGTTTACCTTTTAGCATTTATATGCCTAGTTTTATTTTCAAACTTCATTTTTATTTTACCGGTTTATAAAACTCATAACAAATATTTTCAGGGTTTTCCTTTCTTTGTATAGGCAGGTCTATTTTATAAAATTTGTTCTCCCTCCATGAAAAAAATATTCCGGATCGTAGTCTTAGTCCTTTCTGCCCTATTGCTTATTGGATTAAGCTATTTTCTGTTGAAGCGGGATGTTTTATTGAAAAATTACTTATCCAGGACTATCCTCCGTTTAAAAAATGAGGACCATATTGATTTAAAGGTAGGTTCCCTGGAGTTTAATGGGTTTAGTGAAATTGAAGGAAAGAATATAAGTCTGGTACCGCAACATGCCGATAGTTTATTGAGTATTGACCAGATACGGGTGGGTATATCGGTCTGGCCTTTATTTTTGGGGAAAATTAAAATCAATACCCTGGATATGAGCCATTCCTGGGTACATCTAGTTCGAAAAAACGGGGTAAGGAACTATGAATTCCTATTGAAAAAGAAAAAGGGTAAATCCCAATCCCTTCCCTTATACCAAATTCTGGATAATATTCTCAATCAGGCACTATACGAGGTTCCTGATAATTTAAGCCTTCATTCCCTACTCGTTTCTTTTAAAACTGATCAGCATTATTTTTATATACAGATTCCCAATGCTGAAATTCAGAATCATATTTTAAGTTCCACCTTTATTTGGTCTGAGGTAGGGAAACCCTGGCATTTAACGGGCTATGTTCACCCTTCCCGTAAACTAATCGATCTGAAATTATTTTCAGAGACAAAGAGTCTGTTTATTCCTTATTTGAAAACGAAATTCAATCTGGATTTACAGGCTGATACCCTCCAGGGAGCATTAAAAGGAGAGAATCTTCATTCGGATAATTTAAACATAGAATTCTCAGGTGGTGCCCATAACCTAGTTTTTCACCATCCCAAAATATCCGATGGGAACGTTTCTTTTCCATATTTAAGATTCGACGGCAAGGTTCATTTAGGTTTGAACACCGTTTCGGTCGATAGTAGCTCTACCCTTACCGTGAATCAGCTTAAAGCCCATCCCTTTATTTCCTATACATTTTCGGGTAATAAAGAATATAGTCTTCGGTTCAAAACCGAAATGGGACCTGCTCAGAACTTATTCGATGCCCTTCCTCAGGGATTATTTGAATCAATGCAGGGCATTAAAGTAAGCGGTAACCTGGCTTATCATCTTAATTTTCATCTGGAAAAGAACCATCCTTACGATCTTGATTTCGAGGCAGGCTTTGAAAGAGATCATTTTAAAATTCTCCATTTTGGAAAGGAAAACCTTCAGAAAATCAATGCAAGTTTTTTATACACCCCTTATGAGTACGGGAAACCCATGCGTACCAGAGTGGTAGGTCCGGCAAATCCGAATTATACCCCTATCGGGCAAATCTCTCCCTATTTAAGGGATGCGGTAGTGAGCTCGGAAGACCCTAATTTTTATAGCCACCATGGGATTGATGAGTATGCTTTCCGCAAGGTTATTGCCATAGATTACCAGGCAAAATCTTTTAAAAGGGGGGCTAGTACCATTTCTATGCAATTGGTCAAAAACACCTATCTAAACCGAGAGAAAACCATTTCAAGAAAGGCAGAGGAAATGCTGATAACCTGGTTATTGGAAAACATGAATTTAGTAAGTAAGCAAAGAATCCTGGAGGTATATCTTAATATTATCGAATGGGGTCCCAATATTTATGGGGTAGGAGAAGCTTCGCATTTTTATTTTAATAAACCTCCCGCCGAACTAAGCCTGGGGGAATCTATATTTCTAACGCATATTATCCCCCGTCCCAAAGCCTATCAATACTCCTTTAATCCGGATGGTTCATTAAAATCCTATATTCAGAATTATTATCATTTCATTGCCGGAAATTTATTCCGCAAAGGAAAAATTCAGGGCTCGGATACCCTGTCCATGTTCCAAATTCAGTTAAGAGGCCCAGCGGCCGGGTACGTTATCAGAACCCCGGATAGCCTTTCTGCTCAGGATACCCTGGATATTCCCATTGGTGACCCAACCTTAATTCCTGGTAAAAAACCTTAGAAAACTAGTTCCAATGGGCCTGATCCAGGCTTCTATACCCAATGGCTTCGGCCAAATGGTAGGATTTTACCTGGTCAGAACCTTCCAGATCGGCTATGGTTCTGCTAATTTTCAATATATGCGAATAGGCCCTTGCCGATAATTTTAAATGATGTACGGCCTTTTCCAATAGAGTTCTGGATTTCGCATCCAGGGTACAAAATTTATCAAGACTTTTTCTTTCCATCATTGCATTGGAATAAACTCGGGTTCCTATTTCTAAATTCTTTTCCTGCCATCGATCAATTTGAAATTCCCTGGCTTTGATAACTCGGCTTCGAATGCTGGAACTGGATTCGGAACCTGATTCCTGGTACATTTTGGAAAAGGTTATAGGAGGTACCTGTACCTGGATATCAATTCTATCCAATAAGGGACCAGAAATTCGGTTCTTATACTTTATAACCACCCCTGGGGGACAGCTACATTCCTTTTCAGGATGATTAAAATTTCCACATGGACAGGGATTCATGGCGGCTACCAGCATAAAATTGGCCGGATATTTAACAGAAAATCGGGCTCTGGATATCATTATATTTCTGGATTCCATGGGTTCCCGTAAAACCTCCAGTGCCGATCGTTTAAACTCCGGTAATTCATCCAGAAATAAAACCCCGTTATGCGCCATGGATACCTCCCCTGGTTGCATATCCCTGCCTCCTCCTACCAGGGCAATATCTGAAATGGTATGATGTGGATCCCTAAACGGCCTGTTCAGCAATAATCCCTGACGGGTCTGCCCTTTTATGGAATAGATTTTGGTCGTTTCAATAGCCTCCTCCACACTTAGAGGGGGTAATATAGAGGGTAGACGTTTTGCCAGCATGGATTTTCCGGAACCTGGAGGTCCAATTAAAAGAATATTATGACCACCGGCACTCGCAATCTCCATGGCCCGTTTAACCTCCTCCTGACCATTTACCTCTCTAAAATCAAGATCCGTATATAGGGTATTTTCCTTTCCTGGTATTTTTTTTTCAAGAACTAGGGGCTTCCGGATCTTTCTATCCAAAACCTTCAGATCTTCAATTGTATCCAGGCCCAGAATATCCAAATCCTTTACTATGGCAGCTTCCTCATAATTCCCAGAAGGCAAAATGATTCCTTTCATTCCATTATTCCTTGCGAATAAAGCCATCGACAATATTCCCCGGATCGGTTTTAATTCTCCATCCAGAGAAAGTTCCCCTAAAATCAAATAGTCTTTAAAAGGATCCTGGCTCCATTGATCGGTACAAGCCAAAATACCTGCTGCAATACTCAAATCAAATGCTGCTCCTTCCTTTCTAAGATCGGCAGGGGATAGATTTACCAGAATTTTCTGCCTCGGCATTCGGAAATTATGGCTTTTCAAAGCTGAATCAATTCGCTGAAAGCTTTCCCGTATAGATAAATCGGGTAATCCCACTATATAATATTTATTTCCTGGCCCTACACTCACCTCGACTGTTACCGGAAGAGCCTCAATACCCATAAGGGTTGCAGAAGGAATTTTTACAAGCATAAAATAAATTTAAATATTTTATTTAATTTTCATTTATGGAAACAAAAAATATAATAAAACAAAAATTGATTTTTCCCGTTACTACCCCTATACGCTTATTTAGACGTTTTGTGGAAAATTTTCGTGCCAAAAGGAAATATTTAATTTCCTTTTAAATAGTATTTATAAACAAAAGAAAATTCATAAATTAGATCAACCAAATCAATACCGTACTAAGCTGTTTATGCCAAATAGTGTCCCGATATTAAATTATAAAGGATTGGTGCATAGCCTTTCTTTAAATTCTGCAACGAATCAGGTTCATCTTAAAGAGTTCGAAAACCAATTAGAATGGTTGGCGGAAAACCATTATTCTACCATAACACTCGACGATTTGGTATTATCTTGGAAAGAAGGAACTGTCTTGTCTAAAAAAGTAATCATTAGTTTTGAAGAAACTTCCTATTTTATATATAAATGGATTGCCCCCCTTATGTATAAATACAATTTCTTTGGAACCCTTTTCCTTTCGGGCGATTCCATTCTTAAATCAGAAATGGAGCGAAAAAATATAAAGGATACTATTTCAATTTATCCCGATAGGCCTTTATCATGGACGGAACTACGGGAATTAACCCAATTAGGATGGGAAATTGCAGGTAAAAATCATCATTGCGGAAAACATGAACATAGAAACAGGAAGGAAATCCTGGAAGAAATGTCCAAATGCCGGGAAATTCTTTATGATCATGTAGATTTTAAAATTAACCATTACTTATATCCAGCCGGAAAATCATTTGAGAATTATGGAATTAGTTTACGCGAATTAGGATTTATTTCCGGAATTTCTGACCGAATAGGAAAAGCCAATAAATCCTATTCCAAATGGAATATTCCAAGAATCTCTGTTAAAACCTCTTTGCCTTTGGTAGATTTTCAAAAGAAAGTGGAAACCGGGTATCAGGGTAAATGGGAAAAGTTTTCGTCCAGATTTATCGAATTAACCTGGGGGGGGAATAGGTTTACTGAAAGAAAGGACTACCTAATGGAGGAGGATAAACCAGAAATTTTCCAAATCCATCCCTTTGTTTGGGATAAGGAACTAAACGATTTCAAATCCAATACGAGTAAATAAATTCTTGCATACCGATTCCCAGGTAAATGTCTTAACCGTTTCATGCGCATTTTGACATAATTCCAAATAGTTTGAGGCATTCATTATTTCCTGAATTCCGGAGAACAATTTTTCCTCATTGCTCTCCGGACAAAAAATTCCGAAAGGAATTTCCCTTCCGAAATTTAATATAAACTCCTCATAAGGACTTATAATGATAGGGGTATAAAAAAACAAAGCCTCCAGGGTTGAAGAAAAGGCCCCCCATTTTGGGTTTGTATTGATAAATACCCTGGCATTTTCCAAAAGATGGTAAAACATAGTCCTGTCTTCTAATTTCTCCTTATCCAGATATCCATGTACCCGGACCCCCTCAGGAATCTGACCCAGGTCTTCCTTATTCATACCAATAATATCTAGCTCATACTTTGGATAAAGGGGTTTTAGTTTCTGAAATACCTTTAACAAAATTTCAGCCCCTTCTTTATAATGGGACTTGCCAATAAAAAGAATTTTATAGGAATCTTTCTTTTTCTCCAAAATATCCCTGGGAGGAGATTCAAAACAATTCAGGAAATTACCCAGATAATGGATTTGGGGACGCTTATACTGATCCCTCATTTCCCTCATGCTTCCAGGAAACAGGCAGAAAATATGATCTGCTCCTTCCAGGATGGCGTTCTGCCTAAGTATGGCTCTTTTCTGTAAAAAATCTGGCTCTTGATCCCAAAAATTCCTCAGAACATATTCATAAGACCAATCCGAAACCAGTATACTGGGAAGGGAACTTTGTTTTTTCCCGTTGGCAATAAAGGTGAGGAAAACATTGGCCTGTGCATTCGGATAATTCCCAACTGCTTTGGCAATTTTCATATCCATAGACCATTCGTTAATACGGGTTCTGTCGTAAGAATAGGTGGAACCCGGAATCAGGATTCGAATTAAACGTAACATGTATCGATTCCATAATTTTCCCCATTGCGCAATGGGTTCTATATTGACAGTATTAACCCGAATCCCTTTTTCCCTCAGGGTCTTTATGAAAAAAAAAGGCACATTGGAAAAGGTGCTTAGCTTTTCCGGGGAACCATTCGTAAAAACGGTAATCTCTTTTAATGCCGGCATATTTAAATTTTAAATATAGGGCTTATACCTCCACCTTCGGGGACTTGTTCCATGGAATATTAAAAATTAGGAAGAAAAACGTGAATGGAGTATTATTCCAAAGATTATTTACAATCTTAGGAAATATTGAAATTATATCATGTTTGGATTTGAGAAAGAATTAATAAAATTAGGGGAAGAATTGCAAACAGATTTACATTCTCATTTAATCCCAGGTGTGGACGATGGGGCTCCGGATTTAGAAACTGCCCTATTTCTCATAAAAGGAATGATTCAACTCGGCTATAAAAAATTAATTATCACCCCTCATATTCACCACGAAGATTATCCTAATGCCCCTTTTTCCTTAATTCAGGCTTTTCATGACCTGAATGCTAAAATTAAATCTGAAAACCTTCCCATAGAGATATTCCTGGGCGCCGAATACTTTTTAGATTCCAGCTTTATTTCCAGGATGGAAAAAGAGGAATTACTCCATTTTGGAAAACGTTGGGTCTTAGTGGAAACCTCTCTATACGCTCCTTTTAACCCATTAATAGAGGTCTTATTTCAAATACGGTTGAAAGGATATCAGCCCATTTTGGCTCATCCTGAACGGTACCGATATATAGAAGACCCGGAATGGCTAAAAAAAACAAGAGATACTGGATGTCTTTTCCAGGTAAATATTCTTTCCTATTTGGGGGGATATGGGAAGAAAGCCAAAAACCTAGCCTGGTATTTATTAGAAAATGGATTGGTAGATTTTCTGGGCTCAGATATCCATCATAAAAGAGCTTTATTATCTTTAGAAAATTTCCCCATGGATAAAAAGTTCCTGTCTCTTCTTTCAAAAAACCCCATTTTAAACAAAGATTTTTAAGGGTATTATACAGTAACAATGCCAAAAAGGGCAGATAATTTTCCAACCACCCTGTCCAAATCAGATACCTCCAGATTGGAGCCAGAAGGTAAGCATAATCCCATTTCAAAAAGATTTTCGGAAACGCCTGAAGTATAGGATCGGCAATGCTGGAAAAGGGGCTGAAGGTGCATAGGTTTCCATAAAGGTCTTGACTCAATATTATCTTCCAATAAAGCCAACCTGATTTTTTCCCGGTCAATCCCACCCGATAAAAGCGGATCGACCAGAATAACCGATAACCAGCGATTACTGTAATATCCCCTTGGCTCCTTCATAAAAGAAATACCCGGAAGGGAAGAAAGCGCGTCCAAATAAAATTCAAAATTCTTTCTTCTCTGCTTAATCCTTTGGGGTAATACCCGCATTTGTCCTTTACCAATTCCCGCCGAAACATTACTCATTCTATAATTATAGCCTGTCTCACTATGTTGGTAATGGGGAGCAGAATCCCTGGCTTGGGTAGCCAGGAATCGGGCCTTCTCGACCAAATCCTCCCTTTGGGAAAGAAAAGCACCCCCACCGCTGGTCGTTATGATTTTATTCCCATTAAAAGATAAGGCACTCATTAATCCAAAAGTCCCGGTTTGACGACCATGGATGGACGAGCCCAGACTTTCGGCTGCATCCTCAATAACAGGAATTTCGTATTGATCAGCAATTCGGATAATTTCATCCATTTGGGCTGGCATTCCATAAAGATGAACCGGTATAATCGCCTTAGGCTTTTTACCCGCTTTAACTCTATCCAGAATAGCGGTTTGCAATAGTGCCGGATCCATATTTCCCGTATCCCTTTCACTATCCACAAAAACCGGAATGGCACCTAAATAGGTAATGGGATTTGCTGTAGCTACAAAAGTAAAGCTTTGGCATATCACCTCATCCCCCGGTTTTACCCCTGCCAAAATCAAGGCCAGGTGTAGGGCCGCCGTTCCTGAACTAACCGCAGCGGCATAACCCGATTGAAGAAATTCTTCAATACTGGATTCCAGATCCTGGATATGGGGACCAATTGGGGCTATCCAATTGGTCTCAAAGGCTTCCATAACAAATTCAATTTCCTGCCCACCCATATGGGGTGATGATAACCAGATTTTTCTCTTGGATTCTTCTTCCATAGTATTCTAAATAATTTTTCCTGGATTCCCGACCAGGGTAACCCTGTCCGGAACGTCCTTAATAACCACCGTTCCTGCTCCTATAATGACCTGCTTACCAACCCGGATGCCGGGTAAAATCACAGATCCTGCCCCCACCAGGGTTTCCTCGCCAATATGAACGGCTCCACATAATACAACCCCCGGTGCTATATGAACGAAATCGTCTATAATACAATCATGATCGACTGTGGCCTGACTATTAATAATCACATGCCGGCCAATTTGGCTATCAGCATTGATCACAGCCCCTCCCATAATCGCTGTTCCCTGCCCTATTTTCACCGTAGAAGAAATTATGGATTTTGGGTGGATTGCCGATATAAATCGCCCCCGAAATCCCTGTGCTATTTTTCTTCGAATGGAATTATCCCCAATAGAAATCAGGATTTCATCTTCGTTTAAATTTATGGGACCGGGGAAAGAATACGTAGGAAAGTGCCTTATTTTGGCCGAGGGATTATCGTCGATAAAGCCTCCTACTTCAATATTACCTGCCTGAAAAATTTCCAGGATTACTTTTCCATGTCCACTTGCGCCGTATAAATAGACCATTTAATTTCCTTTGAACTTTTCCATGGTTATTTCGGCCGAGGAATTCACCCCTTCTTTTTTAAACACCTTGCTTATCGTCAATAGTATGATTTTCCAATCCAGTTTAAATCCAAGATTTTCTACATAAAAAACATCCAGTTCAAATTTTTCTGACCAGGAAATAGCATTTCTACCGTTCACCTGGGCCCATCCGGTTATTCCAGGTCTTACCGAATGCCTTAGAATTTGCCTGGAATTATACAGGGGCAAATACTCCGGCAAAAGGGGTCTTGGACCAATAAAACTCATCTCCCCGAACAAAACATTCAATAATTGAGGTAATTCATCGAGAGAATGGTTTCTTAGCCAATACCCAAACGCGGTAATTCTTTCCTTATCCGGAAGAAGATTTCCTTTATCATCCCGGGTATCCTGCATGGTTTTAAATTTTATGATCGTAAACTCCCGATTTCTATTCCCAATACGTTTCTGGAAAAAAAAGGGTTTCCTTTTATTTTGAAAAAAGAGGATGGTTCCTATAAGGATAATAACCGGGCTTAGGGCCAGCAATAAAACAAGACTAAACAGGAAGTCAAGGCTTGGTTTTACAAAATTTCTATACATAAATATGAAATATGAAACTCTATTTGGCAATGGTCGTAATAAAATATCAAATCGATGAAAATTTTTGAATTGACAGGATTCAGAAAATTTTGGGATTATTGGGTACATCCTTCGAAAATTACTAGCCTGGTTTTACATTAGATTTGCTAAAGTCAAATACCAGGCAACTAAAAAAACAAAATGAATTGTAAACCGCTTCTCACCATAGGCTTCTTATGTTTTCTCTTCTGGAATTGTACCTCCTATAAAAACATTGTTTATTTCAATGATTCCAGGGATAGCCTACCTTCCAATCTCCATGCATCGGAAATCAATTTTGATTCCCCTATCCAGAAAAATGATATCCTGAATATCCGGATTTCCAGTTTAAATCCAACCGATGTGCAATTATTGAATCCAGGTCAGGGGGCTGGTGTAGCGGGTGGTTCAGCGTATGGTTACCTGGTGGATAAAAAAGGAGAGATTAAAATTCCTCTGGTTGGAATTCTAAACGTAGTGGGATTATCAAGAACCGAATTGGAAAGTATTCTATCAGAAAAATTAAAAGATTATACCAAAGACCCTGTAGTATCTATTCGTTTTGCTGGTTCAAAAGTTACCATCCTAGGAGAAGTAAACAGGCCAGGGGAATTGAGTCCGGAGACCGAACGCTTTACCATTTTGGAAGCCCTTGGAGAAGCCGGAGATTTGAAGGTGACAGGACGAAGAGATAATATTTTAATTATAAGAGACCAAAACGGTAAGCGGCAAATTGGTCGGTTAAATCTAACCTCAGAAAATATATTCAGTTCCCCATTTTTTTACCTAAAGCCCAAGGATGTGATTTATGTAGAGCCGGTTAAAGCAAGTTATATTGATCGGAATGATTTCTTCACTCGATATATAGGGGTTGGAGCAAGTCTGATCTCCATTCTTCTTTCCGTTCTATTACTCGTTAGAAAATAGGATGAGCCAGGATATTCATAGTTTCCCTGGTGAAAATACCGCCAAGATTAGAGGTTTCGTTAACCGGTATCTTCCTTATTTACCCCTTATAGTAGGCTGCTTAGCCATAGGTATCCTAGGGGCATTCCTTACCCTTAGATACTCCCATTTTGTTTACGAAACCAAGGCAAAAGTAATTTTAGCTATTGATGAGAATAAAGCCAAGGATGATAAATCAGGGGTATTATCCCTAAAACTGGATAATAATACCTCCAGTCCGGAAGAAAAAGCCTTCGAACTTTTTCAGTCAAAAGAAAATATGACCTTGGTGGTTAAAAAGTTAGACCTCTACGCCGAAATTGTATCCTCCGGACGATTTATAAAAAAGCCAAGTTATGGTGTCGGTAGTCCTTTATTAATAACCAGCCCTTATCCGGATAGTATTAATCAGGATACTTATCTGGAATTACAATTACGACCCGACCTTAAAACCATTTATCTTTCCGGGATTTCTTATCCAACAGGTCGTTTAGTGCATACGCCATTTGGCTGGTACCGATTTGATTTCCAGCCTAAATTCATAAACCGGACCGGTGAGAATAAATATGAGCTCCACCTAATCCCTCCTACTATACTGGCAAGCCAGATCCTGGGTCGAATCCGATTTGTAGCAAAAAATGCCCCCTCCAATATATTTGAAATTTATATTCAGGATGAAATACCAGATCGGTCCAAGGCCATCGTACCTACCATGATACAGGTTTATGATTCCCTAAGCTCTGTGAAACAGCGGGAGGCCAATGTGAATATTATCAAATTTATTGATCAAAGGCTGGATGTCGTTTCGGACGAATTGAACCAAATTGAGACGGAATTACAAAATTTCAAATCCACCTTTAAAACCGATAACCTTCAAATGGAAGGTTCCAGTTATTTTTCAAAAACCCAGGAAATTGATAAAGAGATATCTGGATTAAATAACCAGGAAAAAATCCTGGATGAAATAGATTCGTATTTGAATAAATCCTATAGCGGGACCAAAGAATTGCCTAGTCTGGTAGAATTAAATAATCCTACCATGACCCAACAAATTGTTCAGTTATTTGATTTGGAGTCCCAGCTCGAAAAACAAAATAAAATATCCGGAAAAAAGAATCCCCAAACCCTTTACTTGCAGGAAAGAATTTCCGTGCTGAAGCCTGCCATACTGGGTAGTATTCAAAATCTGAAAAAGAACTACCAGATATCTCAAAGAAATCTGAATACCGATCTGGATCATTATAATGCTTTATTAAAAGAAGTTCCAAACCAGGAAAGAAAGCTTCTCGATATTACCAGAAAACAGGAAGCAAAGAATGCTATTTACACCTATCTGCTTCAAAAAAAGGAAGAGGTATCCATAAATTCAGCTGCAATTTTTCCGAATACTCAAATATTGGAAAAGGCTGACCGATCCAAATTAGTGGCCCCTGTGGTGACCCAAGTGTATTTATTATATATCCTAGGATCCCTGGCTATTGGCATTTTATTGGTGGCCTTGATTGAAGCCCTGGATAATTCTATCAAATCCCGTTCAGATATTGAAAGAGTACTACAAACTCCCATTATTGGTGAAATTAGCCGTATTGGCAAATTTGAGCAGGACCGCCCCATCGTTATTGGAAAAGGTATAAAATCCATTCCTGCCGAACAATTCCGGAGCTTACGTACCAACTTAAGCTATTTGGGATTGGATGGGGAACATAAGGTGATTTTAATGACTTCCTCCATTATGAAGGAGGGAAAAAGCTTCCTGATTCTGAATATTGCCATCTCTATTGCTCTTTCGGGGAAAAAAATATTATTAATGGATTTTGATTTAAGAAAGCCCAAGATCTCCTCCCAGTTTATACCGGATTATTCCCCAGGAATTACCAACTTTCTGGTTGGATCTACGAATAATATCCGGGACATTATATATGAGATTCCTGATTATCCTAATTTATTTGTCATTCCAAGTGGGGCCATACCCCCAAATCCCAGCGAAATTATTTTGGGAAAAAGGATGAATGCCTTAATGGATACGGTTCGGGAGGAATTCGAATATATTATGATCGATTCCCCTCCGGTGGGTATTGTTACCGATGCGAAATTATTAGCCCAGTACGTAGACATAAGTCTTTATGCAATACGCCAGGGGACAACGCCAAAAATGTTTTTACGAACCATCGAGAAATTGGATTCTGAAAAGTTCTTCCCAAATCTTGGCATCATTATCAATGATATCAGGAAAACGCAATTCAATGAATACGGCTATACCTACGAATATGCCTATGATATGAAATCTAAAAGTCGTTGGGGAATCCTGGAATTTTTTAAAAAACTTTTCCAAAGGTAATCGAATAGGATTTTATTAATAATTCTTAAAAAGAATTAAGGATAATCCAAATCTGTAACAATTAAAGTCAAAATATCGTTAAAAAAGGCATAGGAAAACTTTTAAATCAAGGGTTAAGTAGCCTTTTATCATGATCACAAAAAAAGATTCAATTGAAGTACCCAGATGGACGATTTTACTCCTCGATCAGGCCATAGTTGTTTCTCTTTTTATCGTTTCGTATTTCTCCATCCGACAGTTTGACCTACAAAGAATTTTCTTGGGTCATGTTTTAAACTATACCCTACTATATTGCTTTATAAGTCTTACGGTATTTTATTTCTTAAAAATCCATACCGGTTTAATCCGCTATTCTAATTTACATGACCTGGTAAAAATCATGAAGGCCCTGCTTATAACAGGATTCATTTTTGGCGCTATGGTAGAAGGGTATTGGTTTATAAGGTTCGATACCCTTTCCCAAAATGTACCGGCCATCCTTTTCTTTAATTTTTTTATTTCCAGTGCCGCTTTAATGATGGCTAGGCTTGCCTTAAAGGAGGTTTTCTATTTCGCTAGAGCCACAGCCTTGGGGATCAACCAAACCAATGTCCTAATTATTGGAACCAGCCAGTCTGCGGTTTTATTAAAACATGCCATCGATTCCAATAATCCGAACAACTATTTTGTTGCCGGGTTTCTGAGCAATAGCAGTTCCCGAAAGAATAATTTTATTGAACAAAAGCCTGTATTTCAATTTGCAGAAATTGAGGAAGCGAAATATAAACTTCATGTCAAAAAAATTATCGTAACCACCGATTTATTATCCTATAAAATCGTTACCCAGCTTATCGAAGAAGCTATTCGATTGGAGATACCGGTGGTTACTGTTCCCGCCCCTGCCGATTGGATTTCAGGCACCTTGCGTAAACATCAATTACAAGATCTACGAATTGAAGATTTATTATATCGCAAACCTATTATTCTGGAAAATGATATGGTAACCAGTCTTTGCAGGGGGAAGAGAATTTTAGTAACCGGAGCAGCAGGATCGATTGGATCCGAAATTGTAAGGCAGGTATTGAAATTAGATCCGGATATGGTCATTCTTTTTGACCAGGCGGAAACGCCTTTGCATGAATTTAGTCTGGAGGTTTTAGAAAACTTCCCGAAAGAAAAAATCAGGACCTTTATTGGGGATATCCGGAATTATAAAAGATCTCTGGAAGTTTTTAGCACCTATAAGCCTGAAATAGTATTTCATGCGGCGGCCTATAAACATGTTCCTCTCATGGAAGAAAATCCTTCCGAAGCCGTATTGACCAATATTTTAGGCACCAAAAACATGGCCGACCTTGCCATAAGCTTTAAGGCAGAAAGGTTCATTATGATTTCATCCGACAAGGCTGTTAATCCTGCCAATGTCATGGGCGCTTCTAAAAGAATTGCGGAAATCTATATCCAGGCCTTACAGCATAAAGAAACGGCATTATCCAGGGAAAGTAATACGAATTTCATTATTACCCGTTTTGGTAATGTACTGGGTTCGAATGGATCGGTTATTCCAAGATTTAATGCACAAATCAAAATGGGGGGCCCTATTACCGTGACCCATCCGGAAATTACCCGGTTCTTTATGACCATACCAGAGGCTGTCACTTTGGTTCTGGAGGCCGCTACCATGGGAAGAGGTAAAGAAATCTATGTATTTGATATGGGGAAGCCGGTAAAAATCAAGGACCTGGCCATAAAAATGATAGAACTTTCGGGATTAAGACCCTTTACTGATATTGATATAGTATATACAGGATTAAGACCGGGTGAAAAACTTTACGAAGAATTATTAAGTGATACTGAATTAACCATGCCAACCCATCATCCCCTAATCAAGATAGCCAATAGAGGTATTATCCCATCGGAAGATTCGGTTGAAAAAATCAATGCCTTAATTTCTTTTGCCCATTTCGGAGCTATCGATAATCTTACCCTGGTTCAGAAAATGAAAACCATTGCTGGGGAATTCGTTAGTAAAAATTCTCCCTTCGAATTATTGGATATTCATGTAGCCTAAAGCCATGGATATTATTTTTAATGGAATAGGAAAAAACCCGTCCAAGGTTCAATTATTTGCAGATTCCGCCATACTCCCTTCATTAAATGGATTTCGGGGAATATCCATTCTACTAGTCATTATAAGTCATTGCTTTTTTTATACTTCCAATTTCTACCTTCAAACTTTCTCCGGGTATTTCGGGGTTACCATTTTTTTTGTCATTTCTGGTTATTTAATAACGACCCTTTTATTAAGAGAAAAAGAAAAAACGGGCGCTATTTCCTTGAAAAGATTTTATGTGCGAAGAGCCCTCAGAATTATCCCGGTTTCTTATTTATTCCTATTAGTTTTAATGTTCCTAAATCAAAACCTCCATTTGGGAAACCCTTTTTTTAATTATATATCCTCCTTTCTTTTTATAAAGAACACACCCATAATTTTTCATGATGATGTGTATACAAACCATTATTGGACCTTATCTATTGAGGAACAGTTCTATATTATTTTCCCCTGGATATTAAGTTTGAATATAAGGGCCTATGTATATCTTACTTCGGTTCTTATCGTTCTTTTACCCATTGGCATTTACTGCGATTTTTACCATATAGGAGTTTTTAAATCTGACATTATTCATATCTTATTTTCCTTTATTTCTCAGTCTTCACCTATTTTAATTGGATCCTTAGCGGCCATCTTGATTTCCAGGAGAATTATTGATTTCAGGAAAATTTATAATCCGTCCAGCCTTTTAAATATCTCTCTTTTGGTTTTCGCCGCCCTTATCTTGAGCAGTTCCCATAAATTTATTCCCTCAACGATTAAACCCACGCTCTCCGCCCTGATTATTATTTATGTTTTACTAAACTATATGGAAAAATCGGAAACCTGGCTTTATAAAATACTGAACTCGAAAATTCTGAACTACCTGGGAATCCTTTCCTATAGCCTATATATCTGGCAGCAAATCTTCACCTTTCATTTACCCTGGAAATCCTTTTTGGGAATGCCGAATACCCCTTTGGTGAATGTATTTCTTTTAGTTCTGGTTAGCCTTTTATCGTATCATTTCTACGAAAAATTCTTCCTAAACCTAAAAAAGAAATTTGTATAAGAAATGGCAAGGTTTTCACTCACATCAAAGAATTCCAGTTCCTATATCCCAGAATTAGACGGTCTTCGATTTATTGCTATTGCAGGAGTGTTGATTGGGCATTTTACTATGGCAACGAAAATCAAAGAATTTACCTCTATACTCTCATCAAATGGAGTCAATTTATTTTTTGTTTTAAGCGGCTTTTTGATAAGTCAAATACTATATGAGGGGAAAAAAGAAAATTCGGACCTGAACTATTTGAAGGTATTTTATATTAGGAGATTCTTGAGGATTTTTCCTCTTTATTATTTCATTCTTGTTTTAACGTTTGCATTAAATATTCCAGGAAGCAGAGATAATTTTTATTGGCTTTTTTTTTATTTAGGAAATATTAAAATGGCCTTATCCCATGGCCAACTAGGTTATTTGGGGCATTTATGGTCCCTTTCCGTTGAGGAACAATTCTATATTTTCTTTCCTATTATAATATACTTTTTACCAATAAAAAGAATACCATTGGTGCTAGGTATTTTGTTTGGATTAGCCATTGGTTTCCGAATATTAATAATGATATTAATTCCTTCTCCTAAAATTGGCTTTTGGTATTCCTATACCTTAACACCAGGGTGTTTAGATTCTTTCGCGATTGGTGCTTATTTGGCTTATTTAAAAATCTTTAATTTTCAATTGCTTCAAACCATCCTGAAACAAAAATGGATCTTTTTTATAATTGCATTTGGGGCCATTATTTTGGTCTTTTTCAATATCAAGCATCCAAATA
>Ga0209067_10000070_pt1 | contig 68826 bp, 103 predicted proteins | sample ColStrG_CSR_2013_FD_187199 | JGI IMG/M metagenome (GOLD analysis project Ga0209067, IMG submission 187199) | Freshwater sediment microbial communities in response to fracking from Pennsylvania, USA - Cold Stream Run_MetaG_CSR_2013 (SPAdes)... | ecosystem: Environmental > Aquatic > Freshwater >...
ATACACACAACGTCATCGTTGCCCAGGTCGCGGCGTTATTGTCCCTCAACATCAATTCACTTGGACTGGGAAACTCCTTGCCTTTCTCCATCCTGTCGGCATGGGCCTATACGATCCCGGGAGTAACTTCCGTTGCAAATATTCTCCTAAACGGAGGTTCGGGTGACGCTGCTACAATTCAGGCGATAAAAGGCACACAAGATGGGCGCTCAACAATAGCTTACGCCACCATCAAGACAGGTTCGGTAACAGTATCATGACAACAACAGGTAGCTCCGCCGATATCGTAAACCGTGTCAAGCAGCTCCTCCCGCCGAGATGGTTTGCGTGGGTAGCTCCTATTCGTGACGCCATCCTTGGCGGTCTGGCAGATAGCGCCGCCTGGAACTATTCTCTGATAACCTATGCCAAGGCGCAGACGCGTATCGCGACAGCTTATGGCGTGTGGCTCGACATAGTAGCTTACGATTTTCTTGGCCGCAACCTGACACGCAACGGTGCCGCTGATGATGCATTTAGAGCTGTAATCAAAGCGACAGTTTTGCAAGAGCGGGTAACTCGCGCCGGGATGGCATCTGCGGTAACTATGTTGACCGGAGCAGCTCCGGCAATATTTGAACCGTGGAATACAAATGACACTGGCGCCTATAGCGGATCGCGTGCCAGCGGAGCGCCCCAATACGGTTCGATGGGTTACGGCATGGGTCGCGGTGGCTGGGGAAACATGAATCTCCCTGGGCAGGCTTTCATCAAGGTCTACCGTGGCACGCCATTAGGCGTACCAAATGTCAGCGGATGGACCAATAAATTCGGCGGTTGGGGTGTCGGCAGTATTGAATACACCGGACCTCAACTCGGCGTTACCGGAATCACCAACGACATGATCAATAGAGTAGTCAACATGGCCAAGCCAACCGGATCAACAATGTGGATAGCCATTAGTCCTCCATCGTTGTTAAAACGGCGCCCTTGCATCTTTGGTGGTCCTGACGCGGCTGTAAATTCACAGAATATAGTTATTGTATAAGAGGAAACAAAATGGCGAATTATGCAGCGTTAGACGGCGGGCTCAATCTTCAACAAGTCGCCGCTATGGCGGATATGGATGCTCAAACGGCATTCATTCTCATACGATCGTCGGAACACCGTAAGCCAACATTCTGGTATTCCGGCAACTACACACCCGTAGCGGCGCCGACAGATTCGCTTATGATTCAGGGGTCGGCAACACGTACACTTCGCGTGAAACGTATCTCTCTGCTCGGCGCTACTGGAACTGCGGCCGGCACAATACCGGCGACGCTAATTCGGCGTACCACACAATTCACAACCCAGGGAACAGCGGCGTTCACAAACATCACGCCAGGCAAGGCCGATGTCAACGACGCCAACGCAACGGGTGTCGTGGCAACTATCGGAACTGCCAACATCACATCGCTCGGTGCCAATCCGACAAACCTGCGGCAAGGGCGCCTGTGGTTCCCGATCGCCGCCTCGGCGCCACCCGTGCCGCTGGTTTGGGATTTCGCCATGCGACAGGACAAGGCCAATATCCTGCGCGGTATTGGCGATTTCATGTTTATCAATTTCGGAGGCGGCACCGTTCCGACCAGCGGCACTGTGGACTACGAAATTCAGATCGAAGAAGACCAAAGCTAAGGGGAATACAAATGGATCGCCCGATTACATATGATGGTGCGCTGCCGCAGACGACCGACATTCTCAACGCCGCTAAGTTTGCCATGGTGGCACAAGCGTATCAGAATCGCGCTGCGTTCGGCACAAGCACAACTGTGTCCGGTCTGGCCTGCCTCCCGACAAGTCCGACGCCTGATCTCCACGTCAGTGTGGGCGTGGGGTCGATCTATCAAATGGATCCTACGGACGCCACGGCCTATGGCGACCTGGGCGTCGACAACAACAACATTGTCAAGCAGGGCATCTTGCCAGCGCCCGTTGTTCTGACTCTTACCCCGCCATCGACAAGCGGGTTCAGTCAAGTATTTCTTGTCGAAGCTATTTTGAACGATATTGACGCGGGATTAACGACACTGAGCTATTACAATTCGGCTAACCCGGCGGCGCCGTTTGCCGGCCCGGCTGGTTCGAATATTTCTCAGTTCACAATCAGGTCGTGTGTCTGTGCGATCGCGTTAAAAGCTGGTATTGCGGCGACTACGGGCACCCAGACAACGCCGCCGCCGGACGCCGGTTTCGTGCCTCTGTACGCTATCACGGTAGCTAACGGTGTTACCCAGGTCACTAGTGGCAACATCGTGACGCAAGCGCTGGCGCCTTTTTTCCCCACACTTCCCCAGGTCCCTGCAGCTGTGCAAAACGGAACTTGGGTTTATTGCGTCGACACCGGCACTGCCAACCATCTCATTGTCACGCCGCCGAACAATCCGCAGGCACTGGTTACGGGCATGGGATTCCGCGTCAAGGTTCTCACCAACTGCTCCGGTGCGTCCGATATCACGATCAACTATGTTAACTCCAGTGGTGTGGCGGCTACACTCGGACCGGTTACTATTCATCGTGGCAGTACAGCCGGTATCACGACAGGCGATCTTGTGTCGGGAGGAGTTGCCGATCTTGTCTATGACGGCACGTTCTTCCAAATGGCCAATTACATGGGGTCCGGAACGAACACCAACACGAATACGACTATCGGAATTCCGTATGTTGCCGACAGCGGCACCGTCAACAATATCGTTGCCACGTTCGCGCCCACCATATTGCCGCTAACACCCGGTGAGACTATTGCAGTAAAATTAGCGAACACTATCGCCGGCGGCGTGTGTGTGATCAACTGCAACGGTGGTGGCAACAAGAACGTGGTTTTGGGAGACCTTTCCAACCCACCATTCAATATTTTCGTGGCGGGTATGGTTCTCGTCATGGAATATGACGGTACTCAATTTCAGATAATCAACACATCGGCAGGCATGTTCTACCGCCAGCCTACGGCGAACTATAACATCTATGTGAATACGTCAACTGGAAGTGACACACTTTACAACGGCTTCTCTGCCACCGTTAGTGGTTCTCAGGGTCCGTTTAAGACGATCCAGAAAGCATTGAACGTAGCGTGGAGCTACGCGCCCAGCAGTACCTTCATCGTAACGATAAACATTGCTTCTGGCTCGTACAACGAGAATCCTCAAACGCCTTCCAACCCCGCTGGCAACATCGTCATAAACGGCGCCGGCATCGGTTCGACGATCATAGCGTCTACTAGCAGCTCGTTAACAGCGTTTGTTTGTACAGGACCAACGAGCATCACCTTCCAGAATCTTACTCTGTCGGGTAACTCACTTGCCGGACTTGTGACAGAATTCGGCGCAAATGTTACAGTGTCAAATGTAGCTTTCAACAATAACATCGTGTCCGGCAGTCATGTGCAGGCCGTATATTTTGGGTTTGTTTCAATCGGCAGCGGTGTCGTAATTGGCGGCAACTGCAATTCTGTATTTCTTGGGCAGTCCGGTGGTTCCGTTGGCTTTCAGCAGGTGGCGATTACGATCAGCAGCGGCATAGGCGTTGCATCGGGATTCTGCTACGCGGTCAACGGCGGTACAGTCACGAACGGCACCGCGATCACACCACCGAGCTTTGTCAATCCCGGTTTCGTATCTGGGCCAAAATATCTGGCTACGGGCAATGGCGTCGTTTGGGCACAAGGGCAAGGCGTAAACTTCTACCCAGGCAACGTTGCCGGAAGCACACAAAGTGGTGGTCAATATATTCCTTAAGGGAAGATAATCATGGTGGCACTGATTCTTACTTTCAATCCGATGGATTGGTACTGGCTGAACCAAGATGGCCGTATCTATTCCAGCAAGCGTAACGCCCTTGTGTATTCGTACGATTCTGCCTATTTGGCTTTCGTCGCGGCAAATGGCGGTGTGTCGCCGTGGCCTATCGACATCAACGGACTCCAGACTACAGCCGCCTTGCAAGCCGTAGTCGGGAATTATGGCATTACACTGCCGTTTTCATAACACAAAGGAGGGTTGTTGTTTCAAAAACTGGTTCACGTTAAAGCTTGTCAACATTGGTCACGTTAAAACAGGAGATTAAAGGTTATGGATGACAGCACGAAGAAGATCGCGCAAGTTCTGGCTACAGGAATCGTCAAGAAATTATTGATCGGCGGCGGGATGTTCCTTGCCGGCAAAGGCGTTACAGTTGGATTTTCGGTCGCCGATTACGCCGCCATGTCCACTGCCATTGTCGCCGGCAGTTGGTCGCTCTGGCAGGATTACGGCAAAGGCATTCTGCTTTCGAAAATGGAAGTCTGGAAAGCGCAGGCTCTGGCGCAGGCCGCGGCACTCAAGCGCAACGGCATCGCACAACCAACCGTTGCCGAGATCGCAGCCCAACATCCGACATTGACCGCCGTCGATGTCGCCAAGGTGACTTCCAACAACGTGGCGCCACTCGTAGCTCCCACGGCGGCAACCGCCCTGTTGATCGGGCTCATGCTGTTCCACCCGTCGCCGGCACAAGCACAGAAACTTACGGGAAAACCGATCGAAGACATTCAACGGGCTATTGCAGGTCCCGACAAGTCGGCGGCAGCTCTCGAATCTCTGGCAACAGCGTTGGCGAAACCGTTCAAGGATATCGCCGATTTTATCGGTTCGGATGCCACGGCGGCGATCGCCCAATCAACTGTTCTGCCAAACTTGCAGGATGGTCACGGGCAGCAATGCTGGGTTGCGATGAAAGATTTCGGTGAAATCATCAAGGAGCACCCTGTTCCGATTACATTTCACGTGATCAACGATTACGAAACGTTGCGTCTTCTCGGTATGGCGACAAACAACCTTTGCAACAATGTCCACTGCACACAAGTGTTTGCCGATTTCACCTCTATGGCACAAGCGGCGTCGCCAATGCCCTTGGCGATTCCTTCCCTGCACGATCTTTGTACAAAGGTTCCACAAATCGCCGTCGTGGCGCCGATCAAGCTCCCTGACGCACCGCCGGCAACCACGTCAACTCCGGCGCCGACACAGACTCCCTGATTCGGTAACGCGCGTATCGCGTAACCGAGCAGAGCCCCAAAAGGGGCGTTTCCTCTAAACTTGACCCCGCTAGCTTCGGTTGGCGGGGTTCTTTTTTGCCGTGGGGAGGAGGGGGAGGGGGTTTGTCCAGACGTGGACCCGGCTGTGGTCGACCTGGGCAGGCCTAGCCGGATAGAGGGGCGGTCTCTTGGGGGATGTTTATACCCCCGGCCGGGACCTGGGACCCGGCCGGGTCCGATCGTATAGGGCAGTAATACTGCCTATTCTTTACAGCAGCCGTTGTCTGCCCACGGCTTCCCAGTACAATAGCCATTGCGAAGGGGCGATCGACGACGGCCGCTTGATCGTCGTACCCAGGATTGTCACGTCGTTGTATGTCACGTCGATTTGCATCACAGCCTTTTCCTTTTTGGAATTTGGCGCTCATACTTCTTGGATTACTACTTGGCACTGACACGCTCTAGCACGTTGGTTTTCATGGTCACTTTTGACACGTTAGGTGAGTTTGGTTTTCTAAGTTACGTCGACACGTTCGAGTAGGTTGGTTGTCAGGTTAATTATGACACGTTCGAGAGCGTTGGATGACTTCTATACAACGACGCGTTTTCTTTGGTTGGTTTTCTACAAATCATTGACACTCGTTTCAAGAAGATGGTTTTCTAACATGAAGTGACGCGCTTTTATCATGTGGGTTAAATAGGCGATGTTGGCACGCTTTTCTTTCAAGGTGTTGCTATCGCCTCTCGACTTATTCAATCGACCCCCAATTCGGACCGGTGCCACCATCAGCTCGCAATGGCACAAGCAATTCGACACACGTTTCCATGATGTGTTTCAATTCTCGTAGAGCCTCGTGGTGCACGGGGATATCCTCAACGCTCCCATCAAGTTCGTCATGCACAGTCAGGTGTGGGGCACCTATCTCGTGGAATACACCTGCTTCCCAGGCGTTGACCATGGCTGTTTTCATGATGTCCGCAGCGTCACCCTGCAAACGGGCATTCAAAGCTTTGTGTGTGAACGCCCGTTTGGAACCTTTGACGTATGATGGAAAATAATAAACACCATCTCGCGTTTTCTTTTCCCAGGTGTCAAAGTGACGATGCCGACCGGATAGTGTCGTTATGATCCCGGTTTTCATAGCATGCTCCATTGCCTTTTCACGCAGCTTTCCTAGGAATGGAACACGCCGCAGATAATCGCGATACATCTGCTGCGCAACTTCGAAACTGACACCCAGTTGATCCGCCAAGGCGTCGATACCCAGACCATAGATAATTCCGAAGTTGATGTTCTTGGCGAACTTTCTTTCGAGACCTGTAATTGCAGCAACGACCTTGTGATAGTCGGTTGCAGGATCATTCCTGTATTGCTCAACAACGGCCTCGGCGCCACGAAGCTTAAGCCGAAAAGCGTGATGAATCCCCAATCGAAATTCGATCTGGCTCCAATCGAACTTCCACCATATCTTGCCAAACTCGGCCTCGAACAAGCACCTGATCAGGTGACCGAGCTCTTGATCGCGTATTGGGATGTTCTGCAGGTTCGGGTGGCTCGACGAAAAGCGCCCGCTGACTGTGCCGCCGTCGTCGGACTTTAGCGGATGGAATTGACAATGCACAATCCCGTTGATGCTACCTTCGAGCAAGGCGCCTTCCAAAAACGTACCACAGAACTTGTCGAGCCGGCGGGCATCCATGACTAGCCGGCCAACCGGATGCGGACAAACTGCCAGCCAATCCTTGCGAAACGAAGGCTTATTGGTCTTCTCGGTTCGCGGATACATGATGCCGGCAGTGTCAAACACCTGGGCAAGGCTATCAGCGGCCCATATGTCGACATCGACACCCGACTCCGCCTTGATCTTTAGCAGCACGTCTGCCTGTCGCCCCCGCAACTTGTCGCGAAGTTCCTCTGTCTTGGCTATGTTGACAGGGACCCCGCGACGCCACATCGCCAACAGCATCGGCAACAGTTTGGATTCGAGAACGAACAGTTCCCAAACGCCTTGCCGTTCCAGCTCCTCGCGTTGCAATTTGAAAATACGCAACGGGAGATCAACGTCACCCTCGGCGTAGGGTCCTATGACGGTTGGTGGTGCCCGCCATATGTTCGATTTGTAATTGGTCTCGCCGAACGCCGCGACGAGCCAATCACGCATTTCGTTTTGCGGCTTGCCCTCGCCGAGCCATTCGATCGCTATGTTGTTCAACGTATAAGACAGTTTGTTCTCGTCGAGCAGCGGCTCGGCAATCTGGACATCGTAGAACGGTCCAGTAACTTCGATGTCCGCTACGCTCAGGTACATCAGATCAAACAGGATGTTGGCGCCGATTTTCGGCACCGGGCGTTTAAGCTCCCGCCGTAGCCAGCGGAAAACTTTTTCCCGATCAAGGTTTGGTCCGATTTCGTGCGCGATCGGATAATAGCGCCGAAACCCTGCTTCAGTCCCGATCGATACGCCGCACATGTAACCGTCACGCAAAGCACCGGGTCCAAGCGTCTTAAGATCAGGGTCATACGCTTCTATGTCGATCGCGATCGCCCCTTGACCCTCCAGTGATGGATAGTCTTCGGGGAGCTTCCATCCGGTATCGGGAATCGGGGGCAGCGGTCGTGGCCCACTGCTGCCCCGTGTGGCGACGGGAGGGATATCCTCCCAGAACAAACCTACGGCGTCAGCTCGCACGCAGCTTCTCCACAGCCATTTTTAAAGCGGTGATGTCGTCGATCAGTATGGCGATAGCAGCCGTTTTTTCCGCGTCAGTATAGGAACGCTTACGCTCGAGACGCCGGATGGCGCCTTGATTGATTGCTATCAAGGCTTTTAGAATTTTAACGGCCTTGGATTTCGTCATGTCATACATACCTCGTTTTCAATCCGTGCTTGATCGACGACTCGTTGAACTTGTCTTTGGTGGCCTGCTCCAGATCGACGCCGGCGTGCATGGCACACAAGTCGAGACAAATCTGGGCGTCACCAAATTTCCTTGCTGATTTCTTCAAGTGTGACACGGCTGCCGACGAGTCCCATTTGCTGACGCTCGAGCTTCTTGAGCATATTGCAGATGCCGAGCATCTTGCTCGACATCAACAGCATCGCCGTGGCCTTCTCCAGGAGCTCGCCGAGCTCGCCGGCCATTTCATTGCCGCGGAACGACAGGCTGATGTCACCACCGGGGTCCCATTCTTTGTTGCGGGCGACGTTGGCTTCGCGAAGAAAGTGATATCGGTGCGCCGGGTCAATATTTTCCATCAATCCATCTCCTCTGCTGCTTCTTTTAAACGTCTGTACTGCTTGCGTGTCAGGAATTTTTTCTCCAGCCACCATGTATAGATGCTGTCAATAAATTGCTGAAACGATGCCGGCCACGACCTGCTCATGACTTTTTCGAACAGGGTATCGATTTCCGATTTGTCGTCATGATGACCGTGCGGACTAAAGCCTTCCCAGTCCGGTTCCGGTGCCCGGCGACGTGGGGCGTCGCGCGGGAAGGCATCGTTGTACTTGTCCAGGGCACGCGCGATCTCTTCCCAGGTGAGACCAGCGTCAGACAACATCTTATTGGCGCGACGCAGCGCCATCAAGGCTTCGTTGTCATTGCTGGATGTCGTCTTGCCCATGAACTTGGAGAAGAGACCGGCGTATTTCATCAATCAAGCTCCATAAATTTGTGAAGCTGCACCCCAGCGATCACGCCATACATGATGGCCAACTGCCCGACAAGGCGGCGATTGCGGCTATTGATCTCTTCTGCCCCCTCGTCACACGGCGACAGATAGACCGGTGCGCCTTCCCTGGGCAAGGCCAGTTGCGCCGGCCGGGCACCCGGCTGTGTTGCAGTGGTCGGGACGTATCCGGTACGGCCACCGCCAAAATCCATGCCGCCGCTGATCACGTATTTGAAAGCCTTGGCGTGACAAAGAACCATGTCGTGAATCGTAGGGGTTTTCGGCGAACACACGATCTCCGCGACAGTTTCGATTCCCGAAATCCAGAACGTGCCGGCGGTTTCGATCTGTACCGTAAACCCAAGATCGTGCAGGCGCGTGCATAGTGGCAGGATATTCTGCCGCATCGGCTCGCCACCCGTGATGACGACAAGCCGGGTGAACCGCCCACGCGTTACCATGACTTGCTGCACAAGGTCGAATACGTTGACTTCCGGATCGTTCGGTGAATCAAACTCCGTATCGCAAAACGTGCAACGCAGATGGCAGCCGTGCAACCGGACAAACACGGCGCTGTGGCCGCTATACGGTCCCTCACCTTGCAACGTTAGGAACGGAGACCCACTTACCACTCGAATCTTTTTCCCATCGCCCTGTGACAACTTCTCGATTTTGTTCTTGCCGTACATGTTTCGTCTCCTCTGTCTTGATAACGCGCACCTTGGCGCCAACCTTGTCGAGCATCTTCAGACCGGAGTCAGTGATTGTGAAGAACGCCGATCCGTATTTGTGTTTCCGTGCCCAGCCTTGCCTGGCGCAGTCCTGGGCAATCTCGAGGTGCTGCTGACTGCACGACAGGCTGGCGGCGCCGCGTTCCTTGCTGTCACGTAGGCGAAGCAGCAAGACGATTTGATCTTGTGTCACAGTGTCACCTATTTTTCAAATTCTTAGAAGCAATTTCGAACTGTTCAAAAGCTTTGCTGACTTTGTGTAAATTTTCAGCTGTAAAATGATTTGGATTCATATTGTACAATTGCTTACAAAGTTCCACGCCATTTTTACAACGCAGCAAAAGAGCATCGATTTCGCCAACTGTAGGCGGATCAGGATTTCTAATAACTACCACGAGGTCTTTATGTAATTGAAACAACAATTCGCGAGGTGAAGTATATTGCGGAACACTTGTTGTCATGCCCGCCTCCCGACCACATACCCCGACACGATCGTCCCTTTGAACGGCGCCGGCTTTGGCCACACCGCCGGACTCCAGTGGGTTGCGGCGTTGATCGCCGGCACCAGAAACGACGCGCCCCAAATCGAGCACTTGGCATCCGCCGGCACCTGACATTCCAGATCAGCCATGACTTCGGCTTGCTTGAAACGGGCTACCATCCTGTCGGCGTATAGCTCTACAGTATCTTCGGCCATGAACGCCACGCTGTTAAAGGCCTTGCGGAAATCCTCGGTGATAACCTGGGCGGGCTTTTCGCCGGCGCTGGACCGGACCATGCCAGCGGCACGTTCTGGGAACTGCCCGACCACCAACGTCGACCGCATCCAGGCGCCGTTGGCCCATTTAAAGGCCACATAATTGGGGGTCCACGCCCACAGAGACAGCCCCTCTGTGCGCCGCAGGACAAAATCCACCGCCCAGCTAGGCAGCAGGGCCATGACGGCTCCCAGCCCCTTACAGGGGGCGCCGGCGATCGCCACGTTGTTGGTGGCATACGCCCAGCCGTTCTCGAGGGCGACACAATCCGCCCAGGGTTGCATGGCGTTGTCGCTGACGAACGGCCGCAGGGCCTTTAGGACTTCCGGGAGCGTTTTCGGGATGGTTTGCCACTTGGCATCTTCGACGCCCGGTTGCGACCACTTGTCTTCCGAGAGGGTGTTGATCGATCCATGATAACGCCCACTTCGAATGTTGACAGAGTGTTCGCTGACGACAATGCTTGGACTTTCCGGCATCCGATCAAGCAATTTTTCAAACTCGTCGCCGGGAACAACGAAGCTTCCATCAGCAGGCCAAGGGTGGCAGGCAATAAGTCTGCCGTTGGTCGCTTGAATTGTCCGGTCGTGGATTTTGTAATGGGCCATGCCATGGGTGATATCCTTCGCGGCTAGAGCGTCATTGATCCATTTAAGGGAGGCTTTCATCTTTCAATCCCGCTGCCTTGCACCATTTTCCAAACATGTCGGACAACGCGGCGAGAGCGTCATCCTTACTCGTATTGATTCCGCGTGGGTGTCCTTTGAACTGCTCCGACAGGAGTATCAGTTCCCACAGCCATACATCGTCATCACCCTTGACGATATAGCCGATGCGGACCCGATTGCTGAATACAGCGAGTCCGCCGGCGTTGTTGAGTTTTTGTGTGGTGATCATGTCCACCCTGCGCCGCGTAGTTCTACTTTCGCACATTTACGGAAATGTATCCAAAGAGAATACGAACTGCTTTTGTAGAGATGCGTTACGCGGTGGCTTGTCGACGGTTTGACGATTCCGACCATGGTCGGATACCAGCCTTTGCAACTGCCGTCTTCCAGCTCTTCGACGTATCCACCCCACAAAGATGATTCTGATTGCATAATAAGGATGCGTGTGGAAGCAGTTTGGTTTGTCGGCAGCGACCATCTTGTGCAGGTCGACGCCGAGCCATGATCGTTTGAAAAGCCGCTTGATCCACATTTACGGGAATAGGGCTTTTGAATGATCCGCGCCAGTCATCCCATTGCATGACTATCTCCTAACCAAGGACATTTTCAACGACGCGCGGATCGAAACCATCCTTGATGTAGGCATCCTTCAATTGCTTCCGATAATCGACCAACGCTTTCCAGACGGAAGGTTCCAGTACTATACGGTTGGTTGTGATGACGCCGTTGCTCGTTGTCAGGATGATATTGAAGCCGTCGAACTCCATATAGCATCCATCACCAAGAAAGCGTTTATTTTGAATAGGCATGCGGGGGTTTCCTTTTTAATGACAACAATCGGGGCAATCGTCCCACGGCTTCCCGTGGAGGCAATGTTCGTCTTTGACATCGGTTGTATACCGGATGTCGGTGGTGTTGAGACGATGGGCCATGCTTGCCCATATCACAAGACTGATGATGTTGACGACGAACATCAGAAACAGCAGAAGCTTGATGTTGTCGATGGTGTCGGTGAAGTCGGGGCAGATGCTATTCATCTTCCAAAGCCTCCCTGATTTCGCCGATTGTGCAATCGGCGTCCATGTATTCACAGAAGCGCCTGATGATCTCCCGCACGTGAAGCAGGCGATCGTCGGAAACAGTTGTGGGTTTGCCGATGCCCAGCGACGAAATCCTGTCGTCGCCGGCGCCGGCTGCCAGTTCGATAGCTTCGCAGAGATTGGTTACGGCCATGTCAAAACATCCTGTCGATGATTTCCACAAGGTACGCCGAGTTCGCCTTCTCCGGGTCCTTTTCCTTGAGTTGGGAAATCAACTGGACGAAGTACGCGGCGTCGACGCCGGTCAACTGGTCTTGCAGGACCGTGATGTTTTTCAGATCAAGCTCGCTGATCTGCATCGCCATCTTGAGTATCTGACCGGCGTTGATGACCCAGCCACGCTTGATGAACTTGCGCAGCCTGATGATGGAGCAGATAGGATACTTCGACCCGACGTAGCGCAGCTCGCGGGTCAACAGGCACTCGAGCGCCGCCGGCCGCAAAGTCAGGGTGTCATTCCAGCTTGTCCAGTAGCTTGTGCAGTGGACAAAATCGAAATTGGTGTGGATGGTGTCGGCGTCGCCGAAGAACCGCAGGATGATCTGGATACGGTGGCTGAGCGTGATGGCGTTGGTGGACATGAAGACCGGCCGGAATTTTGGCTTGTCGTCATCCTTGGCCTGCAACGCCAGCTCTTCCGTTTCCTCGTAGCGGTCCTCGATGTCGCCGGGGTCCGACATCACCTCGCCGACAAAAGCCTCGGATCCTTCGGCCGGGCGTCCTTCGAAGTATTTGTATGCCTCGTCGGTCTCGTTCTCACTGGCGATGCCGGCGGACTTGATCACGACGCGCACTCGATCCTCTGCAACTTCTACATGCATCTTGCACGGAATGCCATTTGTAACGCCGGGTTTGAAACGCTCGACGTAGTATTTGGCAACGGCCGCTGTCGTTTCCTTGTTGCGGAAATAGATATCGAAATCATTGATCGGTTCCCCCATCAGCATGGAGGCGATCGATCCACCCGTGACGATGGTATTGCCCTTGATCTGTTCGAGCAAGGTCTTGTCCTCGATTGTCTCGAGCCAGTTTTCCAGCAGCTTGCCCAGGACCTTGCGAATTGTCTTTGGCTTCATGCCGCGGCGGACGTTGTTGTCTTCTGACATAATTAGCTCCTGTTGGGGTTTTAGTAACTGCTGATTAACGATGGCTTCATCGGCGCAAGTGCCATAGTACGCCGCAGGCTTGGCAGTATGGCAACCCACCACCATTTTGAGTCGCCCATGGGTGGTCACAATCCCAAATAATCCCTTCACGGTCGCAAAGATCGATCCAGCCGTCCATGTCGCTCACCAGATAATTTCCGCGCTCGGGGTGTGAGTAAAGGAATCCTCTCTGCCTCCATCCAGCTTCTTCAGCAAGAGCCTTGGCGTGAGCGCGATCAGCATCGGTTGCATGATCGAAATCAGTCATTTTCGAACCTCCATGCCCGTTTGAACTCGCGATGATATCCGTCCATGTCGATTGGGAATCCAAGCCGAGCTTGGATGGTTCGCACGGGATAGTAAACGGTCATCAGGACGGCGAACCAAATCTTGCTCATGATGCTTCCTTTAACTACCTATTATCGGTGATTGATTAATCCCAAAGCGTATCTTGCTTGCGAGTGAAACGATCGATGCGTCGATCCATCGCCCGGCGAAAGTATTCCGCGTTGGCGTACCAGCGCCAACCGTAGCTCTTGGCCAAGGCTTCGGGATTGAACCCCTGCGGACATCCCATGATCTTGGCAATGTTGTCCTCGAGCGCTGGAAACTTCGGCCGTGCCGCTTCCAGCACGTCCAGACGTTCCAGGATCGTGGCACGCTCAGGTCCGGTCAGACTGCCGAAGTGCCAGCTATTCATATCGTATCGTTTTTGGCTGACACTAGAGAAGTCAACCTTGTAATCGCGAATCAACCCGTTCGGCTGTGGCACGTCGACAAAGATGGAACCGAATGATCCGGTCGCCTGCCACGACGTAGAGTCGACGCTGTACCACGGATATTTGAACATCAACGGCAACGATGTCAGACCGAACCCGTGCACCTTGACCCTGGGCGTACCGTCCGGATTGGTCAAGTAGTGATACCAAATGTGATCAAGCCAACCATGTAGCCATTTGGTCGTTTCAGGGACCATCCCGCCGATAAAGATGTAATCGTATCCTTCGTCGAGATACTTGGCTAACCATTCTTCGTTCTCGCGTGTGTGAAAGACCGGTTGCACCACGCATCCCATTGCCTCGAGATACTTCTGGTTCTGGTACGTCAGCAATTCATTCTTTGATGTGTCGTCGAGATTGGACGCCACCGACAACATGCCGCGCTTCTGCGCCTCGAGTACGAACTGCCCATACTTCTTGATATCGATCTTGATTCCCTGTGTCAGGGCGGAGAACGCGCCACTGTCAAGAAACCACTTCACCCCGGCCGCGTTGGCTTGGTTGAGAATGCCGCGATCCATGTAGTGAAACGATTCCAGATGATACGGGTAACGCATCTCCGCAAGCTGGCGCTGGTGGATGTTGACGGCGCCGCTATTGGGTCCGTTGCCGGTGTGCCACCACGCCGCGAGATGTATCTGCATCAGCCGGGTTCCTTCTTCCACACTGCCCCGTAGTCCGCCACGACTTCACGCACAACGGACTCGCTGCCGATCAACATGGGCGGCTGAGAAGAACCATACCATACCGACGCATAGATTCGTCGCGTCCTGAGGACTTCTTCCCATTCTTCGTCAGTCAGTTCCCAGCACGACACGGAACATGTACCATTATTGAAAACATGTAACGTGTGACATTGGGATTCGCTTACTCCAGGCGGTGGAAGCAAGCTGCGGTTCTTCCCCGGCCAATCTATACCGTGTCCCATGTCACTTCTCCTTCCGCTTTGCCATTGTGACAATTGGCTCGCAAGAAATAAAGCGATAACGTCGCTCGCCGTGTTCGAGTAGTAGTTGCATCAGGTGATTTTCGGCCTCTCGTGCGGCAGCATTGAAAACCTGATCAGCGCTCGAACTGGAATCCCATGCACTGGGATGATCCCACTCGACGACTATACGAATTTTGGAAGACAAGATCATGTCTTCCTTTTTGATCACTTCGACCATATTACTTCTCCCTTTCCGCCATCGCGCACAGATCAAAGAATTCCTTGCGTGCTTCCGGCTTTGTCAACAACGCCCCACGCATTGCCGAAGTCGATGTCGTCGAACCGTGAATCTTGACCCCGCGTGTCGACATGCAGTGATGGGCGGCCCGAATCAGGACCCCAACCCCCAGCGGCTCGAGGTGCCGCTGGAGGGCGTCGGCGATCTGGACCGTAAGGCGTTCCTGGACCTGTAACCGGCGGGCAAAGCAATCGACGAGCCGCGCCAGCTTGGACAAACCGGCGATCTTACCGTTCGGAATATACCCGACATGGGCGTGCCCGATGATATCGGCCAAGTGGTGTTCACACTTGCTGATGACCGGGATGTTGTGCACTATAACCAGCTCGTCGAAACCAGCGGCACCGTCCTCGAACGTCTTGAGGATGGTGGCCGGGTCCTGGGCGTATCCCGTCGCCCATTCTTTCCACGCCCGTAGAACCCGCACCGGGGTATCGCGCAGGCCTTCGCGATCGGGGTCCTCACCGATGCAAAGCAGGAGTCGCGTGATGATATCTTCAGACATGCGAATCCGCCCAACAATCCTTGGTTTCGTAAACCCGGCAATTGATCACGGAGACTTTCACGCCGATGTTGTCGAGGAACCACAGTGATATGATTTCCGCCGTCGGATTGTACAACCCGTGTACGTCGTTCAGGCAGCGATGATCAACAAGGTCAATCAATGGTTGCACGATCTTGTCCAGCTCCCAGAAGTCGATGATGAAGCCGTTGTGACCGACAAAGCCGCCGACCGTAACCTCGAGCTCGTAGTTGTGCCCATGGATGCGATGACACTTGTGGTCTTCGGCAACATGAGGAAGCCAATGCGCAGATTCGAAGTGATAACGTCGTGTGATGGTCGTGGGCATGTTACTTGATCCTTTCCAGGAATTCGCGAGCACCGGTTATGGAATGCACCATCGTATTACAATGGTACTTGATCCATCCCGATAGCTTGGTATCGCGCAAGGCAATACCACACGTCGGGATGCGCAGGTTGTGGGCGTAGAAAAGTTCCATCGCCGTTCCTGACGATGGCAGGTCGAAGCGTGCCACGAAAGCGTCGCAGCGGCGAATACAACTCAGATCGCCAAGTACTATATTTTCGAGGCTGGCGCTGGACAAGTTTTGTTCGAGCAGGAACGGACCGCCGTATTCCCACCCCGGCGAGATGATCGCCATGAATGACGCCCGCCACGATACCGGGTCAGTGGCCTCAGTAACAGCGCCGCCGAGATAAACGCGTTTGATCATGGCGACTCCTAATTGATCGATATAGAATAAGTGGTGTAGTGAGTAACTCCCTTTTTTGTGACACGCTTTGGCACATCGATTTGTATCGTCGGATGCAAAGCACCTTTAACGCGGTGAGCCAGCGGGTATTTCTTTCGTATAAATTCTAGAAGTGTGTCGGTCATGTCTTTTTTTTCACGGCGACTTGGATCGTAATATTCTGATTCATCCATTTTTTCTTCTCCACCATGGACCTGTGTAAACGTCGATCGCCCCGGTTTCGTCGATCCACCGCTCGTAACCGGGGAGGAGCCAAACGCAGGCGCTTGGCCCGATGCCGTAGAGGATTCCGGACGGAACATAAGGTCCAGCCCAGAACCACGGCTTCCAGAAGTCAGTAATACTAGCCCTCGCCATCGATCCACGACCCCTGCGACACATGGGCATAATTGACCGTATCCGGCAACGGCATCAGTCCTTCCTTCCACGCCCGGAGAACCAGCGGGTCGGCGACGCCGGCTTCCAGGAATCCCTGGGCGCGCAAGGTGCTGGCGTGATCCTTGCCGGTCGGCGGGTAATTGCCGTCATAAGCCGTGTGCGTATAGGCCAGCGCATCCATACAGCCGGGAATGCCCATCGCCCATTTGATGCTTTCGGCCTTCGTCATATAAATGAGCGGGGTCAGAATTCGGAGCTCGTTGCTGGCCTTGTGACCCAGCGCCGCCATGATCGCCTGCTCCTGGGCGACGATAAACTCGGCCCGGCAATCGGGATAGTTGGCGTTATCCTGCTGACAAACGCCTGTGATAATGGCGTTGCAGCCAAGGATGGCGGCGCGGTTGGCCGCGATGGTCAGGAACAGGGCGTTGCGCATCGGGACGAAAGTCTTCTCGATACGATCGCCGATGATCTTGTCCATGGATTCATAATTGGTGTAGGTCTCGAGCGGGGCGGCGTGATCGGTCAGCGGCGACGATCCACGGAGGACACGACTGCCGATAAAGACAATTTCGTGCGAAGCGACACCGGCCATTTCAGCCACTCTCTCGGCAGCCGTGATTTCCAACTTGTGGCGCTGACCGTAGTCGAACGTGATGGCATGGACCATTTCGTATTCCCGCTTGGCCCAGAAGAGACAAGTCGTCGAATCTTGACCGCCGGACAGCACGACAAGGGCGGACTTGGTTAGGGGCGATGTCATTTGGAACTCCGTTGTTGTGATAACCATTTGTAACGACGCAGGACCGATAAACCATTCATCGGTTTCTCACCTTCGGGAAGATATTTCGTATACAGGTCGCCGGCGTAATAGACGTACTGCCAGTTATCGTACACCCGACGCAACTCGGCTGGCTGCAGCCGATGATACCAAGGCGCATTCCGTGGACCTCCGCAAAACAAAACCCCCGCCAACCCACGGGGGTTGACGGAGGTTTGAAGTTGGCCCGTTGGTCGATCGGGCTGGGGAGGTTACTTGTGGCCGTAATAGACGACGCCGCGTTTCTCGGATCGCTCCTTGGACTTGGCGTTCTTGTTGGCCTGAATCATGATCGTCTTGCGCATCGACTCCGGCTGACGATCGGGGAAGGCCTTGACCAGCACCTCGAGAATCTCGTCGGCGCTGGCACCGTTGGCCCGGCCGATGGTCTTGATGATGGTCGCGATGACACCTTCCCCACGGGGCACAGACGGCTTGTCAGACGACTTCTTGGCGGCCTTCTTGGCGGCCTTCTTGGCCGGCTTGGCGGCGGCCTTCTTGGCGGCCTTCTTGGCCGGCTTGGCGGGGGTTTTCTTGGCGGTATTCTTGGCGGTCTTGGCCATGGTGGTGTCCTCTTCGGTAACGGCAACGGTTGATGAAACGAGCTCCGGTGTTGCCTCGTCGGCGGTCGTCTTTTCGGTATCGGTCATTTTGCGAGACTCCGTGGGGTCAATGGGAACAAGTCGGTTGCGTCGGGCGTCCCATCGCATCCCGCGCAAATCGTTCGACGACAACTTGACAGCCTTGCGGGCCAGTCCAGCCTTAAGCTTGGTGATACGAATAGCAGCCGCCTCGCGCTCAAACTGCTCCCGCTCAACTTCAACCTGCCGTTTATCGTCCTTGAACGATAAGGTCGGAATAACCCCAAGATGGGGGTTAGCCAACCAGAAGGCAGCCCGTTGCTCGCCGGTCAGCAGCAAGGAAGCTGGGAGACCGTCGTCGACCATAAACTGTTGAGATTTTGTCAGCATCGGGAAACGTCCTTTGGGTAACAGCCATGACCATAAACGAGGCGGAATCAGGATTCAAGAACTCATTTTGCGAGGTTTTTCAATGGCTTGTCGTTTCTTGTTCGGACTAGACGAAATAAATGCGACCGTTGGCCCGGCACTCTGGATCGCTCGACACGAAATTTCTCGCCGTTGGTAGCGGCCTTGACGACCAGCGACTTCATGGCACTACGGATGACAATCTCGGCGTGCCATGGCTTGGCCTTCTGACAGTAGATCAGCGCCACGAGCTCACGAACGTCCAACGGCTTTTTTGCAACTTGTAGCAAGTCGATCAAGGCCTGCTCGGTTGGTGAGTAGTTTACTGTCATGTGACGAATGTCCTTTATCAAAAGACCGCCAGCGCTATTTTTCTTTGGATTACTGGAAAAAGATAGCGCACTTTTCTTCCCGGGATTACTACGCTAGGACTGATACACTAGATTTGCTTGGGTGCCTTCACCTGTTCAGATACACTAACCGTGTGCTGGATTGCTCATTTGTATCGGTACGCGATTTTTCAATGGATTTGGCTTCTGGTGCCTTGGCACGCTGTATCCCCCTGGGTTGCTACAGGGAACGGCTCACTTGTGCTTCCCGTATTTTTATAAGCTTCAGCGGTACGCGCTTACGACAAGTGGTTTCACTTACACTCTTTGACACGCACTTAATGCCCTTGGTTTGCTTTGATATTCTGGCTCAATCAACCGCCGGCTGTGCCGCTGACCTGTCGGTGCCGTGCGGCCGCATGCCCAGCTTGGCGACGTAATATGGTTCGGTCACTTCAAGATTTTCCAAGGTCCGCCACTTGACCCACAGTTCGGCAAGGAACATCTTGACCATGTAACGCAAGGCGGCGTTCTTGATCCGCCCAGGCGACCACAGCTTGCGCATGTCGGCATCCATCTGCTCCTGAGACAGCGTGCCGGCAGCCACATATTTTTTGCTGCTTGCAAACACCTTTTTCCACTCCCCTACCGTCACCTTCTCGCGTGATGGATCGCTGTTGATCCTGTGTCGGTAGTCATCGAATGACGATCGCCACGGGCTGTTGCTACGCAGGAAAGAAGGTCCCATGGCGCCCAGCAGCTTCATTTTGAGCCACGGGTTATAGGTTGTCGACAGCCGCGTCGCCGCCTCGCCGTTCTTGTTGATGTATTCCCGATCGACCAAATGAGCGGCACGTCTGGAGCGACCGGCGCCGTCGGGTCCGACATCGAGGCCGCAATACTTCCAGAAGCTGGAAACGTGGCGTGCCTTGGCCGGGTCCAGATAAGTGATCAGGACAGCAGCCAGCGCCGGGCCGATACCTCGAACGTCGGCAAGGTACTCGGTGTATATCGGGATTTTCTTCAAGGTGTGGATCAACTGCCCGAACTGCTGGGTTTCCTGCTGCTCGAGTCGAATGTATTGGTCGACCAGCATCAGCTCGGTATAGTCGCTGATCAGTTCGTCGCCGTGGAATCCCTTCTCGGTCGGGATGGTACGGTTCTTGGCGATGCCGTCCGTCAATCGCTTGTAGGAGTCTTTCAAGCGATCGACGATCTTAAGAGCTTCTTCGGACATTTCAGATTCTTCGCTGCCGTCTTCCGAGCCATCTGCCAAAGCCGCTCCGGGCATCTGCATCAGCTTGGCGCGGAAGTTGGCGCACAGCCGTAAACCGGCTTGCATGCGCAAAGCCTGAAGGTCATAGCTGCCTTTGACCATGAGCTTCAGCAGTCGGATGTTTTCGGTGGACATAGGGGTATGCTCCTGTGGGTGGTGGTGGGGTTGTACACTTCTCTTTTCTGGGTTTACTAATTCACTATGGTACGCTTTGAACTTCTGGATTACTAACGTTGGCGCGGCGCGCGGATTCTTTTTGGATTACTGACACTGCTCGGCACTATTCCGCCGCGGTGACCTCGGTCACGACCACCGTAATCGCCTTCGGTGGTTCGTCGCCCAGGGCGGTGCGGCGGATGTAAAGCACGGGAATGGCCGGATCGTCGGCGTCGTCGTCATAGACGTGTGTTCCCTTGGTCGACTTTTTGAACGTCATGTTGACTGAGAAGGTCTTGGTAACGGTCGTGTCGGTAGTGGTCGATTTGTTTTTGGCAGCCATGTTGATTGCTCCTGTAGGGGTTTTGAGTTGGGCGGGGGCACCGATGAATTAGTCCCCTGATATGTAGAGCGCTCGCCGGGTTGCTTTGTGGCGTCGCTCGGATCGTCGGGCCTTGGCCCGGCGGGTTTCCTTGAAGGGTGTGTGGCGCACCCTGCTCAGCTTGTAGCGCCGATATACGACGAGAGGTCCAGTGACATCACCGGACAACGCCCGGAACTACGAATCCACGATACTTCGCACCGGATTGGTAAACATGGATAATAGCTCTCTAGCTGTTGGTTGCTTTGAGAAAATCGGCACGTTAGCGCAAGTTGGTTTGCTACTTCTTAACGACACGCTAGACACTATTGGATTGCTGATTTACTTTGGCTTTTTCGAGAACGGGTTAAACCCTCAGTCTGTCATCCTGTTGACCGATGCAGGAAACCGGAAAAATTGCATCGTTGATCATCACCCGTTATGTCCGGTTGACACTCGAAAAAAATTTAGAACCAGACGCGCCGCGAGAACAGGATCGCCGGGCCAACGATGAATGGCAGGTCTTCCGGATGATTGAAATCAACACCAGTCAAACCCATCAACGTTGCCCGACGATAGATCGTCGTTGCCCGCTCGTTGCGCGACAGCCCGATCGACATGCCGTTGTCGTCAACGAACATATCCATGGCGGCAAATGCCTCCCCGTCCAGATCGTAATCCGCCCAGACCTTTACATGCTCGAGCTTGCGCCCGTTGCGACCTCGCTCATTGTGGGCGCTCAACAACGGGTTGATGATCGCCTTCAGGACAAGGTAACCCGGTTCGTCTGACAGATCGTTTTCGCTTTCGACCGGTGGCTTGTCGCCGGGCAAGATCAATTTCCATTTTGTCAACATCGTAAATTCTCCTGTGGGTATACGCTTAGCCGTTTCGGGTTAGCTTATTTCGAGAGACACGCTTGTCCGCCATGGTTTGTACTAGGGTTCATAGACACACTAGCTATCATCTGGGTTTCTAAGTCATGCTGGTGCGCTGGTGGTGTATGGGTTGCTCAAGAAGCTTGGCTAAAGACAGAAGCCGTGAGTCACGCCCGGATTGTCGAGCTCTTCGGCCGGCAACTCTTCGAGCATGGCCACCCACCAAGCCAACGGGTGACCATCGTCAGGGATCGAATCGGGGAACTCGCGCTTGACCAAGATCAGCAGCGCCTGACGCTGCTCTTCGTTTATCATGATCTCGTAGGAAGTCGGGACGAGCATCCCATTAACTCTTTCGCAATCAGACATTTTCAGTTCTCCTGTGGGGGTGATTGCCTATTCAGTCGAAATTATTTCCCATCCAAAGATGGCGACGAAGTTACGTAGTTCTGTTTCTTCGATCTCGGTCATGACAGCGACCGTAATCGTTTCCCCGGTTTTGGGATTTCGCAATGTGTATGTCATTGCATCACCCGATAACGAGCCGCGTAACGCTTCAACTCTCGTGAGTCCAAGCCGTCACACATCCCGCCAGTTGCGATACCATGCAAAAGATGATTCTCCGGGTAGCTGACTATGACCGACACACGTTCCGGATTTCTTGGATAGACACGTGGCTGTGGATCGCGCTGCATATCCGCCCATCCACAATCAAACTTCCACTGCAGTCTTCCGTTATCCAACGCGGTCAAGGCGTCAGTCAAATCGACCGGCTTACGATAGTTTGCCATTTCGTTTCTCCGTGGGGTTTCTCGATAAAGCCATTTGACTTTATCCTGTAGCACCGCTCTGACTTGGTGCTACGAGCTAAAGTCCCTTCCACGTTCGCGATCGACACCGAAGCCGGTCAAAGCCGATTGTCCATATGACAAGGGTGTGGGCTGACGCTTGTGCGATGTCGTCGTTACTAGTGGCGCTTTGATTATTGCAGGACCGATCGGCGGGGTATGGGTTTTGACTGACGGCGCTAAGCTGTGAGCTGGGCGGCAAAACCGATAGCGGGCGACACAGATATGATGTCGGGAGGTTGCGCACCCCGCGTTGGTGTCGATCCAATGTCAGACAGCCCGGCCGGTAACGGCCTTATTGGTCTTTGTGGCTGTGGTCGACCGGCGGGACATCCAGGGTCACTGTGTCGGCAACGAACAGCAGTCCTAACATATAACCCAAACAAACAAACAAAACAAGACCTGGGCAGCCCAAATCCGGCCGCCCAGATTATGGAACATTTTACTTTCGCTTCAGACAATCGTGATGACCACAATACGGCTGCTTGCGCGTTCGCGGTTTGACAGCGCCACAATACAATGTCGGATTATCCTGCACGATCCAATTGCATTGCCCCAGGAAATCCATATCGGAGAAGTCGACGGCGTTGAAGCGTATCGTGTCGTCGTCAATCGGCGGCGCTGATACATCGGCCGGCGGTGTAGCCTTGCCCATAGCAGTCGACTCGCCAGTTTGCGGAGTAATTTTGACAACTTTGATTTGCGGACGCCCGCCACGATTGCCGTTGCCGCTGCCCAATACTCCTTTCCGCAATAGCTTCCCGGCAATAGCCGCCCGGGAAATCGGTTGTCCTTTGATCCGGGAATATTCCGCAGCGATTTGGGTGTACGACCAGCCTTCACGATATTGTTTGATCATTTCATCAACTTCAACGTCAGTCGCCCAGTTTGCTTTGGACATAATAACCTTAACCTTTGGCTTTTTGAATCTCAACTAACGCTTCGCGCTTGCCGGCTTGCACGACCTGGGCAAATCCGAGCAGCTTATTGACGGCATTAAACTCCACTTCTGCCTCAGTGTACATGATTTGCAACGCCCGCGCGCGTTTGCGCAAGGCCGTGACGATATCGCCTAACCCGGCGATCTCTTCTTGTAACGCACGTTCCTTGTCGTAATCGGGCATCGGAATCTCCCTGTGGGTTTTGACAAAACGTCGGGACCTTAAAACCACCCAGCCCGCTACGTCAAGCAGCCCCCCCTATGGGTAGGATATATGGGACAGGCCAAAAACGGCCGTCAAAAGAAATTTGTTTGTTTCTCCAAATCAGTCTAGGCTAGGCCGGTTACCTAACGCCCCACAGGAAACTCAACCGCAATCCACCATCCACCCCCATCGGCGGGAAAAGCCACTGAGAAGAGGCGTCCAGTTTATCGAATTGGTTTGATCAGGTCGGCGGTGCTGTTTCGAAACCGCAACAAGATAATGGCTCCTTCGCGCCGTGCTCCTGTGGGCGATCATGATCAAGTCAGGCAGCGTCGCACAACGTGACGCTATTACCTGATCCGGGAACCGGGCCAACTCCCATTTGTTGGATGTTGCAATGCCTCGTCGCCCTCGGAAACGCCGCCCGTCAAACGATCCTCTGGAACACACAATCCAAAGCCGGTTGGTTGGTTTGCTGCCGCCGCTGCTAAAGCCGGGTATCGTCATGATGGCGATACCCAATGGCGGCTTGCGTCATCCGATCGTCGCCAAGCAACTCAAGTCAGAAGGGCTGCTGCCGGGCAGTCCTGATCTTGTGTTCGCAAAACACAAAGGCCTCGTATCGTGGCTCGAAATGAAAAAGAAGGGCGGCCGCCTGTCGGACGAACAGCTCGGCATCAAAGCCAAGCTCGAGCGGCTGGAACATTCTTGGGGCACCGCCAACAGCGTCGATACGGCGTTGGAAGAACTCGACAGGCTGGGTGTCCTGCGCCCGGATTGGCGCAATCTCTATATGACCAATAGCGGAGTTTAAGAATGTGCCCTTATCCGGGAGATTGGCAGCGATGACCAAAGCCGGTCTAGCAATTTGCATTTGCGAAGGCATCTCCATCGGAATGCTATTCTGTAAACACTTTGGTTCGTTCGTCGATATCAGCATCGAAGAATTCTTATCTAGGGCACCGCTAACCGACATCATCATTTTTCAGATACGCCAACGAAATTTATTTGTCGGATTGTGCCTACTCACCATGGGGAGGCTGTTCCCATGACCGTCGATATCTTCGAGTCATTCGGCGACAGCCTGCTTTCCAAAGGCGCCAAGGCCGCCCGCGCCGCCGAGGCTCGCTACGAGGCTCGAAAAGCCGCCAAGGCCGCCGCCAACCCGCCGATGGTCAAACGCGGACTTGAAAAGAAACAAGAAGAGACATCGAAGCAGATGGTCCATTATCGGGAATGGAAACGTCAGGTATTCGAAGGCCTGCTCCATCTCGAGCATGGCGACAAGATCGCCAAAATGCGCACCTATCTCCGTAAACAGACTTTCAATCCCGACGAACTGGCGCGACTTGTCGCCAACGCCAAATGGATACTCGAGTGCCCAGACGAAACCCGGCGTGTGCTGCTAAGCTACATCAATCACTCGCTTGGACGCTGGTACGTCCGCAACGGTTATCCTGATCCAAACGATCCTATTCCGTCGTTCGACGGCACGCCGGACCCGCCGCTTAATGCCTTCCTGCGTATCCGCAAACACCTGGGTGTCATATGATCACGACAAACCGCCACACCGCTTTCACATTACTGGGCATCGTTACGCTGGCTTGTCTGTATACTTTCATGTTGGTCGGCAGCGAAGCCACTGAAAAAGCCTGCGGGTCCGCTCGCAACCGCATCATGATCCCGGATAACGTCTGGCAGAAATACCCGGATCAAAACGCTTATAGAGTCTATTGGGGTGGTAGCTGGCAGGAAATACCCTCCGATAAAGTCGTCGGCAACAATCACACCCTTAATGCCGTGATTTATTTTCGTATCGACCACAACGGCAATCCCGCCGTTGATTGTTTCCTGCCACCAAGGAGCTAAACTGATGACAATTACCGTCAAGGAACTCTACGACGCCACAATCGCCGGCACCAGCGCCCTGGCCAAACATGCCAAGGCCAACCCGGATATGCCTTGCTTTCTGTTGCTCGCCCAGGACCAAAACGCCGCCGGTCTTGTCGAGAAGTGGGCGATTTACGTCAGTACAGGGATTCCCGACGTGGCGGAAAACCGTGGCACGCATGACAAATATCACGAGGCCGTCATGATATCCGAACTGATGCTACGCTGGCCCATACACAAGATTCCCGATTGATCATCGACAACCGCTAACCCCACAGGAGAAAACACAATGAGACAACTACCGGTTATCAACATAGTTATCCCGCTACGAGATATCGCCAACGACCTGAGCGTATCCGAATTCTCAATGCTGTTAAACGAAATGCTGCCGGCGACAAACAAGGCTACGCTCGATATGGGCGAGCTCGACGAAGACGGTCGGGAGCTGGTTCGCCGGATGTACGAAGAGCTTATCGACGAGGAACTGTCGTCATGATGTTGCTTGAAGCCTACAACGACTTCTACAAGGTCTTTAAGAAGGACCTGGGCGACCGTAGCGGCACGGTTGGCGCGTCGGAAATCGGCCAATGCGCCCGACAGACGTTCTGGCGCAAGAACGAGGGCACCCGGAAAGGTGTCAGGCGTGATGAAGACTTCGAAGAAGATTGGGGTGCCAGCATCCGCGGCATCATCATGGAATTTGCCTTCTGGGTCCCGGCGCTGCGCAAGGCTCACGGCGACAAGCTTCTGTATGCCGGCACCGAGCAGCAAAAGCTGACAAAAGGCTATCTGTCGTGCACGTCGGACGGTCTGTTGATTGATCAACCATACGACCTGCTCAAGCACCTGGGCGTCAAAAACATCAAGTCCGGCGATGTGGCCGCCGAGTGTAAGACCATCGACCCTCGCACCAACCTTGTCGAAGCCAAAGAGACCAACATCTATCAAGTGGTGACCCAGCTTGGTCTCTACCGCGACTGTACCCCGCACAAGCCGGAATACGGGTGGTTGACGTATACCGACGCCTCGTTCTGGTCCGAGGTTGACGAGTTCGCGATCAAGTTTGATCAATTTATGTACGACGCCGCCCACGTCCGGGCCAAGGAAATCATTACGGCCAAGAGCGGGCAGGAGCTTGCCCCGGAAGGCTGGATATCAGGCGGCAAGGAGTGCTCGTTCTGTCCGTTTGTCGGCGCCTGTGGCGTGGCTCGCGGCGGCGTGCCCAGGGGCAACCGCAAGGCCAGTCCGCAGTTCGTTGCGGAAATGACCGATATTGCCATGGCGTACAACAAGGCCAAGATCGCCGTGGCCAAGATCGAAAAAGAAATGAAAACTGTAGAGGTGGAAATCAAGCAACGTCTCAAGTCCAAGGGTGTCAACCGTATCGATAATGTCCTGCACTGGTACAAAGTCGGCGCCCCGGTACGATATCAGAACAAGGAAATCCGCGAAGCCTTTATCGAGCTTGGCGGCGATCCAGAAGAATTCACCAAGACCGGTCAACCTTCCGACCGGCTTGTGATAGCTGCCACCCCGGCAGCAAGTCGTGTGGTCAAGAGTAAGACCAAACGACGTTCACCCGCCAAAGGCCCGAAAAAACCCGCTAACAACTCGCGAACCAAGACACAGAAGCAACCCGTAAAAACCAAGGCCAAGGCGAAATCCAAAACTGCAACACGAAAGACTGGAAAGACAAATGGCAAAAGATAAGAGCAAAACGGAAACTTCGACTACCGACAACCTGCAGGATGGCGGGCCGATGCACGCCACCATGCTGGGTGCCTCCCACACCACGTCGCAAGACGAAACCAAGATTGTCGACACGCTGGAACGAAGTGCCGTCGACGAGATCAATACCCAGGACGATCACATCGACCTCGAGCAATCCATGACTAAAAAGGCAGACACCACCGCCTTGGCCACCCGATCAGAGGCCCAGCCGCCGGCCAACCCCACGACGATGGAAAAAGACATCTTCGAGGAATACGGTGATCAGATCAGCTCGCGCAACATCGTCGGGCAACTGCTCAAGTTCTCCAAAGGTGACTACATGTCCGGGCAGGACAACGTAGAAATCCCGATCGGCAGCAAGATGATCGCCAACATGGACGAACTGCTTCTCGGCTGGATTCGCTGGGAAGACTCCAAGCCGGCGGAACAGCACATGGGCCGTTTGATCGACGGCTTCAAGGCACCGGCACGCAACGAGCTTGGTTTCGGCTACGAGCTCGGCGAAGAAGAACCGTCCGACATGTCGGATTGGGAAATCGACGAAACCACCAAGGAACCGCGCGATCCCTGGCAGTTCACGTACTACCTCGTGATGAAGGACCCTACCAAACTCGATGCCGCCGACGACGGCGACAGCGAAGGCACCTACACCTTCACCACGTCGAGCTCGGGCGGCAAGCAGGCGATCGGCGACCTCTGCAAGGTCTACGGCCGCAAGCGTCGCGAAGGCTACAAGGAACATTACCCGGTCGTGGCTCTCAAAGTCGGAAGCTACAACCACAGCAACAAGAAGTTCGGCCGGATCAAATTCCCCGTGTTCCCGGTCGTCGGCTGGTTCGCCAAAACCAAGTTCGGCATTCTGCCTCCGCCTGTCGATGCCACGGAGCAACTTGCGGCCGCGGCTAATGAAGATATCCCGTTCTAATCGGATGATATCGTAATGGAAAGCCACCTGCGAGACCTTGCCAGACAGCTCATGACGGTAGCTCGTGAGCATATGGCATACTCGCAGGTGGCTGCTTTTTTATGTTGCACGTCAACGACCACATTAACGCCGTGGCATACATTGAAGAGGTTAATAGGAACATGGAAACAGACGACATGATGATGCGCGATGGTGTATACGGAACGAAAGACGATAACACCATTCCGCGCCCGAACGCTATGCACCCGCCAGCAGGATATTTCAAAATAGCCGAAGGATCGTCGTGTTCCTGCAACGCCATGTGGACCGGTCCAGACGGTCGCAAATGGTGTTGCGGCGATACGCCCACGAAGAAGATTCACCCGGATGACACAGCCAAAAGCAACCACCCGCCTCGCGTCGACACCATCGTCGAAGCCGTGCGGGCGGACCTGCTGCAGCGATCCCGGCTCGGCATCGCCAAGTATGGCACCACCCTGAACGAAAATCACGGCGATCTGCGCGCGTGGCTGCAACACGCCTACGAAGAATGCCTTGATCAGGCTAACTACCTCAAATGCGCCATACAGACTATTGACAACGGATCGACGGCGACCCCGCCGGTCATGAAGTATCCCAACCCGCAGCTCGGCATCATGCTGACAAACCTGCTGACACTCGCCAACGATGCCAAATTTAAGCTACAACCTACCCACGTCACATTTGACACGATCATCGATTACATCAACAGAATAATGAAGGAGGCACAATCATGATGGACGAAGAAGCCTGCTGTCGTATCGTCGGTTCCACAATTCTTTGCCTTGATCACGGTTTCGCCCGCCTTGTCGATCATATGGGCACCGATATCAACGTTGTCCGTGCAGCACGTGTGTCTCATGACGCCGCTTGGCGTGCCGGCGTCGATCACGGTTCCGATGTCCGCCTGATCAACTACCTCTGGAAGAATCACCACACCACGCCATTCGAGGCCGTGACATTCACGTTTGAAGTCAAGGCGCCGATCTTTGTATTTCGACAATGGCATCGACATCGGACGTGGAGCTACAACGAGGTGTCGGCGCGATACACGGAACTCCCCGAAGAATTCTACCTACCGGACGGCAATCAAATCGGCGTGCAATCAAAAACGAACAAGCAGGGACGCGACACGACGATAACAACAGCTACCACCGCCAACATGCGCAACGCCATGCATAGCCACATGGTCAGCGCTTTCAGACTCTACAAGCACCTGCTCGAGTGTGACGTACCTCGAGAGCTGGCCCGGTCGGTGCTGCCAGTCGCGACCTATAGCCACATGTTTGCCACCGTCAACCTGCTCAACCTATTTCGCTTTCTGACCCTGCGCTGCGACGAACACGCCCAATATGAAATTCGGGTCTACGCCGACGCCATGTTGGCACTGATTCGGTCAATCGTGCCGGCCTGCGTCGCGGCTTGGGAAGACAACAAATAACTGCCACCAAGGCAGGGGAATTTTGGAATGACAGACGATGCCAGTAATCCATGCCTAGCCGCTGCGATCGCCTACGCCCGCAATCCGCAGCGGCCGCTATTTGTGTTCCCTGCCAAGCCGGGCGAAAAGAAATCCAGGGTCGCCGGCCGGCACTCGGCCGATGGCAAGAATTGGGGGATGACCAACAACCTCAACACGATACAAGCATACTGGAACAAGTGGCCGGATTCCAACGTCTGTATCGTCACGGGAGAAATCAATGGAATATTTGTTGTCGAAACAGATACGGCAGATCACGGCAAAGATGGGGAATCCGCTCTACTGGCCCTTGTCGCGGCTAACGGTGGTGAATGGCCTGACACTCTTACTGCCCGCTCGCCATCCGGCTCGATCCACTACTATTTCACATGGCCTGACAACAACATCACTATTCTCAATTCCGACAATAAGCTTGCACCCGGAGTTGACGTGCGTGGTGAAGGTGGCATGGTCGTTGCGCCTCCCAGCATCAACCCCAAATACGCCACACGATATGAATGGATCAGCAATGAAGGCATCGGAATTGTCAAGGCACCGAAATGGTTGTTAGACCTTATAGCGTCCAAGCTGGTCTCTCGCCGCCTCGGCGATCCACAGGCGCCAGTCGACAAGATCGCCCAGGCGATGGAGCTTATACCCAATCATGACGCCGTGGTTTGGGATGTCCCTGATTTTCGATCTGGAGAAGTCAAGGTCCGCACCGGCTGGGATGGCTGGAACGACATATCGATGGCGTTGTACCGTGCCACAGCCGGATCGGAAGAAGGTTTCAAAATATTTGACAAGTGGTGTCAGAAGAACGGGGTGAAGTACAATGCCAAATACACGCGTTATAGTTGGTTCAGACGGTACGTTACTAGTCCACCTAGAGGGATTGGGGCTGGTACACTTTTTATGCTGGCTGATGAATACGCACCGGGCTGGCGCGGGATATGGGAAGAAGAACATCCGGAAGAAACAGCCGCCCAAAAACAGGAGTTCAAAGAAAACCGCCGCGCCGAGGACATCGCCGAAACCAAAAAGGCCATTACCGTTGCTGCCAGGAAACAGGTCCACAAGAAGGCGGATTTCACAATCAAAGTCACATCCGACGAAATCCATACAGCGGTAGACCTGACGGAAGAAAGCCTGCTCGCCATCAGCTCCCCGTTCTACATCTATGGTGGCATGCTGATGATGCCCGTAACGACGAAGGTCCGATCGCACGACGAAAAGATGACGACGATAGCAACATTCCACGAAGTCCAACTGAATTACATGCTCGACCACACCAACCGCCACATCGATTACAAATCTTATGATGTCAAAGCCAAAGATTGGAAGTCAATCGATCCGCCGCTAAAAGTCATCACCCGCCTGCTGGCCCGTGTCAGCGTATTGAAATTCCCCAAGGTCTCCGGATTGATAACGACGCCGACGATGCGCCCAGACGGATCGTTGCTGCTCGAGGCGGGCTATGACGCCGAAACAGGATTGCTGCTGGTCGACCCGCCGTCGATCGACCCGATACCGGACAAGCCGACACAGGCGCAGGCAGCCAAGGCTCTCGCCTTGCTGGAAGACCTGCTCGACGAATTTCCTTTTGCCGATGACGTGGCCAAGGCCGTGGCCTTGTCGGCGCTGATTACACCCATCGTGCGCGGCGCCTTCCCAGTCGCCCCGATGCACGTCAACCGGGCGCCGGTCATGTCCTCGGGAAAGTCGTATCTATTTGACTGTGTAGCCACGATGGCGATCGGTCAGAACATGCCCGCCACGGCCGCCGGCCAGAACGACGAAGAGACCGAAAAACGCCTTGGTGCCGCTTTGCTGTCGGGTCAACCCCTGATCAACATCGATAACGTCAACGGACTCCTCGGCGGCGACGCCCTGTGTCAGTACATCGAGCGACCCACCGTCAGCATTCGTATCCTGGGCAAGTCCGAGAACAAGACAATCGAATCACGGGGCACGACATTCTTTGCAACCGGCAACAACATCACGCTAGTGGGTGACATGACCCGCCGTGTTGTGATCTCGACTCTTGATCCAAAAATCGAACGACCGGAGCTGCGCGAGTTCCGCAAGCAGCCAAAAGCCATGATAGCGGCCAACCGCGGCAAGTACATATCAGCGGCACTGACGGTCTGTAAGGCCTACGTGGTCGCCGGCCGCCCTGGGAAGGCCAAGCCGCTAGGATCGTTTGAGGCGTGGTCGGACACGGTGCGATCGGCGTTGATGTGGCTGGGCAAGGCGGACCCGGTGGAATCCATGGAGATAGCCCGCGACGAGGACCCGAAGCTCGTCGAGCACCGGGCGCTGTTACTTGAATGGGCATCCGTGATTGGTCGCGGCCGAGGTCAGCGCGTCACCCTGTCCAGTCTGATCGAAGAGGCCACGTCACCCGGCAGCGGTGGTGGCTACAGCGAATTTGATTTCAAATGGCCGGACCTGAACGCGGCTGTGATGCGGGTGGCCTCGGTCTACAACCGGCCGCCCGACTTGACCCGGCTGGGGAACTGGATGCGGATGCACAAGAACCGGGTGCTGGACGGTCTGCGGTTCGTCCAGGAGCCGAACGCCAAGGGGTCGTCGAAGTGGTGGGTGGAGCGGGTATCCGACCCCGACGAGGACGTTACCGGGCTGCGGTTGGCCGAAAATGTGGTCAAACCGAGCTTTGGCGACCGGTAGAGACTTGAATTTATTGATGAATTTAGGCTCCGATTTCTGTTGAATTGGGTGTGGATCGGAGTATATTCGGGGTCGGGACAACCCCACGGAGCCCGCCATGACCAAAACCTACCTCGTGACCATCAAGTCCGCCCTCGACGAACGCGACGTATACGTGTCTGCCAAAACCCCGGCCGCCGCCATCAGGATCGTTCGCAAGTCCCTTACCGGTTTTGAAGCTCGTTGGGCGTCGGTGTTCCTCGCCTAAGACAACCCACAGGAGAAGCCCCATGTTACAGATCGTCGTCGACCGTACTTCCGGACAAATTAATTCAGCCCGCGTCGCCACCGATAAGGAAGTCAAATTCTGGTGCGCTGGACGGTTCGGAGAGGTCATCGAAAACCGCAACGACTGGCCAACCATCAATCACGCCAAGGCTGTCGCCGATGCCCTGGGCGCCGACTACATCGCCACCGACGCCGGCCCGTATGTGTCGCCCAGGTACGATGTCATCAAGCTTCCCAAGGTCGGCGACGAGGTGTCGTATACGTTCAACGGCGATCATTATCCGTGTGGCACTGTCGCCTCGATATCCACGTCAATGCGGATCGTCACCACCACCGAAGGACAAAAGTTCTACCGGGTCCGCGATACCGGATGCTGGAAGTACAACAAAACATGGTCGCTCGAGATGGGCCACGTGTCCAAGCTTAACCCGGAGTTTTGATTCCATGTTCAACATTTACCAATATGCCCACATCGCGGCATTCTATCGTCGCAAGGCTGCACTTGACTTCTCGCAGTTTGCCCATTGGTTCGGATTGGCTGAAGCCTATCACATGGCTTCTCAAGGCTGGGCACTGGCTGACCGGTAACATGTCGAAACGGCCTACGGGCCGTCTGTTCAGGGTGGCTCCCTGGGCACCGATGATGACAAGCCAAACCCACAGGACCCCACACCATGACCACATCGTCCGAACTGACCACCATATCCAAGATCGTCGACCGGGCCGAGTCCCTCGGCCTGCTCCACAAATTCCGCTATTCCCGTCTGACGTGCATGATGGATGTGGCGGCCGTCCATGACGACATCACCCCTTTGCGGCTCGACGACCTGTTGGCCGCCGACAAATTTAATTTCATCCACGACATCACCGGTATCGCCCGCCATCTCCACCGTGATTCGGACCGGGCCAAGCGATACCTTACGGGCGGTTTCATCCCTCGATTCAGCCGTTGACAGGGCGGCCCAAATCGGAATAGGATGTGGGCGGGACCTTTCGGGGTCTCGCCCATCGGCTTTTTAACCCCACAGGACATCAAACCATGACCGAGCTCGAACACATCATCCTCCGGGATCAAATCGACATCGCCACGGGGATCATCGTCATCCCCGACAAAGACACCAAGTTCGCCCTCCCGATCATCTGCCCAAAAACCAAGGAAATCATCTCGGCCGAAACGCTCTACAATCGTTGTTGCGCCGATCTTGGCTACGTCGTGCGTGATCACATCGCCGACCTCGTGTTCGACAATCTGGATTATACCAACACCGCCACCGTCTGCATGCTCGAAGTAAACGACGCCGTTTCGGCTTGGGCAAAGGATGTACGTATTCAGCTAGGCATCATCCCCGTATCAGCCGACGACATCCACAAGGCCAACGACCTGATTACCCGCCACGAGGCCAAGCTCGGCTATACATTGAACGTCGATCACCGCAAATCCGTGCTGATGTACCAATTTTCATCTTGGACCATGGCCTACATCAACGCCGTGTACGACGCCATCCATACGTCACTGACTGAGCATGTCCTGACACAGGCTGTATTCGTTGACGTCATAGCCAATCCGATCGCCTATCGGCTGTTGACCGATCAAGGGGCGGCCGTGTTGGTCTACGCCGGTTCGTGCTACGAATTGTATATGTCCGAGAGTCACGACATCTGTATCGACGAACACGGTATGGATATCGGGCTGAATTCCCATAATCTGGAATCCGATTACTGATCAGCCACAGCCTCCCCCGTCGACAATCAAACCCCCGGCCATGACAGCCGGGGGTTTTGTTTTGGGGCGATCCTCGGGGTCCGTAAGGCCGTCTAGCGCCGAACTGTCGCCCTGGCTGCCATCAACCGATCATAGGCGGCCGCGGCCTCGGCCTTGGCCGCTGCCTTGGCTGCAGCCTTCTCCCGTGCCTTAAGCCGGGCATGTTCGACATGCCGCTGATACTTGGCCACGGCTTTGGGTCCACGGGCCGCCCGGGCGGCTTTGTTGTCGGCGATCGACCGGAGGCGGGCCTCCTTGGCCTCGGCCCGCTCCGCCCGCTGTCGGACCCAGCCGGCCTGCTTGGCCGCCCACCGGGCCAGTCTGGCCTCCTCGTCGGCCTTGACCTGGGCGCGTGTTCGACGGCGCTTGATGATCCGCATGATTTTGACCTCCTATAATTGATAGACCCAGATAGACCCTGTTGACCCCATAGTGTGACCCAAATGTCACGGGGGGTCAAGACGGGAAATGGGGGTTGATCCCAGCTCCTACACGTGATTTTGGATATATATTCGTATTATCAGTAATCCAAAATTGTCACGGGTGATACGTAAGTGTCCCCTTTAACCGTCTTGACCCCCCTTGGGTATTCAAGCTAGCGATTTGACTGTGCCGCCCATCCTTGGGATAGGGAGCAGGCTGTTGACAGGGCGATCAGGCCAAAGTCCCTTGTGAAAGCGGGTTGTTTGGGTCTATCAATCGGACGGTAACTGATTTGGCAGGTTAGGGCTGATGATCGTTTCAACCTCTTGGGGTGTCCTCGTAGCTCAACAACAGCGCCATAAATCGCTAGCAGAAGTTTTGACTTCTCGCGGTGTTGGTTATTTCATTCCCGTAGTTGAAGAGTTGACAATCTCGCGTGGTCGGCATGAGCGGTCGATGAAACCACTGCTGGGTGAATATGTGTTGTTTGCAGTGTCGTCGGTTTGGAAAACACTGTTGTCGATTCGCGGTGTGTCGGGGATGTTGTTGAATGAAGCAGGATATCCGGCACAGGTGTTGCCACGAGAGCTCGAGCGGTTGCGGGCAATGTGCGATGGGGATGTGTTACGGGTTGTCGAGCCGGATGTGAAGAAAGAAGTGAAATACGGCGATCCGGTCAAGGCGACAAGCGGGCCATTTGCTAATCATTTCGGCCGGTATCTGGAAAAGACGAAGCGCGGTGATGCCGCGCTTTTCTTTTTGTTCGGGCGGGAACAACGTGTCGAGTTTAAGCGTGGTGACTTGATAGCCGTGTAAGTTCCTTCGGGCCTCGGTCTTGTTCACCGACTGCTTTTAGCACCAAGGGCGGAGCTTGCCGTTTTCAAAAAGGGGATTTGTTATGGTTGAGCGCGTTTATGGAATTGTGAAATTTTTTATCGATGACAAGGGATATGGTTTCATTGCGCCGGTCGACGGCGGCAAGGATATTTTTGTTCATCGATCGGGGTTGGTATCTGGACTTCGCGAATTGAAGTCCGATCAAAAAGTGAGTTATCGGGTCGAGCAGTCCGATAGGCCGCGCGGCGATGGCAAGATGGCAGTTGAAGTACAACTTGAGAGTTAAAGAATCTTTGGGATATCCAAGTGGCAGCCACGAAGACCAGCAATGCCAAGCGCAAGAGCTACCTGCCGAAGGACGCGAACGGCAAGGTAAAGGGCGGACCTGGGAGACCGAAGGGCGTCCCGAACAAGATCACGACCGAAGCCAAGACAGCTATCGCTATGGCGTTCGAGGGGATTGGCGGACTACCGGCGCTGATAACCTGGGCAAAGAAGAACGCAACTAATAGAGCAATCTTCTACACGCATATATACACGAAGCTTATCCCGGTTCAGGTGGCGGGGAAGATCGATCTCAGGGAAGATAGCAGTGCCAGTCACGCCGCCGCCGTTTTCGAACGTATACTCCTTGGCATCATCGATTCGCGACAAGACGGAAGCGAAGAAGCTCCTGTCATCATTGACGCCGAACCAAATCGAGAGCCTACTCCACAATTGGTCCTTTCTAGCTCGGCCAGAACAAAGGCCGCCTAGTTCGCTTCCTAATTCAAATCTGCCGTGGCAGTTTTGGATGTACATGGCGGGTCGTGGCGCCGGCAAGACACGATCGGGAGCCGAGTGGATACGCGATAAGGTCAAGCAGGGATCGCGTCATCTTGGCTTGATAGCTCCGACAGCCGCCGACATACGCAAGGTCATGGTCGAAGGCGAATCCGGTGTGCTCGCCTGCTCCTGGGACAAAGACGTTGATAATTTTGGGCAGCATATGGGCCGCCCCGAGTACGAGCCTTCGAAGTCACATCGGTTGACGTGGGAGAATGGAGCTACCGCCCATTGCTTCTCTGCAGAGGAGCCGGATCGATTACGTGGACCGCAGCACGATACGATTTGGGCGGACGAGCTCGCTGCGTGGAAGGACATGAAGAATATTGAAGCTGTCAATGCTTGGGATATGGCGTTGTTCGGCTTGCGACTTGGTGCTAATCCGCAGGCATTGATAACGACGACGCCGCGGCCGATACCGGTCATTCGTGAGATGTTGCGTTCGGAGCATTGCGTCGTCACACACTCGACGACATACGCCAATAGGGCCAATCTGGCGGCGGCGTTCCTGAGCGTTATCATTGCCAAGTACAAAGGCACGCGGCTGGGTCGTCAGGAGCTCGAGGCTCTGATACTCGACGAGCTGGAAGGGGCGCTGTGGACGCGCCAGATGATACAGGATGCATTGCTGGTCAATCGCAGTGAGCCCGATTATCTTCGTACTGTCGTGGCAGTCGATCCGGCTACCACTGACAAGGCGGCGAGCAATCTCACTGGTTTGATCGGTGCGAGCCTCGGTGTCGATCGACACGGATATGTTCGCGATGACAGATCAGGTCGTTACAGTCCCGACAAGTGGGGACGCGTTGCTATTCAGATGTACGATGACTTGCAGGCTGATTGCATTGTTGCTGAAGGCAATCAGGGTGGCGACATGGTGCGTCATACCATACAGACAGCGGCTGTCGCCATGGAACATGGTCCTGTTCCTGTTCAGATCGTACACGCGTCACGATCGAAGCAAGCGCGGGCCGAACCGGTGTCGGCGCTTTATGAGCAGAAGCGTATACATCATGTCAAACCGTTCCCGGAGCTGGAAGATCAGCTTTGTACCTGGGAGCCGTTGAGTGGCGATCCGTCGCCCGATCGACTTGATGGGTTGGTGTGGGGAATAACGAACTTGATGCTTGGAAGTCCTATTGTTTCAATAGTCGTGCCTATCGTCACAGGAACACCGCGGATAATACCGGGTCAATAACTGGAGGTTGTCGTTATGGTTGACATTACTGCGCTCGAGAATACGAATGCACATCGCTGGGAAACGATGCATATTCGCAACGATCGGATCAACGCTTTACACGCTACGGCACTGCGGTTGACAGCGCCCGACGCCAAGGCGAGATATCAGGGCGTCAGCGATCATCTGGCGCAGATCGCCGCTCGAGATAAAGCGACCAACGCTGCCGGCAAGACGAATATCGTTGTCGTACCACCGTGGTTCATCGCGATCGTCAGCGAGCGCGAATATGGTGGCCCGCCGCACTGGGATCGTCAACTCGGGCAGGGTGATCCGCTACACGAAAAGTCGGTTCATGTGCCGTCCGGAATGGGTCCATATCTTTCGCATCCCGAAGATACTACACCCGGTAACGATGCCTGGACGCGCTGTTGCGTTGATGTCCTGCTCAATTCGGCTCCTTTTGCTGCGAAGTGGACGATCTGGACGATCGGCGGCGTGTTGACGTTGTTCGAAGAATACAACGGACTCGGCTACGCCAAGCGGGGTGTGCCGTCAGCCTACGTGTGGTCCGGCACCGATCAATACGTCAGCGGCAAATACGTTCGCGATCGTGTGTATGATCCCAAGGTCGTCGACGTGCAGGAAGGCTGCGCCGCAATCTTGGCTATGATGATGGCCGTGGATTCTTCGATAAAGATCGAAGGAGTTAATACGTGATACTCCAGCGCAGCGATCTTCGTTGCGGAAAAAAGTGTCACGCTGGGAACTGACAATGTTGTTGGTAGCGTACAGCGTTGTGATAGCAGCAGGAATATACCTATACGTTAAACGTTGAACCCTGGAGGTCGTTATGGTTGCCGTTACCCGTTTGTTGATCGTCGGTGCATTGCTCGTCAGTCCCGTGCTGGCTCGCGATGATGGGAGATACACCAACTCCCCGCTACACGAATGGTTTGATCACTTGTCGAGTAAGAAAGGCCTGTGTTGTTCGAATACCGACGGCTTGGCGGTTGCCGATGTCGATTGGGAATCCAGTGGCGGGAAGTTTCGTGTTCGTCTGGAAGGCCGCTGGGTTGACGTTCCCGATGATGCTGTGATCACGGAGCCAAATCGATCGGGGCATACGATGGTCTGGCCCGTCTATTATCGCAATGGCGATGATCCTGTCACAATCTATATTCGCTGCTTCATGCCAGGAGAAATGTCATGACCGATACTCATATAGACGCCTTCATCGACGGTGCCTTCGTCGGCTGCATGATGTTTTTGAGTTACATGCTCCCGGCGCTGATTGCATATCTGCGCTATCATCGCAATTGGCGGGCGATCGCAGCCTTGAACCTGCTGCTCGGATGGACATTTTTCGGCTGGGTCATGGCGTTTGTCTGGGCGTTGACGTCACAACAAGAGGAGCTGCGACATGGCCACGAACGACGTTGAAGTGAAGCTGCACGTTGATACATCGGAGGCAGAAGCTGCCATCAGGCACTTCCAACTCCAAACCGCCCAGTCGGCACTCGATGACATCCTCGTAGTTCTCGATTGGCTCGGTGCCACCAAGACTCCGACCAAGCAGGCCGAAGCTGCGTTGGGCAGACTGCGCGAGCGGGCGAAAGCAAACGTGCCGCTGGATGTTCGTATCGTCAACAATCCGTAAACGACAATCGACGCAAAAAGCGTTCGTTAACATCGGAAGAGAGGAAACGATCATGTTGAATGTTGCATTAAATGTTGTCAAGTCATCTACCACGCCCGATGCCACTACTTTCAACGAATCTGCTGTCAATTTATTTTATCGCGGAGACTACATTGAAGCGGCAAGGCAGTTGCAATGGGCGCTGGTTCTCGATCCGGAATACGATGAAGCATGGCATAACCGAGCCATGATTTTGAACGCGCTTCGTGATCCATTCGACGCCATCCTGTGTTGTGACAAAGCTATTGAGATAAATCCCTATAACGCGATCTATCACAATACTCGTGGTGTGTGCCTGTCGGCGTTGGGTTTGTTTGCCGATGCGATGGTGAGTTACGAAGAGTCTCTGCTGCATAACCCCGATTTGTCTTCGGCGTGGCACAACAGAGGCTACGTAGCAAAGCTGCTTAATCGGATGGAGGATGCTGTTACTTATCATCGTATGGCTACGCATAAGCATCCAGGAAATCCGACTTATCATATGGCGTTGGCTGCCGCGCTTCTTGCCGTGGGCGAGCTCGAGGATGGATGGCTGGAATACGAGTATCGTTTCAAAGTACTCAATAGCAACCACAGACAGATTCCACTACCGAAGTGGCGTGGTCATGATATCAAGGGACTTATTCTGTGCGCCGAACAGGGTTACGGCGATACGATACAGTTCCTGCGTTATGGACCGATACTGAAACAACTCTATCCGAACATGCAGGTATATGTCGAAGTGAAGAAGCCGCTGCTCCAGTTGGCTCGCACTATGGAAGGCATCGATGGTGTCGTGTTGTACGGCGATCCGCTGCCCAGTGATGCAACGCATTACCTGCCGATGATGTCGGCGCCAATCTACGCCGGTACGCACACGATCGACGATATACCTTCCGAATCGTATCTTCGCGTGCGGGACAGCGGCAAGCCGGCTATACAGGTCGGCAAGAGGTCATACAATGTCGGCATTTGTTGGTCTGCTGGTACGCGACCGAATCAGCCGGAGTTGCAGGACATCGCTGAACGCAAAAGCATAGCCTTGCGTTTTCTCCAGCCGCTGGCGGATATCGAGAACGTCCGTTGGTTCAACCTTCAAGTGCCGTCGCCGGCGGAGAAGCCGTTCCCGATGGAAGACTATGAGATTCATGATTTCTACGACACGGCTTGTTTGATATCGTCGCTTGATCTGGTTGTAACTGTCGATACCAGCGTCGCCCATCTGGCAGGGGCTATCGGCGCCAACACAATCCTGATGACACCCAGGGATAACTGCTGGCGGTGGTTCGATGATCGTCTGGCGTCGCCGTGGTACCCATCTCTGCGCCAGTATCGGCAGCCTGTATCGGGAGATTGGGCCAGCGTGATTGCGAAGGTCAAGGAGCTTATTACGGTCATGGCTCGACCAAATCAGGTAGCGGCAGAATAGGAACTAAAGCGTAATGGCTGCTGATCCAATCCCGATCATCAAGGCTAAGGACCCGTTTACGGACGGGTCCGGAGGCTGGGGCGCTCCACAACTGAATTACGGCATGAACTTTAAGGACTACGGTTCTTATGGTCTGCGTCAATATTCTGGTTGGGTGCGGGAAGAATTCCTTCCGCAGCTTGTCGGGCGACAGGCTGTTACTGTCTACCGCGAAATGCTCGACAACTCGAGCACGGTAGGCTCGATGATATTTGCCATAACACAATCCATGCGCAAGGTGGAGTGGCGCGTCGAATCTCCGACTGACAATGCTGCCAAGAAAGGGCAGAGCGTCCAGAAAGAAGTAGAGTTTGCCGATTCGCTTCGTCTTGATATGTCGCATACCTGGGAGGACTTCGTGTCGGAAGCTCTCTCCATGTTGGGGTATGGATTTTCGGCGCACGAAATCGTTTACAAGAAACGCCTGGGCAGATCGCCGCCCAGGTCCGACGACAACTCCGGACCAAGCAAAGAAGATACGCAGCCGGCAAGCGAATACACAGACGGAAGGATAGGCTGGCGGCGCCTGCCGATTCGTGGACAAGACACCATTCTGAAATGGTTCTTCGACCCGAATGGGCAAATACGCGGTCTGACGCAACAGCCGTGGGTTGGAACACTGCTCGATATCCCGATCGAAAAAATGTTGTTGTTCCGTCCTACGCTGCACAAGAATAACCCCGAGGGGCGATCGATCCTGCGCACGGCATACAGGTCATACTATTTCGTCAAGCGTCTCGAGGAGCTCGAGTCGATCCTGTTCGAGCGTATGGCTGGATTTCCGGTCATGTACGTGCCGAGTGAGTTGATGGAGAAGGCAGCAGCCGGCGATCCGGCGGCAAGCATCGCCCTGCGGGCATACAAGAACATCGTCACAAACGCCCGCGTCGACGAGCAAATGGGAGCTGTGCTGCCAAGCAATACTTACGTGGATGCCGAAGGCAAACCGTCGGCTATCAAGATGTATCAGTTTGAATTGTTGACGCCGCAACACGGTCGAAGCGGTGTCGATGTTGACAAGACGATCACGCGTCACAAGATCGATATGCTCATGACGACGTTGTGCGATTTCATCCAGATGGGTCACGAGGTTCGCGGCACCAACAACCTGGGCACGATGAAAGTGGATATGTTCTATTCGGCGATTGAGGGATGGCTGGACAGCATCAGTTCGGTTCTTAATCGATATGCGTTGCCGCGCGTGTGGGAATTGAACGGACTTGACCTAGATACGATGCCACAGTATCGGCCCGACATGCCGCAGCGCCTGGACCTTGACGGCCTCGGCGCCTTTATCAGCAACATGGCTACGTCTGGCATGCCGTTGTTTCCTGACGAAGAGTTAGAAGCGTATTTGCGTGATGCCAGTGGGTTGCCGGAGATCGATGACAAATCTAACCCGGTATCCATAGTTCAGGGCAAGTTGACAAATGATAGTTTGAAAAAAATGATGTTTCGCGCAATGGCGAGACAGATAAGAAAAAACAAGAGGAGCGATGTCGCGCAGTAAAGGCAACGCTGGGGAATGAAAATGGTGGAGGTTCCGTTACCATCTGCGGAGAAAATAAAAATGGTTTGTTCTACGGCAGCGGCGGTTATAGCAGTTGTAACAGGTTATATAGCGCTGGACGGCCCATTGCCTGCCACGCGTCAATGGGTGCTGGCGCAGAATGATCAGTTGAAGTCAAGGCTGATTGATAACTCATTACAGACTAATCGTTTGGAGCTGGAATTGTTAAGGCGGGAGCAGTTCGATCGTAAAATAGAAGCTACAGTCGAGCAGAAGCCGGAAATACAGTCGATTTTGACGGAGCGGTTGAATTCAATATCTGACTCCATCACGGCAACTATTACCAAGAACCAGGAATTGCAGCAGGAGAAAGCACACCTGTTGTCTGGAGGGAAGTGATCTGAATGTCGGTATCGTCTGCCCCGCAATTGACTTGGACAAATATTGTTGCGACGATAGCCGTTTTTTGTGTCATGGCAGGTGGTGGTTATAAAATAATAGCGTCTGAATTAGCATTTCAACGTGAGTTAGGTAGAAATGAAGACGATGACTTGAGAAAACAGATTGAGCAGAATCGGCGTGATATAGAAGCTATTCGAAATTCCTTTTTAACTATACGCGAACACACCGCTTACCAGCACGAACAAACGCTTGTGAATAACGAATTTCGGGATCATTTGACAGCGTTGGAACTGGGTCAACGGGAATTGATAGCACATCAGGCACATACCCCTGTGGAATCAAAAGAAGTCGATGTGTTATCGGCATCTATTGACAAGCGTTTCGAATCTGAACAGCAACAAATAAACGACATCAACAGGCAGATCGCAGCTTCTATCTTGTTACCGGGGCATCAATTACAGCCACAAAGCAAAGGAACGTTACCATGAGTAGCAGGCACAATCGTCGCAAACGTCGGCAAGTCAATGAAATTCCGATGCTGGTCGAACGTGTTCAGAAGATGGAACAGGGGGCGGCAGATCAGACGCAGAGTGGTGACACTCGCCTGTCTTATGAAGAAGCGAAATGGCCCTACCTGTCTCCCGTCTTTCGCGCAACCCACAACCGCCTACGTGTGGCTCGCGGCCTCCCACCGATACCGCCGCCAAAGGTTGATCTCTACGTTGCGCCCAAGGCGCCGTTGATCAAGCCGTTCGATCCGAACGACAAGGAGTTTATCGCGGCGACGAGGGAATTTCTTGGCGGGACTGTGATGGGCGGTGGTCCCGAGGGATTTACGATCAATGGAGAGTATGTGAAGTTATAGTTGTCAACTGAAAGAGCAAAATCCGATGATGAATCCAGCCGCCACACAGTCTCCGCAATCGCAGGCGATCTATGTCGCCAACAGCTACTTGGCGTTGGCGGAACAATTGATGACGATGCACGACCAACTCACGGAGCTGGCGTTGCAATGGACTGACGACAACGTTGTGAATACGTTGGCTCAGCTGCACACTGTTAGCATACAGCTTGATGGATCGTTGGCCACCATCGGCGATAGCTCTCCGATTCAAACCAACCCGATCAATCCGCAGGTGTATCAGACGCTGACGCGTCCTGTAAGCACGCTTCAGATTACCCAGATCAAAACCGTGCTGGATGGCATCGTATCATATGTCAACGGATCGGCAGTCACGACACAGCCGGGGGCACACGCCATCCTCAACGCCGTTATCGGGGGGTAGAAATGAGATCGTTTGTTATATTAGTGGGCGGAACTGCTGTCGGATTCTGTGGCGGTTTCGTATACGGCGACTGGCATGCAGTATCGTTTCTTGCCAGTGTATTGCTTGATTTTGCTGGGTTATCACATCACTGAAACAGGAGTTCCAAAACATGACTGACGACGCCAAGAAGAAGCGACACAGTGTTCCCCACATCATGACCGCCGCGCCGGTCGATCCTTACGTCGGCGTCGTGCCGTCGAGCCCGAAGGCGCGAACCTGGGAGCCGCCCTATACGCACATTCAGGTCATCGATTTCCTTTCCGTGTCCACGGAGCCGGTCGACGATGGCAATTGGGCGGTTACTGTCGTGCTCGATAACGAGAAAGACGCCGAGCTTTTTCACAATGCCATCGCCGGCAAGCTCGTTCGCCTCGCGGGCGACCCCGTTACGGATGTCAACGGCGCCCCTGTGATCGATGCCAATACCGGCCGGCAGAAGATGCGGAACGTGCGCCGGGTGGCTATCGACGACTCGACCAATCACCCGCACCTCGATCCGGTCTCCGGCCACGCAATGACCGTTGTACCACCGCTCGAGCCGGTCGCCGAGGCTGATGCCGTCATGCCGGAAGGCTATGTCGACGATGACGACGACAACGACGACGAAAGCGAGAGCGTCGCGGAAGCGGGCGGGGCGCCGGTTGCGGCTCCCAGGAAAACCAAAGCCGAGAAAGCCGCGGAGAAAGCGTCTGCCGGCTCCTGAGAACTTTCCTTTGTGAGGTTGTGGCTGGGCAAAACCCCTGCCACAACTAAACAGTTTAGAAAGCCACCGATGAAATTCTTTTGCGAATGCATAAAAGACGCCGGGGTGAAGTCCGTGCATTCAGTCACGGCCATCGGCAACGCTACGCGGGATCGAAAACGGCGCGAAGCGAATACTACCATGTCACGGGCTACTCAAGCCGTGTCGACAAAGGACCCGGATTCCTACGCGCTCGACGAAGAGGACCCGCCGGACATCGTACACGGCAGCAAAGCGTGGTCGATCCCCCTGGACATCAAGAAGGCCGAACCAGACAAGCAGTTGATATTCGGCTGGGCAAGTGTCGTCGAGAAAGACGGTGTGGCCATTATCGACAAGCAGGGCGACGTGATCGCCGTGGATGATCTGGAGAACGCAGCTTACGTGTACGTCATGGAATCGCGGACCCACGGCGATATGCACAACGCCACGTATATGGCCAAGATGGTCGAGTCCATGGTGTTCACCAAGGAAAAGCAAGAAGCTCTCGGTATCGACCTCGGTCAAGTCGGTTGGTGGGTTGGCTTCAAAGTCGACAATCCCGAGCTATGGGATGCCCACAAGCGCGGAGAGCGTCCCGAGTTTAGCATCGGCGGTGCCGCTGTTCCCGTCGATCTAGTCGAGAAGAAGGGAGGGGGGCGTCGTTGGTCGCGCCACCCTTTTGAGTCAGGCGCGGCTAGCACCGCGCACCACGTTCTGTCTAGAATGTTGGCTCACCAACAACACAAGCTGTTACACGAATATTCCAGTAATAGCATGGTCAAGGCCAGCGACAACAAGGTCGACCGTATTGTTCGTGTAGTCGATCAAGACGACATTGTATTGCAGAATGCTACAAATCGCTTGGTGGAAACTCTGACGCGAGCGGCACAACGAACCGGTTCCAAGGCAGCCGAATCGATGGTTGGAAATCCAAAGGGTTTGCTGCGTCCGGAAGAGCAAGCCAGATTGCGCGCAATGCATAATACGTTGTCCGAGAATGTCGACTTCTGGGCAAAGAAATACGGAAAGGGCAGAGCAGCTGAGTTGGTCGGGCGCATGTACGATAAATCCGGGAAGCTTGTGGTCAATCAAAACGCAGAATGGAATATCAACGCGACCACCAACGAGGTTGCCACTCGATTGGTGACTGAAGCTCTGGAAAATAATTGGAATGTAGGCAAGTTGTCCGACGCTCTTACGGCCAGCAAATTGTTTACTCCGGATCGCGCGGAAATGATTGCGCGAACGGAAATTAGCAGGGCGCAGAATTTGGCGATGTTACGCGCCGGTTACGAGTACAATCGACTTGCCAGGAAGAATCACAAGAAACGTGTCAGGAAGATTTGGTTACTTGGACCGAATCCGTGCCCGATATGCGAAGAGAACGGCGGAGAAGTTCTTACACTTGGCAGAGAATACAGTAGTGGAGATTTTGCCCCTCCGGTACATCCAAACTGTATGTGTGAGCTCGAATTGATTGAGGAATAAAAATGGCCAAGCTGTTGACGCGACTTCGTATTGACGAGGTTTCCAGTGTGGATCGCGGCGCCGGGGAAGGTGTCAAGATCATGTTGATGAAAAGGAATGGCAACGTGGCGAACAAATTCGGCAGCATGTTTTCGAAAATCTTTGGTGGCGGCGAGGATAACACCGTTATCATCGACAAGTCAGTTCATGGACTGGCTGAGTCCGTTACTTCGATATTGTCCGATGACAATGTGGAAGATACTGCGAAGGCCGCAGCACTGTCCAAGACGTTCGAGCAGTTCGGCGACCATCTGAAATCGACCCTGACTGTGGGTTCAACAGTCGTAAAGACAGGGGAGTCCGAGATGGACCTCAAAGCACTGGCCAAGGCATTCGGCCTGCCCGAAACGGCGACCGAAGCGGAAGTTACCACGGCGATCGGCAAGAGCGTCGCGATCAATAAGGCGGCTGCCGATGCCGTTGTCGAGATGAAGAAGATGCAGCGGGAACTGCGTGTCGCCAAGGCCGAATTCACTGCCGCCGAGCTGGACTACTACAACAAGGCCAGCGAGTACGACGAGGAAGAAGACGATTCGGACCCGAAGCTGACCGCTGACGACAAGGCCGGCAAGAAGCGCAAGAAGGCCTTCCGCGAGGCTACGCACGCCCAGCGCGCCGATATTCTCAAGGCCGCGGCGCCGGCTTTGCCCCCCGAGATTCAGCAGATTCTCGATCAAAACAAGGCAATGGCCAAGCGCATCGAAGACCTGGAATCCGGCGGCAGCATGGCCGTTCTCACCAAGCGGGCAACCGAGCTTGGTTTGGCCGAGTCCGAAGCCGAGACGCTGGCCAAGGTCCGCAAGGGCGATCTGGCGGCGATCGAAAAACTCGAGGGCTATCTCAAGTCTGCGACGGCGCAAGCCAAGGCGGGCGGGTTGTTCAAGGAGTTCGGTTCCAGAATCGGCGATAGCCTCGGTGGCACGACTGCCCAGGATGAGCTGAATGAGCTGGCCAAGAAGCGATTGGCGGCGGAACCGGCACTGGGCACGTTTGCCAAGGCGTTTGCCAAGGTCTACGAGGACCCGGCGAATGCCGAGATCGTCAAGCGGGAGCGCACCGAGAATCGTCCGCAGGTTGCGTAGCGATCTGCGTTGTTTTTTATTACCAACAACTGAAAGGGAGCCAATCTAATGGCAATCGACACTCCACTTCTCCACGACGGCACGCAAATGATTGCGGCGGCGAACTACTACAATCCGGCTGTTCCGTTGGCGGGTCCGGGCGGGTCCGGGCAGTTCCTCGGCGTCGTGATTTCAGCAAGCCGTACTATCTCGATTCAGACTTCCCCGGGCGGCCAAATCTATGGTGTGTTGCAGAACACACCACTCGCACTGAATGACGCCGCCGACATCGGTCTCCTCGGAATCACCAAGATGGTGGCTGGGGCGTCGATCACCGCCGGGGCGGAATTGATGATGGACGCCTCCGGGCGTTTCATTACCTGGGTTGCCGGCGCGGGCAATTTCAAGGTTGGTATGGCAATCGAGACCATCGCGGCTGCCAACGGCATTTTCACTGGCCTGATCTACAACCCGAATTACAAGGTCGTGACGTAACAGCGCCGTTATTCTACCTGCTGTTTTTTCCAAATAGGCATTGAAAGGAAAGAAAAATGCCGCAACCAACCGTTTTGCAGGTCCACGTACAGGCGGCGCTGACGCAAATCGCCACCGCCTATATTCAGGACGAAAAGAACTACGTGGCCGAACAGGTGTTTCCCCTCGTGCCGGTCGAATTTCAATCCGACAAATACTTCGTCTTCTCGAAAGACGACTTCTATCGGGACGAAGCGCAGCGTCGGGCTGATGCGGTCGAATCGGCGGGCGGTGGGTTCAATCTGAATCCGAACAACACCTACAGCGCCGATGTCTGGGCGTACCATAAAGACCTCGGCGGGCAGACGCGACGCAACGCCGATCCGGCTGTCAATATGGACGTGGCGACCACCAAGTTCGTCATGCAGAAGCTTCTCATTCGCCGAGATCGCTTCTTCATGCAGCAATACATGGTCAACAGCGTGTGGTCGGCGGATTACGTCGGCACTGCCGGCGGCACACCGGGGGGCACGACTCCGGCGTACTGGAATGACGATGCCAATGGTGATCCGTTCACGGACATTGCCAATGCGCAGACCACGATTCTGCAGAATACCGGATTCGAGGCCAACACGTTGCTGAAGGCTTTCCCGGTGTATCAGGGTCTCCGCAAGCATCCGCTCGTCGTCGATCGCATCAAGTACACGACACGTGCGGACGCCTCCAAGATCACCCCGGAGCTGCTGGCTTCGGCCTTCGATGTCGAGCGGGTCATCGTATCCAAGGCGGTCTACAATTCCGCTCCGGAGTCGACGACGATAACCGGTTCAGTCGGCACGTACAGCTTCATCGCCAGCAAGGATGCGCTGCTGTGTCACAGCGCCCCGTCGCCTGGATTGATGATTCCAACAGCCGGCTATGTGTTCGCGTGGTCCGGTTTGACCGGACTCAACACCATCGGCGTTCGTATTGCACAAATCCCGATGCCGTGGCTTGGACTGGAGACCGTGCGCACCGAAGGCGAAATGGCTTTCGACATGCAGGTCGTCGGCAAAGACCTCGGCATTCGTTTTGCTGGCATTGTGCAGTAAGGGAGCATCGAGCATGTCGTTGACGGAAGACAGAGCAAATAATCGCGTTGCCAACGTGAAAACAATGGCAGCGCGCATCGCCGCGTTTGGCGAGGGTCATTCGGTGCGTGAATTTATGGATGCCCTTGCTTTGGCTTCCGGCAGCATGTTGCTCGCTGCCTATCATCCCGGTAGAGGTCGCGAGGTGGCACTGAGCCGCTTCCTCGACGAGTTGCAACGAACTGTTACCAAGTGAGATTGGAGATTGACCATGTTGGATATTGCAGATTCGGAAATCGGTGGGGCAAGAGTGCGGAGAACATTTACGTTCGGGGAAAGGCGCCTCCGCGCAGGTGACGTTCTCGAAGCCGCGGAAGTCATGGCGATTGCCAAGGCGAATCGTCGAGCTCTGATCGACGCCAATTATATCAATATCTACCCAAAGGCTCCTGCGCAGCCGCCCGGCGATCTGTTTATCGTCGGAATCGGGAAAGACAAGTTCAACGTTATCGAAGGCAGGACGATCAACGACAAGCCGCTGACGCGCGAGCAAGCGGAAGAACTGATCAAGCGTTAAAACGTTGCCCCCTTAGAATCAAAAACAAAGGAGACTTCCTATGGCGTCAGGTTTTATGCAGAGATTCAAAGGCAAGATTGCCGCGGCGCAGCTCTGGGTTACAAAAGGGCAGGTGTATGACGCGGCCAGCGGAATATCCGGTTCGATGCAACTCATAGCTCGTATACCGCTTCCTGTCACAGCCGTGGCGACGACTGATTATCACATCGCACTTCCACCCGGCGCCACGGTCCTGTCAGCCGCCGTCTATACCACGACAGCCTACGGTGCCGTTACAGACGCCAAAGTATCGATCGGTGCCACAGACGGCGGGCAGGATTACGTGGCGCAGACATCGGTTAAGGCTGTGGGCATCGTCCAATTGACGCTCCTCGGGGCGGCTCCCGGGGCGGCAAACCTGTCCTCTGCGCCAGCGTTGGCGTCAGGATGGAACTTCTCCGCTCGTATCACTCAGTCCGGTGGCAACTCCGCCGTCGGCGCTGCGATTTTGGAAATCGAATACGCGCCGTAAGGAGTTTGTGCCATGATGATTTTGAACGCCACGATCGGGGCAGCCGGAACTTTTAACGGCTCTCCGTTTCAAATACGCACAGGACCCGTATCGCATACGCCTATTGTCCTGGGCTCGCAGAAATTTTTCACTTACGGCGCCGGGGGAACGTCTGTCGATACGTTTCTTCAGACATCACTGGACGGCGGGGGGACCTGGGCGGATGTCGTTCATTGGGCGCAGAATCTCTTGGCCAGCGATGCCCGCCCGTTCGCAGCCACGGTTTCCGCCACCATGCTTGCTTCTCCGGCAGCCCCAATTGCCACCACAGATGGAACTTCAACGGTGAATACTACCGTGTTTGGAGTATTCGGTATGTGGTGGAGAGCAAAATATATCGTCGCCGGAACATACACTGGACTGACGACGTTGCGCGTCGATGTTGAAATTCCCGGTCTCGTACCTGCTGGCTTGGGAGCCTGAATGTCATGACGTGGAGCTACAATGCGAGTCTTCTGCTCCAAGGCTCTGCGAAAGACATCGTGCGGCTGCTGATTGGCGACGTAGTGTCGACCGATCAGCAGATGCAGGACGAAGAGATATCTTACCTCGCCAGCACAAGAGGCACTGTTTACGGAGCAGCCGCCGAGTGTTGTCGATCGTTGGCGAACAAGTATGCCCGCTCGGTAGATCAGCAAGCCGGCACGTCCAAAACGGCATATTCCCAGATGTCGAAAGCCTACGCTGCGGCCGCGCTACGCTTCGAAAACAAAGCAGTTCTTAGCGGGGCGGCGTTGCCTTACGCCGGAGGAATTTCGGTATCCGACAAGCAACTTCAGGATTTCAATAACGACAGAGTACAACCGCAGTTCGCGTTGGGAATGACCGATAATTATTTGCCCGAGCCATCTAGCGGACACGAAACTATTGAAGTGTTTGCAGGCACCGGGATGCCCAACCCATGAATTCCGTCCCGTGGATGACTACCATCAACACCAATCCATGGAATTCCACGCAGGGATTATATCCGCGCGTCGTATCGGTGAGCCGCATCAACACCGTGGCCGGGGCGGGTGACGCTATCGGCAACGTCGGTTATTCAGGAGCCGAACAAGGCAGCGGACCTGAAGGAGAGATGGTGCTGCTAACGGGACTTGCCGCCTCGATCCAAGTCGGGGCAGTCGGACGCACAACGAAGAGCGGTGATCTCCCGGGCGATGCTGTCAGTAAAACCGTGTGGACCATCTTTATACCGGTTTCGACAGGAATCGTGCAGTACAGCATTCGTGATCGGGATATTCTCATAGATGACGAAGGCTACCGCTACGAAGTCGGTGCCAATTTCTGGACAGCATCAGGTTATCAACTTTCGACAGTGAGATTAGAGGCATAGATATGGCTTTTTTCGTTTCCAGCAAAGTGAAGCATGCTACCTGCGAAGCCGTGATTACACGCGCTGATGGCCGTGTGGAAAAACTCGGGATTATAGCGGAGTATCATCGCAACCCGCTCAAAAACGCTGCGAAGAATGTCGTTATCGCCTTCAAACAAATGTTGCGGAGAATTCGGTCATGACTGCACGAACACAAGACGCCGGCTTGGCGAGAATGACTTCTTTGCTGGCAGCCGCAACATGGTGGTTACAGTGGGGAACGGGCAGCGGCGCTATCAAGTCTGCGAACGTCGTTACGACGACATCGACAACAGAGGCGCGGAGCTCCGCGACCATGACACAGCAGACTGTCAATGTTACCAACGATACTTTGCAATTCGTGGCCACGATAGTAGCGGCAGGTTCTCGAACCATTACCGAAGTTGGTGCTTTTGACGCTGTGGGAACCGGGTCGCCTCCTACAGGTGGAAACATGGATGTGTACGTTGATTTCGGATCGATCGCACTAGCCACAAGCGATTCGATCGGATTCACGATCAAAGTGACGTATACCTGAAGGGTTGTTACGATGGACGGTCAATTCTATGTTGATACGAGAGCACCGCACATCAGTGCTGATGTGGCGGCTGTCACTTTGGCGACGACGAACAAGGCTCTGATACCGGTCGCCAACATCCCTGCCCTTGGGTCCAATTACTTCAATTATATTGGCAAGGCGATGCGAATCACCTTGTTCGGCAGGATCACCACGGCGGCGACGCCGGGCAACGGTCAATTCAACCTGTATTGGGGCAGTGGCCTTGATGCCACGGGAACCATCATCGGGTCTAGCGGCACGTTTGCGTTAACCGCGAGCCAGACGAACATTTCCTGGACGGTGAACATAATTGCGCGTTGTCGCGCTTTGGGAGCTACAGGTTCTCTCCTTGTAACAGGAGTTATGCAGTTCAATAATGCCGTAGTCGCCAGCACACTTGATCCTATCATGATTCCCGCGACCGCTCCCGCCGCTGTTACGGTGGACTTGACGGCCGCGAGTCTTCTTGTTCCTCAATTTCTGCGATCTGGCTCGACAGCCGAGACGATGCAGGTTCACGATGTCCTGTTTGAGTCTTTGAATTGATGTGGCAAACAAACTAAAACCATTCTTTCGTAAGCGTCAGGCAGCCCTTGTTCCTGCCCCGACACCTGTTCCCCAGAATCCCGCCAGTCCGGCAACGTATTATTGGGGTACTGTTTCGAACGACTGGAATACAGCAAGCTGGTCTGTCTCACCCGGTGCAGGTCCTTACAATCTAGGACCCCCTACAACCGGAGACGACGCTGTATTTAACGCGGCGTCGACTGCTCCTTGCACAATTGGCAGCACCGGGTCATGTCGATCGCTGGTGATGACAGGAGCAGCCGGGATTCTCGCTGGTAGCGGTAATCTGACGATTGCCGGACGCAACGGTTCGAATGTTTCGCTTGTCCTGAGCGGAACGATTACGTTTGGCGGGACACTCATTTTTACGGCGACTTCCGGGGTTGGTACAATCACCACGGCTGGCGCCACGACACCCTCTTACTATTTCAACGGCTCCGGGGGGCAATGGACGTTGCAGGATACGTTGACTGGCACCGGAGCGGCTGGTTTGCAGATCGATCTGGGAACGCTGGATATCAATTCCAAATCGCTGACTATGAATTCGTTTGTTTCCAATAGCGGATCGTCCGTTCGATCTATTTTGAATCCTGGTTCCAATTGGGCTCTCACCGGAACCGGTACAGTATGGAATACAAGTTTAAATACCGGCCTGACTGCGACTTGGCCGAACTTCATAGACCATACTAATTCAAGTGCTACAGCGTGCGCGTGGGCAGGGAATGGAACAACCGGTACCGCTTCTGATTTTAATCCGGGAATCACGGCGCATAGAAGAACGGCGGGAAGCGGTTCGCTCACTCTTAGCGGGAATTTTGGTAACATAAATGTATCGGCCGCTACCAGCCTCACCACTCTTATAGGAAGCGCGACTGTAACCGGGAATTGGCTAGGGAGTGTTGGTTTAACTTCTGGTGTAGCGCTTGTTATGTCTCCACCTGGCAGCAATACGGCGAACTTTACCCCGGGAAACACCACGGCCTCTTATGGTTTGACTATCCAAGCCAGTACGTTAGCCACTGTTCAATTGCAGGCTGCCAGTACATTCAGCCAATTGATACTCAATAGCGGAACTTTAGACCTTCGTAGTGTGGCTATCACAGCCAATAGTTTTGCTTCCAGTGGGTTTGCGACACGGGCGGTTATCAATCCTGGGGCGACCTGGACAATCAACGGCACGGGCACAACCTGGGACACGTCGATATCGAGCGGTTTAACCGCTGCTTGGCCAACGACAGTCAACTTCAACGATTCGTCGGCGACAGCCCAAACGTGGAAAGGGAATCCGAGCTACAGCTTCGGATTAGGCTCGGAAGACTTTCTGGCGACCACCACGTTTAAAAGAAGTGCCGGCAGTGGTACGCTAAGCATCGTCAATCCGAGTTATCTTGGGTCACTGGACTTTACAGGTTATTCCGGCACGGCATCCGGAACTGTCTTTCTCCCCGGCACGTTCACGGGAACGTTGCCGGCCGCTCTGGTCATCAATTTTATACGTGTGTACACAGTAGCCACGAGCTCTTCGGTATCAGTTCTCAAAGTGTTTCAACGCACTTTGGCTGTAGCGACTACTTCGGCAGTAACATTGCTCCGCGTCGCGGCAAAGCTCTTGTCGGTAAGCACAAGTTCGAACCCTGTACGGATCGTATCAATTGCCAAAGCTCTGGTTGTTGGAACGAGCTCGAGTATTACAGCTATCAAGGCTGTTAGCAAGATTCTGTCGGCGTCCACAAGTAGCGCCACATCGATCATCACACGCCTTATAAGAGGCGTAGTTGTTTCGTTCACGACTACTTCAACGGTCGCCAGAACGTTGTCGGTTCAAAAAATCCTGGGCGTGGCGACATCATCCCTGCCCTTGGTAGCCCGGTCGATCGGAAAGAATCTGGCGGCGGCGACGATAAGCGCTGTCGGCAGTGCCGCTAACAAGAAATGGGCGTTAGCTCTATCTGCCGTGACAAGCAGCGCCGTGTCGGTTTTGGCGAGCAAGATACGTCTCGTTACTTTGCTGATTGGAACAGCGTCCAGTGTTGCGATAGTTCGCTCTGCAGCCAAGCAGTTGGCAGTGGTTACGTCTTCTGCGGCGGTTTCAACCAAGCTGGCAAGTAAGCTACTGGCAGTTTCCACTAGCAGCGCTGCGGGCCGTGTTGCCGCTGTCGGGAAAATTCTAGCTGTCACGACCTTCGGCTCTGTGGCGGTTGTCGTCGTAAAAGCTTTTTTGCGAACATTGACGGTAGCGACATCATCGGCAGCGACAGTTGGACGTGCGGTTAATCGTATTTTTCCTGTAGCCACATTTTCAGTTGTTGTTGTATCACGATTGATTGCCAAAGTGTTTGTGGCTGGCACGTCGTCTTCTGTTAGCTCGACAAGAAACGTGTCAAAGCTGTTGGTGGTCCTGACTGGTTCGAGCGTTTCTTTTACCCGATTGATAGCCAAGGCCTTTGCTGTATCAACAGCGTCTGTGGTGTCTGTGGTGCGCTCAATCGGAAAGCGGGTGGCGGTATCCACCAGCAGTTCGTTGACAGTTCTTGCTGCGAAACTAAAATTCCTGTTGCTGAGTATGACAACAGGAAGCTCCGTTATTCTTACGACAGGAAAAATACACGGATTGCTTTTGTCTGTGTTCACTACGTCTACTATTGCAGCGAATAAAACTGTAGGAAAATTGCTATTCATAGGTGTGGCGTCGTTTGTGTCGTCTGTTCTAAGCAGGCTGAAAGTTTTCTATGTCGATGTACTGTCTGAAATTCGTGTTGTGTCGGTAGCAGCAGATTCCAGCCGGATTGTAGATGTTCCTGCTGTGGGCAATGCGACACCTGTTCCTGTAAGCGCCGGTCAAGTTGTCGATACGTCGGCGGCTGCTAATGTCGTTTTAGTAAGTGGTGTTTCGAATATTGTTTCTGTTTCAGCATCCAGTAACACGGTTTCGGTTCCCGTCGATGCCAGTCGACTTATTGCTACGGAGAGCAATAATAACACGCCGGAGACTCCAGTATGATCGTATGGCCTTGCATAGCGCCTACAGAAGTTCTTCCTTACGGCATCAACTGGGCACCACGACTCGGTACCGATACCATAGTCACGTCTGTGTGGTCGGCGTCGGTTCCTCCTGGGTTGACTTTAACGAATAAGGCAAACACGGCCAGCGCAACTTCCGTAACCATATCGGGTGCCGTGTTGAATGTGACGTACACTATCGTCAACACTATCACGACCACTTTGAGCTGTACGGAAGTCGAGACTGTGCAAATCACTTGCGCGCCGAAGTAGCAGGAATATGGCAGACATCAGTGACGTAACAGCATATTTGACGACAGCCATAGTGGCGGCGGTGTATCCGAACGGCACTTCGCAGCCTTCCGTGGCCACCATGGACGTTCGTGTTTTCGAAGGTTGGCCGATGCCAGATCAATTTGATTTGGATATGGCAGGAAAGACTTTGGTAAACGACGTTCCCACAACGCGCGGCAAAGGTCCGCTGGCAAATGTCAGCGTGTTTCCGATGTTGGGAACGACACTGGCTTCGTATCAGATTCAAGATAACGTCAAGGTTATTTCCTATCCGGCTTTCGGTCTCGTTGTTTCGATTGTGGGTGGCGTTATCAATGTTAGCGGTACACCCAACGCCGGAGAGTATCTTACTGTTGTTGCTGATAACTACGCTTTTTCCGCAACTGGAGTATCGGCTGCCGTCATCATATCGGAGCTGGCTACATTCTTTGCGACGAAGTACACAGGTGTTTCGTCGACAGCTTCGACACTTACAATTCCCTATGGCAGGACGCTGGTTGTTCGTCAAGGCGGCCAAGGTGTTCTTGGGAAGGTTACCCATCGTCAACGGCAAGCTGTGATGATCACGGTATGGTCTCCGACGCACGAGGCGCGGACTATCATCGCGGCGGCTGTTGATGTCGCTATCAAGGCGAATTTCAAGGTTTCGATGCCGGACACGTCGCAGATTCTGATTCTTTATAACAGAACAAATATCATCGACGACAGGCAGATGACCACAATTTATAGGCGTGATCTCGTTTATGATATTGAATACGCGACACTACAACAGTTTCCGGGGTTTGTTGTTACGACTGTCGACGTATCGGTCGCGAATTTCAACAGCTCGTTGGTTGTACCAGCGAACATCTGAGAAGGAAGAAGAAAAATGGAATGCAGATATCACATCGTTTGTGTTAGCCCTTTTCACAACTACCAGAAGGGGCAGATGATAATTGATCAAGTCGAAGTGGCCAAGCTGCTTAGCGATCGCGAGCACCACTTTGTTCGGGTCGCTGTACCGAATCCCAATACGTTATTGGAGGAGCCGCCCGAAGAAAAAGAAGCGGAATCCAAGTAAAACAAGCTTTTGTTCCAACACATCTTTGGAGATAACACAACATGCCAGTTTTTCTCGACGGTCAGCAAAATCTCGCGGCTCTGTCAGTTCCGGCCGTATACGGCGACATCATCCTGCCTACTCCGTTTTTGCTCGGCACGCCGACGAATCTGGAAGGTCTCGTTGGTGTTGGCTCGTGGGGACCACTGAACTCAATCATCCCCGTCAGCAAGTCAGTTGACGCGGCCGTGTCGCTCGGCACGCCCGTTATTCGAAATTATGATATCTCTTCGTACGTGGCTGCAGCAAGTCAGGTCGGCGGGGCGATCGGATTCCTGTGCGTTCGAGTCAGCGATGGCACCGACGTGGCCGCTACGGCCGCAATTCAGTCCGGTGCCACCAACGCCTCCGGGAGCATCACCATCAACGACAATGGCATGACGAACCAGACGATTGTAGTGAACGGCACTACTATCACCTGGGGAACAAGTGTCGTGGTCGGGCCGAATCTCGCGGCCACAGTCACCAATCTGCTTACGTTCCTGCAGTCTTCGGCTGATGTGAATATCAGCAAGATGACTTACGCGCTATCGCCGACTGTCAGCAATCAGATCGTGTGTACGTCGGTTCTGGCCGGAACTGCCGGCAACGCCTACACCCTGACAAACGGAACTTCAACAACACACGTCACTGTTTCCGGTGCGACACTTGCAGGTGGTGCGGCGTCCGGTGCAACAGCGTTGACGCTGACAGCCAAATACAGCGGCATCCTGGGCAACAAAATTCAATACAGCGTCCAGAACGGCTCGGCTTCCAATACCTTCATGATCAACATCGCTTTCCCGGGTTTGATCCCGGAGCAGTTCAACAATATTCCCGGTCCTACGGCAGCGAGCGGTACGGCCATTTTTTCCGCCAATCCGGCACCGTCAGATACGCTTACGATATTCGGCACGGCGATTACGTTCGTGGCGTCAGGCGCTACCGCCAACCAAGTCAACATCGGGTCGTCGTTGGCTGTTACTCTGGCAAATCTCTTGTCGCTACTTATCAGCTCCGCCGACGCCAATCTAATCAAAGGTTCATACGGCATCAATGCTGGACAGAACACGATTACGATCGCGGCCAATCAGACGTATTCGACCGGAGCTGTTGCCGGTTCAGCCGGCAATGCTTTGACGTTGGTGAAATCATCTACTGTGATAACAGTAAGCGGCGCTACGCTATCGGGTGGCGTGGGTACTTGGAATAACTTCTGGGTCAACGCTGCCGGCGTCATCAACAACGGTAACGCTTTCCACGGGCCGAGCCAATTCGTGATCGCCACAGCCGGAGCAGCGCAGGTGCCGCCAATTCTGTCGACGCCTGTCATTCTGTCGGGCGGAACAGACGGCGCTTCCGGTGTTACGGATGCTACACTCATGGGGCAAGATGTCGTTCCGCGCAAGGGCATGTATGTCCTACGCGGATCAAATGCCGATTGTTTCACATTGTGTGATCTTTCGACGATCGCCGATTACTCCGCCATTGCCAGCTTTGCCTTGTCGGAAACGATGATGGCAATTCAGGCTTCGCCGTCAGGCGACACGATCGCCGGAGCACTTGGCACGCGGATCAATGCCGGCATTGACACTCCCTGGTTCTGGTTTCTCTTGGGAGATTGGCCGAGTTTCTACGACAGCTTCAATGGTGTTACGCGTCTGATCAATCCCAGCGCCATCGGTATCGGTATCGTCGGCAATCTGTCGCCCCAGCAATCGCCCCTCAACAAGCCGTTGCAGGGTGTCAGTTCGACGCAGCGCACATCGCTGGGGCAAACCTACAGTGACGCCGAGCTGAGCCTGATCAACACGGGCGGCATCGATGTCATTCTTGGCCCGCTGTCGTCACCCGGTGGATTCTACTTCAGCTTCGCCACCGGTCGCAACGCCTCGAGCAATACTGCTGCGGCCGGCGTCGAGTATACCCGCATGACAAACTTCCTTATCAGGGCCGCCCAAAGCAAGGCAGCCGGGAGTTTCATCGGGCAACTGCAATCGATCCAGCCGAATGATCAGACACGCGCCAATGCCAAGTCGCTGTTCGATGGTTTCTCTGCCCAGCTTGCCGCGTCGGAGTCCGGTTTGGGCATCAACGGACAGGGTATGATCGATTACCCGTGGCTTGTACAGTGCGATCTGAACAACAACCCGCCAAACCTTCAGGCGCTGGGATACCTGTTCTTGTTCTGGCAGGTCCGCTACCTGAACGTCATTCGATATTTCGTCGTCAAATTCCAGGGCGGCGGGAACGTCACAGTGACAGTACAGAATTCGCCGCCGTCTGCGTCGCAGTTTGCCCAGGCGATCAACACCAACGCGGCATAAGCCACAGCTCGACCATACAGGAGATAGATTGCCATGTCCGTTAATGGTATGAACGTAGGAGCTGATTATACCCTCAGCTATTTCGACGCTACTTCCAGCGCCCTGATTGATCTTGGCGACGTGCAAAGCGCCACAATCAGCGCCCAGAAGCACGACATCAAGTCGTCACCCTACAACAAGGTTCCCCGCTTCGGGTTCATCCCGGATGGTTACAAGATCGATTTCACAATAACGAGAACCGGCTCCGTTCTCGAAGACCTGATGGTGACGCTCAGCACCAACTTCAACGCCGGCAACGTTCTGCAACCCGGCGTTCTCAACCAGTCAATCAACAATCCAGACGGCACAATCAGCCGTTACCAATACACGAAGTTCGTTGTATTTCTGACCGATCACGGCGACATCAGTCGCGAAAAAGTCGTCACACTCAAGCTCACCGGAATGGCGTCGGACAAGATCAAGATCGCCTGATTCGTTATCGTTACCCAAAAATCAAAAAGCAATATAGAGGAATCGTTATCATGGCCACCGAAAGCGAAATCAAAATTGCTCGCTACAACGAAGTAATAAAAGAGTCTGATATACTTGGCAGGGTCGTTGGAGTCCGACGACTGAAGCCAAGCGAGCAAACCAAGATAGCCGGGATGACAGCGGAACTTTCCGGCTATGACGAGATGACAGACAAAAGAGGCGAGAAGGTACGCATACCCCATCGCATGCCGTTGATCATCGCGGCGGCCGTGTGTTCCATCATCGATGACAGCGGAATAGTCCACCACATTCCGTTTCCGCGCAATCGCGGCGAGCTCGACGCCATATACGATCGCCTGGACACGGAAGGGATGGCGGCGGCTGGAAAAGCGTTCGCTCGTTTGTCGGGCATCGATACCGACGAGAGCAACAACGACGAAACACGTGATCCTTACGACGCAGCAAAAAACTAATTGGGGACCCCCTCTTCCGCCTTATCGCCTGGGTGGTGAAGAACGGGGTCCCTTTTGACGTGGCGCATTGCCTGGACGAACAAGAGCTGTTGGCCTACGGCATCATTTTTGGACAATTTGAAAATGGTAATAAGGAATGGGATTGGGATCGCAAGACTTTCATCGACAGGTGATGCTTGCAAATCGGCCTGATCACAGTCGACGGGATGACCGTTGGCGCGATAGAAATGAACCTGTCGGACGATACGGCTTTCATCCCGGATGTCCAAGGCTATACACCGTTGGGGAGGGCAGAGGGTGGTCTTGGCGGATCGGGCGGGGGATCGGGCGCCCCAGCCGGCCAAGGCCACCACGGCCACGGAGGCCGCGGCCACGGGGCGGGCACCCCGACAGGCCGTGATTACGGTAGTGGTAATGGGGTAGGGAGGCCGTTTGCCCAGGGATCGGCGGCCACTGACGCGGCTATTGCACGTGCCGCTAAAGAGGCAGGTGTCAATCCTGACACAATGCGCGGAATAGCGTCGATCGAAAGCGGGATGAATCCATCTAGTAATGCCAATCGATCGACACAGTACAAAGGTCTTTACCAAATCGGACATGATGAATGGCGACGATTTGGGCAAGGCAACATCTATTCGGCCGAAGACAACGCCATGGCAACGGCGCGTATGTTCAAAGAAAACAAGCGCCAATTTAATCAGCGCTACGGCCGTGATCCTACCGACACGGAACTGTACTTGATGCATCAACAAGGTTTGGGTTTCTACACCCGAGGTGCCATGACGAATATCGGTGGCAACCCGTATCCAGGCATGCACGGGCCACAGACACACGAATCTTTTGAAGCAGGCTGGGGCAGAGAGCTCGCTCGCCGCAAGGCAGGATTTGCAGTCGGGCATCTAGCGGCACCGAAGCCGATTGCGAAGTCGACGGCGGACATGGTGCCCGACGAATTGTTTGTTGGTGAGAACAAGGCGCTGTCGCAACCTCCGGCGGCTAGCAGTGATGAAACACCTGATTGGGCCAAGAAAGAGAATCTCGGTGATTGGGCTAACATGCGGCGTAGTCCAGACGTGATCGATCGTCGCACCGACGACAAGACTCTGGCAAACAAGAAGCCACTTGATCTTATGGTTGCAAAAAGCAGGGGAAGAGAAGAGACGGCTGCCAGAGATAAAAAAGAGAATCATGACAAAAATCAACTTAGTATTGATCTTGGTTTAGGAAGTCTGAAAAAGGACTGACGGAGAAATGGCTCCACGTACACTACAGGAAGGTGCCTTGTTTTTTACGGCGCTGAGTTTGGCAATACCGAACGCGTCGGAACGGGCGTTGATACGCTCAGCCAAGCTTGTGCGCGACGAGGCAAAGCGCGTCCTGGGAACCTATGATTACGATTGGGTTCGACTGAAGCCGGCGACGATCGCCCAGAAGGCCACGGGTGATAGTCCGTTGTTGGAAACAGGCGGATTGCGGGCATCCATCAAGTACAACGTCGACAAGGCGAATGGCATCGCCAATGTAGGATCGAACGACCCGAAAGCACTATGGCAGGAGCTAGGTACATCGCGTATCCCGCCAAGGAGCTTCCTTATGGGGGCGGCGATGCGTATGGAAGAGAAAGTCCACGATACGTGCGGCAAGGATGTTTTTGCCTGGGCGCTGCTGGGCAAAGGTCCCGATGGTGAAGATGACTGGTCTTATGATGGTGAGGACTAATGGCCACAGTTTATGAAATGATGATGTCGATAGGCCTCGATAACAAGGCTTCGTCTGGCTTGGCCACGATCGGCAAGGAGCTGCTCAACATCTCAGCCGTTGCAAGCACTATAGCGCAGAGTTTTGGTGGCTGGGGCGTTGCTCTTGGCGCCGTAGGTTCCGTTTTGGCTGCTGGTGCTATCGTCAAAGGTTTGGAAGATATTGGCAAGGCAGGTGTTGGCGTCAACAAGCAACTGGAGCTTATGAAGGGCGCTGGCATGAGCGTCAGCGAGATACAAGGTGCCCAGGCAGCGGCCATGTTGACGAGTCAGAATGTGTTGACGACGACATATTCCGAGAACCTAAAACACATAAACGAACTCCGTATGGCGTTTGGTGATTCAACAACCGCGATTCAACATCTCGATGAGATATCAAAAGCCAACACGATATTGAATGCGATGAAGAACGGCTCTGGCGGGCACGATCAAGTCTGGGAGCTGGTCAAGTCGCTCGAACAAAAAGGTCTGACATACGATAACGACGAGTTTAATTCGTACGTCAACACCATGATGAAAGCCGTGGAAGCGTCGGGCGGCCGTGTTACGCCGTCGCAGTTTATGCAAACGTTCAAATACGGCCGTACATCGATGCTCGGTTGGGACGAAGATTTCGTCGGTGGTGCGTTGCCACGACTCATTCAATCCATGTCGACCGGCGGCGGGGGCAGTGGCGGCGCCGGTGGCCCGGGCACGTCCCTGATGTCCGCCTATCGCGCGATCGTATCCAATCGCATGAGCAAGACATCGCGTTCCGAATTCGAAGACATGGGTCTCATGGACGATAAAGGCGTCAAGGGCAGCGAGCAGTTTATGAAGAACCCTTATGAATGGGTTCAGCAAACCCTGATGCCGGCGCTGGCAGCAAAAGGGATTACGAGTCAAGAATCTATCATTGCTGAAATCGGCAAGATGTTCGAGAAAGGTACGGCGTCTTCGATAATGACCGAAATGGGATTACAGGGGCGATTCCACGAAGGCGCCAACAGTCCATTCGAAAAAGACATCCGCCTGAACAAGGGCGCGATGGGCATGCCGTTCTACGACGATTTGATGCAGCATGATTACGGAACGATTATGGCTTCGTTCAACGCACAGTTCAAATCACTGCTGGAGACTCTCGGTGGTCGTATGATGGACCCGAACGGACCTGTCATCGCCGGTATGGCCAAGATGGCCGCTGTGATGGGGCAGATAACCAAATACGCGGAAGATCACCCGGCCGCCGTGGATAACATCCTGATAGGCATGGCCGGGATCGCCGGCGCCTTTGCTGTCCTGGGCACGGCCGCTGTGTTGGTCGGAGCCGCCGCTCTCCTGCCCGGAGGGGCGGTTACGGTCGCGGCCACGACACTGGCAGCCATCATGACAAGCTTTGGTGGGATATCAGCCGCCAATAGAGGGCTCGATGGTCTGATCACGAATTTCAACAAAGGCGTTGATTTTCTTGTTAACGGCTTAAACGAGGGTGTCACTCGACTGCTCGCCGCTCTCAATCCGGTCATGACCGCCATAAGTCAATTTATCGACTGGATTGGTGGTATAATCGGGTCGATAGGAAAATTCATGGACCTTAGCCGGTTCCTGGAACACAAGACGAACTTCGAAGGCAGTGGACCTTCCGGCGGTGGAAGCATCATCCCGGCCAATTTTACACCCGGTGAAAAGAAACAAGTCCTGCAACCGATACAAATGACGCTGAACATAGACGGCCGAACGCTTGCCCAGGCAGTCAGCGACATTCTCGAGGATTTGTATACACACCCGACCGGAGCGCCGTCTCCAAACGGGTGGAGCAGCTTCCACTCTGTTGACGGCAACATGATGGGAACATGAAGTGTCCGACACCCTTACGCTAGCCGGTATAGCATTCGACGACTTTTCCGCCCCCGCAGAAATGATGGGAGGCGGAAAACAGCAAATGGTCATTCACAAGCTACCGGGCGGAAGCCGGGTTATCGATACGCTTGGCCCGGACGAGGCGAATGTGGTGTGGTCGGGATTCTTTTTTGGCAACAACGCCTATTCCACAGCGTTGGCGCTCGACGGAATCCGCGCAGCCGGTCAGGTTGTGCCGCTAGTCTGGGGCGGGCAATTCCGGTCTGTCATCGTCGAGAACTTTATTTACAAGGTCCGCAAGTTCCCGATGTGGGTGAACTACGAAATATCGTGTGTCGTGTATCAGAATCCGATGCAGGGAATTCTAGGTGCGGCATTCGGCAGCATTGATACGCTGATATTGACAGACATTGGCGTGGCGATAGGAGGCGGGTGATGACGATCCCGACAAGCATAACCACGGCTTTGACAAGTCTGGAGGCGCAAGTTATTGCGGCGTCACCTCTTGCCAATGCTTCCAAAGCGACCATTACGGCTTTGCAGCTGAACGCAGCTAATGTGGTCAGCAATATACAGTCTTCCTTGACGGCACCGAACCTGCTGGATACGTGGGTCGCACCGCTTGACCCTGTTTCCATCATTGCCGGAGTTTTGAATGTCGTGTCGACAGCCAGCGATCAGAATCAGTTGGCATTGATGCGCGGTGTTACCGGGCGAGCAACTTCCAATTTGGATCAATTGTAATGACTACAGTCGGGTATATAGCTGCTACCATCCCTGCCCAGGTCTTGCGCGGGGTAGCCGGCGTCACGCTGTTTCATATAGCTGCACAGCAAACCGGAAATGCCCTGCAATGGACTGCCATTGCTAATTTGAATAACGTTGTCGATCCGTGGATTGTTACGCCTACCGACATATTGATTCCTCCCGTATTTCCCAGTGGGACTCAAACTGGAATTTTGGGGTTGTAATGGCGATAACTTCCGGCGCCGGTCCACATTTTTCTTTTCTCAATGTCAACGGGACTTGGCCCGTCGAGCATGGGTCTGTCGAGCAGCACGCTACTAGAAAGTCTTCGACTTTTTCTGCTGCGATACCCATGAGTTTTCCTGGGGCGCTGGAGACCTTCGCGGAACTTGGTGACAATGATGCCACTGTAACCGTGTCGACAAGAGGCATAACCGGGACGTTGTTCACTGGTGAAATTGACGCTGTATCTTTTGATCTTATAAATCGTGTAATTAGGGCAAGCGGGAGAGACAAGGCTGCCAAGCTCCACGAGAACATGACGAGCGAGAAATGGCTCAACAAGAAAGGCAGCGATATTGTTACCGACTTGGCTGGGCGCGTTGGACTTCGTGTCAATGCCGATAGCAGTGGTCTTCTGGCGGGCAAACTGCTTCAGCAGGATTACGTGCGTCTTTCTGATAATGTGAGCTTTGCTTACGTCATCCATAAGCTGGCGGAGTTTGACGGAGCCCGCTGGTTTGTCGACACACTTGGCACGTTACATTATTTGTCTTCCGGTAATCCGCTTGGCATGTACACGTTGAATTACGCGGCGGTAGGAAATTCAGTAGTGTCGGATTGCCTGAGTTTGTCGGTAACAAGAAATATTCAGGCTGGGAAAAACATAAAGGTGACGGTCAAGTCCTGGCATCCGAAAGACAAAGAGGTCCATTCGTATACTTCGAATGTGGAAGGTAGCGGCGGGCCACTTAATTACAACTACCACATTCCGAATCTGAAACAGGATCACGTCGAGAAACACGCCAAATCGCGCGCCGACGAGATAGCGAGGCATGCTCTTCGTGTTACCGCAACGGTGGCCGGCGATCCTACTGTCAGCGCCGGCATGGGGCTGATTTTGAATGGAACTGGTTTCTGGGATCAGCAATATGAAATAGATACTGTGCATCATGATATCGGCATGTCAGGACATCGAACCAATATTACGGCAAGAGCACCAAAAGGCGGCAAGTCAGCATCATGAGCAGCGGGTATGGCGATCTGGATGGGCATATATTGCGCATTATCGAGCGCTGGTGGGCTGGTCGCTATTCGGAACGACACGCGCTTGTTACGAGTTACGATCCCGATAAGTATCTTGCCAAAGTTACGTTTCAACCGGAGGGGCAGGAAAGCGGTTGGCTCCCGATCGAAACCGGCCATGTTGGAGAAGGCTACGGCATCACGATAGGCTTGCAGCCGGGGCATGGGGGAGCTACGCAAAGTGACGCTTCACAGCAGGGCAAAAATCAGGGTGATCAGGTTATTGTTCGTTATCAGGAAGGCGATATCGAATCCGGCAAGATAGTTCAGCGTGTGCATTCTGATCAGGATACACCACCACAAACGAAATCAGGTGAGATTGTTATTTGGACAAAATTTCAGAAGAGTGGTGGTCAAGCGCCTGACTCGGCACAAGGCGGACAAGGAGGCACCGGTCAACAAATCCTGCTGAAGAATGACGGCAGTTTGACCGTTACTGACGGCAACGGAGCCAAGATAGTTCTAGACGGCAATGGCAATATCGCTATCACGTGTAAGACACTCACAATAAATGCCAGAGACGTTGGTGTTCACGGTACCGGTAATGTAGAAATTCAAGGCGATTCCAATGTTGGTTTGGATGGAGGTGAGGTCGTGGTCCAGGGTGGTGGCAGTGTTTCCAGCAATTCAGTAACCCCGCCAAATCCACAGCCGTCAATCACGCCTTTCCAGGTGCCATGATCATGTCATTTCAAAATCATTGCCGCTTTAATGCAGCTTCCATAGGACCGGTGGATTTTGTTGTCGCATCGGCGGTTGTCGGAGGTTTTGCTACTCCGGCGCAAGCTAATGCTCAAAATGGCGTTGTGTACTTTTACTTCGCGAGATCGATTGACGGTACGCAATGGGAATATGGTTCCGGTGTCTACAATGCTATAGCTACGTCTTTGGCGCGCACGACAATAACGGCTAATTCCAGCAAGACATTGGCACCGATCAATTTTCTTACGTATCCAATTGTTGATGTATTTCCAAATACGCCGCTACTCATATCTCCTATAGTTCAAAATATAGTCTATAGAAAAATAACAAGTTCCGGAACGTATGTGCCTACGCCGGGAATGGATTTTTGTATCGTCAAGGCTGTTGGAGCCGGAGCAGGCAGCGGTGGCGTTTCTGTCAACATAAGTTATGCTCTTAGTAGCGGTGGAGGTGGAGGCGGTGAATACGGCGAGTCGGTTTTTACGGCCGCTCAAATAGGCGCATCGCAACCAGTTACTATCGGCATTGGAGGTCTTGCCGGGACTCCTGGTTTCACTACTGGAGGTAATGGCGGAACGACATCGCTTGGCGCACTCTTGACGGCTATTGGTGGGTTTGGTGGGCAAGGTTCCGTGTTTATGGCGTTTGCCCCCGGTGGTTTGGGCGGGTCCGGCGGGATAAATGCTTTGTCTATACCCGGTGAAGCAGGAAGTTACGGTGGATACAATTCGGGATCGGCAAACGTCGTATCAGGCAGCGGTGGAGCCAGCCATCTTGGTTTCGGAAGTCCAGGCGTCATGGCTTCTGGAGGAACAATATCAGGCGGTACAGCCGGACAACTGTACGGAGGCGGGGCAAGCGGTTCGGTATCACAAAACCAAAATAGCGCCAACGCTGCAGGAGCGCCGGGTGCCCCCGGTGTCATGTTGATAACAGAATATATACTGGCCTGAAAGAAAACAAACAATGACTGATGTAGCACTGGAATGGCACAGCGATTTTATGCTCGATTCCAAAGGTGGCCTCTTGCTAGTCGACGGCGACGACGCCGTGCGACAGAGACTCGAGCGACGCCTGTTTACAGCCACACAGAGCTACGTGTGGCATCAGGATTACGGCGCCGGGTTGCCGCAGAAAATAGGATCGATACTGTCAGTAAACGAAATCAAATCGGTGGTCGCATCACAATTGAATTTGGAATCCACCGTTGCCCTAAATCCACCGGCGCAGTTGGCTGTCGCTGCTCTCCCGAACAATCCCGGTTCTTTTGTCATCAGTATCCAGTATTGGGATGCAAAAACCGGGCGCTCGGTAAGCTTCACCATTACATCCTGAGCAGGAAAAAATCATGGCAAATTTGCCGACGCAAAGCTTCTCCACGGTAGTTACAAATACGATTGCCGGCATTCAAGGAAGAGCTGCGAGCCTTATCGATTTTTCGACAGGATCGCCTCTGCGCGCGATCGTCGAAGGTTTCGCTGGCGTATTTCTGTGGTTTCAAGCCATGGTTCTTTTGGTACTGCAGGCTTCCAGACTTTCCACAGCGAATGCTGTCGACGTTGATACGTTCACCGCTGATTTTATGCCAACTATCGGAACGTTCAATGGGGTGCCGTCGCCCCGCCTCGGCGCTCAGGCTGCCAGCGGACAAGTCACATTCTCACGTTTCACTGCCGCCCCAACAACGTGTTTTATTCCAATCGGAGCCACCGTGCAGTCCAGCGACGGCACGCAAACATACGTCGTAACTGCCGATCCTACCTTTGCCACGTATAGTGCCGGTCCTCCAGCCGGATATACGCTGCCATCGTCGGTAGCGTCGATCATCGTACCGGTGCAGGATACGGTTGCCGGTTCTGCCGGCAATGTCGTCGCGGGCGCTATCCAGACCATGACCAGCCCGATCACAGGTATCGATGCCGTCACCAACGTAGCGGCGTTTTTCAACGGCTCCGATTTCGAACAAGACAGCGCGCTAAAACAGCGGTTCAGCGCTTATATTCTCGGCTTGTCCCGAGGTGACTATTTTGGATTGAACGCCTCCATCGAAGGCGCTGCGGTAAACGTCCAGTGGACACTGACGGAAGGCTACAATTATGACGGCAGTTATCATCCTGGGTTCTTCTTCGTCGTTGCCGATGATGGCTCGGGGACACCATCGCCGGCGTTCCTGTCTGTCGTCAACGTAGCAGCACAAGCCGTGCGGCCATTGGGAATCCAATGCGCGGTTCTCCCGCCTGTCGTATTGACCGCCAACGTGTCCATGCAGATCACAACCGCAATTGGATATACACACAACGTCATCGTTGCCCAGGTCGCGGCGTTATTGTCCCTCAACATCAATTCACTTGGACTGGGAAACTCCTTGCCTTTCTCCATCCTGTCGGCATGGGCCTATACGATCCCGGGAGTAAC
>Ga0209067_10000071_pt1 | contig 67894 bp, 60 predicted proteins | sample ColStrG_CSR_2013_FD_187199 | JGI IMG/M metagenome (GOLD analysis project Ga0209067, IMG submission 187199) | Freshwater sediment microbial communities in response to fracking from Pennsylvania, USA - Cold Stream Run_MetaG_CSR_2013 (SPAdes)... | ecosystem: Environmental > Aquatic > Freshwater >...
ACATCATCTATGGCACTGTTCAGCGAGTTAATTGCTTGCAATGCGTCGCTAATTTCTTTGGCTTGCAATAATTTGTCTAACAGCCCACTGATATTTTTTAATCGCGGCACGCCGCAATAGCAACTGCTACCATAAAGACGATGAATTAATTCGCCGAGTAACGCATAGTTTTTGTCGGTCACCGCTTGGTTAATGAGTTCTTTTTCATTGGGTAATCCCTCCAACATCATGCGTAGCATGTCGCGCGCTAATAGTGGTTTGTGGTTGGCAAGTTTTAAGCACAAACTGATATCTACAGAGGTGTTTGCATCGGGGTTATTGTCTTTGAGCGGTAATTTTTCTTGCTCGGCTGCAAACTCTTGCACAATAACCACTTCTTGCTTTCCGCTAAGTGATGCCCAGCGATTAATAATGTGTGCCAATTGGCTTTCGCTGACCGGTTTGCTAATGCAGTCGTCCATCCCCGCAATAAGGAGTTCGGCTTTTTGCTCCGTAAGTGAGTGCGCCGTAAGTGCGATAATCGGTGTACGCTGCGCATCTTTTTCCATGTCGCGAATGCGCTTGGTGGTTTGAAATCCATCCATGCCTGGCATTTGTATATCCATAAAAATTACATCAAATTGTTGGGTTTTACAGGCGTCGATTGCCTGTAAGCCATTGCTGGCTTGTACAACTTGGGTGTTTAATCCGCGCAATAATTCTGATGCTAACTGTAAGTTTGCAGGGTTGTCATCTACTAACAACACAGAAGCGCTGGGCATTTTAGGCTCATCTTTTTGTGTTTGCTCATAGTGTGCTTGCAATAAATTTATGTTGAGCTTTTCGCACAGTAGTTTTAATAAACCGTCATAAGTAATTGGTTTGTTAAAAAATAGCGTGTTTAAATTTTTACCATTGCTGCGCAACATGCGTTGGTGTGCGGGTGTGCAGCAGGCAATAACTTTGCAGTTAAACTCGTCGGATAATTGCTCACTGATATTGTGTAACAGCGATGGCGGAATTTTGCGTTCATCAGGCGCTATATCTAAAATGAGTAGTTCGAACGGATTGGTTTTGTGTGCCTTGCGAATGCTGGGAAATATATCGTGAATTTCACTGATGGTTTCTTGAGTCATATTCCATTCGCTCAGCAGTGATTGCAATTGCGCTAGCGAAGCTTCGTTGTTGCTGCAAATAAGTACGCGATGTTTTTCTAAATTTGGTGGTGTTTTTTGTACGGGTTGTTTTTTATCTATCCCTAATCGTGCGGTAAACCAAAAGGTTGAGCCTTCATCGACTTGGCTTTCTACGCCGATTTCACCATTCATTCGTTCAACGAGACCTTTACAAATTGCCAGCCCCAAACCTGTTCCGCCTTGCTCGCGTGAGGTTGATGTGTCGCTTTGTGAGAAAGGTTTAAATAAATCATCTTGCTGTGCACTGGTTAACCCTATGCCTTCATCGCTAACGCTAATTTTGAGCATTAAATGTGTTTCTTGGCGGGCGATGGTATGCACTTGGATAATAATATTACCTTGCTCACTGAACTTTATCGCGTTGCTGACTAAGTTAGAAAGCACTTGTTTAAAACGTAGTGAATCACCCAGTAATTGCATCGGAATATCGTGATCTATCTGTGCAATTAATTGAAGATTTTTTTCGTGAGCATCAGGCGCGAGTATATGCAGTGTTTCATCAATGGTTTGGCGTAATGGTAAAGGGGCATATTCCAGCGTTAATTTGCCAGCCTCAATTTTGGAAAAATCGAGAATGCCGTTAATAACGGTAAGGAGGTTTTGCGCAGAATCGCGAATAGTGTGCAAATATTCGGTTTGTTGTTCATCGACATTGGTTTTGAGTGCCAGACCAACAAAACCTAAAATGCCGTTAAGGGGCGTGCGAATTTCATGACTGGTATTGGCTAAAAATTCGGATTTAATGCGGCTGGCTTCAATGGCTTCTTTGCGCGCAATATCTAACTCGATATTTTTAATTTCAATCGTTTCCAGTGTTTCAATTAAATCTTGCGTGGATTGTTCAATGTGGTTTTGCAAATCCTGTTGGGCATTTTCCAACGATTCTGCCATTTTATTGATTTCAGTCGCGAGTGAAACAAACTCGCGGCTTTTTTGTGGGTTGACGCGGGTTTGCAATTTTCCTTGTGCAAGTAGATTAATCACCTCTTTAAAGTGATTTAGCGGGTTGGTAATGTTGTTAAATAAACGCGTCGCTAACCAAGCGGCCATGAGCAGGCATGCGAGAGTAATTGCAATAGTGATTAAGATGATTTGATAATGAATAACCATGTAAGGAGACGACAGCAATTCCACTTCTACCCAGCCAATCGGATTGCGATTATTTTTATCCACAATTGGGTACGAAAATAAAATTGAGCGGCGTGTTTCGCGTCTTATCGGCTCAAGACTGCTGGGTGAGAGGCCAATATCATTGGTGGCAAAAAACTCAGGGCCTGCATGAAAATTTTCACCTGTACCGTCAATATGTACATTCAGTGCGCGAATATAAGGATCTTCCAGTGAGCCGTCTAATAATGCCTGTAGCATGGTTTTATCATTTTGAATGATAGGTGTGTAAATTAACTGCGCTGTTTTACGCACCATTGCATTGCCGCGCATATCTACAAACTTTGAAAGCTCGTACAAACAAAATGAAACCAAACAGGTCGATAGCAGTACAGCTATGGCCAAGGATGGTACAAAAATGAGTTGCCAGACATTGTATCTAAAACTTTTGAATGCGCTTGGCATAGGCGATAAGTCCTTCATTAGTATTTGTTAGACGTTAGTGCTCATGGCAGCTTAGTCTTTGCTTGGGCGGTTGCGTACTTTTTATTAGGAGGCTTATCTTGATAATAAAATAGTGCCGCCCACATGATTGGGCGTTAGAATAGCCGCCCTTTGTAAGCCTATGCAATCAAGAATTTTTGTTAGAGGTCATTATGGATTTTCCCACCATTGAAGCTTTTGTTGGCAACACCCCGCTGGTGCGTTTGCAGCGTCTGCCCGGTGTGACCAGCAACACTATTTTGGTGAAATTGGAGGGGAATAATCCAGCGGGTTCGGTTAAAGATCGTCCCGCCATGTCGATGATCCAGCAGGCAGAAGCGCGTGGCGATATTAAACCGGGCGACACGCTGATAGAAGCCACCAGCGGTAACACCGGCATTGCACTGGCGATGGCGGCTGCTATCAAAGGCTATCAGATGATTTTAATTATGCCGGACAACAGTACGGCTGAACGCAAAGCGGCAATGACGGCTTATGGCGCTGAACTGATTCTGGTGACCAAAGAGCAGGGCATGGAAGGCGCACGCGATTTGGCGCTGGCGATGCAAGCTGCAGGCAAGGGCAGAGTACTTGACCAATTTGGTAACAGCGACAATCCACTCGCGCATTACCAAACCACGGGCCCTGAAATTTGGCAGCAAACCGCTGGGCGCATTACTCATTTTGTGAGTTCCATGGGCACTACGGGAACCATTATGGGCACCTCAAAATATCTGAAAGAAAAAAATCAGGCCATTAAAATTATTGGCCTGCAGCCAGATGAGGGCGCCAGTATTCCCGGTATTCGTCGTTGGCCTGAAGCCTACCTGCCTAAAATTTACGACAAAAGCCGTGTGGATGAAATCGTCGGCATGTCACAAGCTGAAGCTGAACACACTATGCGCGAGTTAGCGCGTAAAGAAGGTATTTTTTGTGGTGTGTCTTCCGGCGGTTCTGTCGCGGCGGCTTTGCGTTTAAGTAAGCAGGTGGAAAATGCAGTCATAGTGGCGATTATCTGTGATCGTGGCGACCGCTATTTGTCGTCAGGTTTGTTTAACGAATAGATGTCTTTAAGGGTGACTGCATGCTGGTGGTCGCCAAACTCCCTGAGTAATAGTGAATGTCCAACCGCAATTCTGGCGGCCCCTTTAAGGGCGGCCCCAAAAAACCTGCATCCCACAAGCCCGGCAAACTCGGCCAAAAACCTCGCGCGGGTAAAGCAGACGAGAAGCCTTTTGCCTTCGAAACGGATGACCGCCCTCGTCTCAGCCAGCCACGTCGCGAAAAGCAGGCTCAGCCCCTTAACGATATGCGTTTGGGTGAGTTCACCATTGACCGAATGGGTCATGATGGCCGTGGTATTACCGCGTGGAATGGCAAAACCCTGTTTGTTGAGGGGGCATTGGTGGGTGAGCGCATTAGCGCCCGCTTGGTGCGCGACCATGCCCGTTACGCTGAAGGGCGCCTAGACAAACTGCTGGAGTCATCGCCCGAGCGCCTTGCGCCTGACTGTAAACACTATGCCGAGTGCGGCGGTTGCCAGTTGCAACATTGGCAGCCGCAACAGCAAATCGTCTTCAAGCAAAAAGCCGTACTGGAACAATTGGAGCTGTGGGGTGGCGTTAAGCCAAAGCATGTGCTGCCGCCGATTATATCCCCCACCCAAGGTTATCGCCGCTGCGCGCGGTTAGGGACGTTTTACGGTGAAGAGGGCGTCACCCTTGGTTTTCGCCAACGCAACAGTAACCAATTGGTGGCTATTCGCGATTGTACGGTATTGGCGCCTGAGCTGAATTGCCTCTTAGCACCCTTAACGCAATGGTTGGAGCGTTTGGAGTCCTCCAAGGCGGTTACGCACATAGAGTTGATTCACACTGAAACCCAGACCACCGTCATTTTGCGCCACACCAAAGCACTGGCTGTTGAAGATCTAGACAGCTTGCACGCACTTTGTGCGAAATGGCATTTTAGCGCGTGGCTACAAGGTGACGACAAAGTGCTCACCGACTTGCAAGGCGCTCCTGCCGACCCCAGATTGGTGTATTCCTTAGTCGATTTTGACTTGGAACTGGGTTTTCACCCTTTGGATTTTGTGCAGGTAAACTCCAGCGTGAATGCGCGCATGGTGGCGCAAGCTTTGCAGCTTTTGTCATTGAAAGGCGCTGAGCGGGTGTTGGATTTATTTTGCGGTATTGGCAACTTTACCCTTCCCATTGCCCAGCATTGTGCAGAAGTCATTGGCATTGAGGCAGTGGAAACCATGGTGGAGCGTGGCCGCGAAAATGCGGCTCGGGCAGGTCTTGCGAATGCACAATTTATAGCGGCCAACCTGCTTACCTTGAGTCAGAATCGCTTGCGTGCTACCTGCGGTAAAATTGATGCTGTACTCCTTGATCCACCGCGCGATGGAGCCAAAGAGATCATCGACAAGCTGCCGCAACTTTCGCCTAAGCGCATTGTCTACGTCAGTTGCAATCCCGCAACCTTGGCTCGCGATGCGAAAGTGCTGGTTGCTGCTGGCTATCAACTAGACTCTGTTGGGGTGCTGGATATGTTCCCGCATACTGCGCATGTGGAGTCAATGGCACTGTTTGTACGCAAGTAAAACGCGATACACATAAAACGCTGTTGCAGCGGTTTAAGCCGCAAGGCATATCATTGCGCGACTGAGGTCGTCCCTACAGAATAAAAGCAAGGGGTTAATATGGTTAAAGTTCGTCAGGATCATCCCATCGCCGCTGATGGCAAAGTGGATATTCAAGCTTGGATTGATCGCCTGACGAGTCACCATGCGCAGACTGAAACCACTCGCACCGAATTGGTTCGCGCCGCCGAACTCAGTTTATCCCTCGTGGATATTCACAGCGAAGACGACCACAACTGGGGCGAAGATTTTTCCTGTTTTCGCATCGGTTTGGAAATGGCCGAAATTCTGGCCGATTTACAACTTGATCAAGATGCCCTCGTGGCCGCCATTCTCTACCGCGCTGTGCGCGAAAATAAAATCACCCTTGTCGAAGTGCAGGCGCGCTTTGGCGATACCGTTGGCAAGCTGGTAAAAGGTGTGTTGCGCATGGCGGCTATTAGTTATCAGCGCAACGAAAATGAAGACCGTGTACTCGGCAATCAAGTTGAAGTGCAGGCCGAAAAAATCCGCAAAATGCTGGTGGCTATGGTAGATGATGTGCGCGTTGCGCTCATCAAGCTGGCTGAACGCACGTGCGCCATTCGTTCGGTAAAAACCGCCAGCCCTCAGCGCCGCCGTCAGGTCGCGCGCGAAGTTGCCGATATTTACGCACCGCTCGCCCATCGCTTGGGTATCGGTCATATCAAATGGGAATTGGAAGATTTGTCCTTCCGCTATTTAGAGCCGGATGAATACAAACAAATTGCCAGTTTGTTGGATGAGCGCCGTTTAGCACGCCAAGAATATATCGACAATATGCTCGCGCTTTTGCGCACAGAATTAAAAAGCTCCGGCATTGATGGCGAAGTGTCTGGCCGCGCGAAACATATTTACAGCATCTGGCGCAAAATGAAGCGCAAAGATATTCCTTTCTCGCAGGTTTACGATATTCGTGCGGTGCGCATTTTGGTGCCCAGCGTGCGTGATTGTTATGCTGTGCTGGGGATTGTGCACAGTTTATGGCGCAACATTCCCCACGAGTTTGACGATTACATTGCTTCACCGAAAGAGAATGGCTATCGCTCGCTCCACACCGCCGTGTGGGGGCCAGACAACAAAGTGCTGGAAGTGCAAATTCGTACGGTTGAAATGCATGAGGAATCGGAACTCGGTGTATGCGCTCACTGGCGTTACAAGGGGACAGATACGGATGCCGCGCAAGACAGTTACGAACAAAAAATTGCGTGGCTACGACAAGTGCTTGAATGGCATGAAGAGTTGGGCGGCGATACTGCGCAATTGCAAGATGACTTGCGCGCGGTGGATCAAGACCGTTTGTACGTGTTCACGCCCGATGGCCACGTGGTGGATTTACCGCGCACCGCAACGCCTTTGGATTTTGCCTACCGCATACACACAGACGTGGGACACCACTGCCGCGGTGCGAAAGTTAACAACCGCATAGTGCCGCTGAATTACCAATTAAATAATGCCGATCAAGTGGAAATTCTCACCGGCAAACGTGAAGCGCCCAGCCGCGATTGGCTTAACCCTGCGTTGGGTTATGTAAACACGGCGCGCGCGCGCGCGAAAATTCAGCATTGGTTTAAACAACAAGCGCGCGATCAAAATATCGCGGAAGGCCAAGCGCTGCTCGATCGTGAATTCAAACGTTTGGCTTTGTTGGATTTGGATTTCGAAAGTCTCGCGAAAAAATTGAAATTTAATTCGCTCGACGATTTGTATTGTGCCGTGGGCGCTAGCGATATTGGCGTTGGCCAAGTCTTAAATGCCGCTCAAAAACAATTGGACGATGCAGATCCACAACAGCCGCTAATTCCGTTTAAAGCTAAATCACCGGCGAAGAAAAAAGATTCTGATTTTTATATTGAAGGCGTGGGTAATTTGCTCACGCAAATCGCCAGTTGTTGTAATCCTGTGCCGGGCGATGCCATTACGGGTTACATCACACTCGGGCGCGGCGTTTCTATTCATCGGCAGGATTGTGCGAATATTTTACAGCTGCAAACAGACGAGCCACAGCGCATTATTAAAGTGGAGTGGGGCAATACGCCGCAGAGTTCTTATTCGGTGGATATTATTATTGAAGCCTATGATCGCTATGGTTTACTGCGCGACATTACGACCTTGCTGGATAACGAGCGCATTAATATCAGCGCGCTACAAACTTTATCCGATAAGCGTAAAAACACGGTGGATATGCAAGTAACCGCGGAAATTCGTAGCTTCGATGAGCTGAGTCGCATACTCACTAAACTCAATCAATTGCCGAATATTGCATCGGCGCGCCGTAAACACTAATTTTTTTGCGCGATGATTTTATCGCCGCTATTTTTGTAAGAGATTGTTAATGTCAGCTATTCAAGTTATTAGTAAAAAGAATCGCATTAAAATTGGTATTGCTTCTGTTCTTATTTTTAATGTGCTTTTTATTATAGGGTTATACAAATTAAAAGCGGGTAAGCCGATTGGCGACAAAATGGTTGCGATTGATTTATACGCCGATACAGGCACCAATGGTTTGGCCTTTTATGAAGCTCTGCCAGATACCAACTGCGCCAAGGTGCTCAATGAACAAACACCAAAGCCAGCGACAGAAATAAAAGTCGTGACACCTGCGGATAAAAAAGCAGAAGACAAAACGCCCACCACAACCATAGTGCAAGAACCCGCCTTTCAATATGCTGGTGCGCCAACATGTGTCAAACCAACTATTGCACCTGATGGTTCCGCCAAATTAGGTAAGGATGGTTTTGTAGGGTTGCAAATTAATATCAGCAAAACCGGAAAGGTAGAGCGTGGCGAGGTTGATCGTAGCAGCGGTATTGCGGAGTTAGATCAAGCAGCGTTAAAACAGGTAGTAGAAAACTGGAATTTTGCACCTTGTAAAAAGGGCGATGTGACAGTGGCTTGTAAGCAGTACATTAAGTTTCGTTGGAAAAACGATGTGAAATAAATCGGCTTTGCTTCGATTGCAAAGAGTTTGGTTGCAGTGTTGGTATTCGGTCAATTTATAGAAGTTTATTCTTAAAGTGATTTGTCTTAAGCTGTGTCATCTTAAAGGGAATCATCATTCTTGCGTCGCTAGGATGATGATTCCGCTCCAGATCAACTCAAGCGAATTACATCCGCTCCATTACCTCAATTCCCAATAAGCCCAATCCCTGCTCAATAGTGCGTGCCACTAAATGGCACAAACGTAAACGGCTATCGCGTATATCGGGTTCAATGCCTTCTTTCAAAATAGGGCAGGCTTCGTAAAAGGTCATGTACAAGCTAGCTATTTCATACAAATATGTACACAGCAAATGCGGTAATGCCTCGCGCGCCACTTGATCTAATACTTCACTGAATTGCAGTAGTTTAATTGCCAAGGTTTTTTCTTGCTCGCTGCCAATCACAATCGCGCTGTGAAGCGATTCTGGGGTCACGCCAGCTTTGCGGAAAATACTTTGCACACGGGTAAATGCATATTGCATGTAAGGCGCGGTGTTGCCTTCAAAACTCAGCATGCTCTCCCAGCTAAAAATATAATCGTTAGTGCGAGTTTTGCTCAGGTCAGAATATTTCACTGAGCCGATGCCCACTTTGCGCGCAATTTCTGCAATTTCTAGATCGTTTAAATCCGTGCTTCTTTCGCGCACTAAATTACCGGCGCGCTCCACGGCTTCTGTTAATAACTCCGCGAGTTTTACTGTGCCGCCGGTACGTGTTTTAAAGGGCTTGCCATCATTGCCCATCATGGTGCCGAAGGCTAAATGCTCAAGGCTCACGTCGTCGCTGGCGAATTTGGCTTTGCGGGCAATAGTGAAAACTTGCTGCATATGCAGTGATTGGCGTGCATCAATAAAATACATAATGCGATTGGCTTGCAGTGTACTCACGCGGTAGCGCAGTGCGGCCAAATCGGTGGTGGCATATAAAAAACCGCCGCCTTGTTTTTGAATAATAACGGGCGAAGGGTTGCCCTCTTTATCGGCTAATTCGTCTAAGAAAACCACCTGCGCGCCTTCGCTTTCGATTGCCAGCCCTTGGTCTTGTAACTCTTTAACTAATGGCGCTAAGTCTTCGTTGTAAAAACTTTCGCCGCGTACATGTGCATCATTGAGTGTTACGTTTAATTGCTCGTAAATCTCAGTGCTGTGGTGCAATGAAATTGTTTTAAATTGTTGCCAGAGTTTAAGCATCTCGGCATCGCCCGATTGCAAGCGTACGACATAGTTGCGCGCTTTATCGGCAAAGGCAGCGTCATCATCAAAATGCTTCTTGGCTTGTTGATAAAACACTTCTAGATCTTTCAGCGCCATTTCATCATTAGTACTTAATTGCTCTTCCAATTCGGCAATGAGCATTCCAAATTGGGTGCCCCAATCGCCCACATGGTTTTGGCGAATTACGCTGTGGCCTTGAAATTCCAGTAGCCGTGCCAGCGCATCGCCGATAATGGTGGAACGCAAATGGCCCACGTGCATTTCTTTGGCGAGGTTGGGGCCAGAGTAGTCGATAACCACGGTTTGCGGAGCTAGGACTGTGGCGATATTCAAGCGCACATCGCTTTGTGCGTGGGCAATTTGCTGTCCTAGCCAAGCAGGGTTTAGGTTGATATTAATAAAGCCGGGGCCGGCAATTTCCAGTTTATCGGCGATGCCCGTCAACTCAGGTTGCAGTGCAGCCACAATTTGGGTTGCTAACTCGCGCGGGTTGGTGCCCATGACTTTAGCGGCGCCCATGGCGCAGTTGGCTTGGTAATCGCCAAAACCGGCTTTTTTGCCGGGCGCGATCAGCGCGGGTAAATCAGCAGGAATGCCGCACGCGCTCATGGCCTGCAGAACTTTTTTATTGAGTAATTCGCGAATATTCATAGGGGAATCTGGTGTGGTGTTGAGAGAACAGGGTGCGAATTGTACCTGTCAGCTCTGGTCATTCATAGGCTATGCTTAGGGCTACTTTACTGAACTGTTATTAGGGTGCTGCAAACTATCATGATTGATTACGTTGAGATATTTTTTCGTTTGAGTGTGGCTGTATTGATTGGCTGTGTTGTGGGGCTCGATCGAAACATGCACGGCAAGCCAACAGGGGTGAAAACCTTGGGTTTAGTCGCTTTGGGGGCATCGCTTGTCACAATGGCGAGTACCGATTTCGCCGTTGCCCAAGTTGGCCACTATGCCGATGCTGTTAGTCGTACGATCCAAGGGGTTATTACCGGCATTGGTTTTTTGGGGGCAGGAGTGATTGTTCATGACCAAAGCACTGAGCGTGTGAAAGGTTTAACCACTGCTGCTTCAATTTGGGTGACGGCAGCAATTGGCGTTATCTGCGGTATGGGCGCATGGCAAGTGGCTGCCATAGCGCTCGCCTTGGTTTTGGTGTTGTTTTTAGTGGGGCGCCCGTTGGAACGTGAATTACATAAACGTTGGTTACAAAAATCATCTGAGGAAAAAGAGGCTATTAATCGACACGAAGAATAAGTGTGCGTGCGCGATTTTTACATCATAACCTTTCAAGGAGCTAATATGATCACCAGTCCCATCGTCGAAATTTTAGTGCGTCAGCAAGAACAGGTGTGCCACATTACCTTTAATCGCCCTGAGCGAAAAAATGCCTTATCGCTTGCGATGTACGCAGCGTTGGCCGATATCATTCACGCCGCCAATAGCGACCGCAGTGTGCGGGTATTGGTCTTAAGCGGCGTCAATGACTGCTTTACCAGCGGCAACGATTTGCTTGATTTTATGAATGAGCCAGAAATTCACGATCGTCATCCAGTGGTACGGTTTATGGTTGCGCTGCAAAATTGCGTTAAACCTGTAGTTGCAGTAGTACAGGGTCATGCTGTAGGTATAGGCACTACACTTTTACTACATTGCGATTTGGTTTATGCCGCTGAAGATGCACGCTTGCAATTACCCTTTGTGAATTTAGGGTTATGCCCAGAATACGCCAGCAGTTATTTAATTCCTCGCTTGGTCGGGCAACAAAAAGCCGCGGAATTATTATTATTGGGCGAAGCTTTTAGCGGGCTCGAAGCTGAAAAAATGGGCTTCGTTAATGCTGCATTGCCTGCGAATGAATTAATCAGTTATGCCGAACAAAAAATTCAACGCCTTGCCAAGCAACCCCCCGCAGCAGTACGTCGCGCCAAATTATTATTAAAGAAAACTCAGCATGATGGTGTGGAAACGGCGTTAGCGGCGGAGTTTATTGGTTTTGCCGAAGGTTTAAACTCTGAAGAGTGCAGGGAATCCGTCACTGCCTTTTTTGAAAAGCGTGCGCCGGACTTTTCTCGTTTTGAATAAGACCGACCCCCATCTTCTTTATTAAATAAAAATGTTTAAAAAGAGACACCTTTTTAAACAGCGAAATTTAATTCTCCTCGTTGTAAAAGCGCAGTTAAGGGCGATTGAAAAAAGCTCATCAAACATTTTGATTAGGTAACGATATGAATTCTCCGTTTAATTTCCGAAATAAAAATGTTCTTGTTGTCGGCGGCACCAGCGGAATTAATCGCGGTATTGCCGAAAATTTTGCAAAAGCGGGCGCGCGTGTTGCAGTAGTGAGTCGGTCACAAGAAAAAGTCGATGATACTATCGCCGCCTTAAAAAAAAGCGGCGCTGCTGACGCTAAAGGTTTTGCTGCTGATGTGCGCGAAGCTGAAGCTCTAAAAAATGGCATTACTGAACTTCATGGAACTTGGGGAAATTTTGATGTAGTGGTGTCGGGGGCAGCTGGCAATTTTCCGGCGTTGGCCATGGGAATGTCCGCCAACGGTTTTCGCTCCGTCATTGAAATTGATTTGCTCGGAACTTTTAATGTTATGCAGGCAGTTTACCCGTACCTTACAAAGCCGGGTGCATCTATTATTAATATCTCCGCTCCTCAAGCCATTATTCCTATGCCGGCGCAATCACATGTATGTGCCGCAAAAGCCGGCGTCGACATGATTACCCGCACACTCTGTTTAGAGTGGGGCAGTGAAGGGGTGCGCATTAATTCTATTATTCCCGGGCCTATAGACAACACTGAAGGCATAAAACGTTTGGCTCCCACAGATGATATTCGCAAAGCCGTACTAAAAACTGTGCCGCTTCAACGCATGGGTTCTACGGATGATATTGCCAATGCGTGCTTATTTTTAGCATCAGATTTGGCTAGCTATATTAGCGGCGCTATTATCCCCGTAGATGGCGGCTGGGCGCAGGGTGGTGTAGCGGTAATGGGCGCGATGATGGGGGAGGTGTTTAAAAAATAAGGCTTACATGGATTTCTGCATAGTCGAAAAGTGAGTAACACTTAGACAAAAAATTATTTGCTTGCTGCAATAAACGATGAGCAATGCAGAAAAATTAGTGATTTTACGTTGTGCGAGTTGTAATTAAATACAATTAAGAGTTATTGAAAAAATTAGGTGGTTAGCTTGTTTTTTGAATATGGGTATGAGTACCCATATTCAAAATCTGCAACTCACTTATTTTTTGAAAAATACTAAGTGAAGTAAAAATTAACGTAAATTGAAAACATCTTTACCGAAAGGCTTTAGATTAGGTGCTGCTGCAAAGCCTATATGCCCCAGCCCATCATCGCCACCAGTGGTAATTCCAAGGATGTCTTCATAACTACGCAATGCTGAATAGTGATTGTAATAACCTGTAGTGTTTACGCTACCTGGAGCGATAAAGCGACTATTAAATAATACAGCACCTACTTGACCACCGCCCGGATATACGAATGTAGTAGTCGGCTTTGTTTGTAAACCATACATACCTAGTATCGCGCTAAAACCTGGATTGCTAACGTTAGGACCGGTGGGTGAATTACAGGTTGTTTGATCTTGGTTCGGACAAGCTCGTGCATCTTTAAGACCTGACTCGTCAAACGTCAACACTACCAGTAACTTTCCAGTTCTGTATGCATGTGATGAAAATATCATTGGCATCCAATGTTTTAACCAAAGATCCGCAGCTGCCAGTCCCCCAATGTTTTTTCCATTTGCATCTCGAGTTCCTTCAGTATTACTTCCTGCGCAGGTTGCATCATGGCCGTTATTGCATAAGTTTGGAATGACAAACATAAATTTCGGTGTGGTTTTTAAATCACGTAAATCCTCATATAAATGGCCTGAAAAACTATCTGCAGAACCATTGCTGCCAACTAAAACTTTACCTAACGGGACAACATGCTTATCACAACGATTTTGATCGTCGATAATAGAGTGAAAGTACATGAAGGGATTGTGGCGAGTGGCGTATTGATCGGTAGGCGATGCGGAATTTGTGTTATCTGTACCTCCTACTGCTGGGTGAGCACAATCATTGCCTCCCATTGCATCATAATCGCCATAATCTCGTGCAGTATCTATACCCATGTCTTCAGCATAAGCGCGCCATTTCAATTCATGGACAGCCCATCTTTCATAAAAGGGTTTAAGATCTAACTGGTCACCAATGGTTATTGCTCCATGCCCTATTTTACTTGGAGCAGGAAATACACAGCCGTCTCCGATAATTTGACCCGGGAAAAGTTTTGGATCTGCATCAGTTCCTGGCATTATATCGTTAAATCCACCTACCAACGGAGGGTGAGTTAATGATGCAAGATTCAAGCAATCATTATTGATCGACACAGTTGGTGCTTGACCAGAAATTTGTGAAATGTAATTACCTAAACTTACATGGCTTGTTGCAAAATAGTTAGGTATTAATTGCCCTTCTTTAAGCAAGGTTGTGTTGAGATAAGTCGCAGGAGAAGTTGGGCCAAATGTTGTGCCATAGTCTTCGTTCTCCATGTTAATTACTAGAATATACTCGATTGCTTGTGGTGGAACGGCAGCACGCAAAATATCATCGCCGGCTAAGGCAACTGAGTTTTGTGTAATTATTGTAACTGCTATCCACATTAAAATATTTCTGATTTTAAAAAGCTGGTTCAACATTTTATGTGCCTCTTGACTTGATAATGGTCTTGCAATGCTTTTCGCAGGCACTAGTATACAACTGAAAAATTTCATTTTTATTACGTTGGTCGGGATGATATTCCCTCAAAAAATCTTGATAAGATAGATCACGACAGAGGACTGGGCTGCTTATGGAGGCAGTGCTTTGTGCAGAAATTGTAAAAAATTTCAATGATCTGATTTTTTGATAATGAGAAATATTGATTGGAGGCCTTTATGCGTTTTAACCCTGTGGGTTGGTTTGAGATTTATGTCGATGATATGGTTCGCGCCAAAAAATTCTATGAAACTGTTTTTTCGGTAAGCTTGGAGTGTCTGGAATCACCTGAAATAGAGATGTGGGCGTTTCCGGGTGTGATGAATGCATCCGGTGCTTCAGGTTCGTTGGTGAGAATGCCGGGTTTTTCGCCAGGTCGCAATAGCGTGATTATTTATTTTACTTGTGAAGACTGTGCGATTGAGGTTGAAAAAATTAAGGCAAGTGGTGGAGTGATAGAGAAACCGAAATTTTCGATTGGTCAATACGGTTTTATTGCGTTGGGTTACGATACTGAAGGCAATATGATTGGCTTGCACTCAATGCAGTAAGTTGTGCTTTGCACACAGATGTAGGTACAAATCAAGGCTAGTTTTTGCGCGATGCTAATGAGATGATTTATTCCCACCTAAAACCTGATTATAGAAATAATTAAACACAATGAACATTGAGAATCAACAAGAGTACTTTTCAAAAACCTTTGATGGTTTAGATGTTGGTGGTAGTCATTTATCCGAGGTGATTTTTGAGGGTTGTGCTTTTCTTCGGTGTAATTTTTCTGAGGTATCGTTCTATAAGTGTAAGTTTGTGGAGTGTACCTTTACTGCATCCAATCTCAGTAATGTTGTTGTTAGCCACAGTAAATTTTTAGATGTCGATTTTCATGAGTCTAAAGTTATAGGTATTGATTGGACAAAAGCTGATTGGCCACGTTTTAGTTTCAGTGCTCCTTTCAAATTTACCGAGTGCATCCTCAATGATTCGTCATTTTTTGGGCTGAATTTTACTGAGCTTACCGCAGAGCACTGTAAGGCGCATGATGTTGACTTCAGAAATGGCAATTTTTCCAAAGCCAATTTTTCTTACACCGATTTTGCGCACAGCTTGTTTTTAAAAACTAATCTTAAAGAGGCTGATTTTAGTGAGGCGCAAAACTACAGCATTAATATCTTTGAAAATGAGATTGCTGGTGCAAGGTTTAGTCGTTACGAAGCCATCAGTTTATTAGATTGTTTGAATATTGAATTAGTTGATTGATGTAAGAAAATGTTAGTTTGTGGAACGTTTTGGTGAGTGCTTTGATTGAGTAATAAAAGGAGCCATAAAAAACGGACTTATATTAAGTACAGTAGTCCGTTTTTTTATTGAATATTAGTCCTCACTGTTTGAATCAAACTCAATTTTAGTAGCAGTAAATATACCTGCGTTTAAGACGCCCTCTACTTTTACACGTTGACCAACAGCTTGCGTATAGAATTGTGTTTCAGTTAATTTTGCGCCGTTTAAGCCATCAATTTCTGTACTGCTATTGGTTGTTATAGTTTGTCCATAAAGTATAAAGCTGTGGCTTCCAACGCTGGTAATAATGCCGTTGTATTTTAATTCGGTATTATTATTTTCTTGAATGTTTTCGCGTTCAATTTTGATGGCAACAAAAACACCTTGTTGGGTAAAGCCAGAAATTTTTAAAAAGTCTCCGGTGCTGATATTGCTCAGGTTAAAGCGTTTTAATTGAGCATTGCTGTCATCCTCAAATGCGGTTTTAGCATTGGTTTGAATGGTGGTGCCGTTAATTTGCAAGCTGCCGGTAATAACACCTGTAGTAGTGCTTAGCGTTATAGTACTGACGTTGCCCGCGACTGCATTGTTCGGATTGCTTTTAAAGTCAATTTTTTGTGCAACCACGACGCCGGACGAGTTTACGTTCCCATTTAAACTGAGAGCTACTCCCAATGCGATATTGGTGGTTGAACCGTTATTGAACGTAGTTTGTGAATTGGTTGTACAACTGATGCCTGCGACATCAAAATCTGTGGATGAAACAAAACGAGTTACAGTGCCTTCTAACTCTGCATTTTTAATGGTTTTATCAAAACTATTATTGGTGCGCGTCACAGTTTGGGCTTGCAGAATTCCATTGCTGTCCACAGTGCCAACTACATTTACCATAACGGCATTGCTAATAGTATTATTGGTGAAGTTACTTAAACTCGCTGAACTGTAATTTACCAGCAGGCTATTGAGCGTGAAGGTAAAGTTTGTTTGATTGAGATTGCTCACTATGCCCGATGCTTGATGGCTGCTTGCGTTGGTTCGCTCAATACGTGTTGCGGTAATAATGCTTTTGTCATCGATAGTGCCGCTGACAAGAACGCTATCACCAATTTTTAAGCCATCTAAATAGTTAGGTGTAATAGCAGGATCAAACACAGTAGCGTTGTTCACCATAATTTTCTGATTGAGTACGGTAAAACTTTGCGTTGTTAAATCAATGAAGGTGATGGTGCCTTGAACCGTTGGTCGAAACTCAATGCTGTCTGCAGTGGCTGTGCCATCGCTATTGACTAAACCTGTTAGTTTCACTTGATAGCCGATGTGCAAATTGTTTTCATTGCTGGTTTGATCGTTGATCAAGATTTTGGCTTTGTCGGAGTTATATTCTACGCCATTAACTATGACACTCCCAAACCCATTGATGGCGCCGCTGCTGACCGTGAGCGTAGCTGATGAAATGGGTGCACCGCTGCCATCAATGCCGGATACTTGATTTCCACCGCCACCTCCACAAGCTGTTAACAGCAAATAGACAAATGCTGATAATGCTAAAAGTAAATTACGTGTTGCATTGCGCATTCTTCTCTCCAAAGCCATTAGTGATTTTTATCCTGATTCAGGGTTTCACTAAAATTCTGTTCAATTAAATAGGTGCCAACACCGAGTCGAATGGTTGATGTTGTGCTGTCGCCGCTATTTTTTTCTTCGTGTTCGCTTAGCCAGTTATCAATTTTTTCTAAAAATTCTTGGCCTTCACTCTCCACAAATTTTCGAAAGTCATCGGCTACGTCGGAAGACATTTGGATATTGGTTGCGCGCCGTTCAAAGTGCAGCGGTTTTTTTTTGTTAGAGTCGGCTTTGTACAGATTGTGATAGAGCGTGCTGCCTATATCATTGATCACGCTTCCCGCACGCAAGAGCGCTGCTGGATCAGATTGCGAGGGTACGTAGTAACGTTTCAGCGCGCGTACTTTTCCATCTGCATCGTTAGAAACAACTTCGCAACGTTTAAATTCTTTTAAAATGGCGGTAGCTGCCATATCGCCACCGTAGCGGCGCACTAACTGATTAAAGCTAGGCAATTCGCCGTCAATTACGAGGGGTAGTGGGGTGCCATCTTCGGCGATAAAATCTGCGTCTTGATGCCAGCCGGAAAGCACTCGTGTCATGCGGTCTTGGCCTTGTTGCGATGAGTCGCTCTCATCATTTTTTTTCAATTCGTCTTTGATGCGGCCTGCTTCTTTGCGATCAATTCCGGTTAAGAGGGCGATGCGAGAAAGATTAGTGTCTCGGCCGCGAATACCAAATTCGCGCAGGGCGACTTGCACGTAAAGTTGTTTGCAGAGATTGGCCAGTTCTTTGTAGGTGATGCCATTGCGCAACAATATTCCCACGATGGGCGCCATCAGGTGCCTGCATGCAGAGAGTACTGTTTCTTTGGGTGTTGGCATCTATTGAACCTGAAAAATCGCACTGAATGACCAAGGCGAAATTTAACAGAAATGTGTGAATTTTGGTAAAAAACTCTGCTGCTTACCTTAGGGATGGCAAGCAGCAGAGAAAGCGCTTAAACAAATAGTTACCAAGTTTTGATATAGGTTGCTATATCTTGGCCGCATTGGGTATTGCAAGCACCAATGTTGCTGGGAGGCATATTGGCGGTAATGTAAGTTGCTAGTGTTTGCGCAGTTTTACTTTTGTTAATACTAATAAGATTACCCGTTGCGCCATGGCAACCTGCGCAATTCATACTGGCTCCGTCATACAAGGTTTTACCGCGCACAGCATCGCCAAAAGCGGCGGCTGATGAGCTTGACATTACACTTGAGGCAGCACTACTTACGCTTGATAAACTGCTACTTACAGTAGATGCAGATGATGAAGCGGTGCTGCTAGTTGCGGTGGATGAAGAAGAATTGCTGCTAGAAGATTTCCCGTGCTCTGGTTCATTGTCGTTTTCAAGTGCAATGCTACTTGCGGTAAACACGTCATTAGCGACCACACCTTTTACTTCTACTTTCAGCCCTACTGCCCCAGCCAAAAATGCTTGGACATTGGCGAAGCCAGTTACATTCAGTTGTACCGTATTGGGCACCTTAATGGTGTGTCCTGATACGACTATGCTATCCACAGTGACAGATTCAACGGTGCCACTAATGTCAGCTCTAAAGCCATCTTTACTTTTTTCCGATGGGTCTTTGCGTTCTACGCGTGTAGCTACAATTTGCGCCGGTGTTGTTGCTGTGGCTGCAATTTTGTAACCGCGTACATCAATGTAATCGCCTGTCGTTAAATCTTTTAAACTGAATAGGCGTATTTTGGCTTTACTTCTATCATTGAAGCTGGTGTCAGTAGTAATTGAAAAAGTCACGCCGTTCAGTGTAAGAGTGTTGTTGGTGAGGTCAGTGGATTGAACCAAACCTTCATCGTCAACCCGCGTTTGCAATATCAATACTATTGAATTCGCTACAATATTTTTATTGGCATCGAGTGTGCCTTTTACTCGTACGCGCACACCGTTAGCCAAATCAGTGGCAGTACCGCCGACTAGCGTGGTAGTTGCGCTAAATAAAACGGTAGTGGTATTTAAGGTGAAGCTGGTATTGGCCACTAAGTTGGTTACTAAACCGCCAGCCTCTATATTTGTATTGTTATCAAGTGCAGTATCGTGTTTTACATCTAGGGCGCTCAGGCGCACGTTGCCGCTCACCACAAAAATATTATTCACCAGTGTTCCGTGTACGCTCACACCTAAACCATTGCTGATGGTGTTATTGGGTAGGTTGGTAAGGGTCGCTTTACTGTAATCAACACTGGTGCCGTTGAGGGTAAATGTCATGGCAGCGGTATCGAGATTAGTTACTGAACCTGACAGAATAAAATCTTTCGCTTCTGTACCAGTTTTCACTTCAATGCGGGTTGCAATCAAATTGCCATTGGCATCAGTGTAGCTGCTTACTTTCACAACATCGGCCACTGCAAGGCTAGCGGCGGTCATACCATTTTCGAAAAAAGTATCACCGTTGATCAAAATACTTTGACCGAGTACTACGATAATACCCGTTGTTAAGTCAATGCTTGTAATAGGGCCGCGCACTTGGGTTTCTGCTTCAAGTTTAGTGGCTGTACCGTGTATACCGTCGGCATTCACGGAACCACTAATGCGCACCATTTGGCCGACATTAAGATCCGATTCAACTTGGGTGTTTCCATCCACCTGAATATCCGCACTTTTTACGTCATAGTGCACACCGTTAACGATCACACTGCCAAACCCAGTGACCATCCCTTGAGTGATATTAACAGCTGTTGGTGTTGTGGAAGTGCCACCGCCTGTCGATATAGAGCCAGAGTTGCTGGCCGTTCCGCCACCGCCCCCACCTCCACAAGCGAACAGGCCGCAGGTAATAATCGATATGAGTAAAGCTGATTGTTTCATGGTGTTTCTCCGGTTGAGTGAACAGCGCTCTCGTTTTGCATAGTCTAGACATGACAAAAAAATAAATCCACATATGGTTTAATATTTACCAAATATGGATTAATTAATGTTTGGTATGTCACATACCAGTCGCTTCTTGATTCTCAAAATGCGAAAAAATAGGGGTTGGTAACGTTTTTATGACTCAACCGACACTCTGGTTTTGGGCGTGTTATTTGTCATAAGCTGCATAATTCAGTGCAACTCTGCGTTGACAGACCATTTGGTCGGCTGTAAGGTTTGTCCGACCAACCAGTCGGTTTGTTGAGCGCTTCATTTTTGCCCGTTTGCATTAGGGCCATATTTTTTAAAGGGGGTTACTGGCTAGCCCTGTTAAGGTGTAAGGAATTTCTCATGCGTAAAGTCCCCCAAAAACCTCTCGTCATTGGCTTCTTGTTTGTCTGTTTTATGGTGTGCAGTTGCAGCAAACAGGATGAAAAAACCGAGGTTGTACGCCCGGTGCGTGCAATTCAGGTCACAGCGGCTCGGCAGCAAGTAATGGCTGAATATTCCGGCAATGTGCAAGCACGAGTGGAATCTCAGTTGGGCTTTCGCGTGAGTGGCAAAATTCAGAGTCGTAACGTTGATGTAGGTACGCTGGTGAAGCCTGGCCAAGTACTTATGCGGTTAGATCCGCAAGATTTGCAGCTCGCCCAAGCTCAAGCAGAGGCTAACCTGAAAGCCGCGAAAAGCAATTTTGAGTTGGCAGAGTTTGAGCTCAAGCGTTATCAAGAATTGCGTAAAACCAATGCCATTAGCCAAAGTGCGATGGATGCTAAAAATACCGCGTTTGACTCTGCCAAGGCGACTTGGGAAGAAGCGCAAGCTGCTTTCAAGAGCCAATCCAACCAAGCTGCTTACGCTACCTTGGTGTCGGACGTGACGGGTGTGGTGACGGCGATAAATGCGGAAGTGGGCCAAGTGGTGGCTGCCGGTGTTCCAGTCGTTCAGGTCGCCAAAGCCGGCGAGCTGGAGGTGGTAGTAGGGATTCCTGAAAACAATGTGGATGTTGTGAATCGCTCTGATCAGGTCAATGTGCGGTTGTGGGCTGATCCGAAAGAAGTTATTGCGGGCAAAGTTCGCGAAATGTCACCCGTGGCCGATACCGCTACGCGCACTTTTACTGCCAAGGTATCGCTGCTCAACCTAAACTCGAAGCAAACGGCGTTGGTGAAATTGGGTATGACCGCTTCTGTTCAATTTGCGTTGAGTACTCCTGGCGAATTTGTGAAAGTGCCTTTGACAGCTCTGTATCAAAATAAAGGCGTAACGTCTGTATGGTTGATTGAGAAAGGCGCAGTGCACCTAGTTTCTGTGCAAGTGGGTGGCGTGAGCGGTAATGATATTTTGCTCACCAGCGGCTTAAGCCCCGGCCAAACAGTGGTAACAGCGGGTGTGCACGTGCTCAACCCCGGCCAACATGTCACTGTGTTGGCGCCAGAGATTAATGTCGCTCCGCCTGAGCCCTATTTATCGGCGCACACGCTCTTAATGCCCAACGCGGTTGCGGTTCCTGAAGCAGCGGTTAAGGGAGCGGTCAAGTAATGTCAAAAGGGTCGCAATTTAATTTATCCAGATGGGCGCTGGAGCATATCCCACTCATTCGCTATTTGATTGCTGCATTGCTGATTGGCGGCATTATGAGTTTTGGTAAGCTCGGTCAAGACGAAGATCCGCCATTTACTTTTCGTGCGATGGTAGTCACTGCCAAGTGGCCCGGTGCAACAGCCTTGCAAATGGCTGATCAAGTCACCGATAAGTTGGAAAAAACGCTGCAAGAAACGCCTTATATTGATGTCATTCGCAGTTTCTCCAAACCTGGAGAAACCACTATTATTTTACAGCTGGCAGAATCCACTCCACCCAAAGAAACCACAGCTTCTTGGTATCAGGTGCGTAAAAAAATTGGCGATATAAAATACAGCTTGCCGCAAGGTGTGCTTGGCCCATTTTTTAACGACGAGTTCGGTGATACCTACGGCTCTATTTTTTCACTCTCCGGCGATGGTTTTACCTATGCGGAATTAAAAGATTACGCTGACTTGGTGCGACAACAATTTTTGCGTGTGCCACTAGTGGCTAAAGTGGAACTGCTTGGCGTGCAAGATGAAAAAATTAATATCGTGTTCTCGCACAAAAAATTTGCGCAGTTGGGTATTTCACTGGAGCAAATTATCAATCAAATTAACACGCAAAATGCTGTGGAATCCACCGGTGTCTTAACCACGGATACTGACAATGTACAGGTGCGTGTAACCGGTGCGTTTACCTCGCCGAAGGATTTAGAAAATCTTACTTTGCGTGCACAGGGTACCAATTTTCGTTTAGGTGATTTCGCAGAAATTAAACGCGAATATGAAGATCCACCCAGTAACAAAATGCGTTACAACGGCAAAGAAGTGATTGGTCTTGCTATCTCCATGCAGAAGGGCGGCAATATTATTGATATGGGCGAAAATCTCGCCAAAACTGCCGACGATGTTAAACAGAAGCTGCCCGTAGGTGTAGAGCTAGCGCGTGTTGCTGATCAGCCTAAAGCGGTATCTACTTCAGTAAATGAATTTTTGCATACCTTGGTAGAAGCGCTGGTTATTGTGTTAGCGGTGAGCTTTGTCGCGTTGGGCTTTCATAAAGATGAAAAAGGTATTCGCATAGACTTTCGCCCCGGTTTGGTCGTGGGGTTAACCATTCCATTGGTATTGGCAATTACGTTTTTATTCATGCGAATTTTCGATATCGACCTGCACAAAATTTCGCTGGGTGCCTTAATTATCGCACTGGGTTTGTTGGTCGATGATGCGATTATCGCTGTTGAAATGATGGTGCGAAAAATGGAAGAGGGTTATACCCGTTTTGATGCCGCCACCTTCGCCTATACCTCCACCGCGATGCCCATGCTGACGGGAACGCTCATCACCGCGGCCGGTTTTTTACCCATTGGTTTGGCCAAGTCGGCTGCTGGTGAATATACCTTCTCCATGTTTTCGGTGAATTGTTTGGCTTTATTAATTTCGTGGCTGGTTGCGGTGTTATTCACGCCTTACATTGGCTATTTATTGTTAAAGGTAAAGCCACATTCTGCAGATGATGCGCCCCACGAATTATTTGATTCACCTTTTTATTTACGCTTTCGTGCACTGGTGAATTGGTGTGTAGAATTTCGTAAAACCACGATTGCTATAACACTGGCCATTTTTACATTGGGAATTTTTGGTTTTAAATTTATTGAACAACAATTTTTCCCTGATTCTATTCGTCCTGAATTAATGGTGGAGATGTGGTTGCCAGAGGGCGCTTCTTATTCGGCAACGGAAGCGCAAGTGAAAAAATTTGAAGCTTTTATTCAGCAGCAATCGGGTGTGGATAGCTATACAAGTTATGTAGGCACCGGCAGTCCGCGTTTCTATTTACCGCTGGACCAAATATTTCCACAGTCCAACGTAGCACAAATTGTGGTGCTACCCAAAGATTTGGAAACGCGCGCAAAACTGCGCAAAAAAATTATCGATGTATTTAATTCGAATTTTCCAGAGGTACGTGGCCGCGTTAAATTTTTGCCTACTGGCCCACCAGTGCCATACCCAGTGCAATTTCGTATAAGCGGAACTGATCCTAGTAAAGTGCGTGAAATTGCTGATCAAGTAAAAGATATTATGCGTGCAAATCCGAATGCACAGGGTGTGAACGACAATTGGAATGAATCGGTAAAAGTGTTGCGCTTGAATGTAGATCAAGACAAATTGCGCGCACTGGGTATGACGTCAGATGTTGTTATGCGCGCTGCCAATACCATTTTAACCGGGACTACTGTGGGGCAGTATCGCGAAAAAAATCGCTTAGTGGATATTGTGGTGCGCCAGCCTCTGGATGAGCGCTCTACCATTGAGCGTTTGAATGATACCAATTTACCTACGGCGAGTGGAAAGCCTGTCACGCTCTCACAAGTTGCGCGCGCGCAGTTTGTGTGGGAACCGGGCATTATTTGGCGAGAAAATCGCGAATGGGCCATTACCGTTCAAAGTGATGTGGTGGATGGTATTCAGGGGCCCACGGTATCAAGCCAAATTGAACCTAAATTGGCAGCGCTGAAGGCGGTGCTGCCCATTGGTTACGCAATTAGTTTGGCAGGCGCTGCCGCCGACAGCAGCAAGGCACAAGACTCTATCGCCGCAAATGTGCCCTTGGTGATTTTTATTATTTTCACCTTGTTGATGTTGCAATTGCATAGCTTTTCGCGCGCGTTGTTGGTGTTCTTAACAGGGCCGTTGGGTGTCGCCGGCGTTGCTATGGCGCTGCTGATTTTGCATCGTCCTATGGGTTTTGTGGCGCAATTGGGTGTTATCGCTTTGTTTGGAATGATTATTCGCAATTCAGTGATATTAATTGATCAAATTGAAACGGATATTGCCAGTGGTACCGCCCCTTGGGATGCAATTGTTGAAGCCGCCGTGCGTCGTTTTCGCCCGATTATTTTAACCGCCGCTGCCGCCGTGCTCGCCATGATTCCACTCTCTGGTTCGGTATTTTGGGGACCAATGGCCGTTGCAATTATGGGAGGGTTAATTGTAGCAACAGGCTTAACACTTTTATTTTTGCCCGCCTTGTATGCAGTCTGGTTTAAGGTGCGGCGATAATATGTGCTTTGTCTTTTTTTAAAGACATTGTTCGTACTAACGACAGGTGATAAGTAAGTTGTTAGTGCGTTCAGAATGCAATGGCAATCCAGCTGTTACAGATGTAATAGTAGCCGCTGGATTTTTGTTGCGCGAAAATTATGCAAAATATAACCAATAGCTAAAAAGCGTAAAATTTTTTTGCGATAGCTGTGATTGTAAGAAAATACCAAGTCCGCTGTCGACCTTTAATTAAACGAAGTAAGTGTAATGACAAGTTACCATCAAGATTTCATGGCTATTGAATCCACTCGCGAACGTATTTTGTTAGCCGCTCATGAAGAAATTTACGAGCATGGTTATCAAGGTTTACGTATTGATGCCGTGTTGAAAAAAACACAACTTGCAAAAGGCGCGCTTTACCATTACTTCCCTAATAAGCTTGCCTTGGGGTATGCGGTCGTGGATGAGGTGCTCATGGGGTTTTTTCAGCAGAGTTGGGGTGAGTCTTTAGCTGATTCGAAGGATCCTTTACAGGCTATTAAGAATTTTTTTATTAAAACCTGCGTTGAAATTCAAAGTGGTCAATGCAGTAACGGTTGTCCATTAACAAATTTAGTCCAGGAAATGTCTACTTTAGATGAAGGCTTTCATGAGCGTTTGCGTAATCTTATGAGCAATATTGTTAACATAGTTGCCACAATATTAACGCAGGGACAAAAGGGCGGTATTGTGCGTAACGATATAGACCCACAAAAAGTCGCCGCATTTTTGCTCAGTAGTTATCAAGGTATTATGGGTACGGCAAAGTGCATGCAATCTATGGATTTAGCCGTGGATTTATTCGATTCTCTATGCGCCTATACTGACTCTTTGCGTAATAGTGGCGCTGAAGTGCCAGAGCCTACCTGCTAAATACTCTGGGAATCTATAGCCTCGCATAGCTATAGCAGGTATTATCCGTCTATCAATCAAAATGACCATGGAGGGTTAATTATCAACTAATGGGATCTATATTCGGAGAAGGAGTTAGCCATGAAAAAAATTAAGGTTGGCGACTTTATTGTATCGCAAAAACTTGAAACAATTAGTGACACTCTTGTTGATGTTCCCTCGACGCAGCAAATAACCCATATACAGTTTCGCCGTTTTGCTTCTTGCCCTATTTGTAATCTTCATATTCGCAGCTTTGTAAGTCGTCACCTTGAATTGGTAGCTGCTGGTGTGCAAGAGATTGTGGTGTTTCACTCTACGACGGACGAGTTGCGCAAACATGAAGAGGGGGTTCCCTTTGCCATGATTGCTGACCCGACCAAACAACTCTACAAAGCCTTTGGTGTGGAAACGTCCATTCTCTCTGTTCTCAATCCCATTGCTTGGCCTGCTGCCATAAAAGGATTGAATATTACTAAAGCAATTCCGTTCGAGAGGGGGCAGGGTTTGTTTGGTTTGCCTGCTGATTTTTTAATTGCGAAAACTGGAGAAGTGGTTGCTGTTAAATACGGTTCCCATGCCGACGACCATTGGGAAGTGGATGATGTGGTTAGGTTTGCACGGCAATTAGCGGGTTAGCCATTACTTGCCAGTTAATACTGTCAAATAATTTAAGGCGCTAATCGTGCTAAATGCTGATTTATTAGCGCCAGAAAGCGCGGCGTATAACCCTCGTCTTCGTAAATTGGATTGCCTTGCTCATCTTCCCCTATTTTGTTTTGGCCTTTCACATAGGGAAAAATTTCTTGCACTTCATTTAATGCTGCATGTAATAACTCCGCCACAATTTCTTCTGACTTTAACGCAGGAAATAAATCGGCCAGTGCGGCTAAGCGTGCGGCGTCATAAACTGACACGCTAATTTGTTGAGTTATTTTGGGCGATGTATCATCGCCAGTGTTTTGCCAATAATTGATCAGTTGACGAATTTTCATGGTGATCTCCTTTGCTTTGCTTATCCTAAGCTTAGTCTCAGGCTAGACTTTATGCCTCTTTATTTCCGTAGGTTGGATAGCAATGCCCAACATAACCATATCGCCGTTCAATTAAATAGTGCGTGTTTAAATAGTACGTGTTCAATTGGGTTAATGGCGTTGATATTGGTAAATTGTTGGGCATTGCTGCCCAACCTACGTGTTTTGATTCGCTATGACGGGTGTGCACACAATTTCGGTTAATACTGAATTGGCGATATAACATTCTTCATGCGCTTTGTGATGCATGGCTTCAATTTGTTCGCGGCTAGGGCGCGTTGTACCAGAAAAATAAACCGCTGGGTTCAACCTTACCTCCACCATAAACAGCTTACCCTTTTCATTGGGGTGCATGCTTCCACTGGCATTGTCTCTGTAGGTATCCACACAAAAACCTTCTTTGGCTGCAATCGCCAAAAACCACAGCATATGGCAATTCGCTAAAGCCGCTACAAACATTTCTTCAGGATCAACTGCGTAGGCATCAGAGAAAGGTAGTGGAACAGAATGAGGTGATGATGAGGCGGGAATCTCTAAGCCACCGTCAAAGCGCAAGAGATGTTTGCGACTGTAACGCTTATCTAAAAAATGTTGCTCGCCACGCTCCCAAATAACTTCAGCGGTGTAATCAGTCATGGAGGGTTCCTTTTGTGTTTTGCATTTGTAGGTTGGGTCGTCATGCCCCAGATAACCATATTGCCGTATAACTAAAACATTCAATTATGGCGCATTTTTTTCAATTGGATTATCGCATTGATGTATATAAATGGTTGGTCATTATTGCCCAACCTATGAGCTGCATTTATGTGATCGTTATTCGTGTGGTGGTGATGACGATATATTTTTCAGCAGATAATCGTAAAGTGCAAATCAGAAACGATGGGGTACGTAGGCTTGCCTCAACCTAGGTGTTGCACGATATTTTTTGACGGGTTCTTTCTGGATATTGCGAGCCAAAAATAAACCCGCTTCCGCGGGTTTATTTTTTTATCTCTATCATCACTGATTAAACAAAAACTCCATCAGTGCTTTTTGGGCGTGTAAGCGGTTTTCGGCTTCTTCCCAAACAACCGCTTTGGGGTCGTCCAGGATTTCGGCGCTGACTTCTTTGCCGCGGTAGGCGGGCAGGCAGTGCATGAAAAGAGCATCTGTATTGGCGTGACTCATCAACTCGCGGTTGACCTGATAGTCGATGAAAATCATCTCGCGCTCTTTCTTCTGCTCTTCTTGACCCATGGATGCCCAGGTATCGGTAATCACTAAGTCAGCACCCGCAACGGCAAGTTCTGGGTTGTGGGTGAGCATAATGCGGTCTTGGTTTTGATCGACCACATCGCCGTGGGGTTCAAAGTTTTTCGGCGTGGCTATACGCAATTCAAAGTCCAGCATTTTGGCGGCTTGAATATAGGTTTTGCACATGTTGTTGCCATCGCCCACCCAAGCGACCACTTTGCCCTGCATAGATCCACGCTGTTCAACAAACGTTTGAATGTCGGCCAGCAGTTGGCAGGGGTGAAAGTCATCGGTTAAGCCGTTGATGACGGGTACGCGCGAGCACTTGGCAAAGCGCTGCACGGTGCTGTGAGCGAAGGTGCGGATCATCACCATATCAACCATGCTGGCAATGCAGCGCGCCGTGTCTTCAATGGGTTCGCCGCGGCCCAGCTGGGAATCTTTAGTTGAGAGAAAAATCGCGTGCCCGCCCATTTGCGCGAATCCGGCTTCAAAGGATACGCGGGTGCGGGTGGAGGATTTCTCAAAAATCATGCCCAAAACTTTGTTTTTAAAGATTTCGGGCGATGTGCCAGCGCGTTGCATGGCTTTGAGTTCAATGGCGCGTTGGATGATGTTCTTCAACTCATCGCGCGATACGTCTTCCAGTGTTAAAAAATGTCTCGGTGCCTTTTGGGGAACCATGATGCTTTACTCTTTTTTGAACGGCGTTTGTCAGCACCTTTGTGGCTGCTGAGGTTATCGGTAGCGCTGCTCGGGTTTGCAACGCGGGTCGCCCCGCGTTTGGTTTAGAACTCAGTCACTAATTCCACTACCTTGGTCACCAGCTCGTCTGCTTCTGCATCGGTGAGGATGAAGGTGGGCAATAAACGAATGGTGTTGACTGAGGTTACGTTAATCAAAATACCTTTGCTGCGACCTTTTTCGACCAGTTCAGCGCAGGGGGCATTGAGTTCAATGCCAATCATTAAGCCTTTGCCACGCACATCAACCACTTTGGGATTTCCTGCAAAAGCAGTTTTGAACGCGGCCAGTAGCGTCTCACCCAGGGCTTTCACCTTGGGGATATAGTTTTCGTTAACTAAGGTTTCTACTACTGCGATACCTGCACTACAGGCCAACGGATTGCCGCCAAAGGTAGTGCCGTGGTTGCCGGGTTGCAGTACATCGGCCGCTTTGCCGCGTGCTAAACAGGCGCCAATAGGTACGCCATTGCCCAAGCCTTTGGCGGTGGTGACTACATCGGGCAGTATGTCGTTGTGTTGATAGGCGAAAAAAGTGCCGGTGCGGCCATTGCCAGTTTGGATCTCATCCAGCATCAGCAGCCAGTGATGCTCATCGCAAATAGCGCGCAATTGGTTAAGGTAGTCGGCGGCGGGAACATGCACACCGCCTTCACCTTGCACCGGCTCAACCAGAATTGCCACTATGTTGCTGTGTGCGGTGGCCGCAGCTTTCACCGCGGCCACATCGTCAAACGGAACCCGCACAAAGCCTTCTACCAAGGGTTCAAAGCCAATTTGCACTTTGGCATTGCCGGTAGCGGTGAGAGTGGCCATGGTTCTGCCGTGGAAGCTGTTTTCCATCACGATAATGGTGGGGCTTTTTACGCCCTTATCGTTGCCGTATTTACGGGCGATTTTAATGGCGGCTTCGTTAGCTTCAGCGCCGGAATTGGAGAAAAATGCCTTTTCCATGCCGGATTGTTGAATGAGCAAATCCGCCAAGCGCTGTTGCGCGGGGATATTGTAGAGATTGGAGCAGTGCAGCAAATTGCCGGCTGTTTCGCAGATAGCTTTGGTTACGGCGGGATGGGCGTGGCCCAAGCCGCACACGGCAATACCGCTGATGGCGTCGAGATAAGACTTGCCATTTGAATCCCACACTCGGCTGCCTTCGCCCTTGGTCAGGGTGAGGGTTCTGGTGCCGTAGTTGTTCATCAGGGTAGTCATTGTGCTCTCCAAAAAGCGTTCGTCAAAAAACGTGTGACGTAAAAACCAAATACTAAAAAAACAAATGCCACAAGGCCAATGTATAAGCTGGCCCAGCGTTAAAAAATGCGGGGAATTAACCACAGCGCTAAAACAAGTAAGGCAGCGCGGCGCTGCCTTTGCATTTTGTTCGTCTGCCGAGACAGCCGAACTATTGGATGGTTTTGTGCTTCTTTCTGCATCTATATGCAGAAGCGACAAAAGCAAGGGCTAATAGTATAAGCAAACGGCCTTATTGGCAAATTTGGCAACGGTTTTATTGCGGTTTTTAAGGCAGCAGCGCCTGATAATGGCTTTTAAGTGGTTGCCCCTAGGTCTGTTCAACTTCCAAAGACGGGGGTGGACTAAAGAATTTTCTCTGGCGAAAAAAATTGTTTAATCACCTCCATATCATTGTGGGTACGGAGTGATTGATCGGGCGATTGCAATAGAAAACCTTGGAATAGCCGTACACCATGAATCCACAGTGTGGATAGATTTTTGGAGTCCTCCACTTGGGTTGCAATGATTTGCGCACCGCCATTTTTGGCGGCATTAATAACGGCTAATAATTGCAACTCTTGATCTTTGTTGGCGGTTGGATTGGTCGTGAGCGTTGGTGAAAGTCTTACATAATCAAAATCCATCGTCTGTAATGTTTTTTGTGTTTCTGGGCTTGCCCCCGCATGGGATAAACAGGCACCGCATTGAATGTTGTGCAGTGAGTTTAATATTGATCTCGTTTCCACCGGGTTTTCAGCAACCCAAAGGTCATCGAAAATAAAAATTAATCGGCGTTGCCCACGTAAACGCGAGCTGCGCAGTACATTTGCAGCAAATGAGAAAAAGGATTTTTGCGCAAGTGTTTCGTGAGCCAAATGAATAAACAAATTGGCATTCTCGCGCGCATAGTTATCGGTGATAATTGCGTTGATCGCAGATTGTAAAACCCATCGGTCTAAATCTACACGCATAGATGAGTGTTCAATATAGTGTAAAAATTTTGCCGCGGGGATAAGTTCGTCATCGTTTAATCGCCAGCGAATGAGCGCCTCATAATGCTCAATGTTAGCGTGCTCAAGGCTAATCATCGGTTGATAGGCAATGCGTAAATTTTCTTCAGGAATACGCTCATTGAAATCAATCGCTGGCCCTATATTGTCTATTTCTGTTACCGTTTGCGTGACTTCTTCAACAATCGGTAATTGCGCTGATAAATTGTGCTTTGCCTGCTCATAGGCTTGCTCTGCATGCATAAGCGCCGCATTGCTTGAGCCTGTTTCAGTGTTCAAATAATGTATACCCACATGGGCGTTAATAACGAAGACTTCATCATTAATACAAAATACTTGATCAGAAATGTGCGCGACAATTTGTGCAGCACGCTGTTGGTGGTGTTCATGGCTGCGTTTACCAACCAATACACAGGCGACAAAATTGGTTAGATCCGACCATTGTTCATCACTACCAATAATATGGGCGAGGCGCTGACAAAATTGTCCGTGCAAATTGGCAACGCCGGCAGGGCCGTAGTGTTGATAAAAGTGTTCTTCAATGTCCAAACCTATATGATAAAGCGCCGTTGGTGTTTTATGTGAGTGCTCTGCTTGCAGTTGATTGTCGATGGCCGCAAAAAAATAATTCCGTGTGATTTGGTTGTTGCGTTGTCCGCGTTGAATAATCGATTCCACTCGGCTTTTAAGTGCGTGAGTATCGCTAATGGCGCGCTCGCAGGCATTCACCAATGCTTCGATATCAACCGGTTTAGTGAGGACGCCATTGACCCCCAGGCTTTCTATTGACTGACGCAATTTTATTGAGGTATCTGCTGTAACAAAAATAATTGGCAACAATAAAAATTCTTCGTTTTGGCGTAACAGTGTAGCCAGTTCAATGCCGTTAATATCGGGCATATGCATATCGAGAATAACTAAATCTGGTTTGAATTCAGTAGCGCGTTGTAAACTGTGCATAGGTTGAGAGACGGTAATAACTTCCATGCCTGCATGACGCAAAATTTCAGCGTGGTAAGCTGCCACCAAAGCTTCATCATCAACAATCATGACTTTGTGAGTGATTTCGTTAGCTTCAATTGTTTGACTAATGGATTTCACGAGCGAATTAAAATCTACCGGTTTAGTCAGGTAGGTTGCACAGCCTGCACGTAACGCGCGCAATCGCGTGTGCATATCGCTGCGGGCAGATAAAAATACAATGGGCACATTTTGTGGTAAGCGCGATTTAATTTGTTGGGTGATATCGAAGGCGGGGGTTAAATCCCCTGTAATTCCCGGATCAATTAATAAAACATGCGGTGTTTGCACGTTGAGTTGTTGTAGACATGAACCTGCATTATCAAAATATTGCACATTAAATTTGGCTGCCTCTAAATAGGCCTTCATGAGTGCGGCAAGTGCGTGATCTGCTTCTACGATGAAAATAACTTTTCCGTCACCATCATGATGATGTTGCACAGGCAAAAGCTCTTGGGTTTGGTTGAGTTCTATATTCAAGAGGATGTGCACCAGTGTTTTTACCATCTGGTCAATCATTTCGTATTCTATGCCACCTAAGGGTTGCCCCAATTGTTGGTATTCTACTAAGTAGGTTTCCAGCATTTGTGCAGTTTCACTGACGGCAGGTAAGCCAACGCTAGTGCCAGAACCGATAAGGCGATGAATCAACACTTGAAAAGTTTTAAAGCCGTTATCGCTCCAGTTGAAGTAGCGCAAGTGGTGCCAAAGATCCTCCAGTTGGTGGGCGCGCTGCGGCAGGCTATCCAGAAATTGGCGATGAAGTTGCTTGATGTTTTGATCTGCTGGTGTAGGCATTCGATGACATCCAATCAGTCTGGTTAGATTGAGTATAGAAGCCAAATTGAAAAGCCTCGGTAAAAAAGCATGAGCGTTAGCACTATCTGGGGTAGCATTTACGCCTTTGGTCATTCTTGAGTTGTTTTAATGAAAAAACGCATAGGCTCGCAGGTATTTTGTTTGTGTGGATTGCTCATTTTCTGCGTGGTTGCCTGTGCCCAAAACCAACCTGTTGGCATTGATACCTTGGTAGTCACTGGTAAGTTCGATGAATTGCCGGTTGCCATGGCGCAAACGCTAGTCATTGAACAGCAATTACCGGGTAGTCGTGCAGATGTGGCTGAATTATTGCGCGGCTTTAATGGTATTCAGGCGGATAGTCGTTCCAACTATGCACAGGACACTCGCATTACCTTGCGGGGCTTTGGTGCTCGCTCAGCATTTGGGGTGCGTGGATTGATTTTGCAGGTCGATGGTATTCCTTTATCCACAGCGGATGGCCAAGGTCAGTTTTCTGGTGTGGTGGTGGATGGAGCAACACAGGTGAGTGTACTGACTGGTCCAACGGCGGCACTCTACGGCAATGCTTCGGGGGGTGTGATTAATTTACAAACCACTGCGCCCGCCGTAAATCACATGAGCGCGGAGTCAGCTATTGATGAGGAGGGGCTCACGCGGCAGCATCTATTGGGTGAATGGCGGGATGCCGAGCTGGCGGTAAGAGTGCAAGCCTCCCAAATGAATGCCGATGGCAATCGTCCACACGACAGTGCTGAGCGTCAGCAATTGGGCTTGCAAACTTATTATGCGTTTGCCGACGGCGTGCAAGCACAATGGCGTTTTGACAAAGAAGATGCGCCCTTATTGCAAGATCCGCTTGGGTTAACGCTGGCGCAATGGCAAGCTGACCCTGATCAACTCAATGCCAGCGCTGCGTTTTTTAATACTCGCAAAAGTATTGCGCACGAGCAAAATGCCTTGAGCTTGACGCAACAACAGGGTAATCAGCGCTGGCAAATTTCTTTGTGGCAGGGCAAGCGAAGTATTGAACAATATCTTGCGCAAAAAGGTGATGCGCTGGCGAGTTCAGGTGGAGTCGCTGACTTAAATCGAACTTTCAGTGGTGGCAATGGGAATTACACGTGGGATTTAATCAACCTACCGGCAAGCTTTACGCTGGGAGGTGAATGGTCATCCATGAATGATGCGCGTAAAGGCTACGTCAACAATGCTGGCGTCGCGGGAGATCTGCGTCGCAATGAATCGGATCAAGCGGATAATCGCGATGCCTATCTGTTATTGCAATGGCGGCCGATGGCAGATTGGCAGTGGCTATTGGGCGCGCGCCATGCGCATGTACAATTTGCCGTTGATGACTATTTTATTGTGCCCACGCAAAATGCTGATGATAGCGGCACTCGCGTTTTCGATCATACGATTGAGTCGCTTGCAACTCGTTACGCATTTAACAACTATATTTCTTTGCATGCTGCTGTTGGAAATGGTTTTGAAACCCCCACGCTTACCGAAATGGCTTACACCAATAACGATAAAGGTTTTAATCGCACCTTAGATGCATCAAATAATCGTCAACAGGAAATGGGTGTAGATTATCAGCGTGATTTTTTATCAATGGCTTTAACGGCCTTTAGTATTCGCACGCAACATGAGTTAGTGGTGGATCAATCTATTAATGGGCGTACAACCTATCGCAACGCTGCTGCGACTGAACGTGAAGGTGTTGAGTTAAGTAGTAATTATCAATTTACTCCTGCAATAGCTGCACGCATTGCTTTTAATTATTTAGATGCAATTTACACACAAGGTCAGTATCAAAATTTATCATTGCCCGGGGTGGCTAAACGTAACGATTATGCTCAACTTAATTGGCGTCCGTGGGTTAATGATGGGTTAAAACTCAGCATTGACTTAAATCATCGTTCTGAAATTTCCACCAGCGATAACAACCAAATTCAAGCGCCGTCTTATTGCATCCTAGATGTAGCCGCTAGTGGGGTTGTGAATATTCAACACCCATTACAATTGCAATGGTGGTTAAAGCTTGCTAATGCGACCGATGAACATTACGTGGGTTCGGTGATCGTCAATCAAACCAATGGCCGCGCTTTTGAGCCAGCGAGTGGCCGCAATTTGGCCGCTGGATTGCGTGTGGATATACAAATTTAAATTCCAGATAAAGGAGCTGTTATGTATCCATTTTGGGTGCCTAAATTACATCCAGATATTCAATGCCGAATCGACTATGTAGGGCATGAAGGTGAGCCTGTATTGGTTGTCGATAATCTTTTTGCCGATGCAGAAGCTCTGGTGGATATGGCAGAGGCGTATGGGCAGTTTAATCAGGCAGACGCTTTTTATCCTGGTGTCAGAGCTACCGCGCCGGAATTATACGCGCAAGGTGTAAGACACTATTTGAGTGAAGTTATTCATCATGCATTTGGTTTGCAATCTGAAAATGTTACCGGAATGAGTGTTAATTTTTCGTTGGTAACCCTGCCGCCCGGCCAATTAATACCCTTGCAAGCCATTCCTCATTTTGATTCTATCAAGCCTTCAGAGTTAGCTGCTGTGCACTACTTATGCGGCGCGGATAAAGGTGGTACATCTATTTATCGCCATAGGTCTACAGGTTTCGAATCGGTGAATGCTGAGCGCGTTGATCAATATAAAAAAATTGTACGTGATGAAATGGAGTCCATTCCCTACCAACCTAAGTACATGAATGGCAGCAATGAATTTTTTGAACGGATAGTTTCTTATGAAGCCGTATTTAATCGATTGGTAATGTACCGTTGCACCAGTTTACATTCCGGTAATATTGCACCGGATTTTATATTGGATTCGAATCCTCGAACAGGCCGATTAACCTTAAATACTTTTCTCTTCAGTTAAACGTAATGTGTGAACTATGGTGTTAGTCAATCGTTTGCCCGAATACCCACTGACAGAATTGCGCGATAGTTTTTTTCACGCACTGGAACAGGGTACCTTATTATTAGAAGCGGAACCGGGCGCGGGTAAATCAACTCTGGCACCTTTGTGGGTATTGGCGAAAACACCTGCACCGAAAAAAATTATTTTAGTGCAGCCGCGGGTGCTGGCCGCACAGACTTTGGCACAGCGTTTGGCGGATTTGTGGGGCGATGAATTGGGGGTGACGGTTGGTTACCAAGTTCCCTATGATGATTGCACCAGCAGTAGTACTCGTTTATTGGTAACTACACCGGGAATATTGTTGCAGCTATTATTGCAAGCACCGATGTTAGATAACGTGGCTTGCGTTATTCTTGATGAAATTCACGAGCGCTCGGTTAATCAAGATACGGCGTGGGCATGGTTACAAGAAGTGCAAATTTTGCGCGATGATTTGCAATTAATATTAATGAGTGCCACGCCTGATCCGCAATTACAGCAACAAATCTCGCAACGGTTATTTGCACCGGGACGTTGTTTTCCCGTTACCACAGAATATGTGCCGGCAAAAACTAACGCGCCTTACCCTGAAAAAATTGAAGAGCATTTATTGCGTGTGCTGGCGAATCGCAAGCATTGGCAAGCGGAAACTCTGTTAGTGTTTTTACCGGGTTGGAGTGAAATTGAAAAATGTGCACAGGCCATTCAAGCGCATTATCCTCAACAATCGGTTTTTCGTTTACACAGTCGAGTACCGGCGGCTGAGCAAAAACGCGCGCTTAATCCGGCGCTTGGGCCACGGATTATTCTCTCAACAAATATTGCCGAAACCTCTCTCACCATTGCTGATGTTACGCTGGTGATTGATTCAGGTTTAGTGCGCAGGGCTGATTATGAACAGCGTACTGGCTTAACACGTTTGCGGTTGACGCGGATTAGCCAAGCCAGTGCAGATCAGCGGCGTGGACGGGCAGGGCGTGTGCAAGCAGGTCATTGCATTCGGTTGTGGTCACAAGATCAGCCATTAGCTGCCGCTGACTTACCTGAAATTCGTACAACCGATTATTTGCCTTTGGTATTGCGTTTGGCGCACTGGGCTACTTGGGGTAGCCCAGCTTATGCATTACCTTGGCTTGAGGCACCTAATAAACTTGCATTGGAATTTGCGCAGCAACAATTGCAACACATGAATTTTTTGGATGTTGCAAACAATATTACTGTACTGGGTGAACGGGTAACCCGTTTAGGTACTCACCCGCGTGTCGCCGCTTTTTTATTTATGCAAGAAAAACAGATTCCTGAATCCGTCATGCTGCTCGCCTTAGTATTGCATTTTGAATGGGCAAGTGAAGGCGGAATTGATGATTTACTTGAATCTGCTGCGCAAGAGTTAAAGCGTAATCGCCAATGGCAACGACAACAAAAGCGTTGGTTGGATGTATTAACCTTAACGTTGGTAGGCGGCACATCGTTTAATGCCACGCAATTGGCGCGCGCCTTTAGTGATCGCATTGGCTTTCAGCAAGAATCGGGTCGCTTCCGTTTAAATTCAGGTATTAGCGTGGAGCCCTATTCGGCGGTGCAAGCGCAATATGCTTTATTTCCGATTATTATTCCCAAACCCAAAGGCCATAATGGTATTGCCATTCCATTGCAATTATCTACAACTGAACAGCGCGCACTTAGCCAAATGCAAACAAAGTTGGTTTATAAGCATGGTTGGCAGTTGCACAGTCAATGGCGTATGGGCGGCGTGGTGATTGCGGAGGAGTTTACGCCTGTGGAGGCAGAAAAAACGTCTACGTTATTGCTAAACCATATTCGTGAGTTAATTGCAGAAAAAGGTTTGCTGCATTTGCAGTGGAGTGATGTGGCGCAAAGGCTATTGCTGCGCGCTCGCTTAATTCAGCAATATGCTTTATGTGCGTTACCTCCACTCGATGAAGGCAGTTTGGTGAATGAATTGGCAAACTGGTTGTTGCCTTTTTTGAATGCTGATGTTCAGCTCCATCAATTGCCGTGGTTGGCCGCATTAGAGTTCTATTTGGGCTATGATAATTGCCAGGTTATCGCCCAATCCTTGCCAGAAAAAATTGAGTTACCCAGTGGTCGACATGTTACGGTAGAGTTTTCCGCTGAGGGTGTGCCACAGGTATCGGCGAAATTACAGGAATTTTTTGGTTGCGAACAATTGCAGTTGGCCGATGGGAAGTTGCCATTAAAAATTCATTTGTTATCGCCCAATGGGAGCCCTTTGGCCATTACAATGAATTTGCGCAGCTTTTGGCTGCAGGCCTATGCAGATGTACGTAAAGAAATGCGTGGGCGCTATCCGCGACATCCTTGGCCAGAAAATCCATTAGCGCATGAGGCAACGGCCTTAACTAAGCGTAAGTTGGCCATGCAAAATCAACCTACATAATTTTTTCTTTGTACAGGGCGCATTATGAATCATCCGGAAATAGGTTTTATTACAGGTAATCTTCGCTGGTTATTGCGTGCCGAAGGTTTGGCGATTTTTGGTTTTGCGCTTATGGCCTATGATTTTTTAGGGTTTCCTTGGGGTTTCTTTGTTCTTGTTTTTTTTGTTCCTGACTTGTCGCTCTTCGCTTATTTCCATAGCCCCAGAGTAGGCGCTATTACCTATAACATGATGCATTCATATATTTTGCCGCTGATGTTATTTGCCTATGGTTTTTTTGTGTCATCTTCCGATGCCGATAGATTGGCTACAATTTGGATTGCGCATATCGGTTTTGATCGCGCATTGGGGTTTGGTTTGAAATATTCACGTGGATTTCACTATACGCATTTGGGAAAGTTAGGCCGTAAATAAATTTTGATCTGGTTTAATATTTTGGTAACTCGCGGCGCGATTAAACCGTTTCTTGAAAATGGATTTGTGGAGTGCGTGATGTCGCTGTCATTGCCAGTTACTAACCATACAAAGATGATGTTATGAATCCTGCCAAAGTTGATCGCAATAAAGTTTGCTCTCTTACTGATTTGCCCAATATCGGCAAAGCCATGGCTCAGGATTTACGGCTGCTGGGAATTCAATCGCCTGAGAATTTGATTCGGTGTGACGCCTATCAGCTTTATTATCAGCTTTGTCAAATAACTCACGTTAAACACGACCCCTGTGTGATAGATGTTTTTTTGTCGGTCGTCGCCTTTATGAATGGACAGCCTGCGCGCCCTTGGTGGGAATATACCGCTGAACGAAAACAGTATTTATTGCAGAGTGCTGGCCATGACTGACGTGACGTCGCTTCTTGTTGGATTGATATTTGGGTCTATAGGTGTGGGCTACTGTATCTATGGTAGAAAGCAGCGCAACAGCATTGCATTTGCATCAGGATTGCTACTCATCACCATGCCATATTTTATTGACAATAATGGCGCACTACTAGTGGCTTCGATCATGGCCATGGTTTTACCGAGATTCATCAAGTTTTAAATTGAGCATTAGGAGAAAAATTTTGTCATCATCAATGTGGATAATTTGGGCAACACTCTCCGCTGTTTTTGCAGCCTTAACCGCAATTTTTGCGAAGGTGGGCGTGCAACACATAGATTCAGATGTGGCGACATTAATTCGTACGGTTATTATTTTAGTGGTTTTGGTTTTATTTGTGTGGGCAACTGGGAAATTTGCCGCGCCCTTGATGTTATCCACTAAAAATTGGATTTTTCTCTGTTTATCAGCCTTAGCAACGGGTGCCTCTTGGGTGTGCTACTTTCGTGCATTACAACTCGGTGAGGTTTCAAAGGTTGCGCCGGTGGATAAATTAAGCGTGGTTTTAGTCGCCATTTTTGCCGTTTGTTTTTTGAATGAACAACCCAGTTTGCGTGAATGGTTGGGGATAGGTTTGGTTGGTTTGGGCGTATTGGTGTTGACCTTAAAATAATTTTCCGATTGTAAATAAAAATAGAGGGATCAATTATGAGTGTAACATTCACCAATCATTTTGAAGCTAGCGTAGACAATCAAATCAAGCTAAAAGAGTTTATGCAACATGTGGTCGATACAGTGCGTATCGACTGATGATTAAAACGTGTTATTGGATTGTAATGCTGGTCAATGAGTAATGAATACTCTAGGTAGGTTAGTCGCATAATATTGCTATGAGGCGCAGCACACCTCTGCGCATGTAACCCACTTTCATAGATAAAACCCGCTTAGCTTACTAATCGTTATTTTCTTGCACAAAGCTTCCATATTCTTTGCATCCTTTTTTGCTGTACTTTACAAACAGACGTGCATAATAAACACGTCTGGAAAAAATTTCAGAGATGATTCAAAAAATACTATTTAAAGTTTCAAGAGCGCTTAATTATGAAAAAGATTCATTACATCTTAGGTATAGTTGGTGTAGCCAGTGTGCTTAGTTTTCCTGTTATTGCGGCGGATGTCTCTTCTAAAGCAACTAGCAGTTCAGCGAGTGATGGAGCTGCACCTCACCATAAAGGTATGGAGCATGACGGTAAGGGACCGTTTGGACATCCACCTTTTGATCAAATATTGAGTTTGACCGATGCGCAAAAACAAACCTTGAAGGCGGCGCATGAAAAGCAAGAGCCAGCAATGCATGATCTGCATGAAAAAATTCACGCTGCTCATGAAGCATTGAATAAAGCTGGCGATACTAAGGCCGATGATGCTACGTTGATTAAGCTTTCAAACGATCTTGCGGCCTTGCTTGCGCAACAAGAAGTTGCACGTGTTAAAGCGCACCAACAATTGGTAAGTATTTTAACGCCTGAGCAAAAGCAAAAGTTGGATGCATTTATGGCAGAACACAAAGACGGCCATGATAGAGAAAGAAAGTGGAAGTAAACGCTATATATTGAAAGTTGGCATAAAAAAACACCCCCGATGGCTCAGGCATCGGGGGTGTTTTTTTATGCAGGTATGATTCATTACTGTGGGTTTGATCAAATGTCGGTCAAATATGCAAAAAATGTCAAAGTTGATTTTTTGGGCATTATTTTGCCTTTCTTATCACGCGCACTAATGGTTTTCACTCAGCTGAAATTTGTATCCTGCGCCATAAACAGAATGAATAATTTCATTGTCAGTGAGTGGCACTAGCTTTTTACGCAGCTTGGTAATATGTGAGTCCATCGTGCGGTCACTCACGATACGATGGTCGCTGTAGGCATTTTTCATTAAGTCATCGCGTGAAACAATACTGTTGGGACGTGAGGAGAGTGTTTTTAACAGGCGGTACTCTATGAGCGTTAACTCCACTTTGTTGCCTTTATAAACAACGCTTAGTGATTCTTTTATTAATTGAAAATCTTCGGCTTGTTGCTGAGTGGGGTTGATGCGTTTTAACACGGCTTTTACTCTCGCAACTAATTCTCTTGGGCTAAAGGGTTTGCAAATATAATCATCGGCCCCTAATTCAAAACCAAGTAAGCGATCCGCTTCTTCTATTCTGGCTGTCATTATGATGACGGGCGTATTTGTTGAGTTACGTACTTCTTGACATAAATTCAACCCCTGTAATTGGCCCGATTTACTGGGCAACATAATGTCCAATAAAATTAAATCCCATGTGTTCTGTTGAATTTTTTCTAAGCCTGCATCCGCGTCTTGTACCAGCGTACATGTGAATCCTTCACTGTTTAAATAATCCCGTACAATTGCGCCCAAGTCATTTTCATCTTCGACAATTAAAATATTCATTTTTCAACTCCTAACGAGGAATACTAATAGTTACTTTTAGGCCGCCCAGCGTAGAGTTGCCGATGCTGATGTTGCCATCGTGTGCAGTTACAATGTTTTTGCAAATGGATAATCCCAATCCTGCTCCGCCAGTGGCGCGGTTGCGCGATGAATCAGCGCGGTAGAGTCGGTCAAACAATTTTCCATGGTGTTCTTCTGCAACACCTGGTGCGCTATCTTCAATAGTAACAAGGGCTTTGTCTTCGCTCGCGTGCAATGTCACTAAGGTTTTTCCCGGAGTGTTGGTATATTGCAAACTGTTTTTTAATAAGTTGATAAATAATTGTTGCAGACGGTTTTGATCGCCAAGTAAGGTTATTGGTAATGCAATTCCTGTTAAAATTAATTCAATCTGTTGTGCATTAAATTGCGGTGACATAGCGTTCACGGCCTCTTTTAATAAAAGTGCTATATCTACCGTGCTTTTTCGATAAGTCATAGCGCCTAAGTCCGTGAGCGACAGTTCATATAAATCATTGACTAAATGTTTCAACCGTTGACTGTGTTTTATCAGGCGCGATACAGATTCTTTATCTAATGGACGCACGCCGTCTTCCATCGCCTCCAGCTCCGCTTGTAAGACTGCAATAGGTGTACGGAGTTCATGTGAAATGTCGGCAACCCATTGACGGCGGGTTTGTTGACTTTGTGCTAGTGTCTCGCCCAAAGCATTTACATGCTCGGCTAAAATACTAAGCTCATCTTTGCCTTTTACCGACATTTTTTGACGGTAATCCCCCTTGCTGAATAAACTCACTTGTGTGACGACAAGATTAATCCGTTTGGTTAGTAGGTGGGCAAGTGGAAATGCAGCCAGTGCCGCTATGAGCATGGCAATCGCGATAAAAAGTGCCAGTTTGGTTTCTTGTAGATGTGCGAAATTTGCATCCTGTAAATCGCGTATCGCAGGATTAAACGGGACGCCTAAATAGCCCACAGTTTTGTCACCATCATTTAACTCAATGAGAAATGAATCTTTTTGACGCTCGTTATTACCGGCAACTAATTGATGGTTTTCATCAAGCAAAAAAATAAATCGCATGGCTCCCATAGGCGCCATGCGACGGAAGTCGCGCCAATCACGAAAGCCGCGATCATTGGTCGAAGTTTTTGCAGGGCTATCGGTAATTTGTGGTGGCGGAGGGCGACGCTCTTCCTGATCATGTTCGCGATTATTGTTTGGCTGTAAGTGCTGTGGATCGCGATTGCTTTGATTATTAGCGTGCATATGTTCGCGCGTTTCTACTTCTACGTGAGCGAGTATGTATTCATCCCAGTTGTTAATCCATTGCCAATCTTTTTTATCGTGAAAATTTTGTACTAAATCGGCAACCAGAGGCTGTGTAAAACGTGTTTCCTTTTTTTCAACATAGCGCCAGAAGTCTTGCTTAAAACTTAATTTAATAAATAGGTATAATCCGGTAGTTAGCAGGCTACAAATAATTAACATAACAATAAAAAACTGGGCGCGTAACTTAAACATAAGTGCTCTAAACCTTGTGGCTAGTTTTGGTTTCAGTCTAGTGGTTGAAGCGGTGTTTATCTAATCTTGCCTGTAAGCCCGTCACGAATCCAGTGGAGGGGCGAGTAGCGTGAGTGGAATCTTCGTTTTAGCGAATTTGTTGGAGTGAATAACTGCCTTTTTAGGGTAACTCGGGTAGAATGAGAATAGTTGAGTGCTACGCTTGGTCTTTGGTTGAGGTCAAGGCTCTTAAATTTCTCTTGTTTATTGTTTTAGAGGTGCTGTTATGGATGTTATTGAGACTATCAAGCAACAAATTTCCGAGAATCCCGTGATTCTCTTTATGAAAGGCTCCCCCAACGCACCTCAGTGCGGTTTTTCTATGCGCGCGTCTCAAGCGGTTATGGCTTGTGGTCAGCGTTTTGCTTATGTGGATATTCTGAGTAACCCTGAAATTCGCGCGGAACTGCCAAAATATGCCAACTGGCCAACATTCCCGCAATTGTGGGTGAAGGGCGAGCTGATTGGCGGTTGCGACATTGTGACTGAAATGCATGAAAAGGGTGAGCTCAAGCCTCTGATTGATGCAGCTGTAGCCGAGTAATAATCTCTGGGTTACCGAAAAAGGCCAGCATTGCTGGCTTTTTTTGTTTTGGCGGGGTCTGTTTAGAGTGCAAACAGTGTAATAGCAATGGCAACGAGCCCCACAGCACTGAAAATGATAAGACCCAAGCCAATCAGACGTTTTTGTCGCAGTTGACGCGCTTGTTCGCCGCCTTGTAGTTCGTGTGCTTGCCACATAATACGCTGGGATTTTTGCAGTTTCCCTTTTACTTGTTGCAGTGCTTCTATGTCTTTGCGGATTTGCTCAGGGTTGTCGTGAGCGGTATCCAAACGTGCATTGAGGTTGCTGATTTGTTGATCAACTTGATTGAGCTTGGCGTCAATATTGTTGGAGAGCTGCTGGATATTCATAGGGTATCTACAATAATGAGGGCGTATACCTAGCCCTAAACGTTAAGTATGGATTTGCCCACCTTAGCAGATGAGCGCGGCTTTTTCTGTTGATACACGGCCAAATTATTGGATTTCATCTATTAGCCAGCTTGTTATAATCGCCCGCTTTTATTGGCGCTTGCCATCTTGGTTGAGCGCTTTGGTTAGGTCTCACTATTTAGGGTTATGAGTGGATAATCACAGCCGACCAACATTTCATGTTTCCTTTTATGGCCCCCGCTATTGGTTTACGTGGCTTGGATTGGGCTTTTTCCATCTTTTGGGCTATCTACCCATGGGGTTGAGTTTGGGTGTTGGGCGGCTAATTGGCGATTTATTCTATGTCGCAGCGCCATCGCGTAGACGCATTGCCGAAGTGAATATTGCAAGGTGTTTTCCTCACTTGTCAGCTCTAGAACAAAAGCGCCTGGTGCGTAAAACAATGCACTCTACCGGCAAAAGTATTATTGAATCTGCTGTTGCTTTATGGGGGCCAGTACGTCAGTTGCAGCGCCGCTACAGTATCAGTGGTTTGGAACATATTCACGCCGCTCAGTTGCGCGGGCAAGGGGTGCTATTGGTGAGTTGCCATCTCACCACTATGGATGCCGCTGGACGAATACTTGCCTTCCATGTGAAGTTCGACATGCTCTATCGCAAAGATCCCAACCCTTTGCTCGCGTATAAATTAATCTCCGCGCGCGAAAAATATTTGGGCGGTACCATTGTGCGGAGTGATACGCGTCAACTTATTAAAAATCTGCGCAATGGGCATGTGGTCTGGTATGCGCCCGATCAAGATTATGGAGCTCGACACAGTGTATTTGCGCCTTTCTTTGGTGTGCAAGCGGCCTCTGTTACGGGTACAGCGCGCATTACTGCGATGAGCAAAGCCGTAGTGCTCACCTTTGCTCATTATCGTGATGAGCAGAATAACTATCACATAACCATTGGTCCCCCAGTTGAAAACTATCCCAGTGGCGACGATGTGGCAGACGCTACGCGCATTAATCAAGTGATAGAAGCGCTGATCCTCAAACAGCCGGATCAGTACCTCTGGGTGCATAGGCGCTTTAAAACCCGACCAGAAGGGGAGCCTGATTTTTATCGAAAATCTATAGCGGAGTAGGTGTTGGTTGACCACTGATCACGGCTAGCAATAATAGCTGCACGGTTTGTTTCGAAAAAAATACAAAATGCCTAGCTAGAATATGGTATAAGGCGCGCCATATTGACTGGCGCAACCTTGGAGGAGAAAAACGATGTTAAGAATGTTTAAAATTCAAGGTCAGTTGCTGCGTGAAGAGGCGGTTAATAGTGAGTCGGCTAAGGTCTCCATGAGCAATGCAGTTTGGATTGATGCTCATGAGCCCAGTGACGAGGAGCGCGAAGAGTTAAACACCTTTCTGCGCGCTGAATTACCTGAGTCTGACGATGTGGAGGAGATTGAATTCTCTGCACGTTATTTTCAAGACAACGAAGGTGTGCACGTGCACTCCCTATTCTTATCTCCCGGAGAGGGTGGTCGTCACAATACCGTGACCGTGGCTTTCCTGCTACAAGACAAGCGTTTAATTACCGTGCGCGAAGGTGATTTGGCCGATTTCCGCTTGCTGCGTATGCGTGCACGCCGTGGTCAAGTGCAAGTCGGTTCGCCACAAGAATTGCTGATCACCATGTTTGAGCAAAAGGTAGAAAATCTCGCTGACGCTTTAGAGGATATTCATCGCAAATTAGAAGACGTTAGTCATTTAGTGTTGGAGGATGAAGATTCAGAGCTTGAAGAGGCGATTGATAAGCTTGCCAAGCTTGAAGATAGCAATGGAAAAATCCGCCTCTGTCTGATGGATACTCAGCGCTCTATTTCATTTTTGCAGCGCTACATTCGCGATAATACTGAATTGCAGGAAACTGCCCGCGAAATTAAGCGCGATGTGGATACTTTGATGTCGCATACCGCATTTTTGTTCGACAAGATCAACTTTTTGATGGATTCGACTCAGGGTTTTATCAACATCGAGCAAAACCAAATTATTAAAACCTTTTCGGTTGCGGCGGTTATTTTTTTGCCGCCGACAGTAGTAGCCAGTTTCTATGGCATGAATTTTACGGATATGCCACCCGAACTTCATATGAGCCATGGTTGGATAGTGGCTGCGATACTCATGACCTTGTCGGGTTTGCTGCCCTATTGGTATTTCAAAAGCAAAGACTTGCTGTAAAGCTGTATTTTGGGCAGTGTAAGTTAAGGGTTAATGCTGGATAAAAATGATAAAAAGCTTTATCTCTGGTCAAAATAATCTAACCTCTAGATAACAAATGCCGTGGGCGATATCGTCATGTGGCGTACTGGGGTTTTTACAGGTAATGACGACTAAAGCGCAAAACGGTATTAAGTTTATTCAGCGTGTTTACCTTGCTCGGGCGCTTGGGCTAGCTCTGGGTGGCTTGGCTGTGGGCATTGTTCTATTACCGCTTGAGCCTGCTCCGTTGCTGTGGGTGTTGGTGTTTTACAACTCGCTCGTCTGGCCTCACATAGCCTATATCATGTCATCGCGCAGCCAAGATCGGGTTCGTCAAGAGCGTTTGCAGCTATTAGGGGATACCTTGTGCGGTGGCTTTTGGGTTGCCGCTATCGGGTTTAATCCCTTGGTAAGCACACTGGTTACGATGATGTTGTGGATGAATAATATCGCTGCCGGTGGTGCGGGTTTATTTGTTCGCGGCCTGGCTCTATGGCTTCTAGGTGTTGCGGCAGGTTTGGTGTTGTTAGGGTTTAAGTGGTATCCCGAAGTTAACTCCACCATTGTCTATGCGTCCATCCCGGTCTTGCTGGGCTATCCTCTGCTAATCGGTTTTATTGCGTATGGCCTGGCAATGGATTTGCACGCGCAGCGCGAACTCTTGCGTCGCTTGAGTCGTACAGATGGTCTGACGGGATTATTTAACCGCAGCTATTGGGAAATTCGCACCAAGGAAGAGGTTGCTAAAGCTCGGCGTAATCATCTTCCCCTTTCGCTTATTATTTTAGACGTAGATCATTTTAAGCAGATTAATGATACCTATGGACATGCCATGGGCGATCAAGTATTGCAGCAGGTTGCACAATATTTGCAGTGGAATTTGCGTGAATCCGAACTGCTCGGGCGTTATGGCGGTGAAGAATTCGTCATTGTTTTGCCGGGTACTCCAAAGTCCATAGCGTTTAAGACGGCGGAGCGTTTACGTGATTTGATTGCTCAGGCAGAGTTTATGGATATCAACAATCCTAAATTAGTCACCCTGCGTTGCACTATTAGCTTGGGAGTGGCTGCATTTAGCGATGGTTTGGGGGATTTTTCTTCATGGATGCGTGTGGCCGATAAGGCGCTTTATGAGGCAAAGCGCCAAGGACGAAACCGTACGGTCGCGGCGCAAGAGAAAGCTGCAGTGGCACTGGAAGACTCATAACACTGTTAAAATAATACAGCTTGTGCCCACCTTTCTTCCATTAACCGTGCACCTATTCTTCTACCCACTCCCAACGTAACGGCTGACCAAAATCATCCAGAATCACTTTTTTGCGAGGGCGCAGTTTTTGAGACTTTTGCAATAATTGTGGTTTACGACGCGCTTCAATTGCAGCAACCACATTAGGTAGCGGGGTGCGATCTTCATGGCTTTGCCCCTCAAAAATACTCATTAGAGGGCCATTGGCATAAGGTCGGCCACTCAGTCCGCGCGGCACTTCATTAACAGCACCGCCCTGATTGAGGAAGTCGTCAATTTGTGACTGAAGTTCGTCGTGGAGTTGGCGTCTGGTTTTCGTGGGTTTCATGGCTTGCACTGACACAATCGGTAAAGTAAAAGCAGCTTATGAATAAAATAACGTCATTAAAAGGTGACTTCACATTAAAGCCGATTGACCAGCATACAGTTCGCATGGGCCCTCTGTAAATCGCCTATGTTCAATTTGGATAGAATTTCAGCATCTTATTCCTTAAGGTTCCTCGCATCCCTGCGCGCCTTTGGGTAAACTGCGCGCCTTTTCGTCAAGCCTTCACGAAACCCTATGACATCAGCCAGCCTTAAAATCACTGAAATTTTCTATTCCCTGCAGGGTGAATCCAGCACGGTAGGTTTGCCAACAGTGTTTGTTCGCTTAACGGGCTGTCCGTTGCGTTGCGGTTATTGCGATTCTGAATACGCATTTTATGGCGGTGAGCGCTTATCGCTAGAAGACATTCTCGCCAAGGTTGCCAGCTACCGTCCCCGCTATGTATGCGTTACCGGTGGAGAGCCTTTGGCGCAGCGTGAGTGCATTAATTTGTTGCGCCAGTTGTGCGATGCGGGATATCAGGTTTCTTTGGAAACCAGTGGCGCTTTAGCAGTAGATGATGTTGATCTGCGCGTGGTTAAAGTCATGGACTTAAAAACGCCAGGCTCTGGTGAGGTGGCGCGCAACCGCTGGGAAAATATTCCTGTGTTAACTCAACATGATCAAATCAAATTTGTTATTTGTAATCGCGAAGACTATGAGTGGGCGCGTTTTAAATTGGATGAGTATCAATTAAATACTAAAGTTGCTGAGGTGTTGTTTTCACCAAGTTTTGGTCAAGTAACCCCCTTGGCGTTGGCTGAGTGGATTTTGGCGGATAATCTGCCGGTCCGTTTCCAGCTGCAGTTGCATAAGCTGCTGTGGAATGATGCTCCTGGCCATTGATGCGCGTTGTTGTTTTATCGTTTAGGCACTACTCAAAAATTATCTTTATCTAGTTCGGATTTCTTATGTCTCAGAAAAAAGCCGTCATTCTCGTTTCTGGTGGATTGGATTCAACCACCGCATTGGCTATTGCGCGTAGCGAAGGCTATGACTGCTATACCATGAGTTTCGATTACGGACAGCGCCACCGCGTGGAGTTGTTGGCCGCTGAGCGTACTGCCAAGGCGATGGGTGCGGCCGCACATAAAGTGATTCATTTGGATTTGCGCACGATTGGAGGCTCAGCTTTAACGGATGATACTATTGCTGTTCCCGAGCATGAAACTGCCGGGGTGCCAGTGACGTATGTGCCTGCGCGCAATACCGTGTTTCTGTCTATCGCACTAGGGTGGGCTGAGGTCTTGGGGGCTCAAGATATCTTCATTGGCGTCAATGCTGTGGACTATTCGGGCTATCCGGATTGCCGCCCTGATTACATAGCAGCGTTCGAAGTGATGGCTAATTTGGCAACGCGCGCGGGTATTGAAGGCAGTAAGTTGCGTATCCGCACGCCCTTGATTGATCTAACAAAAGCGCAAATTATTCAGCTGGGTATGGCGTTAGGGGTGGATTACGGTCTGACGGTTTCCTGCTATCAGGCCAATGACAAAGGTGAGGCTTGCGGCAAATGTGATAGTTGTCGTTTGCGTAGCGCAGGATTTGTGCAGGCAGGGGTTCCCGACCCGACTCATTACGCCGCTTAATTTTTAAGCTCTTGTTTAGCGGAGAATTTTTATTCTTATCGACGCAAAAAATGCTTGTCTTTTCAGCGTAAAACATTATTATACGCGCCTCTTATTTAGGTGCGCCTAATCAAGAAATTTGGGTCGTTAGCTCAGTCGGTAGAGCAGTTGGCTTTTAACCAATTGGTCGCAGGTTCGAATCCCGCACGACCCACCATATTTAGCTTTAAATATGCGTGTTATCAGTATTTAAAGCACCCAGCTTTGGGTCGTTAGCTCAGTCGGTAGAGCAGTTGGCTTTTAACCAATTGGTCGCAGGTTCGAATCCCGCACGACCCACCACATTTAGCCGCAAGGCTGCGAAAAAAGGATGCGTAAGCATCCTTTTTTCGTTTGCTACCCAGTCAAATTTATCGGTTAATTCTCGCTTCACAAGTTCATAACGGAACAACTTGCTGTGATAGAATCGCGAGCTATTTTTGGGGTTTGAGTGTTTGGGGGTAGTTTCATGACGTCTGAGTTGTTGAGTCTTGCGGTGAGGGAGCATTCTGATCGCGATTTAGTAAAAGAGCATTTGGCTCGTGCATGGAGTGCGCCGCAATATACCCCCGAGCAGCAAGCTGATTACATCTCTCGTATTAAAGCCTTGTTGAAGCAGCACAATGCCGTGTTGGTTGCCCACTATTACACAGATCCCTTAATCCAAGCGCTGGCCGAAGAAACGGGCGGCTGCGTCTCTGACTCGTTGGAGATGGCGCGTTTTGGTAAAAATCACTCTGCGGATACCCTGATTGTGGCGGGCGTCAAGTTTATGGGTGAAACCGCCAAAATCCTCACACCCGAAAAGCGTGTACTTATGCCTACGTTAGAGGCGACTTGTTCGCTGGATTTAGGTTGCCCGATTGACGAATTTTCAGCTTTTTGCGATGCACATCCTGACCGCACTGTAGTGGTTTATGCCAATACCTCAGCAGCAGTTAAGGCGCGTGCCGATTGGGTGGTAACCTCCAGTATTGCATTGGATGTTGTGGATTATTTGGATCGCCAAGGTAAAAAAATCCTGTGGGCCCCGGATAAGCACTTGGGCACTTATGTCCAACAGAAAACCGGTGCCGATGTGCTTTTATGGGATGGCGCCTGTATCGTTCATGAAGAATTCAAAGCTAAAGGAGTGGAGGATTTAAAAATTCTCTATCCAGATGCCGCAGTGCTGGTTCACCCTGAATCCCCAAAAGCTGTGGTCGATTTGGCGGATGTGGCTGGTTCTACCTCGCAATTGATCAAAGCCGCGCAAACGCTACCGAACCGCGAGTTTATTGTGGCCACTGATCAGGGCATTTTTTACAAAATGCAGCAGTTGAACCCAGATAAAGTGTTTCATATTGCGCCTACGGCGGGGAGCGGAGCCACCTGTCGCTCATGCGCTAATTGCCCGTGGATGGCGATGAACGTATTGGATAACCTAGTCAATGTGTTTGAGCGCAATGATAATGAGATTCTAGTGAGCCCAGAATTGGCTAAAAAGGCGATGATTCCACTGCAACGCATGCTGGATTTTAACAAGTAGAGCGGCCTTGACCTTGTTTAGCGCCGCCTCACTCAGTAACATGCAGCCCTTAATTTCTGATATCACTTCAATATAAGTGCCCATTTAAACGGGTATTTGTTAAACAGACACTTGCTATAACGCTAACGGAGCCCCTAATGATTCAAGGTAGTATGGTTGCCCTAGTAACACCAATGCACGCCGATAACTCACTCGACTGGGCGAGCTTGCATAAGTTGGTTGACTGGCACCTTGAGCAGGGTACTCATGCGATTGTCGCTATGGGCACCACCGGTGAGTCAGCCACATTGAGCGTTGAAGAACATTTGGCGGTGGTTAAAAAAGTAGTTGATCAGGTTAATGGCCGTATTCCGGTGATTGCGGGTACTGGCGCTAATTCAACCTCAGAAGCGGTGGAGCTGACGCAAGCGGCGAAAGAAGCTGGTGTGGATGCCTGTTTGTTGGTGACGCCTTACTACAATAAGCCCACACAGGAAGGCTTGTTTCTGCATCATCAACACATCGCACAATCGGTGGCTATCCCACAAATTTTATACAACGTTCCTGGCCGTACCGGTGTTGATATGAAAACCGAAACCGCGTTGCGTATTGCGGCAGTGCCCAATATTATCGGTATCAAAGAAGCAACGGGCGATTTGGCCCGTGCTAAATCCTTAATTGATCAGGCACCGGCTAGCTTTGCAATTATTTCTGGCGATGATGCAAGTGCCGTAGACTTAATTTTGTTGGGAGGCAAAGGCGATATTTCAGTAACGGCTAATGTAGTGCCCAATCAAATTGCACGTATGTGTGAGCTGGCTTTGGCGGGTAAAGCGGAAGAGGCGCGTGCTATTAACCAGCGTTTACTACCTTTGCATGACGCCATGTTTGTCGAGTCTAACCCTATCCCTGTTAAGTGGGCGGTTGAGCAGTTAGGATTTATTCAAACGGGTATTCGTCTGCCCCTGACCCGTTTGTCAGCGCAGTTTCATGTGCAAGTGAGTGAGGCTATGAGGCTGGCTCAGTAAAATAAGCTTCTTGGCTCGCTCTCTTATGGGGGCGAGTTTTTAATAAGTTTAATACACAACTATAAAGTTTTCCGATCGGCATCGGTTTGGTACCAAACACAAAACAAAAAAACGGTAAGGTAGCGATTAATTTAATAGCGCTTTAACCGTACTAAGGTAATCTAAAAATCATTCCGACGAGACAACGCATGAATAATTTTAATAAGATTGATCAGGCTATAGGTTCATATCGATGGACAATTTGCGCCTTGATCTTCTTTGCTACGACAGTCAACTATCTCGATCGCCAAGTATTAAGTCTGTTGGCTCCAGATCTCTCTAAAGAGTTTGGTTGGAGCAATAGTGACTACGCCAATATCACGGCCATTTTCCAATTTGTCTATGCTATTTCCATGCTGTTTGCTGGGCGGATCATTGATAAATTGGGCACCAAAACAGGCTATATCCTAGCAATCGTAGTGTGGTCGTTGGGCGCTATTATGCATGCCTACTCGATTCCCTTGGGGCAGCTAACCAGTCATTTATTGGCGTTGATAGGTATAGCCGTTGTTCCTGCATCGGTTGCTGGTTTTATGCTGTCTCGAGCTGTTCTGGGTTTTGGTGAATCGGGCAACTTCCCCGCTGCGATTAAAGCTACTGCCGAATATTTCCCCCAAAAAGAGCGTTCTTTTGCCACGGGGATTTTTAACTCAGGCGCAAACGTAGGCGCTATTCTTGCCCCTCTTTCTGTACCTTGGATTGCTACCAATTGGGGCTGGCAAACGGCGTTTATTGTGATTGGCGCTATTGGTTTTCTCTGGGCATTATTGTGGTCCGTTTTCTATGCAAAACCCCATCAGCAAAAACGTCTTTCGGCAGCAGAATTAGCTTACATTAATAGCGATAATGAAGTCGTTAAGCTGGTCGATGATGAGCCTAAATCCCCGTGGGTTAAGTTGCTGGGTTATCGTCAAACGTGGTCGTTTGTTATCGGTAAGTTTATGACTGATGGTGTTTGGTGGTTCTATTTGTTTTGGCTGCCGAAGTATCTCGAGGCACAATACGGTATGACCAGTACGGCAATCACTTTGCCTTTGGCTGTGCTCTATAGCATGACCATGATAGGCAGTATTGGTGGTGGGTGGTTTCCAACCTATTTTATTAATAAGGGTATGAATCCTTATGATGGCCGTTTACGAGCAATGTTTGTCATCGCATTATTTCCTTTGGTGGTGCTGTTGGCACAACCTTTAGGCTACATAAGCTATTGGATACCCGTGATTTTAATTGGCATAGGTGCCTCGGCTCACCAAGCGTGGTCCGCTAATATTTTTACAACTGTTTCTGACCTGTTTCCGCGCAAAGCTATTGGCTCTATTGTGGGTATAGGCGGTATGGCGGGTGGTATTGGTGGTGTGGTGGTGTCCAAAATTGGCGGTTGGATGTTTGATTATTACAGCTCCATTGATCAAATTCATACGGGCTATGCGATTATGTTTGGCTTCTGTGCTGTCGCTTATTTGATTGGATTGGGTATCATGGTGGTCTTGGTACCCAAATATAAGCCTATTACTGATTTGTAGCAGTAATTAAGCTTAGGCGGTTGCAGTTTCTATTTTAGAATGGCTGGTAAAAGCGGCGCTGCAGCCAATCTTGCGTTAATATGGTCGAACTTTATCGGTTTCGTCGAGTCTAGAAGCAGGCTTGTGCGTATCAGACAATAAAAGTGTTCGCGTTTTGGCACCAGAGTATTCGGTTTTGTCCTCTTAGAGAATTTTCATGAATTTAACAAATGCAAAAGCCAGAAAAATGACCCTGGCGAATGTGTCTTCTTATGCGTGTCTGATTTGCTTAAGTATCTCCCTGTCAGGTTGCGGTATTTTTTTCGGCGATGAAGGTATTTTCCGCAATCGTGAGAATGACTATCTGAAGTCAGATAGTCTACCGCCATTGGTGTTGCCGGCCGCAGCTAACAAAGAGGCGCTTGGTGAGCTTTATCCAATTCCTCCAATTAATGCAGCTGATTTTGGCTATGATGCTACAGCCTCTGAGTATGATGTGCCGCGCCCAATGCCTTTGTCGGCTAATATGCTGCAAGATAATGTAAAAATTCAGCGCGTAGGTGAAAACTCATGGATTCTGGTTAATTCCGCTCCCGGCGAATTATGGCCGCGTGTCCGCAATTTCCTCAATGCCAATAACCTGAGTGTTGCACGCGCGGATTTAAAACAGGGGATTATTGAAACGGGTTGGCTGCAATTCAAAACTGATTTAAATAGCCAAGACAGATACCGTTTACAAATTGATCAAGGTATTCAACCAGAAACCAGTGAGATTCATATTATTCACATGAATGTAATTGGGGCTAACAAGCCAACGCAAGACCTAGATTGGCCAGCAAGATCCATGAATCCAGAGCGTGAAAAATGGTTGTTAGATGAGCTGTCAGGAACCTTGGCGACTGATAAGACCGAAGGTGGAACCTCGTTGTTAGCGCAGGGTATTGGTGGTGCTGATGCGGCTAGAGCAACCTTGGGTATGTATAAGAATGAACCTGTGATGCGTTTGAAGTTGGATCAAACCCGTACAATGGCAACCATTGCCTATGCTGGCAAACGCGATGGTTTCCAATTGTTTGATTCTGATACCGAGCTGGCTATGTTTTATGTCTTCTATCAGAATCCTGATGATGCAAAACCGGGCTGGTTCAAGCGCTTCTTCCATATTGGTTTGCATCCAAAGCCAGTCTCAAGCCCCTACAACTTGGCTCAGCTTGCCGCTAATTTACCGCAAGGTGAGGCTTTCGATTTGGCACCTTATTCCAAACGTGATGATGAAAAACTGCTAAAAAATGCACCCGGTTATCTGGTTGTAGTAACGGGCAAGTCTGGTGATTATATGGTTCGTGTACGCGATCCTTACGGCAAGCGTCTAAAACCAAAGGAAGCGCGCAATTTGATTACGCGTTTGCGTAAGAACTTGATATAAGTGGTTGGTAGTTCCAACAGGGCGGAGCAATTGCGTTTTGCCTCCTTGGGTAGCGGTAGTCGCGGTAATGCGACCGTGGTGGAGTGGCCCAATGGTTCACTCCTTATTGACTGCGGCTTTAGCGTGAAGGAGGCGGAGCAGCGTCTTGAGCGTCTTGGCCGAAAAGCCCACGATTTGTCAGCGATATTGGTTACTCACGAACACGCCGACCACATCAAAGGTGTGGCTGCACTTTCGCGCCGCTATGATATTCCCCTCTACATGACCCCTGGAACCTATCACAGCCGTGACTTGGGTAGTTTGCCGAAACTCAATCTTATCCATGCTTATGCTCCCTTTACGCTTGCTGGATTACAGATAAACCCCGTGGCGGTACCCCATGATGCACGTGAACCTGCGCAATTTGTCTTTGAATATGCCGGCTTGCGCTTGGGAATACTCACGGATTTAGGTAGTATTACACCCCATGTAGAGGCCAGCTACCAAGCGTGCGATGCAATGGTATTGGAGGCTAACCACGATCCTGTCATGCTAGCATCAGGCCCTTATCCACCTTCGCTGAAGCAACGAGTGGGTGGTCAGTGGGGGCATTTGAGCAACCAGCAGGCAGCCGGCTTTTTACAACGATTAGACACCAATCGTATGCAGCACCTAGTGGTGGCTCATATCAGCCAGCAAAACAATTCGTTAGAGGCGGCGCGTGTAGCATTGGCGGCCGTTACTCGGGATATACAACAAGTCACTTATGCTTGCCAAAACGAAGGTTTTGGCTGGCTTACAATTGTTTAAAAAATATCCGTAATATCGACTAGAATTAATTTCAACGTAAAGTGAGTACTAAGATGGAAAAGCGCGAACAGCTCTATGCGGGCAAAGCCAAATCTGTTTATAAAACCGATGATCCAGACCGTGTGATTATGGTTTTCCGTAACGATACCTCTGCGTTCGATGGCAAACGCATTGAGCAGTTGGATCGGAAAGGCATGGTGAATAATAAATTCAATGCCTTCATCATGAGCAAATTACAAGAAGCGGGCATTCCTACCCACTTTGAAAAGCTTTTGTCAGACACCGAAGTTCTCGTCAAAAAAATGAACATGATCCCTGTTGAGTGTGTGGTGCGCAACTTAGCTGCTGGTTCATTGGTGCGTCGTTTGGGGGTACAGGAAGGGTTGGAATTAAACCCACCTACGTTCGAATTATTTTTGAAAAATGATGCACTCGGTGACCCCATGGTTAACGAATCGCATGTGCAATCCTTTGGTTGGGCAACATCTGAGCAGCTGGCGCGCATGAAAGAATTGACCTTCAAAGTCAATGATGTACTCAAAGCGTTGTTTGCCAGTGGCAATATGCTGTTGGTCGATTTTAAAGTGGAATTCGGTGTATTCAAAGGTGAAGTGATTTTGGGTGATGAGTTCTCCCCAGATGGTTGTCGCTTGTGGGATAAAGATACCCGCGAAAAACTTGATAAAGATCGATTCCGCCAAAATTTGGGCAACGTGGTTGAGTCTTACGAGTTGGTAGGTAATCGTTTAGGTTTGACCTTTTAATTTTTAGCTCATGCTTTACTAAGGGTAGATGCAGTCTACCCTTAGATCTCTACATAACGGCCATAACAATTACTGGAGATCTAATTTTATGGAAAGACGCTTGTTTGAGCGCACAACAACTTCTGTCCGAGTGGAAATGAGCAATCCCAGCTTTGGTACAATTGTGGGTTTTGCAAAAGATATTTCAGACGGTGGTGCCCAAGTACAAATTGAAAACCAAACTTGTCCGCCTATTGGCACAGAAGTGATGGTGCGTTTCAAAAAATCCATTGGCCCCATAAATAACGAGCCAGTGCGCATGAAAGTGGTTCACCAGCTGCGCAATACGATTGGTTTAATGTTTGTTCGATAGTGGCTTTATGCTCGACTTGACTGTATCGAGCATAATTGGGTTTCGAGTTTTCTGCTATTTTAGTTGCATTGTTCTGGCAGTGTTACTTTCAAATCACCTGGACGAAAATTTGCCATAACTTGTTTTATATCGGCGCAAGCTAAGTGTGGGTTTTCGGCAATATCCAACTCTTTCAAATGTAGCAAATGCAATAATGGTTCAGCATTGGTTAAGTTATTTTTGCGCAAGATAAGCGTTTTGAGTTGTGCAAGGTTACTTAGTTGAGTAATGGACTCCAAATTATTTTGTGCCAAATTCAACTGCTCAATGGCATAAAATTTTTCGAGCCCTACGATGGATTTAATCCCTGCGTTACTGCAATTTAATTGTTTTAAATCATCAGCTTTAGTGATGTGGTTGTCGATAATGGTCTGTTGCACGCAATCGCGTAAATGTACATCGCTAAAGGTAAAATCTTTGAATAATGGCGGTGGGGTGTAAACCACATTGTTATTCACGCTTACTGAGTAATTTTTGCAGCTGGTAGCGGCGCAAATTAAAATTAAACTGCATATAGTTTTGCAGAGTTTAACAAAATCGTATTTGCTGGACATGGTAAGTTTACCTATAGTGCGCGCGTGAAAAGCGCTGAATGAATCCTGTTCATTCTCGCAGTCTCGCTGCAACTTGCCAACCGCTTTGTGAATTTGAGATTTTTGAATCAGGGTTTATGCGAACTTTTTATTGTTAATCACGTCTATTTCGCATGCGTGCTTGTAGTGGCATACAGTTTATTATTGAGTTAAAAATTAAGATTGAGAGAGTTTTATGAAAAAATTAATTGCATTTTTGACAATTGTTGCGATGACTGGCTGTGCAACCGATCCACAAACTGGCGCAAAAACGCCTACTAAAACCGGTGAAGGCGCAGGTATAGGCGCTATTGCCGGTGCGGTATTGGGAGCCGCCGCGTCCAGTAAAAAAGACCGCAACCGTGGTGCGCTTACGGGGGCTATCCTCGGCGCTGCAGTGGGTGGTGGTGTCGGTCATTATATGGACAAGCAAGAAAAAGAGTTGCGTGAAAAATTAAAAGACAGCGGCGTACAGGTTAACCGCCAAGGCGATGATTTGAATCTGATTATGCCAGGCAATATCACCTTTGCGGTGGGCAAAGCAGACATTCGCTCCGACTTTTACAATGTATTAAATTCTGTTGCGCAAGCGCTGAAGCAATATGATCAAACTAATGTGCGTATTAGCGGTTATACCGATTCAACAGGCCCATTGTCACTTAACCAGCGTTTGAGTGAAGACCGTGCCGGTGCCGTGCGAACTTACTTGTTGGCGCAGGGTATTCGCCCAGAACGTATTGACTCTGCAGGTTACGGCCCCGCAAATCCTATTGCCAGTAATGCTACGGAAGATGGTCGCCAAGCCAACCGCCGTGTTGAGATTAAATTAATCCCCATTCAACAACAGTAGTTCCTCTCGCAAGGCGCATTTCAATAAAAATGCGCCTTGCATTGCGAATTGAAGTTGTTGATAATGCGCGCCTCTTACGCGGGGCACTCAACTGCGCAAGTCTATGGTGATCTAGCCGGTCCCCTCGCAATAGCGACCTGTGAACCCCGCCAGGCCCGGAAGGGAGCAACGGTAGCAGCTAGTTATGTGCCGGGGTGTGGCTGGTTAGATTGCCTCCATTCTGTTCATCTAGTTAATTCCCTTGCGTGACTTTTATGTGTCCGCTCAATTTTAAAATCCAAGAACTCTTTCTGTGATTTTGCTGCTTAAACTAACCCTAGTTCCGGTGTTTGTGGCTTGTATTGCCGTCGTGGGGCGCCATTGGGGCGCGAAAGTGGCGGGTTTGTTATCAGGCTTTCCGGTTATCGCAGGGCCGATTGTTTATTTTATCTATCTCGATCAGGGTGCTAAATTTGCTCAAGCAGCAGCGGCTTCCACCGTTGTAGGAGTTGTGCCGCTCTCATCCTTTTGTTTTGTCTACGCGTGGTCTGCTTCGCGCTTGAGTTGGTGCTGGGCATTGGCGGCATCGTTACTGGTTTACGGGGTATTAGCGGTATGGCTGGTGAAGTTAGCGCTGAGTTTGCTGGCCGCAGCGGCACTGGCACTTTTGGTGTTACTGCTGCAAATTTTCTTATCGCCCAAACACGGTCACTTGACGGGTTTGACCAGCGCCAGTAATAGTGAAGTGGTTATACGTATGTTCTGTGCGGCCTGCTTGGTGTTATTGGTGACCTGTTCGGCCAAAACATTAGGTGCTGGTTACAGTGGTGTATTAGCGGCTTTTCCAATTGCATCTACCGTCATTGCTGTTTTCTCCCACAAAAATCATTCGGCTTTTCATGCTATGGATTCGCTGAGGGCGTTGAAGTTTGGCCTGTTAAGCTTACTGATGTTTTTCTTTATACTGGCGCTGCTAGCCAATTACCTCGATTTTACTTTGGCATTTTTAGCGGCTATTCCGGCTGCTTTTGCCATACAGCTTTTTATTCGTCTAATCAAAGGGTTGCTGATCGGTAAACGCATTTAGTTTGTGATCTAAACTGCTCATTAACTCGTGTTCAATCCTCGCAAGTCGCCGTAGTTACCCGCTATAATCGTCGCTTTTAACGATCTCCCATTCGTTCTCTTCAGGGTTAGCAATTGGCATGAGTTATCAAGTTCTCGCACGCAAGTGGCGCCCGCGTATTTTCCGCGAAATGGTTGGGCAGGAGCACGTGCTACAAGCGTTGATTAACGCGCTTGACCACAATCGTTTACATCACGCTTATTTGTTTACTGGCACCCGCGGTGTGGGTAAAACGACCATTGCGCGTATTTTGGCCAAGTGTTTGAACTGTGAGACAGGCGTCAGCTCTGAGCCATGCGGCACCTGCTCGGCGTGCCGCGAAATCGCCGAAGGTCGCTTTGTTGACTTGATTGAAGTGGATGCCGCATCCCGTACCAAGGTTGAGGATACCCGCGAATTACTGGAAAACGTGCAATATGCGCCTACCCGTGGGCGTTACAAGGTTTACCTGATTGACGAAGTGCATATGCTCTCTAACAGCAGCTTTAATGCCTTGCTAAAAACCTTGGAGGAACCACCGCCCCATGTAAAATTTTTGCTGGCCACCACTGATCCGCAAAAATTGCCTATGACCATCTTATCGCGTTGCTTGCAGTTCAATCTAAAAAACATGAACCCAGAGCGTATTGTCAATCACCTAAAGTTTGTGCTTGAACAAGAGGTGATTCCCTACGAGGAAAGCGCTCTTTGGCTGCTCGGCCGCGCCGCCGATGGCAGTATGCGCGACGCCATGAGTCTTACTGATCAAGCTATTTCCTATGGGTCAGGCAAAATCACCCAAAGTGACGTGGCCACTATGCTTGGCACTTTAGATCAAGCGGCTGTTTATGAGATTGTTACTGCCTTGGCCTCGCTGGATGGTAAAGCCATACTCAATGCTGTGCAAAATATGGCGGAACATGCGCCGGATTATGCAAATGCTTTGGCTGAAATGCTCTCCGTATTGCACCGCATTGCCATAGCCCAAGCCTTACCGGAAGCGGTTGATAACAGTCATGGCGATAAAGACCGTATTATGTCGCTTGCTCAACAACTGCCCTCTGAAGATGTGCAATTATTTTATCAAACCGCGTTGTTGGGACGCCGCGATTTACCCTTAGCGCCAGACCCGCGCGCCGGTTTCGAAATGGTGCTCTTGCGTATGCTGGCCTTTAAGCCGCAGGGTGTTATTGATGTGCCCAGCCACGCTTTACCGCACCCCAGTGGTCGTCCAGCGCAACCGCAGGTCGCGCATGCTTCGCCCGCTGCAATGACTCAGCCTGTTGCACCAGCATCTACAGTTCCAAGTGCGCCGGCGCTTGTAGCGGCAACGTCTAGGCCAATACCTGCAGATACTAAGCCTGTCTTAGAGCCAGGGATTGTCGCTCCCAGCATTCACACACCGCCACCTTTTGATGGCCCTTACGATAACGCGCCAGATGTGAATAGCGATGAATACGATGAGTATGCAGCGGCACCGGCGTATTTAGACCCTAGTGACTTCGCTGCTTTTGCGCCAGTTGAGGTACCCGAGCCAAAAAAGTCTGAAGCGCCTGAAGGTCAGGCGGCTCCTACGGTGGTACAACCCGAGATTAGTCTTGCTGCCGAGTTTGCTGTTGTACCCGTGCTTCCGCGTACAGACATTCGCAAGGTTCCCTATGATCAGGCGAGCCCGCAGGATTGGCCGGAAATTTATCTGGGCTTGGGAGTGGCGGGGATTTTGCAAAGTACCGTGGCCAATTGTCAGCTAGTGGGACGGCAAGGTAATGAATTTCATTTCGTGCTGGATGACAGTAATAGCATGCTCTACGACCAAAACCATCAAGGGCGTTTGGCGGATTTGTTGAGCGATTATTTTATCGAGCGCGTGCGGGTGGTCATTCAGCCTGGCAAAGTGAGTGCGGAAACGCCATCCATGATTGCTATTCGCCATAAGCAAGAACGTCAGGCTAATGCCGAGCTGGCGATAAAAACGGATCCTATTGTGCAGCAACTGATTGAACATTTTGGCGCAAGTTTGCGCGAAGATACGATTGAACCTTTGTAATCTGTAAAGCGAGACTCCTATGAATATTGGCGACTTGATGAAGCAAGCTCAACAAATGCAAGCCAACATGCAAAAAATGCAGGAAGATTTGGCCAATAAAGAAGTAAAAGGCGAAGCTGGTGCGGGCTTGGTTAGCGTAGTTATGACGGGCCGCCACGATGTGCGGCGCGTGCACATAGATGCGAGTTTGATGAGCGAAGACAAAGAAATGCTGGAAGATTTATTAGCGGCAGCGGTGAATGATGCTGTGCGTAAAGTTGAGCATCAAAATCGTGATCAAATGGCAAAAATGACGTCCGGTATGGGCTTGCCCGCTGATTTTAAAATGCCGTTCTAAACCCATGGATTTGGTTTGTTGTATCTAATCTAGATTATTGAGAGTTTTGTGGATGTTCAGTCCTTTAATTGATGAGCTTATGTCATCGCTGCGTTGTTTGCCCGGCGTTGGTCCTAAATCAGCGCAGCGCATGGCTCTGCATTTGTTGGAACGCGACCGCGAAGGTGCTGAACGTTTGGCGCAAAGTTTACACAAAGCCGTCGATGGTGTCGGCCGCTGCCAACGCTGCCGTACGCTAACCGAGCAAGGCTTGTGTGGTATTTGCAGCAATACACGGCGTGATAACAGTTTGCTGTGTGTGGTAGAAACGCCGGCTGATGTTTTGGCGATTGAGCAATCGGGAACTTATCAGGGTAAATATTTTGTACTCCTTGGTCATTTGTCGCCGATTGACGGCATTGGCCCTGAAGATATTGGTATCGACCAGTTGTTAAACGTGTTGCAGCAAGCATCGACAAGCGATGAACCGGTGAAAGAAATTATTCTGGCAACCAACCCTACAGTTGAGGGCGAAGCCACGGCTTATTACATCAGCGAGAGGGCTAAAAACCAACATGTACTCGTGTCTCGCATTGCTCACGGCGTACCCTTGGGCGGTGAGTTGGAGTTTATTGATGGCGGTACGCTTTCACACGCGTTTGCGAGTCGCAGACATATTTAGTGTTGTAGAACCGTTTAGTGAGAGATATCGGCGCATTGCGCTGAGCCATTAAAGCCGCGTTATTATCGATTATTATTTTATGCAGATTTCTACCGAACCACACTGGATTGCACAAAACCATGAATTAGCCGAATTGTGTTCGCGTTTGCGTGGACAAGCCGCCATCGCGGTTGATACGGAATTTATGCGCAGCGACACGTTTTATCCGATTGCCGGTTTAATTCAAATCGGTGATGGAACACAAAGTTTTTTAATTGATCCGCTTGCGATTACCGATTTTTCATCGCTGCGTGATTTATTGTTGGACGAATCTGTCACCAAGGTATTGCACTCCTGTTCAGAAGATTTAGAAGTGTTTGAACGCCTCTTGGGCATAGTGCCGTCGCCGATTTTTGATACACAAATTGCAGCGGCTTTTGCCGGTTTTGGTTTTTCATTGGGGTATGCCGGTTTGATTAAGGCAGTACTCAACGCGGACATTCCGAAAGACGAAACTCGGTCTGATTGGTTGCAGCGCCCGCTCAGTGCATCCCAATTAAAATATGCAGCGTTAGATGTTGCGCATATGTTGGTTGTTTATGGCAAATTACTGCAGCTGCTAAAAACTACGGAGCGGTTACACTGGGTAAAAGATGATTGTGCTGATTTGGTGGTGAATGCGCGTAAGCCTGATGATTTTGCGCAAGCCTATCTTAAAGTAGGCTTCGCGTGGAAGCTGCGCGCCCCAGAGTTGGCAATTCTGCGTGATTTATGTATTTGGCGTGAAATAGAGGCGCGTGCGCGCGATATCCCTCGCAATCGTTTAATCAAAGAGCCCTCACTGTGGGAAATGGCGCGCAAACAGCCGCAAGATGCCGCGCACCTGCAGCGCATAGAAGATATTCCTTCGCGTACGTTAAAGAATGATACACAGGCATTGCTGGATATTATTCAGCGTGCGCGGGCCACGGAAGCTTCAACTTGGCCGGTACGTTTAGATCCACCTTTGGCGCAAAGTGAAGGCCCGCTAATGAAAGCGTTGAAAAAATTTGTACGTGAAACTGCCGAAGTACTTCATTTACCCGCCGAAATTTTAATTCGCAAAAAAGAATACGAAGCCATTGTTCGCTCGGGTATGAAAGGCGGCAATTACCAATTACCTGAGCGCTTATTGGGTTGGCGTTATGACGTAATTGGTGCAGGGTTGCTAGCAATCGCACAGCACTTTGATGATAGCGCGGATAATCAACATTTTGCCGAGCACACAGGCTTACAGGAATAATTATTACTTTATGAAAATTATTTGCCAAATTTATCGCAGCCCTAAAGAAGAGGGTATGTATCTTTACGTTAAAAAAGAAGAAGGCTTGGAGCGAGTTCCAGAAGAATTGTTGAAATTATTCGGCAAACCACAACCTGCAATGGTGTTGTTGTTAACGCCAGAAAAAAAATTGGCACGTGTAAGTGTGGACAAGGTCGTGGAAAGTTTGTTGGAAAAAGGCTTTTATTTGCAATTGCCACCGCGCGATCAGCTGGATACTGATATGCAAAGTATGCGCGCAAAAAATTCCAAATTGTCCGGTAGTTAATACAGAGCGAACTGATTATGGCTGTGCAAGTATTCTGGCGTGCAAAAAAATTACATGAAATGTCCTCAGCCGAGTTTGAAGCCTTGTGTGACGGTTGTGGTAAATGTTGTTTACACAAGTTAGAAGACGAAGATACTGGCGATGTTTATTACACGAAAGTAGCCTGTAAATTCCTCGATCACGAAACATGCAAGTGTCAAACTTATAGCGAGCGCCAAAAGTATGTGCCAGATTGCGTTGTGCTGACACCGGAATCGGTAACAGAAACTTACTGGCTACCGGAAACCTGTGCTTATCGTTTAATTGCGGAAGGTATTCCTTTATTTGATTGGCATCCGCTGGTGTCGGGCGATCCTGATTCGGTACATAAAGCGGGCATGTCGGTGGCTGGTCAAGTCATTCATGAAGATTCGGTGAATACCGATGATCTTGAAGATTATGTTGTACGTTGGGTTTAAGGAGTTTTAAGAATGACCATGACAACTGTTCAATATGCGTGGGCTATTTATTTTGCAGGTAGCTTGGGTTGCAGCATAGCAGCTTGGTGGTTTTTTTTGTGGGCGTGGCGTTTTGTGCGTTATGCCGCTGTTATTACCGTCATGACGATTTTGTTCACTCCCTATGCCATAGATCCGCAAACCATGACAATGGCGCCGGCTATTTACACCTTAGTGTTTGAAGGTATGTCACAGGGTTTCATCGTTGTTAAACCTTTAATTAAAGTCATGGTGGGTATTTGGTTAATCGGTTTAATTTTAGCCTTAGTCTTTGTGATATTAACGCGCAATATAGGGGGGGCTAAAAAGGAAAGAGGTTCGCGTAAACCTGCGGCCAAACGTGGTGCGCGTCGAAATGATTATGTTGAGCAAGAGTCGCGCTCGTCCTCGCGCGGTTTGAGTCGTGAAGAATATCATGCACGAGAAGAACTGCTTAAAGGTGAGGTACCTATTCGGGCTATTCGTGATTAATCGCCTCATGCTTCTAAAAACCGCCGAGTTAAAAGCCAGCACTGCTGGCTTTTTGCATTTTACATATGCCGAAAATGGCGGTTTGGAATAAGAGTGCTATAAATAGATGAAGATATTGCCCGATGTTTTCTTGTTAAACACTGGGTTTAATTCATTTAATCTATGCCTGTCTGAAGGCCTGCCTATGCGTATACGAATAATCTTAGTAGCACTTTTGATGGTTTTGTTATCGCCTATAGTGGCGGTTGCAGAAACCCATGAATCCGCTTCCTCTACTGTAAAAAAAGAAGAACCAAAACCGGTTAGTGAGGCTAAAAAAATACTACCTTCGGATGTTCGTGTGCTTATCGACATATCCGGTAGTATGAAGCAAACCGATCCGCAAAACTTGCGTAAACCTGCACTGGATTTAATTGTACGTTTATTGCCTGATAAAAGCCGTGCTGGCATTTGGACCTTTGGTAATTCGGTCAATATGTTAATGCCTTATAAGCCAGTGGATGCTGCCTGGCGTAAACAGGCTGCACCAAAAGCAAATGAGATAACATCCAATGCAATGTTTACTAATATAGGTAAAGCACTTGATGAAGTGAGTTTCGATAAAAAAAATCTGAGTCAAGACTATAAAACGCATATTATTTTATTGACGGATGGCGTTGAAGATATTGGATCAGATGCGGTTGTGAATAATAAAGAGCGGCAGCGTATTATTTCAGATATTTTGCCCAGCTTAAAATCGGCTGGCTACATTATCCATACTATAGCCTTGTCCGCAGATGCAGATACAGATTTGTTAAAAAAACTCTCCGTTGCAACTGACGGTGTTGCAACAACAGCGGTTTCGGCAGATCAGTTGATGAGTGTTTTTTTGAAAATATTTGATCAGGCGGTTCCCGCTGAGCGTGTGCCCTTGGATAACAATGGATTTTTGGTTGATGCGAGCATTAAAGAATTTACCGCATTAATTTTCCGTAAGCCGGGAGAGGATCGTACAATCATTGCTGCACCGGATGGCAAAGAATATTCTGCCACCGCGCCTAACGATGGCATAAATTGGTATCGTACCGATAAATATGATTTGATTACTGCTGATTCACCCAAAGCGGGGCAGTGGAAAATTAAAACGGGTATTGCGCCGCAGAGCCGTATTACTGTTGTGAGTAATTTGCAATTGATGGTGGAGCCACCTAAAAATAATATTCATGTCAATGATGCTTTACCGATAACCTATTCATTTCAGGAAAATGGTAAAACCATTACTAACAAAGACTTCCTTGGGTTAATAGAGGCAAATTCTATAGTTGCAAAGGATGGCACCGAAGAAAATTTTGATGCATCGCTTACCTTGCCATCTCCACCAGATGACGGAATGTTTCATAAAAACTTAACCACTTTCACCTCCGCTGGCGATTATGAAGTTCATATCTATGTGGATGGGAAAACGTTTAAGCGCGAATTCAAGCACAGTGTTAGTGTTAGAGATAGCAATTTAATCTTAGAAAAAAGCAATGCCAGCGCTGATGATGGTAAGATTACCTACAATTATAAAATAGCATTGTTTGATAAAACGCTGGATGCAAAAAAAATCCAGTTAACCGTAGCAATCAAAAATTCTCAAAATAATAACGTCGAAAAAAATCTAAATATTACTGATGATCATTGGGAGTTTTCATTTACACCAGTGCAGGAAGGCGATTATACCGTCGATATTCACGCTCAAGGAAATCTTGCTGAAGGCGGCTTGATGGATGAAACCTTGCATGCAGATAGTTTCACTTATAGGATAAAAAAAGCGGAGGCTCAGCAATCATCTGTAGCTGAGACACCTAAAGCCGTGCCAGAAGAAAAACCTAAAGAAGAAAATAGCAATTTAACGCTTTATATTGCGATTGCGGTGGGCAATCTATTTTTATTGGTTGTCGGTTTTTTTGCGTATCGATTACTAATGGGTGGTAAGGCAAAGGATGAATTAGCGGAGTTTGAAAAAACCCTTGCGGCTACCCCGGCCAAAGAAAATAAAACGGGAGGTAAGCCAGTTGAAAATAAGGTATCGACAAAGCCGCCGGTAGAAAAAACTGAGATTGATTTATCCGATGAGGAGCCAGCACATATTCCTATGAGTGACGATTCCGCTATGGACAAATTATTTCCATTGGATAGTATGGACGAGGATCCCAATACGAATGATGATAAATAATGCTGGCTGATTGTCCTGTCCTGGATGTGCAACACCTACTGTTTTCCCTTGTTGATGAGTTGCGCTTGCCGCTCGTCAACCGTTTTTACTCTCAGTGTAACTATCGGGTAAAGTGTGGGCGTTTTGAACGAATCTATAGCTTAAGTTTCAATGGTAAAATTATCGCCGCTGCGCGTTTAATTCCGCAAAAAAATGGTCATTTCTTGTTGCGTAATTTATGTGTTGAACCCAGTCTTCGTCATCAGAAGGTTGCCAGCCATTTAATGCGTAAAATTCTCGCAGTGATTGAGCCGGCTGCTTGTTACTGCTATGCGTTGCCACATTTACAGCATTTTTATTTGGCATTGGCGTTTCAATATTTAACACCGATACAAGTGCCTGATGATATAGCTGCAATGTATTTGCGTCACTGCGCCCGTAAGCGTGGATGGGTTCTGATGGGATATGTCCATGAATTTTAACAATAATTATGATTGTTAAAATTAACTGGTTGCTACGAATGGTTGTGATTATTCTTAACGTGTGTTTATGAATAGAGTAGAAAAGGGGAAACAGCGATGAAAATTGATATTGGTATTGGCGAGCAAGACCGTCAGGATATAGCCAGTGGATTATCTAAATTATTGGCGGACACCTATACGCTTTATTTAAAGACCCACAACTTTCATTGGAATGTTACTGGCCCTATGTTTCAAACGTTACATTTAATGTTTGAAGCTCAGTATACGGAACTGGCTCTTGCGGTCGATTTAATTGCAGAGCGTATTCGTTCCCTTGGTATTCATGCTCCTGGAACCTATAAACAATTTTCTAGTTTGAGCAGTA
>Ga0209067_10000073_pt1 | contig 66268 bp, 52 predicted proteins | sample ColStrG_CSR_2013_FD_187199 | JGI IMG/M metagenome (GOLD analysis project Ga0209067, IMG submission 187199) | Freshwater sediment microbial communities in response to fracking from Pennsylvania, USA - Cold Stream Run_MetaG_CSR_2013 (SPAdes)... | ecosystem: Environmental > Aquatic > Freshwater >...
TACAACAATAAACCCCTAGCCTTCCGAAGCAAACCAACAAAACCACAATTTAAAGCTTTACGCACGATAAAACCAGAGGCAACCAAACATAAATGCAAGAATTTGTAGCCTTATGCACACAACTAAAAGTGCTTGCGAAAACCTTAACTACCGAAGGAACCAAAAATATTTCAGAACGTTAAACTCCGTGGCATAAAATTTCCGTACACGAAAAACCAAAACTACGACCTTTCAGAATTTTAGCTTTGGCTTTTTCAAACTAGCCGAAGCGTTTGGCTTTTACTTTCTTGACCCACGTAACGCCGAGTTCAGCGGCAGTTTTTAAGTTGTGGTTTTATGGAATATTTTTGCGCAGCAAAACCATAAAACCGCGACTTAAAAACTGTCCAACGCAGGCACGAAGTGCCGGAGTGATGCTGCAACGACTTGTTAGGCCGCTTTTAAATTGCGCCAAGCTTTTTTTCCATGAATACACTTAGTGGATGCTCTGGATAATGTCCGAATGCACCACATTTTTTGAACCCATGCTTTTTATAAAAAGCTAAAGCTTCATTTTGTAATGGCCCGGTTTCGAGTTGAACAAATTCGCAACCAATTTTTGTAGCTTCGACTTCGAGCTTTGCCAACAATTTTGCTGCAGCTCCTTGACCACGATTTGCCGGACGAATGTACATTCGCTTTAACTCTGAAATATTTCCTTCAAGTACCAGAGCACCGCAACCGAATGCAATTCCTGCATCGTCTCTTGCAACTGCAAATAGAACATTTTTTTGTTCTAATGAAGTTAGGTCAAGAGCATAACGCGCTTCTGGAGGATAAAGCGTGTCTTGATATGCGTCGAGTTCAGCAATAAGCAAAATAACTTCGGGTTGATTCGGATGTTCCAATTCTATAATCATTGCTTCGATTTCCTTGGCCTAACGCCGAGTTCAGCGGCGGTTTTTAAGTTGTGGTTTTGCGGTACAGTGAGCGTAGCGAGCCGCAAAACTGCGACTTAAAAACCGTCCAGTGGAGCGAAGCGGAACGATGCTGCAACGACTTGTTATGCTATTTAAGCTCATACCAATAAACCAGAATATCTTTATCAGGTACGAAGTCTTTTATTTCACTGACAAATTCAGTATCAGATAATTTATTAAATTTACCGTTCCAACAAAGACTAAGATATTGCTTAGAAGTCTTTTCCGAAGGTTCCTTTTTAAGTATCAGTTTAAAATTTTGAATAGGCGATTTCCAGCTATTTGCTGTTTGGAGTATATAACGCGTCCAGCTATATTCAATATAGCCTTTACCTTCATTTGTCATATAGTGCCTAAGAGTTTTATCCAAACTTTTATCTAGGCATGCACCACCGGCTCTCTCATATTCAAATGGCTTTTCATAAGCTGTATTACCGATTGAATGACCGATATATGGCGAATATGAGTGACTAATATGCACTACTTTTTGAGGGGGAAATTTTTGCGTCCAATAGTAAGTAACCTTTTTTAACCAAAGCGGAAAACCATCTTTAGTTAATGCATTTTTAGACATTAAAAATTTCCTGTCTTCGTTCTTAAGTTTATTTATCTGATAGGCAGGAAATTCCTTGATTTTTCCACTTTCAAATATTTCGTAGTTAAAACCTCCAAAATTTGGATAGTCTATATTTCTAGACTTGAAAAAACTTGTCAAATCGTCGCCATTTTCAACTACAGCTTTGACCTCTTTAGAGTACGTAATTTTTTCTCCCTCAACAAAAACCGTGAAATCGTCAAAGTTAGGGGGGAAAGGCTCACCTAACGCTGGCTCCCATGTTCCATATGGAGGAATAGGAAACCCAATTACAACTTCAATTTCTTTGTTAGATTTATTTTCAAATTCATAGCTCACAGAAATTTTTGTTTTTGAAATAACCAAAACTTCGCTATTCATTGATATGTTATTTTCTTTTGAAAGCGTTAAACCACCAGTACTAATATCCATTACGCCATCATTAGCTTCACAACTAATAATTTTTAGAAAACTACAAATAAATATATATTTTATGTATTTCAATTGGTTGTGAATCCTATATTGCATAACAGTTTATTCAAAAGTCTAAGCCACATATCCGCAAGTCACAATTAACTGACCGTTATATAAAAGCCTTATAAAACAACAACATATATTTAGCTAAAAATATTATCGTAGATATACGGTTTAATATATTTGGAAATATACGGTCTTAAACTTTGCCAAAAAATCTTCAATTTTTGATTTAATAGAGCGGTGCAATCAAGGAGGACTCAAAACAAAACATCTAAAATCCTTCTAGTCACTGATCCAATCAAACCATTCTTTATTTTTAAACACAAAATGCTGCATGTTAAGAGTACATATACGCCTATACAGATTCAAGCCTCTTTATAACCTAAGACTGGGGCTTTGCCTTTAAGCAAATATGTGTCATCTGTATTGAAAATTAGCACTTAACGGCCTTAATTATTTTCTTGATGGGGGCGCTTGACCCGTTCCGCAAAATATTACACTTCCCTCTGGAGTTCAAGCTGTACAAGGCTTTTGGAGCGTTGATAAATTTGTAACCTTAATTAATTTCTATTAATTTTATCGCTTGCTTATGTTCCGATAGCTCTGCCCCAATGCGCTGATTTTCTGAAAGTAATTCATCCAGCCTTGTCCCCTTATACGTAACAACGATGAGTTTTTCTTCACAGCCCTTCAATTGAAGCTCCAAGTGCTCCTGTTTGTTGGCGCTTTCTGAAAGCTGTTTGCGGAGCTCACGTACTTCCGTTGCAAGCCTGGAATTATCGGTATTGAGCCGGGTAATATCAGTTTGCTTGATAGAAATGGTTTGGTTCAACTGCCGGATTTCGGCTTGCAACTGTTGCACTTGAGTTTCGTGCCTGCGCTAGTCTTGTTCCCGCTGCTCTTTAACTGAGTCTCGGTAATGCTCCAATGCTTGGCGTGAGTGCTGGTGCTTGTCTTCCAGAGATTGAATGTGGTCATTTTTCGCAGCTATTTGCGTATCTTTATCGCGTAACTCCTGCGTTAGTCGCTCAATGGTTAGCAGATGTTTTTGATTTTCATCGAGTGCTATTAAGCGAGTTTCCTTGGCTGATTTTAGTTGGGCTTCAGCTGTATCAAGCTGAGACCTTGTTTCCGATAAGGCGTGCTCTGTAACAATTACCTTTGACTGCAAATTTTCAATGGTGGCCTGGCTGGATGCCTTCGTATTTTCTACCACGCCGGCAGCTTCCATGTGTAATTGAGCAGCCAGTCTCGCTACCAGTTCGCTCAGCGCATCACTAAGAGTAACTTTTCCGCCATTAAGCTTATCGGATTCTTCGTTTAACTCTTTCAGGTAGCGATGAATGGTGTTTTTCGAACCGATATACGTTGGCGCACACCGGCACACCTTGGCGATCCGATAAAATCCCCATTGCACTATCTAGTTATTTGCAAACAGGCAGTATTCATGGTGATTTTCGCTACGGCCTTGCCCAAGCCATTCGGGATAAGGTTTGCCGTGCTCCGCAGATTACTTTAATTGATAATGACCTTATCGCTGTACACCAAGGGGCTGACACTGAGCAGTATTCTTCAATCCGCGAACTGCTGGAGACCTCTCGCTGTTCCTATCAGCAATTAATCGATAACGATGACCTCATCATTTATCTCCTGCAGCAGTCTTCAAAAAAGTTACGCCAGATCCGCAAACAACATCCTAGTGCGGCTGGTTTAATTGTCGCGGCATCAGTAGAACATGCTTATAAAATTGCAGATCTGCACAAAATAGGAACATTGACACCCATAAAAGCACCACAACAAGGCATTTAAATCATCTTGGCGGCTCGAAAAACCTTAATAGAACTGCTTTTTAAAGGAAACATTAAGTTGGTATCAATTCTGCATAATTGAAAATTGTTTTGAATAGTACTGACCTGCGCTCTGCATAGCTTAGCAATATTCGATGACGACAATAGAAAGCTAGGGTTCCGATTGCTCACGCAATGACTGGTCCGAGAGCTTTCGACCCCAGCGGCACAAGCCCTGAGGTTACACGGCGGGATAAAAGCCCGGGAGATGAATGGCCTGAAGTACTTGGTATTACCGAGTACCTCTTAATTGCCAGAGCGCTCCTGGTCTTAGCCTTATCTCGATCCTTGTAACCCTAAACCGCTGGAGGTTTACCATGTTGTTCACTGCCCACAAGACTCGCCGTACTCGTGTTATTGGCAAGTTTCTCGCTGCCCTTAGTCTCGCTTGTTGTTCATCATTTGCCTCATCCGAACCCTTTAAAGTGTGCTGGTCGATTTATGTTGGCTGGATGCCATGGGGCTATTCTGTCGAGCAAAAAATTATCGACAAATGGGCCAAAAAATACGGCATAGACATAAAAATTACCCAAGTTAACGATTATGTTGAATCCATCAATCAATACACCGCCGGACAATTTGATGCCTGTGCGATGACGAATATGGACGCGCTGACCATTCCTGCGTCAGCAGGCGTAGATAGCACCGCCTTGATTGTTGGCGATTTTTCTAACGGCAACGATGCCGTGATTTTGAAAGGCGACAATAAAACCTTAAAAGAGATAAAAGGCCAAAATATCAATTTGGTAGAGCTGAGTGTTTCTCACTATTTGTTGGCGCGCGCCTTGGAAAGCGTGAAGCTGAAAGAGTCTGATGTAAAAGTGGTAAACACGTCCGATGCAGATATGGTTGCCGTTTACGGTACCAAAAGCGTTTCTGCGGTGGCCACATGGAATCCGTTAGTGGGTGAAATTATGGCGCAACCTCACAGCAGTAAAGTCTTCGACTCATCACAAATTCCCGGCGAAATTATGGATTTAATGGTGGTAAATACCGCCACTTTGAAAAAGAATCCTGCGCTCGGTAAAGCATTAACCGGCGCTTGGTATGAAATCATGGCGCTCATGAGTTCAAAAGAAAAAGCGGGCATTAATGCACGCACCGCCATGGCTGTTGCCTCTAGCACCGATTTAGTGGGATTTGAATCGCAACTCGCCACCACCAAAATGTTTTATACCCCTGCGTCTGCCATCGAATTTGTTAACAGCGCGGCCCCCTTAACCACCATGCAAAAAGTAGCCGAGTTTTCTTTTGCTCACGGCCTGCTAGGTGATGGTGCCACCAATGCTGGTCGCGTAGGCATAGCAACCCCTAAAGGTATCTACGGCGATAGTAAAAACGTCAAGTTACGTTTTGACCCCAGCTACATGCAGATGGCCGCCGACAACAAACTCTAATTAACTCTGCACGTCAGCCCGCCCTCAGCCACGAGGGCGACGCTGAACTGCTGCTATCACCCTATTTTGGCGATGATTATGAAGCGTCTGATCAATATAAATCCCTCAAGGCCTACGCGCTTGCTGCTCGGGATAATTCCCTTTGCATTAATCGTACTGGTGTATTTACTCGCCTCTGATGCGCGCCTTGCAGAGAATGCAACGGATAAACTATTACCTAGCTTTCTACAAATGGGCGAGACGATAAATACTTATGCGTTAAACGCGAGCAAACGTACCGGCGAATATTTATTTTGGGATGACACTTACAGTAGTTTAAAACGCCTGTTACTCGGTATGGGAATAGCGGCATTGTTCGGTTTTATGTTAGGTATCTTAACTGGCGCCATTCCCACGCTGCACGCTCCACTTGCTCCGTTATTAACGGTTGTCTCGCTAGTGCCGCCTATGGCGATACTGCCTATTTTATTTATTGTATTTGGCCTTGATGAACTATCAAAAGTCGCCCTCATAGTGATTGGTGTCGCCCCCATTATTGCTCGCGATATTCAACGCTGCGCACAAGAAATTCCGCGCGAACAACTGATTAAAGCACAAACCTTAGGCGCGTCCTCATGGCAAGTATTGGTACGTGTTTACACCCCACAATTACTGCCTCGACTTATTAATAGCGTGCGACTTTCGCTGGGCTCTGGCTGGTTATTTTTAATTGCAGCTGAAGCCATAGCCTCCACCGATGGCTTGGGCTATCGCATATTTTTGGTGCGTCGTTATATGTCCATGGATGTCATATTGCCCTATGTTGCTTGGATCACCCTACTGGCATTTTTGTTGGACTGGTTGCTCGCCAATATCAGTAAAAAATGCTTTGCATGGCACTATCAAGGAGCCGCATAAATGGCCAATGCTGTAACCGCGCCTGTATTAATTGAGGCTAAAAACTTGTGGAAAAAATACGGCAGTAATGTGGTGTTGGAACGCTTAAACATTCGTGTTACAGCCGGTGAATTTATCACCATGGTCGGCACATCTGGCTGTGGGAAAAGCACCTTTTTGAAAATGCTATTGGGGATGGAACAACCGACGGCCGGTCATTTGTTGCTAAACGGCAAACCTATTCCTAGCGAACCCGACCAATCACGCGGAATTGTCTTTCAACAATATTCCGTCTTTCCACATTTAACCGTACTTGAGAATGTAGTAATTGCTCGTGAGTTTGAGCATTCACCTTTATTGGGTAAATTATTCGGCAAGCACAAAGCAAAATACTTAGCCGATGCCAGCGCGCTTTTAGAATCTGTTGGCTTGGGTAACGCACTTAAAAAATACCCCCATGAATTATCAGGTGGTATGAAACAGCGTTTAGCCATCGCACAAGCCTTAATTCGTCAGCCCCAAATATTATTATTGGATGAGCCTTTTGGCGCACTCGACCCCGGCATTAGAGCCGATATGCACCAACTCATTTTAAAACTCTGGCGCGAACATCAGCTCACCGTATTCATGGTGACGCACGATCTCAGCGAAGGGTTTTACTTGGGCACCCGCTTATGGGTATTCGACAAATTGCGTCGTGATCCTCACGCCCCAGAGGCCTATGGTGCAAGCATTACTTACGATTTACCCGTTACACGTAAAACAGACCAGACACCTGCAGATTTGAAAGCAGCAGAGATAGCACTATGAGTAAGATATTTTATTCAACCACAATTCCCGGCAATGGCCATTGGTCGCTGGAAGTCAAACGCGGCACATTCATCACACTCACCGATCTTGAGGGCGGCGCTAATATTGGCATGTTGTTTTATAACCCACGAAATTTATTGGAGCGCTATAACGCACCAGACACGCTTAAATGCCAACACACCTTTAAGTTGCAACGCGGTAATTGTTTATATTCCGATATGGGTAGAATTTTTGCGTCCATCATTGATGATGTTTGTGTGAATGGCAAAAGCAACTGGCATGACACAGTGTGCGGAAGCAGCAATGTGCAACAAATTAATGCTCAATTTGGCGCACGGAATTATCAAAAAGATCGCAATGATTGGCTGCAGAACGGTACGGATGCATTTTTAGTGGAGCTTGCGAAATACGGTTTGGGGCCTGCCGATATGGCAGCCAATATTAATTGGTTTAGCAAAGTGATCGCCGATGATGCGGGCAACATTCACTTGGACACAACAAATCACGCCGCAGGTAATTCAGTAACCCTGCGTTTTGAAATGGATACTTTAGTCATACTGCATACGTGCCCTCACCCATTAATACAAGCCAAACAGTACCCCTTTAAACCCGTAAAAATTGATATAGGCGTTGCCGATGCCATTACCGACGATGATTATTGCAAAAATTTCCGCCCAGAAAACCAACGCGGATTTCTTAACAACGCCCTCTATTATTTGGCCGCTAATTAATCGTGATGCGGAGGATTGATGATATGCCATTGATTGAAAGTAAATTGCCCATTGAAACCTGTATTGCCCGTCGTTATGTTGCGGCGGGCGATTATTTCCTCGGCACCATTAAACAAGGACAAACATTTCGCATTGTGGATCTTGAAGGCAACCAAGCGGCTGATGTGTTGTTTTACAACGCGGAAAATCCCACAGAGCGCTACAGCGCTATGGATACCATTCGCACGCAAGGAAATTTGTATTTGAGTGCAGGCACCCAATTAATCTCCAACGCCAATCGCACATTACTGGAAATAGTCGCAGATACCTGTGGTCGCCACGACACGCTCGGTGGCGCTTGCGCAACTGAAAGCAACACAGTTCGCTACAGTTTAGAAAAACGCTGCATGCACGCTTGTCGAGATAGTTGGATGCTCGCTATTGCAGAGCACCCAGAATTCGGCATTAGCAAACGCGATATTACACACAACATCAATTTTTTTATGAATGTACCTGTAACACACGATGGAGGACTAACCTTTGCGGATGGCATTTCAGCACCGGGGAAATATGTAGAACTGAAAGCCAACATGGATATTGTGATGCTAATTTCTAATTGCCCGCAGCTCAACAATCCTTGCAATGGTTACAACCCAACACCCATTGAAGTATTGGTCTGGAACTAAATTAACAAACTGACACAGGTCACCTGCGCTAGAAAACAGAGATTTCGCATGCAGGCCATTTCCAACTTCGGTGGACGACCACCGTCGTATTAACACCCACGGGACGGCCCGTCGGAGCATAAATGTTTACTAAAGTGTTAATTGCTAACCGCGGTGCCATTGCCACTCGCATCATTCGCACCTTAAAAAAACTCCACATAAAATCTGTTGCCGTTTATGCCGAATCAGATGTCAATAGTTTGCATGTGCGCTTGGCTGATGAAGCATATTCACTGGGTGATGGTGCTGCGGCACACACCTATCTCAATCGCCAAAAAATAATTGCAATTGCTCAAAAAACTGGCGCTCAGGCAATTCATCCCGGCTATGGCTTTTTAAGTGAAAACGCCGTTTTTGTCCAAGAATGTGAAGCAGCAGGATTGGTGTTTATTGGGCCAACCCTCAAACAGATGATTACGTTTGGGTTGAAACATAAAGCACGCGAACTTGCACAAGCCGCTGGCGTTCCACTCTGCCCGGGCACCGATTTATTAAGCAATCTTGATGTGGCAATCAGTGCCGCCGCTGAAATTGGCTATCCCGTTATGCTTAAAAGCACAGCGGGTGGCGGTGGCATTGGTATGCAACTCTGCCACACCGAAACTGAATTGGCTGGGGCATTTGACAGTGTTAAACGGCTCGGCAAAAATAATTTTGCTGATGACGGCGTGTTCTTGGAAAAATTTATCGCCGCGGCGCGTCATATTGAGGTGCAAGTATTCGGTGATGGCAAAGGCACAGCTGTCGCGATTGGTGAGCGCGATTGCTCCAGCCAAAGACGCAATCAAAAAGTAATTGAAGAATGCCCCGCGCCCAACTTACCGGAAGCGCAACGCATTGCCATGCAACAAACAGCAGAAACACTTTTGGCATCCGTCAATTACCGCAATGCCGGAACGGTAGAGTTTATTTATGACGCACTCGAAGAAAAATTTTATTTCCTAGAAGTAAATACCCGTTTACAGGTAGAACACGGCGTGACGGAAGAAGTCTTCGGCGTCGATTTAGTTGAATGGATGCTTCGTTTAGCCGCCGACGACATACCGTCACTCAGCGCACTGCGCGTACCACTAGTCCCCCAAGGTCACGCCATTCAAGTGCGCGTATACGCGGAAGATCCTGCACGTGATTTCCAACCCTGTGCAGGTCTGTTAAGCAACGTTGAATTCCCAGCACTCAGCGACAATCTGCGCGTTGATCACTGGATTGAAAGTGGCATAGAGGTTCCCGCCTATTTTGACCCCATGCTCGCCAAAATAATTGTGCATGGTAGCAACCGTGAAGATGCTTTAGCGCGTTTAACTAACGCACTGGCACACACCTACCTCTACGGCATAGAAACTAATCTGGGATATTTGCGAGCCCTCTTGCAAGATGAAACCTTTCGGCAAGGCAAAATGACCACTCGCTATTTGAATCAATTCCACTTTAATCCAGCACGTATTGATGTCATTCAAGGAGGAACTCAAACCACTATTCAAGATTACCCAGCGCGCACGGGTTACTGGCATATTGGTGTTCCACCTTCTGGACCTTTTGATAATTATTCATTCCGTTTAGGCAACCGTCTGTTAAACAATGACGAATCAGACGCGGGTTTAGAAATCACCTTACAAGGCCCTATTTTAAAGTTCAGTCGCACTACGCTCATTGTAATTACCGGTGCTGAGATTGACGCAAAACTGGATGGTATTGCCATCAACACTCATCAGGTTGTTCGTGTCAATGCCGGACAACATTTACACCTAGGGCGTATTAACGAACGCGGTGCGCGTAGCTATTTATGTGTTGCCGGTGGCATTCAATGCCCAGAGTATTTAGGGGCAAAATCAACCTTTACCTTGGGGCAATTTGGTGGTCACAATGGCCGCGCACTACGCGCTGGCGATGTACTGGCCTTGGATGAAACTCAATGCGCCCGCGCAACACCACACACGCCGCTTTCAGCACCCTTAATACCTGCAATAAGTAACGAATGGCAGTTGCGCGTTATCTACGGCCCCCACGGTGCGCCCGATTTTTTTACCCATGACGACATGGAGATGTTTTTAAACACGGCGTGGGAAGTACATTACAACTCTAGCCGTACTGGTGTGCGCTTAATTGGCCCCAAACCACAATGGGCACGCACATCGGGTGGTGAAGCGGGTATGCACCCTTCCAACATTCACGACAACGCCTACGCGTTTGGCACCGTGGATTTTACCGGCGATATGCCCGTTATTCTCGGCCCCGATGGGCCGTCACTGGGCGGTTTTGTCTGCCCTGCCACCGTGATCAGTGCTGATTTGTGGAAGCTCGGTCAATTGCGCGCAGGCGATAAAATTCATTTTATTCCCGTCACGATTGCCACAGCTGTCGCCTTAGAAAAAGCGCAAATAGAATCGCTCAAAACGCTGCGTGAAGACACACGTGAATGGCAAACCGCAGCGCTGCAATCGCCTATCGTAAAAGAATTGCCCATTGATATTTTTGGTGAAGCTATTCGTTACCGCGTTGCGGGCGATCACTTTTTATTGGTGGAATATGGCCCACTGGAATTAGACATTACGCTGCGCTTCCGCGCTCACGCCCTTATGCAATGGCTAACCATTCATTCGCTAGAGGGTTTACGCGAATTAACACCGGGCATTCGCTCGCTGCAAATTCACTATGACAGTCAATTACTTTCCTTAGACGATTTACTCATTCACCTTGAACAAGGCGAACGTGAACTGCTACAACAATTAGACGCCTTACAGGTACCTTCACGCATTGTGCATTTGCCGCTGAGTTGGGATGACCAATCCTGCCAAGTCGCCATACAAAAATACATGCAATCTGTGCGCGCCAACGCGCCTTGGTGCCCAAGCAATCTAGAATTTATTCGCCGCATAAATGGATTAGATTCAATCCAAGCGGTGAAAGACATTGTATTTAATGCCTCTTATTTGGTGATGGGCTTGGGCGATGTGTATTTGGGAGCGCCAGTAGCCACGCCCATCGATCCACGACACCGTTTAGTCACCACTAAATACAACCCCGCGCGTACATGGACCGCCGAAAACTCCGTGGGTATTGGCGGTGCCTACATGTGTATTTACGGTATGGAAGGCCCCGGCGGTTATCAATTTGTGGGGCGCACCTTGCAAATGTGGAATCGCTATCGCTCCACCGATGTATTTGATAAACCTTGGCTGCTGAATTTTTTTGATCAAATACGGTTCTATGAAGTCTCGCATGAAGAACTGCAACAAATTCGCCGCGATTTTCCCCAAGGGCGCTACCCCATCACAATCGAAGATGCTTATTTTAGCCTCAGCGAATACCAAGATTTTTTAACGCGCAACAAAGCATCGATTGACGATTTTACACAGCAAACACAAACCGCCTTTGCCGCTGAATTAGCCAACTGGCACCGCACCGGCCAATTCAATTATGAAACTGTAGAAATTACCGAAACCAAAGATGACATTGTCATTCCAGAGGATGCCATTCGCGTGGACAGTTCTGTTTCTGGCAGCGTGTGGCAAACCGCCATCACACTGGGTCAAGAGGTCAAAGCGGGTGACCTCTTGCTCATACTGGAATCCATGAAAATGGAAATCAATATAACGGCCCCCTGTGCGGGCGTAGTTACCCACATTTTAAAAACTGAAGGAGCACACGTGCAGGCAGGACAGGTATTGGTCGTGCTAGATACCCAATAGCACTCTGTTTTTTTGATAGCCATCGTTTTTTCAACAATGTTTTACCCTCAACTATGTGGAGACAACCATGAAAAATATTCACTCTTTCTATAAGCAAACCCTTCTTTCCAGTATTTGTGCGCTCGCGTTGTCTGCACCGGTATTTGCAGATGAAACGCCCGCAACAACCATAACGGGACATGTGGATTTGGTGTCCAAATATATATTGCGCGGCGCAACCAGTACCTATGGCAATGGCGCGCCACTAGGTAATGCTGGTGGTGATGCGCCAGAATCGGATAAAGCGGTTGCGCAATGGGGCGCTGATGTTGTTTTTAGCAGCGGTTGGAGCGCTGGCTATTGGGCCTCCATGATTAATTATTCCTACAAACAATTAGGCGATTCCTACAGCGATAGAAACATCACCGACTTCCAAAAAGATAAATCCATCGAAAACGATTTTTACGGCGCCTATGCTGGCACAGCAGGTGACTTGGGTTATTCCGTGGGCATGACCGGTTATTATTATATCAACGGCAGCAATGCCAATGCCTTGGAAACCAAACTGGGGCTTACCTATGGCGCCGTTTCGCTCAATGCCCAAACACTGTTGAATGATGTTGTGTGGGGCAACCAAGGCGATACCTATTTAACGCTGGTTTACACCAAAACACTGCCTTACAAAATTACGTTTACCGGCACGCTGGGCGCTTATGTTTATCAAAAATCCGGCAAATTTTTAGGCACCGAAGATACTTACTCGCACACAGCTTGTGCTGCGGGAGAAGCCTTTGTTGACAACGGTTGCTTTGCGGGCAATACACCTAAGTCTAGTGAATTCCGCCATCTGACATTGGGCTTTGGTGGCCCCTTTGGCGATTCACCCATCTCGTGGAATGCGCAGTACATTATCGGCGGTAAAAACCGTTTTGGCATTGATCAAAAAGATCAATTCCTCGGTGGTTTAACCTACAACTTCTAAACGACATCAACCTCGTAACAACGCATCACAACCCATAACGCCGCCATTGGGTTGCGAGTTGTGATGCGCTTTATCCCGATAATGTTTCTTTTGATAGCAGGTATATGATGATTGAGGTTAACGGCTGGACGATTGCGGAATGGCTCCATTGTTATCGCCAACAACAAGGTTCCGTACGCGAATTGCTCCATGGCTTGCGCGCTTCACTGAGTCGCCATGAATCAGACTGGATTTATATTGTCTCCGCCGACGAGTTGGATGCACAAATTGCCAACCTGCCCGCGCAAACCGACTTGCCACTCTACGGCGTCCCCTTTGCAGTAAAAGATAATATTGATGTAGCCGGCCTGCCAACCACCGCCGCCTGCCCAGCGTTTAGTTATATTCCCAGCCATGATGCAACTTCAGTCGCCCGTTTAAAACAAGCTGGCGCCATTGTGCTGGGCAAAACCAACCTCGATCAATTCGCCACAGGGTTAGTAGGTACAAGGTCACCTTATGGCGCGGTGAATAACCCCTTTAATCCCGCTTACATCGCTGGCGGCTCTAGCTCTGGCTCGGCCACAACCGTCGCCCGTGGGCTGGTACCATTCAGCCTAGGAACCGACACCGCGGGTTCAGGCCGCGTGCCAGCTGGGTTTAATAATATTGTCGGCCTAAAACCCACCAAAGGCCGGTTTAGCACCCGCGGTGTGGTGCCCGCATGCCGCAGTTTGGATTGCGTTTCTATTTTTGCGCTCACAGTGAATGATGCCGAGCTAGTCGCCAATCTTCTAACCGCCTTTGACCCTGAGGATAGCTATTCGCGCACAGCGCCTGTAACACCCACCTATTTTCCACCCCAGCCACGCTTTGCCATTCCACAAACACTGGAATGGTTTGGCGACGCGGCCGCCGAACAAGCATGGAAACAAAGCTTGGCGCAATTCCAGCAATTAGGTGTTGAGCTTATCCCCATGGATTTCACGCCCATGTATAGCTTGGCGAAACTACTCTACAGCGGTGCTTGGGTCGCTGAACGTTATGCCGCTATTGGCGAGTTTATGGTGGATCACGCCGATGACATGAATGCCGTGGTACGCGAGATTATTGCAAGCGCCAAAAACTACTCGGCAGCCGAAGCATTTCGCGCTGAATATTTACGGGCAGATTTAGCGCGAACTATTCAAATGCTGATGACCACGGTCGACGCACTCTTGGTACCTACAGCGCCCTACCATCCCACACAGGTACAAGTGGCTGCCAACCCCATTGGCGTTAACAGTCACATGGGGACTTACACTAACTTTGTTAATTTTGCCGATTTATCGGCGCTCGCATTACCCGCTAGCATGCGCAGTGATGGATTGCCTTTTGGTATTACTCTCATCGCCCCCGCATGGCAAGACGCCGCACTCGCGGATTTCGGCAAGACATGGCAGGCACAGCAAAAACTCGTTATGGGCGCTACTCAGCGCACAGTGCCTGCAATCGCCGAGCAAAATAACCCACCCTCCGGCTATATTCGTCTCGCTGTAGTAGGAGCGCACCTCACAGGTATGCCGCTTAATTATCAGCTGCAAGAACGCCATGCGCGTTTCGTGGAGGCCACTACAACCGATAAGTCCTATCGTTTATTGGCACTCGCCAATACCACACCCCCCAAACCTGGGTTGATGCGTTGCAAAACGGGGGAGCTAGGTCAAGAAATTGCCGTGGAGTTATGGGACATACCGCTAGTGAACTTTGGTAGTTTCGTGGCACTGATTCCACCGCCACTCGGCATAGGTACACTCACCCTACAGGATAAGCGCGAAGTAAAAGGCTTCATGTGCGAAGCAAGCGCATTGGAAACCGCAATTGACATTACCCATTTCGGCAGCTGGCGGGCGTATATCAAACATCTGCAGGTCTTATTGCAATACTGAGTGAATTAGTACTGTCCTAGAAAAAATAAAACCACTGATTAGCGAGGATTGGTTCACTCATAAGATGAGCCTAGTTTTCAATCTTAACTTAAGCCTACATAGCCGGATTATATTTCATTTTTCGGGAAACGGAGTTATTTCCAGAGGAATCATAATGAGTTCAAAATGCCTTATTTTCCCACAACCATCTAGCTCCATTCGGCTTTGCCGATGAAAGAACCATTACTAGTCTTAGTCTCAAACTGAGACTTCAAAACTCCGTCTTTCAATATTTCGAAAAGAACTGGTTTCCCATTAATCGGCGGCGATCAGGATAGAATTAATAGTTAATTCTGAGGCTCCTAAATGGGAACGACCTTTAGCTCTAGAACTTACAAAATTTATAGCCAAAACTTGAGCATGGGTTAAACACATACGGTAATAAATCCAATAGCAATACTGCGACTTAAAAACCGTTCAGTAGAGCGAAGCGGAACGGTGCTGCAACGACTTGTATGTGCTTTTACCTATGGACAGACCACAAATAAATCTGTACATATTCTTCTTGGGGTGTTCCATGGACGCTGTTTCTTATACTACTGCACGAGCTAACCTAGCAGCCACAATGACGCGCGTTTGCCAAGACCACGAACCGCTAATTATTACGAGAAGCAATGCGGATTCAGTGGTTATGCTCTCCTTAGACGACTACAAGGCTCTAGAAGAAACCGCCTACTTACTTAGAACCCCCAAAAATGCTCGCCGCTTACTTTCTTCAATAGCCCGACTAGAGTCTGGACAAGGCGTCGAAAAGCAACTTACAGAATGAAGTTATTTTTCCCAAAGCAGGCTTGGGAAGACTATTTGTACTGGCAAAAAAATAAATCAAAGATACTTGAACAAGTTAATACCTTAATTAAAAAAACCAGTCGGCAACCATTTACAGGGATTGGCAAAGCTCTTCTAATAAACTTAGCTGCTCTTCCATCTTATCTTTTAATAACCTCGCCAACGAAATCACATTGTTAATCAATGCGCAATCTAGGTCGTCCTTGGTATCGAACCAAGAGTCGAAATTTATTTCTCGCCAAATTAACATCGGCATCATGTCACCGTCCACTTCGACGTCAGGAAAGAGTTCCGGCATCATCACATTGAAACTGGCATGACCAATAAAACTCCCCCTGTAGCTCAGCAAATCCTCATGTAGATCAATAAAGTTCTCAGGAACAAATGATTTTCTTAGTCGATAATTATGGACATTTTTGTGGACACCACTATTTTTAAAAAACGGTTTGGCGTATGTGACGATTCCAATTTTCAAAAGTGCGTCTCCAATAAATACGTCATTAACGTTTTGTGCCGCTTCAAAGTATTTTAAAGCGTATGCAAAATCGCGATTAAAAAAGCATCTTCGAACTAAAATTTCTTCGCCGTATTTTTCCATTTCATAGCCCGTCAGGTGCAACCACTTTGTCAAAGTTTAAAACTGGGGTCAGAGTAAAATTTATTCACCTCATTGAGCAGCGTGATCATTGTTGATAGCCCTATATTTTGCAGTGCATAAATAATAAAACTTTGTCAAGTTCGTATTTAAAGCCTTTAGCTAACTTTAATTTTACTCCGACCCCAATTATCCATTCACCAATACGCATAAGGGCTTTTCATGCTCAGTAATTCCAGCCGCCTTAATATGATTCTAAAGAAATCTTATTGCGTCATTTGAATATTAGCCATTGGCTCATTACATCCAACCTCTATGTCTTGTGTGTAATCACAGATCGTCAGAGTTCCTTTGATTTGCGTTTGCACATTGCCGAAGAAGTTGTATATGCCACGGCTGTTGGTATAGGTGTGGTAATCGAGGCCATCTATGTTTAGCGAAACATATTGCCCTACCACTAGCTGACCATTACCGTCAGTGACTTCACCGGTTGCCATGGCATCCACTTGGGCAAACGCGAACATAAAACTACTACAAATAGTATCCCAGTAAACAAGTACATTAGTTGGGCCTGTGTAGTCATACGATGGGCAGCCGATACTTACAGTGGCAGCCTGCCCTGTGCCGCTTTCAACACTGTTACTAACACTGTTTGACCATGTAAATGACTCACTGCCTCCAATACTGGCCGTGAATAATTCCGTTTCTGCGCTTTCGCTGACCGAATAGCTGACATCATATGTGAATGTACTCTCATTAGTTTGAGTCCTTGTTGTGTTACTGCTTACAGAATATGACTGTACTGGTGCAGGAGCGCTGTTGGCATCTTTTGGAGGCTCGTAGGGGAAGGACCATGTTGTAATAGCATAACGATTGGGGTCAATCGACGCGTTTGCATCTGTCGAGAATGGATTGGTAGAAAGAATCTCTGCATAGTCGTCTGTAGTAAGGCCAGCGGTATCAAGAGCAGTTTTCACCGCTGCAGGCATTGTTGACGGATATTTTAGCCATGAACCGTATACATATTGAATATTCATTGCCATATCGCTATCGCCCCAGTAATAACTCCAACTAGTAGCAATCTGTGTTTCATTGTTGATGTTGGTATATATGCTTGGACCGAGAAGTTGTTTCGAATCTGAATTGGGCTTAAGCCACAAATAATAGAGGTCGTTATCGTGATTGATGCCGTCTGCATTGGGGCCGGCAACACTCAGTGTGTAAGACGCTGTTTTCTCGATACACAGCGAGGATTGTTTGCTTTCGGATGTGGTGAAGGAATAGTCTGTTGAAGCGTCGTTACCGGCTACCCCGACGCTGGCATAAAGACTTGTTGTATTGGTGAAGGCTTGCGTGGTGGAGACTGTCGATCCGGTAGAGCTACTCTGAGCATACCCTGCCGTTGATATAATGCCGCCGCTATAAGCACCAGGTGGCGAATAGATTAGATTAAGCAATTGGTAACTGAAATCCACTTTAACCAGGGTGTTCGCAACAAGTTCACAAACTGCAATACCGCCACCTGTTGACTGCCCTGTGATAATTGGCTGACCCCATTTAATGCCATCTGCGGACGACGTAGTCAGTAATCTATGACCACTGTCATTCGATTTAAAGGCAATGAGTAATTCGTTATTGGAAACCGCGATTGAGGGAGTAGCAGAGGTTGTCTGCCCAGTAAGAGTTGGCTCCTGCGACCACGTCTTACCATCTAAAGACGAGATAACTAAGAGTTTATTGCTATCATCATTTGATTTAAAGGCAATGTACAGATTGTTATTGTAACTGGTAATGGAAGGAGCGATGCCTGTATATTGACCCGTAATAACCAGCGGCTGCCAAGTATTGCCACCATCCTGTGACCACGTAACCAGTAGCTTATTGCTACTATCATTTGATTTAAACGCGATGTAAAGATTGCCATTAAATGCAGTTATTGAAGGCGAGGCATTTGTGGACTGGTTGACAGCAGTCGATAGATCTCCCCAAGTTTGACCATCGGTAGATGAAACGAGAAGTATTCGATTACTTGAATCATTTGATCTAAATGCCATGTACAACGAGCCATTCACACTTGCCATCGATGGACCTGACTGTGTTGTTTGATTGTCAACCTGTGATACCGCCCCCCATGTTGCTCCATTATCTGAAGACGATACAAGTAACAGCTTATTGTTCGAGTCATCTGATTTAAACGCTATATACATAACATTGTTGAAGGAAGCATAGGTTAATCCAAGCGTAGTCGTTTCGTGGACAAGAGTTGGTGATGACCAAACCCCATTGCCATCACTACTGGTCACTAATAGATTATGATTAGAATCGTTCGAGGTAAATGCAATAAAAGTATTCATGTATTTCAATCCCTAATTGAGTTTATGCAGCCTTTAGTATCGGAAGAATCCGCTAAAGAATCATTTTGCAATCAGGACGATACAGAGAATAATCGAATGTCACTACATACTTACGTATAACTTGGTGCTTAATTTTTCTGTTATTAACGACTTTTTGTAGTCCTTTTAATGAGGATTTCTAATTTTTTAGCTCGTTCAGGATTGTTTAATTCTGTGGATGTAGAGAAATATTTTAAAAATCACCGCAAAACAAACTCTCTTATAAAACTAGCAAATGCTAATCTAGATAACACAAAAGCTTTTACACGGTTATAACAACTTTAGCGATTTTACAATGTGGCGGAGTCCCATCCTGAGATTAATATAATGACAATGAAAGGTGATTACGTTATTCGTACAGTGCGCGTTTAAAAATTTAATCTAGCGCATCATGATTGATGAGTTTGATGAGAGCGGACTTCAAAATATGTTCTTGCAATGGTTTATGCAAAACTGGCAATTGGGCAATAGTCATTTTTTGAATTTGGTCACGCGAGGTATCACCGGTGATGAGAATAGCTGGAATATCAGTGTTAAATTCATCGCGTAAAATAGCAATAATATCTACGCCAGTTTCACTATTACCTAATCGGTGGTCACACACCAAGGCATCGGGAACCTGTGGGCTTAGTGCGAGCAATTCAAATAGCTCAGCGCCCGATGTAGCAGATATTACGGAGCAACCCCATTGCTTCATGAGCAAACTGGTTGCATTGAGAATCAGTATTTCGTCATCGACTAAAGCAATAAGTGAGCCTTCCAACATGCGTCTACCTTCATTGCTATCTTCATTGCTATCTTTATTGTTATCTTCATAATTATTCTGTGTACTTTGTAATTCACAGGCTCGCGCAAGTTCGATTGAGAACACAGACCCTCGACTTAGTTGTGAGGTAAGTTGTAGCGGCACTTGCAGCAACGAGGCGAGACGTTGCACTATAGCAAGTCCTAAGCCTAGCCCTTGCTCGCGATCACGACCAGGATTACTAGCTTGATAAAATTCTTCAAAAATGGCTTTTTGATGATCGGGAGCAATGCCTGCCCCGGTATCCCAAACCTGAAGCTGAAGCCGCGCTGCATTGCGCCTACATCCTACTAAGATTTTTCCTGCGGAGGTGTAACGCACCGCATTGCTAACAAGATTTCGCAATATACGCTCTAGTAATTCTGGATCACTGTGGACATACACAGAACATACAACCACCTTGAACTCCAAGCCTTTGGCTTCTGCTTGCGGCGTGTATTCCTTTCGGATTTTTTCCAACAAAATAGCAATAGGAAACACGCACAGATTAATGCCCACAACCTGCGCATCAAGTTTGGAGATGTCCAGTAGCGCACGAAACATTTCATCCATTGTTTGCGCGCATTCACGTACATTGATAAGTACGGGGCGGGCCTCTACGGGTAAATCAAAATGTGCGAGCGCTCCCAGATAGAGATTTAGCGCGTGCATCGGTTGACGTAAATCGTGGCTGGCTGCAGCAAGAAAGCGTGATTTTGATGCGGCGGCGGCATCTGCAATTTCACGTTGCTCTGTAAGTTCCTTGGTTTTTTCAGATAAGTTATTAATGAGACGATTGAATGATTCGGTTAGCGCTCCCAATTCATCATTATTTCCCAGTGGCAAAGGCGCAAGGGGAATTTCACCGCGCGTCATTTGGTCTGCAACTTTTGCAGCAATCGCGAGCGGACGCAAAAAATAATACATGGCCAAAGCGGCCAACATGGTAAAGAGTGTAAGAAACGCAGGTATTATTTTTGTTCCGTCATGTAAAAGGTTCAATGCGGCCGATTGCACCTCAGTATCTGCAAGATAGGCTACGGCAATCCAGTCAGTATTTTCAACGGCAACTCCTGAATAAATTTCATGGTTGGCTTGGGGATCGCCTATCTGATTTTCTTGGGCAATTCCCGAGGATACATTACGCACGACTATATCATTGATAAGTGGTAATTGTCCTTTGCTGGGAATTGTATGTATTTCGATTTTCCCATCTTGGAATTGCAAATATTGCAGCGCTTTTGGCATAACCAATACAAAACCATCCGCTTGAGTATTTTTGTATTTTTTTAAGTCGCCTAATAGCGAGGGAAGAGAAAAGAATGTATTTGCGCGTATGTAAGCTATTGGCTCACCGCTTGAATTTCTAATTAATTGAACGAAGGAGAATACCGGCAGCGCCCCCAATGAAACCACTTCCGGCGCAGTTAATGCATTGTCTACCTGTATTTTAGGTGAGTCTATTTTTTTGGTAATATGACTTTTATCTTCAGCTGTTGAAGAATTAAGTGCATCAGAATAATTTGGCGCCAATTCAATTCGAATTTCCAAGAATAGTGGCGAAAATAATTTTTGCTGTGTCTCCAGCCAGGTTTCACGTAAGGCAGTATCGGCCAACAGCGCAGAAGGGATATTTTCTGCGAGCCGTTGTAACACTTGTTGGCGCAAAGTGACTGTTTGCGAAACAGCTAAAGAAAAACTATTGGCCAAATCTTGTTGTTGAGCAATTGCGTTATGTTTAAAAATATACACTAACTTGTTCTGCGTATATAAATACCTCAATGCAATGGCTAATACCATGACAAACACAGCACACACAATAATGCGTACAAAAAGGCTATGAAAGAGCCAATTGATACTAGTGCGAAAGCTGCTTACCCAGCGCAATTAATTATCTGGCTCTTTGTCTTCAAAACAAAGTCCTTGGCGGCGAGCAGCCAAGACCGCTTGAGTTCGATTGACCACGTCCAGTGCTCTAAACACTGCGGATACATGCACCTTTACCGTGATTTCCGCCAAGCCCAAGCGCAATCCAATTTCTTTATTACTGTAACCTTGTGCTAACAACTCTAGTGTTTCCTGCTGACGGGGTGTAAGTTTCAATAAGGTGCCTCCCATGGCGGTTCTCCCCTTGGGAGTAATCCACTCTGGCTGCACGACACCGCCGCTCATTAAACGCTGAACCACGTTTAAAATCGTTTCAGCTGACACCGCTTTTGATATAAATACCCGTGCACCCGCACGCAAAACCGAAGTTGCTTCGGTACGATCCTCAGATGCAGAGACAACTAAAATTGCAACCGCAGGAAAACGATGTACAAAAGCACTCAATGCCTCTATGCCGCTCATGTTGGGCAAACCTAGATCCAGTAAAATGACGTTTACACTAGGTAACGAACTTTGTAGACGCAGGCCTTCCTCCGCAGAGCTGACTGCCAATACACTTGCAGTGCCCACGAGTGCGCCAATCAATTGAAGTAACGCACCTCTGTAAAGAGGATGATCTTCAACAATTAAGACCTTTATAGCTTCATTCACGCCGATATTCCTTAAATCATCTCTCAATTGCTCTGTGCCTGTGAATTAGATTCAACTCTATTCCACAGACAAAAATTCGTTTGATGTAGTCTAAGGTAAATACGTTAATTCAACCACATACTTACGTATAGGGTTACAATCACGAAAGAAATTTTACTATCACAGCTGCATATTCAGTATAGAAAGCCTTATTAGAACGGTGACAGGTCGGCTATGACTTTTCCCTTTGAAAATATTTTTTGACCTTCTTAAAATCTCTTAGAGTAAATTGCTTAAGCATGGTAAGTAATCTTATTCGTGAAACTAGTGCCATTTCAAATGAACTTCGCAAGCCTTTTTATCGTTGCTTTAATCTCACTGAAAAATAGAGTTGGTAATTTAATAGATTTTTTTCGCACCTTGTATTTCAAGATCACCGGAATTTCAAAGATTTACATTTTTAGTTACTCATTTATAGCAAGTTACTGACTTTATTTGAATGCGACACTTCGGCCGATGCTGCTGAAAAATTATTTTAGTCGCATAGAAAATAAAAACTATCGTTCGCTTCATATTTCACATAGCAACGCGAAAATAGAAATGTTTTTTAATTAAATTTTCGTTGGAAAATTTATACCGAGTTTTTCAACAGCATCGGCCATAACAGGACTGTCAGTATTTTTTTATCAATTCCGTTTTTCATTTCAAAGCAGACTGTCAGTCTTGCTGATATTTGTATCTTCCCACACCAACTAGGCGCACGCTATACAGGCCACCCCGCGAGGATCTGAAAATTAACACTGCAACATTAATTTCACATACCAAACCCTGAAATAAAGGCAAGTTAATCGGTCAAAAACTCCCGCTTAAGATTAAAGATATTTGGGCGATTCGAGTCAGGTTGCAACTTGCTAAGCGCATTCGATAACTTGCGCTTTTTAATCTCGCCATTGACAGCAAATTGTGCGGTTGTGATATTGTAAAACTACGTCTCACTGATATTTCACACGGAGATATTATTTCAGCGCGGGCGCTGGTTATGCAGCAGAAAACACATCGCCCTGTTCAGTTTGAAATTACCGAGCAAACGCACAGCTCACTTGCTGATTGGATAAAATTGTCGGGGATTAAAATATCAGACTTCATATTCCCCAACCGCATCCATAACTCGCCGCACATCACCACACGACAATATGCACGTATCGTGCGGCATTGGGTTACCGAAATCGGTCTTGATCCTGCCAATTACGGCACACACTCGATGCGCAGAACCAAAGTCACGTTGATTTATCGCCGCACTAAAAATATTCGCGCCATCCAGCTATTGCTAGGCCACACAAAAATTGAAAGTACAGTGCGCTATTTAGGTATTGAAGTTGATGATGCTTTGGAAATAGCAGAGCAAACAGAAGTATAAGGTAAAAACTTTAGTCTATTGGCACCACCATTTACCCCTATATGTTCGTTGACGTACAGATTCAAACCGCTTGAAACAATTAAATTCCATTTATTTAAATCACCTATCCGGCATCAAGAAATATTCAAACTTTTCACTATTTGTGTAAATACAGTGTATTAACTCCCTTTTAACAAAGGACTTCAAATTTATGGAACGTTTAATAAAGTCTGAGCATGAATCACTGTGCAGCATTGGGATGATTGGCTTGGGTGTTATGGGGCGTAATTTAATGCTGAATATAGCTGAGAAAGACTTTTCAGTTGCCGGTTATGATCGCGATCATAAACCCGTCCATTCCCCGTAACCAACGAGTCATAAACGCGGCTCTTTGATGGAATGAGTTTCTTCAACATCAACGCGCTCGTCGGTGTTAAATATGTTTAATGCGTTGAGATGATCTAACGCTGGGCGAAAACCAGTACACCAAATACAATATAGAATTCGTTTTCGGAACCATCACACCACACCCGATTTTGTGAAGCGTACAAAGTCCGGCAGAAAAACGGGTTCATGCAGCGTTACCCAAGTGCAGTTCGCAACTTTGGAAACTTCTGGATTTGAGCACATCGGCTGAGGCGAGTATTTGTAAATCGTTTGCTGTTAGTTGTGTACGACGCGCAATGTCGTCTACTCAAACCAACATCGCTCAAATCGGGTGATCTGCTTTTAAAGAAAAAACATTATGATGCACCTTAATCGCAGGTGCCATACGCAGATATAGAGACGGTTACAAAAAGGCCGATACTTTTCAGCATCGGCCTTTTTGTTTTACTTAACTGCTTTTATTGCAAATAAGGTGTTAACCAATTCATTTGCGCTGCATCAGTGCCTGTAGTAGTAGGTTCCAGTGAGTACATGTAATTCCCCCACCAGGGACCCGCAGACCACCAGGTCCAACCCATCCAAACATTATTGTTGTTTTTCATGTATATCAGCATGCCGGTTACCGCATTTTGGCAGGTGGTGTTGTTTCCTCCCGCAAATTCGCCCAGCAATCCTCGTTTGTGATTTGCGATTAACCAAGTGGTAAATGCGGTTAAATTTTCAGCCCCAATGGTGTTGCTGACGCAAGTATCGTGAGTGCCCGAGTTATCGGAATCCAGATACTGGTGGACTTCATAGACATAGTTATTGCCGCTGTCCACGACACCTAACATAACAGTGCTGTTGGCTGTGCCGTACCAGTTTAGATTCCATGAGGCGGCGCCGGTATAGCCGTTGCCAGGCACTGTAATCAAGTTGGTAGCGCCAGTTCCACGAATGGCGGCAATGGCGGTATTCGCTGCACTTAACCACTGTTCTGTAGGCATATCGTGAGGTTCATTCATCAAGCCAAATAACACCTGATTATTGGCTTTGTAGTGTGCCGCCAATCGACTCCAAAAATCGGCGAATGCGGCGTTAGGCACACTCGTACTGCCAATAATATTGCCTCTGTAACGAGCATAATTATGTGGGTCGATAAGTACATTAATACCTGACTGAGTTGCCGCTGAAACAAAAGCATCAAGGCGGGTCAATTCGGTCGCATCCAGCGGAGCATTTAAAGTAGGTTGTAAACGCTCCCACAGAAAAGGCAATCGAACGGTATTCATCCCTTTGCTTTTGAAGTAGCTAACATCGGTCTGAGCTGGATAGATATAGTCGGTACCATAAATACCAGGGAGACTGGTAGCGCCGAACTCGGCACCAGACAAATTCACGCCTTGATAACTGACCACACTGCTGGATGAGGATGTGCTCGATAAACTAGAAGATGACGAGCTGGATGAAGATGGTTTAGAGGATGAAGAGCTTAATGAACTTGCTATCGACGATGAAGATTTTGATGAGCTTACCACCGACGATGACGATGATGATGCAGCTCCGTTAACGACACCGTATGGCGCAGGTTGGCCGCTACAGGTTGAAACAGCGACACAGGACTGATTATTTTCATAGCCCCAACCGCTGCTGGTATTATTACACAGCGGAGTATGCTGCCCGTACCAATTACAGTAAGCACTACCCAGCACTACAGATGAGCTGGAAGAACTAATACTGGAGGAAATAGAACTGGAAGTTTTACTGCTAGAGGAGATACTGGAATTGGACGAATTCACGCTAGACGAACTGGACACAGTTCCCGTACAAATATTTCCTGAAATATTTGGCACTTCTGCCTTGGCTGTGCCCTTGGTTCCCTGAAAACCGAACTGGGCTGATTGTCCCGGTTGGAGCGTGCCATTCCAACTTATGTTAGTTGCACTATAAGGATTAGTGCCAGATAGATTCGCATTCCAAAAGCTGCTGACTCGATCAGTTTGGCTATACTGCCAACTGACGTTCCAACCATTCACTGCAACGCTGCTGGTGTTGATTACGTTGATAGTAGCGGTAAAGCCATTGCTCCATTCGTTGTTGACAACATAGGAGCAGGCCGCAAAGCTTGGGATTGAAATGGCCGAAAGAAAAGAAACTACCCCAAAAAACCGGCCTATTCCGATAAAAGTATTTCGGCTTTTTCGGGTCAATGAAGGGCAACTATCAGTCGCCTTGATAACAGAAGATAAAGACATTCGTATTTCCTTTTATTGTGAGTTATTTAAATAACCCAATAATTATTGTTAAGTCTAGAGCGGTATTGGCTGCTATTCATTGGCAATAACGATCGGGCGGCTACAATTAGCGCTAGCAAAATCAGGGTTTAAAGAGAGGCTGTCGCCTGAGTTTCGTCAGAAAATAAGTTTGAACGTTCAACTATCCACAAAATTCAGTGTGGAAAATCAAACTTTTGAACTTGTGAACGCCAGGCGTTCCATTTGTCGCTATCAATTGGGTACGCTGAGCATGTAGTAATGTCTAGGAGAGCGAAGTTATGAAATAGTTGTGCTTGATCCCTCAATGGCCTCCTTAAACTTCAGTAGGTTGCATAGCGGGTCAAAGAACAAGGCAGCTGATGTAAATTTCGGACAACTTATTTTGTAAATGGCACATCGATATGTTTTTGCCGTTTGGCTGTTCATTTGCGTTTAAAACTGACCCACGTAAACAGACTATCCTGCTTATGTTTTGAGCGAGGATAGGAGTGATTAACGTGGCCATTTTGAGCAAGATTAGACGTTGGTATTTCCGCAATAATCTATCCATTCGGGAGATTGCTCGACGTACCAGATTTTCCCGCAACACGGTTCGCCGCTACCTTCGTGTTGAGCTGCTTTACCCTAAACGACAGACACCCAGTAAACTTGATGCCTTTTTCATCCAGGCGAGAGATCTACATTTATAAAGCGGTGAATTGCCTCGTTGGCGTTATCTTGAAATGAAGTATTTTTCAAATCAGTAAAAAAAGTACTCTGATCCACTACGTCTCCTGATAACTTACCCTCTTTACTGGCATAAAAAACGCCGCTTTTATACAGCTCATTGGAAATGCCATCTACAAAGCGTTTTGCACCTACTTCCAGCTCATGCACCATGTCGCCGATCATTGGGAATACAATAGCCATCATCACATACTTCAACATAAACCGCATTGACGGGGGAAGACTCTCTGGCGCTTGAGTTCCTTTTGTATTCCCTGGGCTCACAACAATAAACTTTAGCTTAACCCAGCTTTCTAAATGATGTTTACAATAAATAACGGATACACTCTGCATCGAAGTATTTAGCGCAAGAGGAGTTCAAAAAAAAATAACACCCAAGCTCTTTATGGGTTTTGTTAGGCAGCGTTAAAACATTATTTCTGCGCCCAGCATACAAAAAAATAGCGAGAATGTACTACCCATCCTCGCCCATAGAACTCTGACTACTTAGCCGTTCCTTGAATTGACCAAAGGAAATCTAATTGTAGGAAGCCTTTAAAACTTTGATCATCACGAGATACGTAGAAATTCGTAAGATAGGGCAAAGCATTGGTGTTGGGATTAGCATTAGATGGATCTATCGTTGCGCTCCCGTGGCAAGTCATGCAATTAGTTTGAATCCCTACCGTTGCTTTATACGGCGTTTGGCTTCCCGGCGCTAAAATACCTACATTCACGGGAGGTGTTCCAAATGTAGCTGCATTAAAACCTGCCTCAAGATAAGGATTATATACAACAACCGGACCGCCGACGCTTTGTCCACCTACCACTGGTTGATTAGGTGTTACCATTTGATATCCGATTGCCATTGCATAATGAGCGGCTGCGCCCTTCAATTGCGATGGTCTTGCATCAGCAATTGCTACTGAGCTGGGCAATGGAGGAGTGGCTGAGTCCGGTGTCCAGAAGTAGGTTTGCCAAGTCCATTCGTCAATTTCACGGGTGGTAACATGCATCGCCATTAAGACAATTACATCGCCTATCGCTAATTTTTCTTGTCCACTAACGAGTACTTTAAACGCAGCAATATTGGAACTGGTGACCAGGTAATACACAAAATCCCCTAGACCATAAGTATTCGAGGCATTAGATCCAGCATTACAGTCTTTATCGACAGATTTAGCGGTAGACACTCCGGTATTTTTGGTATCGATATACACACAACCTGGCCAAGAAGTTTCGGGAAAGCCATTTGCCGTAATTTCCGGCGTCACCACCGAGGGCGTGCCTGGCCACGCTGGCATCACGTAAATTGAACCATTAAGCATGTTCGCCTTGGTAATGACTTTGTAAGTTGGTTTAACGGTAACTGCATTATTTGGAAAAACTGGAATTGAACGAATATTACCGCTGCCACTGCTATAGAATGCCTGCAGCGCTTTCAGAGAGAACAAATTATTATGATATGCGAAATCCTGTGCAGCAGGATCGTACCCCATAGTGACAACAATATTAGTATCGCGTACTGACAAAGGATTTTTCGAGGACGAGGCAGCAGAGGATTTAACGAGCGTTACAACTTTTTCAAGTCCATTAGCGTTATGCGTTAACTGCCGTGGCTTTTCCAATAATAAAGTCCGCTTAGCGGGTAACTCAAAATTCTTTTCCGTAGACTTCAAGCGAGGCAACGCTGCGATTTCTGACGGCGTTAACCATGTCAAATACACAGGAACATTTGTTAAGCCAAATTCATTTTGGCCACTCGGTGTCGTTAATGATTTCCACAATCCCCAACCGTGCAAATAAATTTCATTTGAATTACCTGCATCAATCCACTTCATTAATTTTTCTTTATTCTCTGGGAAACTATAACCCTTAATTCCAGGATCAGGCAGAGGCACTGGATCGGCATACAAATCAACGGATGCTGAAAATACAATTAACGAAAAAGAAGATGCCAACAACGTTTTTAGTTTCATAACACTGCCCTTGTGAAGTAAATGAAACTAAAGCGTAGATGTAGAATAATACCTGAGCCATTACATCGAATAACAAATATTAAAAAGAAAAACTGAAGCGACAAGAGAGTTTGATATGCGTAACGTTTCTACACAACAGATCGCTTCGTGTTCAAAGCTGCTGTGCGTTGAAATTTATTGATCGAATGAAATCATTAAATTAAATGGAGAAGCTAATGGAAATAATAAAATTTTAAAAAGCAAAAACTGCTTTAGACAATAAATTAAACACCTGTTTCACTACCAACCATTTAATCCATACATATTGCTAAACTTCTTAGATAAAAAACTATTTATCGCTTAAAGCTAAAGCCAAAAAATTTCAATAACCCATCAGAATGGTTCTCTGCCACATCTGAAAATCACGCCAATTCTTTTAGAATATATTGCCTAGAGCGAAGTTTTAAGTCATTAACTCAAACCATGGTTGTCTGCTTCTGAAGCAGTTGGCTGTTCTATCAGAATTCGCGTAGCACATAAAACATAACGAATGTTTATCTTTAAAGACACTCTCAATAAATAGGGAAATATTCCAAGATTATGCAGTTAATTCAAAATTTTTGCTCATCTTGAGTCAGATTAAGTTTGAGCTAGAACAATTTACCTCACTAAAATTTTTACAAGCCTAGCTGCAACCTTTCTTTTACTCATCCCGTAATTACCTCCGACATTCACCTAAGGAGGAATATCCTATGCAAAGGTTTACTCAAACACTCATATTCACCACCAGCCTTGCGTTATTACTGAGCGCCTGTGGCGGCGGGGGTGGCGGCAAAAGCAGCAGTTACAACCCAGCACCCGGCGGCTACGATTACTCGTCAGTGGCAACCACCAGCGCCATGAGTTCAAGCTCCAGTTCATCTCCAGATTCTAGCGTGCCCAGCACCTCCAGCGCAGTGGCAAGCAGCTTGTCGTCATCCAGTTCACTAGTCGCAACAGCGGCACCCATTGATCGCCTGATCACCAACATAGGCTCTACGTGGATCGCCAAAGACAGTGTGAACGTTTTGGGTTCAGACCTGAGCGTAAAAACCCAAGCCAAAGACCAAATAACACTCTATGTTTTCGATAATGATGCGCCCGGTCAGTCCGCTTGTACCTCCGTAACCTGTCTCACCAATTGGCCGCCGTTATTAGCCAAAGCAAGCGATGTGGCACAAGCGCCGCTGTCCATCATCACCCGCGCTGACGGCAACAAACAGTGGGCACTGCGCAACAAGCCGCTGTACTTTTACTCCAGCGATACCAAACCCGGCGATATTAGCGGTGAAGGTGTCGGCGGCGTTTGGCATGTTGCGTTAACTCAACCGGTATTACTCAGCAAAGCCAGTCAAAATGCGTTGGATGGCGATTACTTAGTGTCATCTGGCAATGTGCTGGAAGGCAGTGCCAATAGCGGCAATACCGCGTTTACGGCAGTGCGCCATGACCTCGACAACTTCAGTTTGTATACCTTTGATAATGATACGGATGGCGTATCTAACTGCAGTGGCGCCTGCTTGGCGGCTTGGCCACCCTTGCTTGCCGACGCGAATGACAAGGCCGAAATGCCCTACTCCATTATCGACCGCGATATGGGTACCGCCCCCAAAGCCAAACAATGGGCTTACCAAGGCAAACCGCTCTACTTTTACGCAGGCGATGCCCAAGCGTGGCAAACCAGCGGTAAATCTATTTCCAAATGGCACTTAGCGCGCCCACAGCCACAAGTTGTTAAAAAAGACGCTGTGCTTGCCGACTTACTGGTTGCTACCGGCTTGGTAAAAAGTGCAACGCCCGTAAACGGTGTTGAAACCACCACCAGCGTTGCCCGCCACGGCTTTACGCTTTACACCTTTGATAGTGACACCCAAGGCACCAGCAATTGCAGTGGCACCTGTTTAAGCAACTGGCCCGCACTCATGGCAAACGATGGTGCCGTAGCCCAAGCACCCTACTCGTTGATTACCCGCGCCAGTGGTGCAAAACAGTGGGCGATTAACGGCATGCCGCTCTACTTCTACGTGGGCGATACGGCCGCCGGCGATACCAAGGGCGAAGGCGTGGGCGGCAAATGGGTAGTCGCGCGCGGCGCACCTGTGGCGGTTAGCAGCAATGCCAGCAAGGGTAAATTCTTTATCGCCCACGGCGCACTGGTTAATGCCAGCGGCGTATCCGATGCGGCGCACAACAATTTCACCCTGTACACCTACGACAAAGACCCCGTCGGCCAAGCCACTTGTAACAGCGGTTGCATTAGCGTTTGGCCTGCGCTTTACGCCGCGAGCGATGCCGTTGCCTTTGGTGATTTCACCTTAGTGGTACGCACAACGGGCGAAAAACAATGGGCCTACAAGGGCAAACCACTCTACTTCTACGTAGGCGATTCCGCAGCAGGTGATGTGAACGGCGTGTACACCGACTGGTCACTGGCACAACCATAAGCGCACCACAAAATGCAGCAAGTCATTACCGACTTGCTGCATTTTTTTCGTTAGAGAGCAGGAGAAAATCTATGCTAAAAAAAATTCTATTGCTGAGTCTTATGGCCAGCATCACTGGCTGCGGAGCAGGAAGCGGTAAAGGTTTGGATAACCAAGGCCTACCCATCACCAGTTCCAGCAGTAGCAGTCAAAGTTCCAGCGCCGCTGGCGTTACCCTCGCCAGTTTGCAACAAAATATTTTTGGTGCGATTTGTACCAACTGTCACACTGGCAGCAATGCACCGCACGGTTTGCGTTTAGATTCAGAAGATAACAGCTACGCATTTTTAGTAAGTCACGCAGCGGATGAAGTGCCCAGTTTATTGCGCGTGAATCCCGGCAACCCCAATGACAGCTACATTATTCGCAAGCTTGAAGGTGCATCAGGCATTGTCGGCGGGCGCATGCCGCTCGGCGGCCCCTATTTGAGCCAAGCGCAAATTAACAACGTGCGCGATTGGATCGCCAATGGCGCACCGCGCACGGGAACAGGCACTAGCCCTACCAAAATCAGCAACACATTGCTGCAAAAAACGGGCGACCAACTTTCTGCCAGTTTGCATTTCAGTCGCGCACTGCAAAGCAATAGTGTGACGCAAAATAATATCGACGTGTCTTACACCACTGAAGCATCTGCACAACCCATTCCCGTTACACATGTTGGTGTGCTGGTGTTAGATCAATCCATTGAAATCTTGGTGAACCAATCCTTACCCGATGCACAAACGCTCACCATCGATATTCACTCCACCAGCGATGCGCCCATTATGGATGCGCAACAACACAACATCAGCGAAACCACCTATAACAACCAAATGCTCGACAATAATAATGGAGGTAGTCACCATGAATTCTCTCTTCCGTAAAAAAAGTTTTTATCTCATCGCTGGCGTGTTGTTAATCATGGCACTCGGTGCCGTACAGGCATTTGCAGAGCCGTACCTCGCGTTTAAAAATAATGTGTTTTGCAGTGCGTGTCATATCAATCCCATTGGTGGCGGCGAGCGCAATACGTACGGCGCTTATTACGGCACCAATGTGTTGCCGCAAACTGGTGGCAGCCTCACGGATTTTGATGCCGGCAATATCACCGACAGCTTTCGCTTAGGCGCAAACTTTCGCGCAAACTACACGCAATCCCACGTAAAAAATGGCACAGACACCAATACCTTTGAAACTCAATCCGGCCAAGTGTATTTACTGCTGCAACCCAAAGACTCGCGTTTTTCGCTGTATATTGATGAGCAAGTTGCTCCGGGCAGCTCGTTAAATCGCGAAGCGTTTATTCTTACCAAACTCGGTGAAAATTCATGGCTTAAAGCGGGGAAATTAATGCTGCCCTACGGTATTCGTCTAGAAGATGACACCGCGTTTATTCGCCAAGCCACGGGATTTAATTTTGATACCAGCGACAACGGCATTGAATGGGATATGCAAACCCAACATATTTTTTTCAGCGCCGCCATGAGCAATGGTTCTAGCGGCTCCACCAACAATGACAAGGGACTTTCCTATTTAAGCCGCGTGGAATATTTGGGCAGTTTTTGGCGTGTGGGTATGAGCGGCGTGTACAACAATGCAGATGCCGGTGCGCGCACACAAGCGAATGTGTTTGCTGGCTTTAATTGGTTGGGCTTTACGTTTTTGGCAGAGGCAGATCACATTCAGGATAAATCCATCAGCCATGTGCCCGGCAAAGATGAACAGCAACGCATAGGTTTCTTTGAAATCAATCGCGAACTTAGCAAAGGTATTAACCTCAAACTAACCACAGAATATTTTGACCCAGATACCCATATCAACCAAAACCAGCGCGTGAGAAATTCCGCGTTAGTGGAATACACACCCTTCGCCAACCTGCAAATTCGTATGGGTTTGCGCAAAGGGGAGGATATTCCGCAGCGGGTGAACGGTAACTTTTTGGATATGTTTGCGCAGATGCATTTTTATTATTAGCAACAAGGCAATCGAAATTATTCATGGATTCAATTTAACTCGCTCATTTACGAGTAATTTCGATTAGAAAACTATATTTATAAAGATTGGGGGTTTGGCAGATACTTTTTATAATACTGAGCAATTAAAAATTATAACTGTAATCCATAAAAAATTTCTGCGTACTACCTTTTTGGGGAATACCAAACTCAGGTTTGAAAAATGTAGCCAGAAATGTGATGGCATGTTTACGATTGGGTTTGTAGCTGAAGCTTACATCCAGCTCCTGCGCGAGATAGTCGTTGACGGTGTAGGCATTAAATTGATGATATTGGGTTTCAATTTTAAACGGCGAGGCACGCCAACTTATTCCCAAGGAGGCATCTTTTAAACCATCACGCGCATAATTTTGGCTTTGATTTGCCAAGCCTTGAAAATCGTGGGACGAGGAAAGCGGGGTTATAAAATTAATGCCATCCTTATTGCTCACGACTTCATAACGGCCAGTAAATTCAACATGGCTAATGCCAATACCGGCATCCAGCGAGTAAAAAGGCAACAAGGGATTTGTCGGCGCTTCCGGTTGGCGCTGCAATGCTGATTCAATTTTTATACGATATTTAATGGCATCCGCTTTGTAGGTAAAAGTGTAGTTAGCGCCTAGGGTATTATTGGATGCACTGGGCATGGTTTGGTTATCCATTGCAAAACCATAAATCACCAGCTGCGAATAATCCCACTCGTTGTAATTAAATTGTGCAAGGTGAGTGTTGTGTTTGTGCTCCCCCAACAAACCAGCAGGACGAGTACTATCGGGGCCCGTATATGCACTATCACCGGGGTGCAAATAGGTATCTGCATTGGGGCCAAAAATACGGTTTACATTATCCACATAAGCGTAGGTGAGCTGCGAATTACTGAGCAATTTTATTTTCGCGAGCAGCGCATCAAAGGTTTGTTCGTTTTGCCAAAAACCATTGCCACCCACGAAACGCTGATCATCCAGATTAATACGTTGGCGGCCCAGCTGAAGTTTTACGCTATCAAAATCTGCCGCAACATAAGCCTGATTGACATCAAAACCACCGGCATCGGGAATGAGCGGTTTACCATTTAAATCAACGCCATCGCTGTGTTCATTTTTAAACGCACGGCTAACATTGTCCAATTGCACATGGGTGCTGAACATTTCCGACCAATGGGTATCCAGATTCAAACGCAACAACAGCGATGCGGCGCGCGCTTCATCTGCACCATCATATTCGGCGTAACGGCTGCGAGCACTCCAATCGAGATTATTATCTAGCGCATTGGCAACCAGCGGTAATGCACCAACACTGAAAATAAAAAGCCAGCGCACATTCTTTTTCATAGGTTTTTACTGCCAGTCTTTTGCATTGCCATCGTGTAAAAAGGTCACACCTTTTAATGCATTCATTTCATCGTAGAGTTTGGTGGGCATTGGGTTTTGCCGACAGTCCATGTAATGCATTTTGGGCAGATGGTAAATGTCGAGCGTAATAATTTTATTATTAAATAAGTAAATTTTTTCTAACTCTGGCAACTGATCATAAGTAAAGGTTAGCAGTTGGTTTTCATTGGCTTTGAGCAATTTTAACGCAGGCAAGTTTACCAAGTTAAGCGCTGTTAGCTTATTGTTAAACACATACAACTCTTCTAACGCAGGCAGCGCTGCAAGCTCAACCGTTTTCAGCGAATTTTTCGCGAGATTAATGTGGCGCAGTTGCGGTAAGTTTTTAATGCTGATTTGCTGAAGCTGGTTGTTATAAAGCGAAAGGCTCTGCAATTGCGGGAATTGCGCTAAGCCATCCACCACGGTAATCGCTTGTGAATGGCACTCTATTTTGGTGACCGAATCCAAGCTGCTCCAACCATTTTTTTGCGCTAAGGCTTGCAAACACTGCTTAAAATTGGCATCGCTCACCGTAAAATCCAGCGCATGAGCGCTGCAGCATACACATAACACAACGCTTGCAATAACGAACTGCGTGAACCTCATGCTGAATATTCCTGTTGATAAAGCACATTGATAATTTTTATATAATACCGCCAAAGTTCACTTAGGCACTATATTAGAATTTCTATCGCACTATATCGAATGCTCTATTCTGGCCAGCAGTACGCATACACCTTTGGCTAAAACCAGCTCGCTTGGCTCATCCAGCGGCGAACCGCCTACATCTTCCTCCGTTAACATTAGCGATTCTGCATCTTTAATTAAACGCCAATTCGCCGTTGATAAAGCAACCTGCGCAATATCCGTTTGAGCAAACACACCCAAGGGGCGAACTTGGCCATCGCGCTTTGAAATTGCCCAGAGCTGTAGATTTTTATTGGGCGCGATATTGATATTGTCCCACTTCAACCATAGCACTGTGCCATTGGTGGCGGTTAATACGGTTAAGTGCGCTGCTCCCTGCTTATCCGTTAACACAGCAACATAATCGGCATTGGGGCCCAGACTTTTTTGTGATGGCATAAATAAAAATAACGCCCCCGCCAGTACCATAAGCGCAATGCTTGGCATAGCCCACAACGCCCAACGCGGCCATGCGAACAGCGGTGCTTTAGCTTGAGGAGCAGCCGCAGTCTTTGCATTCAAGCGCGCTTCAAGCTTCGCCCACGCATCTGGTGCTGGCTCACGGCGTTCGGTTTCATCGCTCAATTGCATAAGTTGCTCTTCCCAAAAACGCACCTGTTCTGCAAGATTTTCATTGGTTTGCAACAACCGCTGAAAAACCGCGCGCTCTTCACCGCGCATAACGCCGGTGACATATTCAAACGCAAGTACATCGTGGTTCAATAAAGCACTTACTGATTCGTTTCCAGACATAACTTCAACCTTTCCGCGCCGCGATGCAGCCATGACTTAACGGTGTTTGTGTTGGTGGAAAATTGTTGCGCGATTTCTTCGCGCGAATAGCCGTATAAATAAGCTAATTCGACGCTACGTTTAATATTGTCGCTCAAAGCCAGCAGGCATTTATGGAGTTGAAACTTCAACTGGCTAACACTCACTTCAGCTTCAGGGTTGTGACTGCTCGCATGCTCGCCCAACGAATAGTCATGGTCGGAAGAGATAAAGCGCTCGCGCAATCGCCGCTCTACGTCAAGGCGATCTAGGGCGCGGTAGCGGGCGATGCTGGCCATCCAGGTTAAGGGGCTCGCCAAATGCGGACGGTAGCTGGCGGCGTTGTTCCATATTTGCAAAAACGCTTCTTGTAAAACGTCTTGCGCCACCTCATCCGACTTTACAATGCGATATACCACCGCATTCAAATAGGGGCTCACTAACCCAAAGAGCGCTTTGAGCGCCGCCTGATCGCGTATAGCGCAGCGGGCTATCAAGGTAATCAACTCGTCATGGCGAGGGTCGCTTGGCGCTGTCATCTAATCTAAACTCTTACAGATTTACGTAATATTGTAGTCTGCCTCATTGGCACCAGAGCAGTAGCTCAGAGTAAGGCATCGTTGCGAATATACGAAGTAACTTCGATAAAGTTGCACTTATGTATTCTTTAATTTATCGAAAAAATGTATTGGTTGCGATTAATAACTAATCCTTTGTACTAGCGGTGAATCTGTAGATTTGGATAGAACCGCCAAATTTAACGTTTAAGTCTTTAATTCAATTGATAACATAGGTCTGCATAATCATAAATAAATCGCTCAGCTAATTAAGGCGATTCATTCAGAGAGAAGTGAAGATAAAGCGCCCAAAATGTACTTCAGAGTGAATTTAATGCTTACAAAAACCTATCACTCAACAACTCCTACAAAACCACCCCGCGCCAAACAGGAAACGGTAAGTGTAGTTTGGGTGGTTATTTTTTTATTGATTGTTGTAAGCGATGTATCGTTTGTACCATCTGTAATTAATTGAATTGTGCGCGCCCTCTTTCCTATAAAAGACAGGTTAATAGAAAATGTATTTGCATTATTGTTGCCATTAATCCCTGCCAGATACCATCTATGCCCTTTTCTCCTAGCTAATAACACATATTCTCCAGGGTGGCCGTCGATTAATATTGTTTCATCCCAAGTAGTGGGAACTGTTTGCAAAAAGCGTCTGGAGTCATTCGGTAATGCATAGTAGGCTGAAGGTCTATCCGCAAAATGCTGGAGGCCGGACTCAAAAATAACTGACAGAGCCAATTCATGTGCATATGAAGTGATATGCGGATGTTGCGAATTTGAAAATGTAACAGGCCCATAGTCCATTGACCCTACAACATTTCGCGTGAATGGCAAGGTAGCGTTATGCGCTGCTGCTTTTTCAGTAAACGTATCAACGTTGTTATACCATTCGGAACCGTAAACACCTTCACTCGTCATGAGGTTTGGGTAGGTTCGCTGCCATCCGCGTGGAATTGTGGCACCATGGAAATTGACCAAGAGATGATACTTTGCTGCGTCCTCCAAAATATCTATGTAATAATTAATCATATCTTGTTGGTCACCCGCAAAAAAATCTACTTTTATGCCATACACCCCAATTTTATTTAGCCAAGCGAATTCTTTTGCACGCTTTTCGGCAGTGAGTAAATGATCTACGGGGGTCGGATCAAGCCATGAGGTACCCGAGTTGTACCACATCAGTGGTTTGATTCCTTTGCTATTTGCATATCGCGTTGCATCTTCGATAGTGCCACCATTCCCCATTACATCCCACTCCCAATCAATCAAGGTGTAGGGCCATTTCATCGCAACTGCAAGATCAACATATTCACTCACGACTTTAAAATCTTTTGAGCCATGATTATTTGCCCAATAGATCCACGAAGCAGCTCCAGGCTTTATCCATTTGGTATCTTTCAGCTTGTTCGGTTCACTTAGATCAGTAATTAGTGTGGACGACACTATATCAGCAAGACTTCCAATGATTAGCACTCTCCAAGCCGAATTCCACGCCCCAACAAATTTGGAGCCTATTTCTTTATAATCATTTCGCGGCGGAGGAAAGCTCACTTTGTACGAAGAAATATTTTCTTTGTTGGTCAATCTTGTAGCAAGGTTAACTCTGGATAAATTTGCTTCTGAAACCAACATATAAATGTCTCCCTGCATGTTGAACAATGCGGGGTACCCCCACTCCTGACCAGCATCAGAACTCATCCCAGTAACATCTAACGGAAAATATTTTTCATAAGAAATGTCGTAGGTTTGCACCCAACGCTTTATTCCAATTGGAATTGAGTACGCAGTTAGCTCGTCAATAATCCTAGAAGGGGGTGCAGCCGTATCAGGAAATCCATAGCGAAATGCAATTCCGTTATTGTAAACACGAAATGTTATTTCAATGCTTTTATCTTCTTTATTTTTAAAATGAAATATTTTTTCGTTGCCAAAGTTTTCGCAGACTTTTCGCTTACCTACCAGCATCTCATATTTATCATGCACCGGCACTATTTTCGATTCACCAATATAACTAAGATTATTAGAAAAATTTTGATCTTCTCTTATTAAACCAAGCGGTGAAAAAGGCAAAATATTTTTTTTAGTCAATCCGCTAGCGTAGTCTACTTTAAAAAATAATTGACCATAATGTGAACTGTTTTCACTTCGCAGATCAAGTTTCACTGTAAAACGATTATCCGGTGACGTCAGCTCCATCCCATAGACATTTAATGAGACAGCAAGGAATGCAATCATTATACAAAACAGCTTTCTCATTTTATATGCCATCTCCTACACTGCCATAGATAAATCCGTTGTCTTTTTGTATGGCGCTAATACCAAAATTTCTCTTGATATTTACACCAAGAATCAAAAATTTATCTTCATTCAGATCAACCACGACAATTCCACCACTTGAAATTTCAAAAATTTTAAAAAATTATTTATATTTTCTTTATCACATACGTTGAAGGAAAACTGTCATGCTCTATGCAAAACCTGTGTAGTCCATTTTTTAATGCAATTTATGGGGTCGAGCACTCATCTTTTCAGGCCACTTTAAATTAATAAGTGTGCATTTTGAGCCATTGCATACATAGCGACAACCATGAACTCTCCGTTGTCCCGTCTTTTCCTAGCCCAAAGCCGTGTCCACCACTTTGAAATAAGTGCAGTTCTACATCTACATTTTTCTCTCTTAACTTGTCAAAGTAACGGATGCTGTTCTCTGGGCTTACTACAGTATCGTCAGCGGCATGGATAAGAAATGTAGGTGGTGTATTGTGAGAAACAAGCAATTCATTTGAATATGAATCGATTTTTGTTTTACTAGGGTCTTTACCGATAAGATTTTCGCGAGATCCGAGGTGACCGATATCATCTTGGAAAGATATAACTGGGTATATCAATATCGAAAAATTGGGCCTTGCGGATATTTTGTCTTTGGTATTATAAAGCCTTTCGTCAAAGCGATTTGACACACTTGCCGCTAAATGGCCGCCAGCAGAAAAACCCATGACTCCAATTTTATCGGGATTTAATTTCCATGCGGCGGAATTACGCCTAACTATTCGCATCGCTTCTTGGGCATCTTGTAGCGGCCCTATCGACTTATCTTTCATAATTTCATCCGATGGCAATCGGTATTTGACGACTATGGCCGCAATGCCTTGAGCATTTAATGCCTTTGCGATTTTTTCGCCTTCTATTTCAAATGCAATAATGTAGTAACCGCCACCAGGAAAAATTACTACACTTGTTCCCGTCGCATTTTTCTCATCTGGTAAATAAACATGAAGCTCCGGGCTACTTACATTTTTCCAACAAGGTAAACTTCCACAGGAGTTTGCCGACTCTATGAAGTCTTTTTGCGCAATTGCCCCGGGCGCTCCGTCTGGCCAAATCTTTATATTGAAAGTCTGTGCGTGAATTAAGCTTGATAGGTTAAAAAGTATGGCAAGGATTAGTATTTTAAATGTGCGATTGTTTATCATCACGAGATACTCAAATTTTTAGTTTAATGATTGTACGCTTTAAGGAAAATTTCAAAAAATTTAAATGTATATCAATAGTTTATATGCATAAAATCATTGTGTGCTTCTAAATTGGCAGCATATTAGAGGATAGCCTAGAACTAATTATGCTCCTTGTGAAATATTTAAAAGGGCATATTTATTAGTATGCATCAATTTTTATATGCTTCTTATTGAAAACTTTAAAACCAACATACAGATCCTTTGATGTTGGTTGCATATGAAAATTTAACTTTTGCTATTATAGCGTTCACGCAACTTGCGTATTAGAAATACGATATGCAAAAGCCCTTTAGATAAAGTAAAAATCTAATGCAAAACATTATTTTTTACCTGCTCCTATTAATAATGCGCTCAAAGTTTGTTGATCAGAAACTGCAGGTGTATTTCGATCAAATAGAGGGAAAGGACTATAGCCTTGTTCCCACATAAATGGCAGAATTCCTGAAGACAGTGCGTGTGAAGTGACATATTTATAAAAATAGGCGCGAGAAGCTAAATGCAGGTTTAGTGCATCACCAGTAAGACCATCACGACGAATGGCACCATATTCTCCCATGACGACAGGAATTCCAATATCGACAAACTTTGCCTTCATTAAGTTGAATTCTTGATCTATCCAGCTCTCTTCACCCCATGTCGCGTTGTGTGCTAAATCCGTAGTCGAATGGTAAGCCGCACCCCAGTAATATGCTTGATTGCCCCAGGTTTCATCTTTTTGCATGAGCGCAAAGTTATAGGGGCCATAGAAATGCACTTCCACCATTTGTCGACCAACAGCAGTATCCGATGGCATTAATCCCCATAGGTTATTTGTGGTCTCAATATCAGTACTTGGTCCCTGCACAACTAATACGCGATAGGCATTTTTTCCACCAGTAGATCGCACAGCGTCCACGAAAGCTTGGTGATAAGACAACAAGATAGACATTTGTTCGGCCGTTTTAACGGGCGGTTCATTGGCACTTGCGAATATAACATGTTCGTCAAAACCACGAAGCTGAGTTGCAATTTGCTCCCAAAACGCTTTCTGCTTGTTGATAATAGACTGTTGACTCACTGCATCAATATGTCCATCCAACCAGCCACCATCCCAATGAATATTTACAATGATGTAAAGCCCGTTATCTACGGCATATTGAACGACTTGCTTTACTCGATTAAGCCACGCCCCGTCGATTTCACCAGTTGTCTGATTAGCGTATTGATTCCAAGATACAGGCAAACGTACCGCGTCAAATCCACTGTCTTTTATCAGTTTCATATAGGCGGCCGAAATAACAGGATTACCCCAGCAGGTTTCCGAGGCTGGCGTGCATCCTGTAGATTCCATTGTGTTACCGATGTTCATGCCCAACTTTATTTTACTGGCGAGTTGTATAGCATTACTGCTCATACCGGTGGCGTCAGTTGCAATTGGAGTTGTGTTATAGCTTGGGTAAGTTGTTGTAACCTGCGCAACTGCAGCACCCGAACTATAGAAATTACCGCCCGCTCTAAACTTTACCCAATACCAATATTGAGTTCCTTTGGCGGCTGCGGAGTCTGTATACGACCGAGCACTTGAAGTGAGTATTGCGATGCGAGACCTTCCCGTTGGGTCGGCATCTGTATCTCTATAGATTTGAATGGCATCTATATTACCACTTACCGTCCATTTTAATTGAATGTTGTTATTAGATCCAACAGAGCTTAAACAAATTTCGGCGCCTCCTCCACTCCCACAACTTTGAGCAAAAGAGCCAAGACTTAATAAGCATAAAAAAAATGCAGGAATTGAAATTGATAAAAATTTCATGCTATCTCCATAATCAGATTATTTTTAAATTTTCGATTCGAAATAGCTGATAAGTACTGCAATATCAGCAAGTAATAACCAAGAAAAATCTCTTTGCCTCTCCGTCAATTTCAGTGATAACTGAACCTGAAGAAGAAACCAAGAGATTCTAGGTACAGGTCTGAGGGTGATCTAGAAATTATGGGGCAAAAAATAGATCAAATTTAATTGTGTTATAGCTTTTTTAATTGCAGTTAATTAAATCCGACCTTTGTGGTAAAAGGTCGGACTAATTTATGCTAATTTACAGCGCTAACTTGCCGATTTATTTTTCGATCATGCCTTCATCAACGATCCAGCGAATTATTTTGCGTCCAATACAATCACATTGATTGCATTAGACGATGAGTTACTGGAAACTCTTTAGGGCTGGCTAGATGAATTTGATGAATTGTTTTTCTTTCCCGCCCCTATCAATATGGCATCCAGCAATTGCGGCCTGGCTAACTTAGGCGTGCTGCGGTCAAATAGCTGAAATGGACTATAGCCTTGCTCCCACATAAAAGGGATTAAGCCAGAAGCGAGTGCACGCTGAGTAACATATTGGTAGAAATATGCATGAGAATTAGTATGTAGAGTAAGAGCGTCGCCAGTAAGCTTGTCACGATAGATGGCACCATACTCACCCATAACAACAGGAATGCCTTTACTTATAAACTGAGTTTTGACAATATCAAATTCTTGATCAACCCAATCTTCTTCGCCCCAAGTTGCATTGCGGTCAGTGTCTGTCGTGGAATGAAAGCCCTTACCCCAGTAGTATGACATTTTCCCCCAACTTGCGTCCTGATCCATTAAACCGAAGTTATAAGGCCCGTAAAAATGAATCTCGGCCATCTGACGCCCAGTTGCCGTATCGGAAGGCATGCCCTGCCATAGATCACGCGTAGTCTCTAAGTTCGTTGAAGGACCTTGTACCACCAATACACGATAAGCGTTTTTACCACCAGTTGAACGTACAGCATCTACGAATGCCTGATGGTAGCTTAGAAGAATAGTCATTTCTTCTGCAGTTTTTGCGGGTGGCTCATTGGCACTAGCAAAAATCACGTGCTCATCAAAATCGCGAAACTCAGTAGCAATTTGTTCCCATAATGCTTTCTGTTTTGCCTTTGTTGATGCTTGATCTGCAACGTTAATATGTTGATCCAACCACCCGCCATCCCAATGGATGTTTACAATGATATATAGGTCATTATCCACTGCATATTGCACCACCTGTTTAACACGAGCGAGCCATGTTGGATCGATTTTTGCCGTTGTTTGATCAGCATACTGATTCCAAGATACGGGGAGGCGAACCGCATCAAAACCACTGTCTTTTATTAACTTAATATAAGCTGCTGAAATACTCGGGTTACCCCAGCAGGTTTCTGCAGGCGTCGTGCAACCATAGGCCTCCATCGTATTGCCAATATTTATACCCATCTTAATATTACTAGCAAGCTGCTGCGCATTACTTTCCATCCCCGTCATGTCTGGGGCAATTGGAGAAATATTATAGCTTGGGTATAAACTTGCAGAAGGTGAACTAGAAGATATCGAAGACGAAGAGGATATCGAAGACGAAGAGGAAGAGGAAGACGAAGAGGAAGAGGAAGAGGAAGAGGAAGAGGAAGAGGAAGAGGAAGAGGAAGAGGAAGAGGAAGAGGAAGAGGAAGAGGAAGAGGAAGAGGAAGAGGAAGAGGATATCGAAGACAAAGAGGAAGAGGAAGAGGAAGAGGAAGAGGATATCGAAGATGAAGAGGATATTGAAGATAAAGAAGATATCGAAGACAAAGAAGATATCGAAGCTGAAGACGATACAGAGGAAATAGAGAATACAGAAGAAGCTACCACTGAGCTATCAGCCACACCCATCCCTGTAGTACCCGATCCTGCAGCTCCCCCTCCGCAAGCCGTCATCATCAACAAGACAACAGCCAATACAAAGATGTTATTTATTCTTTTCATATTTAAAGCTCGCTAGTTTAAATTGGTTTTATTTGCATAGAGAGTGTTAAACGGCTATCGCTATTTTGCTCAAACTACACCTCGCCTATAAAGTACCAAGGTGCCCCACTCCAAAATACCTCTTTTTCTAAAAAAACTATAAGGCTCGCCAAAAGAAGAATTTTTAATGAATGATGGTATATTTTTTAGTAGCTCTTTAGGTGACGCATGCTAGGAAATTGAGCTTACTGGCCTTGCATACATCTACCTTAAAGTAAAGACCATAGAATTGGCGAAGCTAAATGATGGAAATAAACGGAGGCAGTATGCTTAACGCAATCCATAGCCCAATACCGTGAGGGACAGAGAATCTATTCAAAAGTTGTTTCAATTATTTCAATTCAATAAAATCACAGGATGTCTATTGCAATATTTTAATAATAACTAACACCAACTCAAAACTTGAATAATAAATATTAATAGTGGGTAGGGATTGCCCGTCTAATCACTTATTTTAAATCTACCTGATTTGAATTACGGAACGCAATGTTCGTAACGCTGAATCAGTATTTATAATAATCCAAATTATTAGGTAGATAAAAAAATGAAAAATGTAGCGATACTGGCCATATCTTCTGTCGTTGTTTTGAATTCTTGTGGCGGATCTTCTGGGGGGGCTGGCAATTCTAGCTCATCGAACTCTAAGGTTTCGTCATCTTCATCTATATCAACTGCTGGATCGCCGGTTATTAGTAGCGAAAGTTCGTCAGTGACCTCTGTTGAATCTAGCTCTAGTTTGGCTGCAGTTTTAAGCAGTTCATCAGAGTCCAGCAATATATCCTCTGCGGCTGATTCATCCACATCTTCAGTCGTGATGATAGTAGGATCTTCGTCAAGTTCCAATACAATAAGTTCGTCTGTTAGTTCTAGTACTGCAATTTCATCGTCCAGTTCTAGCGCTCCGATTTCATCGTCAAGTTCTAGTGCTCCAATTTCATCGTCAAGTTCTAGTGCTCCAATTTCATCGTCAAGTTCTAGTGCTCCAATTTCATCCTCAAGCTCTAGTGCTCCAATTTCATCGTCAAGTTCTAGTGCTCCAATTTCATCGTCAAGTTCTAGTGCTCCAATTTCATCGTCAAGTTCTAGTGCTCCAATTTCATCGTCAAGTTCTAGCGCTCCAATTTCATCATCAAGTTCTAGTGCTCCAATTTCATCGTCAAGTTCTAGTACTGCAACTTCATCCTCAAGTTCGGCTTCTAGCGCTTCATCGTTATCACTAGATCTGTTTTCGCCAAATTGGTCTGGTGAAACTGGGCTGATAATTAATCAAAATAACACTGGTATTGTTGTCTCTTTAAGTCAACCTAGTAAAGCACTTCATTACATGTTAGACGGCCCTGCTGATCTCAACGGTAAAACGATAAAATTGACGGTTAGTTTTGATAGTGGTTATATCGCTGCAGACTTATATGGAAATAGAGCTGTGTATTTCTCAGCAATGAAACATTTTGACGATTGGGCAGGAAACTGGTCGACTTGTTGGCAGTATCCTGATGCTCCTGCCGGGCAAGATATCACATTCAGTTGTAACCTTTTGACGTTAGCCTCAACACAAGCTGGCGACATGATTGAATTAATGTTTGGCTTCCAAAACTCAACGGGTACCGTGACTCTTAAGTCTGTTGAAATCACACCGGCACCTTAATTTCGTAATTTTTGTAGATATCGCAACGGTGATTGCCGTGCCGTTGCGCTCCATCCGGTAACAAAAAAGTAGAGTCACTTGATCATTCAAAATCCAAGGGGAAACATCTTAAACATTTTTCCCTCCTCAATCATAAATTGATGCCAACTCAGGAGAAAACATGAGACAAATATGCACCGCATTGCTTCTCGCCACACTTGTTTCATGTGGCAGCGGTCAGCACTCTGATAACCCATCGTCGTCAATAACATCGCCTACTCTCATGCCCCATCCGGTAACAAGCAGCTCGGGATGTAGCAGCACAGCTAAGTTTGCCACCGGACTGCAGTCGCTCACCAGCGACAACACCCAACGCAGCTACTGGATCGAGATGCCAGCCAACTATGATCGAAACAAGGCTTATCCTGTGATAATTGCGCTGCATTGGCGTGATGGCAGCGCTGCCGACATCTACGGCTGGAGCGGCTTTTATGGGTTAAAAAATCTATATGGCAGTAATGCCATCTTTATTGCCCCGCAAGGACTAGATGCGGGTTGGGCCAATAGTGGTGATCGTGACATCCGCTTCCTACGCGCCATGATTAGCGAGGTGCAGCAAGGCGCGTGCACCGACCTTCAGCATGTCTTCGCTACTGGTTTCAGTTTTGGCGGCATGATGTCCAACGCGATTGGTTGTCAGATGGGCGATGTGGTGCGAGCCATAGTACCCATGTCCAGTTCTCTCTGGAGCGGTTGTGCCAATTCTACCTACAAGGTAGCCGCCCTTTTCATTCATGCTAAAGACGATGGTGTGGTGCCCTATTCTGCTGGAGAGGAGGCGCGCAATACCTTCCTTGCGCGCAACACTTGCAGTGCTGCAACATTACCCCTAGGAAGCAATGGCTGCGTTGAATATCAGGGCTGCGTTAATGACAAGCCTGTAGTGTGGTGTGGTACCGAGACCGGAGGCCACTGGTTCCCAAGTTTTTCAGCGCAGGAATCTAAGGCTTTCTTTGATCGATTCAAATAGTGAATAACAGCCTCAAACATTTGAAAAAGCCACTCTATCTTTGGCAAACCAGGTAAAGCAAGTACGGACATAAATCTATGCGCGCTATTGGCATTTTTGAAATACCGTACTTGCTCTTATTACTGTTGTGAAAAAAATTAAATATGTAAATTTTTAAAAAAATATGTCATAGCATCTTAGAGTCAGTTTCTACAGTTTTTCTGCCGACTAAAGATACTTACCATTTATATAGATGAGCAACACTGATGTAGATAAATATCATCCAATTCCAACGGTTGATGTCAACAATAAATCATAATTGATCAGCATCTATTTGCACTAGCGAATACAAAAAATTCAACGACAAAACCATAACCATTATGATTAATGCTTCTCAGTAAAAAAATCTACATCCGCTCCGGATGGATTTTTGATATTACAAAGGTTACTGACTGGATTGGGGGCAGTTGCAGTTATCAATGCTAATTTATAAGGCAACTTAATGTAATCAGTTGCCTTGCTTTGGGTGAGGTCTAAGCCCTGATAGAGAAATTGTAAGGGTTTGCAAGGATCTATAGTTAAGGTCTGATCAAAAGACGAACGCAACATTTCACCGTGGGAGACACCTTCGGCCCACGCGATGCTGGAAAAGGTGACGCTGTCTGAATCGGCAAAAACATTCATAGGAGAAGCTGATACGGGTTTCCATTCACCAGCCAAACCATTACTGGTCCATGCGCGAAAATATCGCCCTTTTTTGCCTATAGCTTCCACCAAAGTAAGATAGGTGTTGGTGCCCTCTAATTTATAGGTACTACTTGCCTCAAATAGATCGTCCCTATTCCCCGCCATTACCCGCGTGGTATTGTGAAAGCCGCTGGGAAATTGTGCCAAGGTTGTTTCTGCACGATAAAAATCGCCGTTATCGCCGGTGAAAAATAAATAGCAATTTTTTTCATCGCATATATTCCAGAAATCAAGCCAAGCATCATAACCCTTGGGTTGCTTTAGGATATTCGGCGTTGTACTGAAAAATGGCTTGGGTGTACTCCAGGATCGCGGATTACTAATATCCTCGCTCGTCGAATAAAGTGGTGGGCCGCCCTGATATACCAAATACCATAATTTCTGAGGCGCAAAATAAAATATCTGTGGAGCAGCGCGATATCCTGGCCCCATTGGTGAGTTATCCAGAGGAGCAATGGGTGCCGTTTTCGCCTCTTGCCAATCCTTAAATGAGGTATAGGCCAGTGACCAACCGTTATCTCCCGCCAAGGTCATAAATACGTGATATTTTCCGTTAAAGTTGACGATAGATGGATCCTTAACACCGTAAATTTTATGGGGGCCATCAGATGGTGGTGATATCAGCGGCGCGCTCGACATCCAATGAAAGGCATTATTTTTTGATGAGGTGGATAAAACGCCAGAGGCGGTAGCACACCCAATTAATCCCGCGAAGCTCATCAACGCGCTTACGTTGATAAGGTGTTTAAGGGTGGCTTTTTTTGTTGATGCTAGTTGAATCATGACTCTACTCACGAACAGGAAAAATAAAAGTGGATTTAATAATCTTTAGGAAGCAACGACGAGCGAATAAAGAATTATTTTTCTTTCAGTCAATTCGTCAACGTTAACTCGAACAATAAAGTTGATGCTGATTGGAATGAAATTGGACAGCAGCAGGTACAGCAGCTGTCCGTAAGCCCACATATGGGATTGATGCCCTTAACACAACAAGTGCACGACCTCACAGCTTGTGCGCTTCAGTGGCATATCAAGGAGCTAAAGATGTGACAACTTGATCGACTTCAAACTGAATAATGGTATCCACAGGATCGCGATCTTTATCGGCAACAGTAATGCTAATGCCACTATCGCTTTGCCGTATACTAACTGTCCCGCCTGTTAGATTTTTCGCACGAAGAACCCGAAAAGGTTTTGGCGGAATTAACAGTTCTTTATTCGTCCAACCAACAATATGTAAATAAACCGTTTTACCCACGCAGGTAGAGCCATAGATGCCGTCCACCGGTTGATAAGGGCCAGGACGTGTACCATAGATGGACGACCCATATTTATGAGTCCACTGACCAAGCTCATTCAAGACTGCAATTTGTCCTTCGGGAATAACTCCGTCCGGATCGGGACTCATATTCATCAACGCATTGCCGTTGCGAACAACAGCATCAACTAGAAGGCGCAGCACGCGTGACACCGGAAGCGTATTGTTGTCCGCCGTAAAACCCCAGGCTGTCCGATTAAGACTGAAAGTCTTTTCCCACGCTTTTTCACGGACTGGTCCGCTAATAGGTTGGTCGCCCTCCTCTACATTAAAGTCTCCTTGCCAACCCGAACGAGGGCTTACAACAGCTTTCGGTTGTAGCTTGCGAACCATGGTATTCAGTTCAACAGGTTTCCAAAACCATGCAGCATCAGCATCCGAACCTTTGTGGGCTAGCCAGCCACCATCGTACCAAAGAATATCTACTTGACCGTAATGACTCATCAACTCTTGGATCTGACCATACGCCTGCTGCTTCATCAACTCAGCATTCTCAGTCAGGCTTTCAGGATGAAAATAACCTGGAAAGCGCCAGTCCATAGGCGAATAATAAATACCGACTTTCAATCCTTGATCTCGAACAGCCTTAACGTACTTGCCTATAAAATCGGTATGAGCGGCGGCGTGACCCGAATCAAATTGGCCATAGCTTGCTTGGCTATCAAACATCGCAAAACCATCATGATGGCGAGCAGTCATCACCATATAACCAGCACCAGCACCTTTTGCAACACTCGCCCATTGATTGGGATCATAATGTTCCGGGACAAACTGATCCGCTAGTTTGGCATAATTGGCTACTGGAATCTTTTCGTTAAACATATACCATTCCCCTTTTGCAGGAATGGCGTAAAGCCCCCAATGTACGAACACGCCAAGCTTGGCATCGCGCCACCACTTCATGTCTTGCGCTGATAACTTGAGATCCGCCCCAGCGGATATATCAGCTGTATCTTTCTTTTGTGCAGATCGTTGCTCATCAGTCAATGTCTGTTGTGCTACTACAACGTTGGTCATGCAAGCCAATGCCGCGCTAAAAAGGCAGTTAAGCCACAGAGCCTTATCAATTTTCATGTTTTTCCACACTCATAAACTTTAACCAGAAAAATTCTAATATTTTTCTACTAACATTAATTTTATAGATTTCAACATTTTTAACTAACCATGAAGGAAATGTTAGAAGCATTATTTTTTGTATTATTTATTGATCTGCCACTTTCAATCCATACCAACTTCAGTTCAAAAAAAATATCAAACTGCATTTGAAATTATTTCCGGCCAATCGATAGCTACATTAACTGATATAAGACAAAATTTATTTCAGAAAATTAATAAATTAATGGCTGGGTGGAATATTCGCAACGCAAAAAAAATCGCTTTTTAATTTTTTCGTTCGCAATAACATTTTATATTGTGATACGCTACGCGCCAGTACGCCATTGCCAATATTTTTCCACTCATTTAGATCCAGCAGTAAAATACTTTTATGCATATTCTGCGATGAATCCCATCAGCCTCAAAAAACAACCCCCAACTATATTCAGGTCTGCTTTAAATCCCTAAGTGGCTTTTAGCCTTCCGTCTTTTGGGGATGCTAGTCACGCAAAGACCTCGATTTACAATTTAGTCCAATAAACTTCTCATGCGTTGGTATTGAGGAAGCCGCTTTTGAAACTGTATCTTTAATATGCAAAAGATAATCACGGGTATTTTCAAAAGGTAGTGTATTTGCAAGAGGGTCATACCCATTAGGTATCACTCCCTGCCCCATAAGGACAGCAATCCAACTATCCTCTGAAAATAAATCCTGAGCCCACCGCATAACTCTACCCTTAGAATGAAATAAAGCTATTTTCTGCTGTAACGTATCAGTAATTTTCATATTACGACAGCGAACCCAAAAAGGTGAATCATCTCTTTCTGTCGCCTTGTAGTGCAATACAATAAAATCGCGAATCAATTCATATTCTGTTGAGATTGCTTTGTTATATTCATTTATTTCAATCTCAGAAAAACCCTTGTCAGGAAAAAGACCTAATAAGCGCGCGATACCAGATTGCACCAAATGAATTGATGTTGATTCTAACGGCTCAATAAAACCACCTGCCAGACCAATCGCTACACAATTTTTATTCCAGAATTTTTTACGTCTACCGGTAACAAATTTGAGTAGGCGTGGCTCGGCAAGTGGTTTACCATCAAGTTGCGATAATAGTTTTTTCTCCGCCTCCTCATGGCTAATAAAGTCACCGCAATAAACATAGCCATTACCCGTACGATGCTGAAGCGGAATTCTCCAGCGCCAACCAGCTTTATCTGCTGTTGCTCGAGTAAAAGGAATTGGGAAGCCGTTTGCCTCAGAAGGAACCGCAATGGCTCGATTACAAGGCAACCATTGGCTCCAATCTTCATATCCGGTTTTTAAGGTTTCTTCTATTAATAAGCCTCTAAATCCACTACAGTCAATAAAGAGATCACCTTCTATTACTTGCGTATTTTCAAGCACAACCGATGTAATAAAGTCATCCGCTTCACGCTGGTTAACCGATACAATTTTTCCCTCCATACGAATTACGCCTGCGGCTTCACAGTAAGCCCGTAAATATTTTGCATATAGCCCAGCATCTAAATGAAAGGCATAACGCATGGTGGACATGACAGAGTTGGGGGTAACGGTGGGACGTTCGAATCGTCCCAGCTTAGCGGCGACCGCACAAAGATTATAGTCAGAGAGTGAGCCTATCTCTTTCGCTGTATCGGGGTTACGAGACAAGCGCAACCAAAGCTGATGAAATTTAATCGCTTGCGCATCAAAACCAAATGTGCCGAACGGATGAAAGTAGCTAGAGCCCGGTTTAAACCAATCATTAAACTCAATGCCTAACTTTATGGTTGCCTGTGTTGCTCGCATAAACTCATTTTCATCTATACCGAGTAAGCGATTAAACTCTAATAGCGAAGGAATGGTCGCCTCGCCCACACCGACCGTGCCAATTTCATCGGATTCAATTAATGTAATAGATATGCCAGGACTATTAAGCAGCCGAGACAGCGCAGCTGCACACATCCAGCCAGACGTACCACCACCAACAATAACAATTTTTTGAATGGGGTCTGTATTTTTTTGCTCCATAGCAATACGCATGATTAGGCCCCAAAATTTCTGCTCTGAAGCATTTCAACCAACTCTCTATTGCTGGGTAAATTCTCACAGGCAAATCGTGCTTGATCATTAATTTCTTTAAACGCGGCTTTAGCTTCGGCGTAATATCTAAAAACCCCAGCTTTGGGACTTAAATCTGTTTTATAACCCATGCCATAAAGCACATACTGCCAACTCGACTCGGTAAAAATATCTACATTTAAATCTATATCGATTGGCGATGGAGGACGATGCTTCCACCGACTTAATAATTCTTTCAAGGATTCAGGAATAGTATTTTGGTTAACATTATCTATCCAAAACTGTGTATCGCGGCGGTCACTAATACAGTAATGAAGTTTAATGAAATCTAATGCACGCTCATATCGCTTGCGCATAATATCGTTGTATTGCTTAGCAGCAGTTTCTAAATCACCACCCCACGGAAATAAATTGGAAAGCATAACGGCAGCGACTTCTATAAAAATAATACCTGTTGCTTCAAGCGGTTCAAAAAAACCACTAGATAAACCAATAGCAATGCAATTCTTTTTCCAATTTATTTCACGATATCCTGCCTCAAAATTAATTTTTCTCGTTTCTAATTTATCGGCGCTTTTACCGATATATTTTCTCAACAGCGCTTCTGCCGATAATTCATCGGTATGCGCTGAGGAATAAACATAACCAACGCCTCGGCGATTATCTAAACCTATATCCCACGTCCAACCGGCCTCATGAGCTGTTGAAATAGTGTAAGAGGCGATAGGTTGTTGCGGGTGTTCATAGGGAACCTGCATTGCCAACGCGGTATCGCAAAATAAAATAGGCTTAACAGACTTATAAGGCACACCCATTGTTTGCTCAATTAGTTGTGCTCGAAAGCCCGTGCAATCAATATAAAGATCTGCAGCAAGTGCTCCATTTTCGCGAGTAGTAAGTGATGCGATTGAACCATCATCTGCAAGATGTACTTGATCAACCGTATCTACGATATGCGTTACACCTAATGGAATTATTTTTTTGCGCAAGAATCGCGCAAGCTTTACTACATCAAAATGATACGCATAGTTTAAAGGTGCGGCATATTCTGTATGAGTCACTAATTTCGGGGCACGATAGGCATCAGCCACTATTTTTTGAGGCGTATTTACCTCATCCCAATTAATATTGTCTCCTCCTGCACCTAACAACCAGTAAGACATTAAATCTAAACCGTTTGGTTCATGGGATACTTGAAATGAATGTAAATAATGATCAGGTTTATGTGTAGATGGGGTGTAACGCCAATCAATAAATTTTGCGCCTTGTTTAAAGGTCGCGTTGCATTCACGCACCAGCTCAGCTTCGTTGATTCCAATACGTTTGAGTGTTTTGCGAATGGTAGGGAATGTACCTTCTCCAACGCCTAAAATACCAATATCCGGGGACTCCACCAATGTGATTTCAACTCCACCAGGGCAACCAACTCCAAGTGTTTTAGCAAGATACCCCGCCGTTATCCACCCAGCGGTACCGCCACCAACGATGAGGATACGCTTACACAAATGATTATCCTGCGTAGAGTTCATAATTATTATCACTAAATAGTTTAAAGTTAAATAAACACCAAAAATAAAAAGGGGGTTCAAGAGAACCCCAGTAGACAGGAGAAAAATTAAAGATTAAAAATTATATCCAAAAATTAATTCGGCGCGACGATCAGCGGTAAACCAACTACGCGGTAAATATTCATTACCTGGATAGCCATATTGAAGCGTTTTAGTCGTTGCATTGGTCAGGTTACTAATTTGCAAAGATAAAGAAGCTTGATTATTAAATTTATAGGTGCCCCCTAAATCTACTTGACCATAGCTATCAGCAAAATTTGCAAGACTATAAACCACATTGGTACTGACTCCGGCTGACGTAAAATAATTATAATTGCCATTGGTGCCATTACCGTGCGTGCCCATTAAATATTTACTTCGCCAGTTATAGGCCAAGCGTAACGACACAGCGCCTTTTTCATACATAAATGCAAGGTTCGCATTATTCTTTGACATGCCTTGAATCGGAGCGTCAGTATGACTCACGCCATTCATATCAATATAAAGATCGCCCGGATTTTTGCTGTCAATGTACGTATAATTTGCATCTATTCCCAAACCATCCCATGGCGAGGGTAAGAAGGTGAAGAAGTCTCGTCCGCCCAACTCAAACCCTTTGACGGTAGCCTTCGCGGTTGAATTAAAAACATCATTCGATTGAACTTGTTCCATCACCGTTTGAGCCGTCGGCAACGTAAATGTTACGGGAACATATTTTGTGGAAATTCCGTAAGTGATCCAATTGTCGATTGATTTATCAAATAACGCCACATGAGCTGAAGCTGCTTGGCTCGGGTACCATTCAACAGAAAAATCAGCATTGTGTGAATACACCGGCTTCAGTAGCGGATTTCCAGAGGTTGAAGAGAATGAAGAAGGTGCGGAATCAGCACATTGATAGTTGTCCGTACCACTCGCAGTAGCGATAGCCGTACATTGTCCAGTGTTTTTCTTCAAATTTGGAGTGGTGGATCCGCTCGATCTTAAATCGTAAAAGCCGGGTTGATCCATAGTGATATTGTAACCGAGCCTGATATTCACCTTATCAATTGGGTCTAACTTAAAGTTGAGCGAGGGTAAAAGTTTGCTTGTCGTCTGTTCACCCGTACGTGTTTCACCCACGGAAGCTAAGCTGGTGAGCACACCATTCATTACAAATGGCGCTGTGGAAGCAGCCTGAGTATAGTAGCCTTTGCTGGTACTCTTATCCGTCACATAACGCAAACCAAGATTACCACTGTAAGGCATTCCGGAAATGCCTTGATCATCCGCAAACCTCACCATGCCGTAAAAAGCAGTATTGATATTTTCCTCATCTGAGAAATTATAGGGCCAATTTTGTTTATCAGTAGCAGGAGTAAATGGAGTACCGCCATAATTTTTATGATCAGTGGCCGGATCCATGCGCTCAACCATACTATAACTCGGCATTAACACCGACATCGTAGGTAAACTTGCTTCGCCCCTAAAGAAATTGTTAAAAGTTCGAACTTCCCAATCACTAGGTTGAGCATTATTAAATGTTACTGGATTGCTACCGTTCCAGCCCTTTCCGAATGCGGTCCAGTTATATACTGTGTTGAAATCATGTTCTGTTCTGTCAGCATAACGAGCTCCAATTTTTGCTGATCGGAAAAAACCCTCTTCTGAAATAACATAATCAGCATCAACATTTACAGCGCGTAGTTGACCCCTGGATGTCCCAAACACATCCATTGAATTCCCAAAATCAAATTTTGATGGATCGGAAAGTGCAGTCTGATCTGCTGCATTGAGCGTTACTGTGGGGAATTTTTTTGTTAAATCTAAACCATAAGATCCAGAAAAATTGAAATCTGGACCAACGTCATACCCTTGTGTATCGCCACTTGAATTTACAGCTTGGAATGCGCCTTTAATTTTCAGTTTATCCGTTGCATTCCATTCAAATGACGTGCTCATATCCAGCGTATCACTGGCGCTTTTTGAATAACTTGTATCCCCTGAAATCCCAAGGAGTTGGCTTGACTGCCGAGTAAAACTGCTATTGTCTCTCAAATACTCGTCTGTTGTACTTAATAAAATGCCATTTTTATCAAAGACACTTTTTGTCGGGTCAACCGCCAGATTTTGTGCTACTACATACAAGCCTTGCGACGTATTAAAATCTTTGTAGTGAGAAGAAAATACCGTCTGTGCGATTGTTAATTCATCTGAAGGTGCCCACTGTAAGGCTACATAGGTTCCTGTTCTATTTCGCTCAAAATTGTCGTATCCATAATCAAAGCCTCCTGGCACATATTTATCTGAGCCGTCATCTAGGCGCGTCTTGTAGAAGGGCTCCATTCGAACCCAATCGTCATGAGATTTGAATTTACTGGACGATAAATCAACGAGAACACCAATATCACCTATTGACGAATCCCAACGATCAGTGAGTAATAATGATCCACTCGGTGAAGTAGATTTAGCTAAGTCACCATAACTTTCACTAAGGGTTGCGGCACCTTTAAAACCATCATGGTAGTCGAACGGCATTTTCGTCCTCAAGTCGACTTGACCGCCTGTCCCACCCTCAATTAAATCAGCCGTAGAGCTTTTATATACATCAACGGCAGCCATCATTTCTGGCGTTACATCCGACCAAGACAATCCTCGACCATTATTTGAGCTAAACACTTCGCGGCCATTGAGTCTTGCTGCTACCCCCGATAACCCTCTAACTTGTATGCCCGTCCCTTGAGCAGAAAAATGATCTGGATCACCGAGTGACCCAAAACGAACGATAGAAACACCCGATACACGCTGAAGCACTTCTGTAATGCTGGCGTCAGGTAATTTTCCTGCATCATCTGCGACGATTGAATCCACTGAAGATTCGGCTTTTTGTTTGCGCTCATCCGCATTTGCCAGTGCCTGCTGACGACCAGTAACGACAACTTCATCCACTGTTTCATTAGCCTTTAGAGGCTCTGCAGTTAGCGCCATACCTGAAACTGACAATGAGCAGAAAGCTGCCAACACTTTTTTATTGAATTTATACTTTTTCGAAGTTTTCAACTTTTGAAGCCCCATATTTTGCACCGTTTTAATTATTGATAAATGGTCATCTAAAAAGGTAGCTATAAGCAATTTTATATCCTTCATATCTTTTCAATAGTTGCCTATCAATTAAACGAAAGACTGCTGTCAAACTCTTATAGCTAAAGCCAAAATACTATAAGGCGAATTAATAAAACCCCAAAAATCTCGAAAAAACATCAAAATTTAAAAACGTGTTATTTATTTTTACAATTTTACAATTGTAAAAATACATTTTATCAATATCACCTTAAGAAACTTAAAAGAATTGGTGATTACTGACGAATCGGAACACCGAAAACGAACAAAAGATATTCACCCGATTAAAGGAAGAAGTGTTGATATGGGGCGAATAAGTCAGTGGGCTAACGGAGTCAGGCTAAATACTCTCCACACACATCAATTGGCAGAGCAAGTAAAGCTTGCTATAAATCCTAAAAAATTTCCCACTTCGAAAAGTATCAAAATTAAAAGTCTGGAATTTATACTGACATCTTACACACTATTCCACCCATCAATGACTGTACGTAAAACGTTAGTTTTACTATGCGAGTGAGTTCGCCAATAAACTAAAATCTGGCAATCAACTGTAAAATCGTTAATGGCCAGATTTTTGGTTAGTTAGAATTAAACATAGGAATATTTGACTAACGATGAACCATACATGAAAAAGCGAGAGTGCATCGCCCTGCTCGCTCGCGTTGAAAGCTTTCTGAATACAAACTCCAAACTATAATCTAAGCTGTTTCAGTGTTGACTCAGAGATTGATGTAAAAGCTGCACCTTTCAATCCCTCAGATTTTGCCACTAACGTAATATGCCCCGGTTGATCATCGACTTGTATAATCACCTGCGCCAATCCGTTGAATAATTTACGATGCCAATGATCCATAAATTTATCCGGCTCGTGTGATGAGGGATCGCCGTTTCCAACTCCGATTATTTGGGCTGGACCACTTATTTCAAACTCTATATCGTTATCCGCTGTGGGAACAGCCCTACCTGACTTATCCGTTGCAGATACCGTAACTAAGATCAAGCTCTGCCCATCCGCGCTTACAGCTTTTTTATTTGGCAGCAAATTAATGCGATTGGCCAAACCTGTCGTTTCAACAACGTCTCGCTGGCGGGTACCGTCTTTATAATATCCAATCGCTTCAAGCTTCCCAGGTTTATACTCGACACTCCACTCAACGTGAGAAAAGCGTTTGACGGATTTTTTACCCACACTTTTTCCATCTTGAATCAATTCAACCTCATCGGCATTACTATATACCCACACAGGAATTGTTTTACCAACTTTTTCAGGCCAATTCCAATGAGGGAAAATATGGACAACTGGCTTTGTGCTCCACCACGACTGATAGTAAAAATAGTTATCTTTTGGAAAGCCACAAACATCCATAAGTCCAAACTGTGATGATACAGCGGGCCACTTATAGGGCGTTGCCTCACCTCTATAGTCAAAACCTGTCCAAATAAAAGCACCCGCTAAATAGTCTCTGCTGCCATAGTGAGTCCAAGACTCCTCCGCGCTAGATCCCCATTCCGAAGGATCTTTATCGTAACTAGGGAAATGCGCTTTTTCAGCCTCCTCGTCGTAAGTACCCCGCGTAGAAAATGTCGCGCCCTCTTCCGTGCCCCAAGAAGGGCGCAACGGAAACTGCGCATGATATTTATCAGTATCACCATTGTCTCTATAATTAAAGCCCATGACTTCGATTGCTTTTGAAGAACCATTTCCCCATCCGCCACTGATGGCTTGAGTTACTAAGCGAGTAGGATCGAGTTTTTTGACATAGGATTGCATAAACTTAGTCAGGTTTTCGCCAATCTCATTGCCCTCGATCTTCCATTCTTCATTGCCAATCGACCAAGCAATAACACTAGGATGATTTCTATCTCGCAAGATTAATCGTTTCAAATGATCTAAATGATATTGCTGATTTCCCATCAAACGATTTTCCGCCAACACAAGCATTCCAAGTTCATCGGTAACATCCAGAAGTTCTGGTGCTGTTGGATTATGCGATGCCCTATAAGCATTGGAACCCATTGCCTTTAATCGTTCAACTCGATAACGATAGAGATCATCAGGTATTGCAACACCAACACCGGCATGATCTTGGTGATTATTGGTGCCCTGAATTTTCAAATGTTTTCCATTCAAATAGAAACCATTATTAGGATCTATTGCAAAGGTTCTAATTCCAAATTTTGTTACATATGTATCAACTAACCTTTCATCAAGATAAACATAGGATCGCAGAGTGTAGATTGAAGGTGATTCGACGGACCATAGTTCAGGCGTTGCTACGGCCACCTTTTGCATATTATTAGCTGAGTCGTGATCTGAAATAAATTTAATCACATCATCAGTTTTCGCGACAAGTTTACCTTTAGGTGAATAAACCTCATGTAAAACTTTAACGTTTTTACCAACTTCATAGGTTTCGTTATCAATGGATGTTTCAATATTAAGTTGTGCACTTTTTTCAGAAACGGATTCAGTTTTTACAAAAGTTCCAAATTCGGAAATATGAACAGGATTTGTCTCGGTAATCCATGTATGCCTATAAATACCAGCTCCCTCATAGAACCATCCTTCTTCTAATGAAGCATCTACCCTCACTGCAATAATATTTTTACCACTGTAATTGAGATATTCCGTTAAATCATAGGTAAAACCTGAATAGCCACTTTCTTCTCTACCAAGAAAATGTCCATTAATCCAAACCATTGAATTTCTAAATACCCCATCAAACGTAATAAAGATTCTTTTATTTCTATCTGTATTAGGAAAATAAAATGATTTTCTATACCAACCGAGATTAGCCTCAGAAATTCCATTGCCGGCTGCATGAAACCCATGCGTCTCACTGGCTAAAGGAGAGAATGGAGTTTCAACAGCCCAATCATGGGGTAAATTAACAGCTCTCCATTTGGAGTCATTAAACTCTTTACTTGTAGGGCCATCGCCAAAGCCTGTCTTTGCAAATGCCCCAAATTTTGCGGTACCAAACCCTAATTCATTTCGTTCTGAATCAATGGTTGCAAGAGAAAATTTCCAATCCTTGTCAAAATTATATTTTTTTCTGATCTCACTATCAGTGCTTGTCTGCGACATTGCCCCAATAGAAAATACGCATAAAAGAACTACAAATAAAGCCCTAACGTTCATCTCTAAGTCCTAATTAAATTCAAGTTTGAAAATTTATGATGTCGCACCAATAGATACTCTTATCCTGGATTAGATGCGACTTAGTTAATAACTAGATGGGATGCTAAAAATAACTATTGTTATATTTTTAATCTTTGTGATTGCTACTTGCTAACAGGCTATAACGACATTACCATTTTTATAATTTCATTAGGATTGGCATTCCACTCTTTTAGGGCCAACTCTGATTCAGACATGCTAATCTTTCTGCTGATTAATTTTTCTACGGGTAGTTTTTTCGTAGTTAAATAGCGAACTACACGATCAAAGTCAGCTTGAAGGGCGTTTCTCGATCCAAGTAGATCTATTTCTTTTTGTATTATTAACTTTGACTCAAGAAGGATAGGCTCTTTTGTATAACCGATGCATACCACCCTACCAGAAAATGCAACTGCTTTTAGTGCGCTAGTAAATGCAGCACTTGAACCGGATGCTTCTATAACAACATCTATTTTTCCATGAAACTTTTCTTGAAAATATTCATCCACATCCACTTCAGATGCGTTCACAACATATTTAGCACCTAGCTCTTTAGCTAACGAAAGTTTTTTTGAATCGAAATCAACTACAATGATTTCTGCCTGTTTTTCTACTGCAGCCAAAACCGCGCCTAACCCTATGAGCCCACAACCAAAAACAACGACGCAATCAAAATCAATTACTCGCCCCCGCTCCACGGCATGAAAGCCGACAGTTAGCGGTTCAACCAACACCAGTTTTTCAGGAGAAAGTGAATCGGCTAGAATGATTTTTTTCCAATGCACTACCAAGTACTCAGACATAGCGCCATCTCGTTGAACCCCCAATGTCTGATTAAATTGGCACGCGTTTGGCCGATAACGTTTACACGAAGAACATTTTCCACAATTCGAATAAGGATTAACGGTGGCATTGAGCCCCACAACAATATGATCCGGTACATCATCTCCCAATCCAACAATCTCCCCAGAAACTTCATGCCCCGGAATGCGAGGATAAGAAACCATAGGGTTATTTCCTTTGTATGAACTCAAGTCTGATCCGCAAAACCCCACATATTTCAACTTTAAAAGCACTTCACCTGCACCTACTATAGGGATTGGGCTTTCATGAATGTCTACTTCAAAGGGGGTTTTTATGATGAGTGATCGCATATGAAAGTGCTCTTCTAAAAATTCATTGTTGTTATTAATCAAGTTTGTAGATTTTTTTTATAATTTCCCACTTTTCTGCCGCAGTCTCTGTCGCCCCTACAGACTGGTATTTTGACATAAGGCTTTCCCATTCATGCTGTCGTGGGAGTGTTGATAATTCTGCAAAAGCTTTGCTGTGGTCAAAATTATCAACCACATCCATAATCATAAATAAACGATTGCCCGTAATATAAATCTCCATATCTACTATACCAATAGCCTTCATGCCCGCTGAAATTTCAGGCCAAGCGTTTCCTTCAGCATGATGTGAAATATATTCAGCAATTAAATCAGGATCGTCCTTTAAAAGCAGCGTTTTACAAATTCGCATGAGCTAACCCCAATTTACTGATTAAATTCTATTTTTACACTAGTTGAAAAATCCGTAGGTAGCTTTTCTGGTAACTTAACCAGCAAATAATCGCTATTCTGAGACCAGATAACTTTATTTTTTACACCAAGTATCGACACTTTTTTAATTTTACTTTCTGAATATTGACTGTTAATACCGAGTGAATATATACGTATTTCCTTTTCAGGCGCCGCTAATGTTGTAGCGTAGAGAGCGTCTTTCTTTTGAGTAAATCTAATATCTTTAGCGGTATAATTATCTTCTTCTTTAAAATGTCCCGAAGATGTAACCGTAGGCCCTTCTCCGTATATCCTCCATGGCTTTGTTGCGTATATGGCTTCCCCATTTACTTTCATCCAGCCGGCCATTTCCTGTAAAAAACGAATAGACTCTGGAGGTAAATCACCCTCTGGGTACTGAACAACATTCAACAAAAGATTGCCATTTTTACTCACGATATCTGTCAACATATGCACGATTTGGCCTGTTGATTTATAATTATAATTTTCACTGTAAAACCAATCACCAATTGACGTATCTGTTTGCCATGGTCGCTGCCTTATCCCTTCCATCACACCGCGCTCAACGTCTTGAACACCCGCTTTCTCTATGAACTCTCCGGAACCAATATCTTTGTGGGTGTAAACAGCCTCGACCTTTCCGTTGTGGGCTTTGGCATTTTTATTATAAAAATCGGCCACTAAGCTTCTTCCAATAACTCCAAAAGGAATGCCGCCGTCAGAGTAGAGGAAATCAGGTTTATATTGATCAATCAGATCGGTTATCCGTAAGGACCATTCTTTTTGTGAGTCAGGATTATCGGTATACCACGTTTTTGCATCACGATAAGGAGTGTCTTTTCCCGAATGATATAAATCCGCATAAGCGGGGTTTTCACCATCGTAACCAATGCCATTCATCGGCCAAAATTGATCATATCCATGGCTGGGAGAAAACCAGCTGTAGCTGGCTCCGAGATGTTCAGAAACTCCGAACTTTAATCCATACTTTGTAGCTGACTTTTTCCATTCACCAACAATATCTCTATGAGGCCCCATGCGAACCGCATTCCATTTATGGTAAGTAGAATTCCAAAGATCAAAATTGTCATGATGTACACCCATAGACACAAAGTATTTGGCTCCCGCGTCTTTATATAGCTTCATTAATTCATCTGGATTGAACTTTTCTGCTTTCCAAAGCGGAATTATATCTTTGTACCCTGTTTGAGATGGATGGCCGTAATTCTTTAAATGATGTTGATACTGACTTGTACCAGGGATGTACATATTTCTTGCATACCAATCCCCCGCTCTAGGTACAGACTGTGGCCCCCAATGCGCCCAAATACCAAACTTTGCTTCACTGAACCATTCAGGGACTTCATATTGCTCCAAAGTCGACTCTGTAAAAATATTCGAAGATAGAGTATCACCAGCAGTGCTGGTATTTGACTCTTCTGCATATACTGCCCGCCCAATTATCGCCAAAAAATGAAATATAACTATTAGATTTTTCTTCAACTTCACTTTCATATATTTGCCTAGACTCCATTTTTAAAAAAAAGGCATAGACCCAAATGAAAATTCATCTTTTGAGTCCATACCTTGAAGCGGGGTGTTCTACAAAGGATTTTGGAGAACGAAGACAATTACCGTTTACCCCTTTATAGAAAGACCAATTTGTAATATTTTCAGTTAAAAAACTTGCAATAACGTTAATTTAAATAGCACTAATGGCATTCAATTAATAAAAAACGCATTTTTGAATAAATAATGCTAGTTTCGTATGAACTCATGAGTCACTTTGTCTTTATGAGACTCAAATAACCACAATAGAGTTATGACAATCAACAATATCTTTATCTACTGATGAAGAAATAATGAAAATTGTGGAATATGCGCTGAAAGATTGGTGATATATTCTTTTAAAAATATAACCTATCACTTCCATTAATTATGGAAATCGCACATGCTTAAAAAACATAACGTATGCGGAAGCATCACCGAATCTGTATATGTCGAAATGGGACGCGAGATAATTTCTGGGTCGGCATTTTCTTCCACCCAAACCCTAAGCGAGGATTTTGTTTGTCGTAGATACGGTGTTAGTAGAAGCGTTGCTCGTGAAGCTGTTAAAATTTTAGCCACCAAAGGGCTTATTGCTTGCCGCCCCAAAATAGGTATTCAAATAAATAGGGTAATAGATTGGAATTTATTTGACAGAGATGTGCTAAATTGGATCATGGAAGGGAACCAACTAGCCAATTACTGGCCACACATTCACAAACTTAGAACCTTGATTGAACTTAACGCCATAGATGAGCTTTCTATTTCACAAGATATAACTATTGTAGAGAAACTCAAACAGCTTATTCTGCAAATGGAACGGGACAAAAAGATGGATTGCAGTCTTAATTACCTGCAAATTGAATTTCATACAACCATTATAAAATCATCAGTAAACCCCTTTATACAATTGCTCTCGTTTGTAGTTCATTTCTCACTAACAAAGCAACCAATAAGTAAGAATACGGATGAACTTCCAATTCTCTATTTGCAACTCCTTGATGCAATAACAAATGGGCAATCCACCCTTGCAGTATCGATACTTAGGATAATCATAAACTCCCAAATTACCTCACTTCCTATTCATCACACTGAGACTTATAGGCCTTAGGTGTAACACCAAATTTTTCTTTAAATAACTTATTGAAGTATGAAATATTTTTGAAGCCAACCAAATATGCGACCTCGGTAATATTGGCGTCCGACTTTTCAAGAAGTAACCGAGCGGACTCAATTAATCGAAGATTATTTACATAGCTTGTAAAAGTAGTTCCAAACTCTGTTTTGAGGACGTCGTTCACTTTTGTTCGACTCACCCCGACCACCTTACAAAGAAGATCAATATCCAACTCGTAGTTGGCATAATTTTTAGAAATATATTCTAAGATGGCATGCCTATCCCGCTCTCTTATCGGATTAAGACTCAGCTGTTCATATTCCAATACTTTTATGACCTGTTTCTCTAAGCCTTTTTCATGTAAGCGAACTTTAACAAACCATATACCAACCGCTAAAAATACCACCAAAATCCATGCCACATAGAGAACCATTGGATACATGCCATTACCAATCAATGTAACACTTGCCACGTCAAGCTGGATCTCTACATTAGTAGGTGATTCAAATGTTGTCTCCAAAAAAACATTAGATATTTTGGAAAGGTCAATTGACTGATCTGATGCCTTAAAACCAAACATCTTCAACCACCACACTGGGACCTCTAATGAATCAAATTTTATGTCTACATCACTCCAAGAGTTACTACAATTTACAAAGGTGCCCGCCTTTCGATAAGTAAGACCTTGATTCACCTTGGTAACCTTGGGATCAACGGTAGAGATTCCTAGATAGAAAGTGTCATTTTCACTGCATCTTATTAACAGCTTAATGCGATTAAAACGAGAAAAATCAGCTAAACGCCCTGCATCATTTTCAAAAAGAAGCGCAACGCCAGTTGGAAGGCTACCCGTCAAGGAAGTAACCTTCATGTTAGCACTCAGCAGCACTTTACTATCCTTTACCTCCACGGTCGATTTATCATCATGCCAAGATATAACCTTCCAAATATAAGGCTCGGCATTTCTGGGGAAGATGACTACTTCAGGACGAAGATATCCTGTAAGAGACCAAAGAAAAGCCAATGATAAAATCAAAGTTATCGATAGAGGCGCTACTTTTTTCTTCAACCCAACCATACCAACAACCTCTCTAACCAAACAAAGATGGATAGGATAATATCAAGAACATCGTTTACGGCTGAATTTAGTCAAGCTTCGACATCAACAAAAAAATTATAATAGTATCGAGAAAAATACAGATACCAAAAATTGATGGAAGAAACCCATTGCACACTAAATGTATAGAGACCTCATTATTCTATTTGTTCATATAATACCACTAATGGTGGGATATTCGAAGATATACTTACTGCACTTGCAAATCCTCAGGATGTTTAGATCAACTAGCTATTTCATTAGTACATGGAGCAAGCTCGATAAGGAGCTCCTACCCACAGTTCATACACGTAACTGCAGCATGTGAGGAAGCAGTACAAGGGGAGTTAGGGGAAGCCTCTAGAAAGGATTACAAAGATAAATGAGTATTCCTAAAAATTATGCTCAACAAATTATACTTGGTAATAAACGAAACTACTGGCTTACCAACCTACGTTATACAAAAATCGACATAAAAGAATTTCATAATGTCTACGCAATAAAAGAATCGGAACATGCTAGAAAGACATGTTGCGCAATACGTAAAAATGCATATTTTTGCCGCTAAGAACACCTATTTTTTCAACAATACACCTAGCAAAAAAATACATAATTTGAAGTGAAACTCATTGGAAATATAGATTCTGCAAAAGTATATTAAAATATTTTAATATTGCTTGAATTGTATTAGTTCTGAGGCTTGGCTTTCAGAATTACCCTCTAGATAACGAGGTAGGTAACGCTTACAAACATAGCATTGCCAGCCTTTTTCCAGTAACCATCGAATCGGATACTACGCTTTAAAAATGCATCTTTAACACTAAATATAACCCGTAGAGCTAAATCACCATCTTCATATGTTTCGCGGCGACTACAAGCTCGTGGCTATTGCAAACAAAATTGGCCAATCCCGAATTTTCAAGATTTGTAAATTCAACATCCAGATCAACGCCTATCAATTGATTTAGTCTGGCGACCACACCCGGAGATATATCCCCAGAATGAGATATCGATATACGATGCTGCATGGCCAAACCGGCCCTTTATCATTTCTCGCAGAGAGACTAACAGGTGTAACAACAAGAAGCCCTAAGGCTTTTCCGGCAACATAGCGTCCGACTACAATTCATCGCGGTGCTTTTGGCAAACTTTGGTTACGGTCGAAGCACCATCGCGCCGGCAACAGCCTTCACTAAAGTTATACATTTCATATCAGTCCCAGATAATATAATTTTTATATATAATATTTTTTTCATATAAAATATATC